>VFQN01002425.1_pt1 | contig 28763 bp, 49 predicted proteins | sample 3512371 | NCBI WGS metagenome assembly VFQN01 (sample SAMN10412370, study PRJNA504923) | tailings metagenome | isolation source: Replicate 2 from Balatoc abandoned mine | place: Philippines: Itogon, Benguet | collected 2017-08-28
CAAGGTACTGAACCGCACCAACTACAGCATGCTGCAGCTGAGAGTTGACCTGTATTCCTAACGCTCAGCTGGGTTCTGTACGGGAGGGGCCGTCAAGTGCGTCGAATATTAGTAGCAAAAGTGGCTGGAGAGGGCGCCAGAGCGTCGAATATTAGGAGCGGCGGATAAATTATCCAGCAATTTGGGGGGAATCGGCGAACCCCTAAATCACGAAAATTTAAGATCACTACGGTATGTTTACGAGCGTGTAGACTGCACATCCGCCAGGCGTCTGCGTGCGAGTTGGTGGCAGCAGACAAGGGCAGAGGAGGGTAGCAGGTGAGAGGTGACTCCTGTTTCCACCAGGCAGCACCAGGGGAGCTCCCCTGGTTCCCACCCTGGCCCCGCCTGGTCACACCCACGCCCGCGCTGCAAGCGTTCTGCCTATTGCACGCCTCTAGACAGCAGCGCTGCGCTTGCAGTGCGTATAACACCAGCGGCATGACAGTTATGCGTTGCACGGCCACCGAGTGACCTGCATGCTGCGGCTCAGATGAACCAAAGGCACCACGCAAATGGATCGCATGCAACATGTGCCAAAGCAGGCGAAGCAAACTGCACATCTTTGCGTGCAAGGTCACAAGGCAACCCAACTAGTTTTCCCGCGCGGCTTTTACTGAGTGTTTCTTACTTCGCCAACTGCGTCTGGGTCGCGAATCCCCATAGCTGCATAACAAGAGCACATTAATACCTTTACCTATAACGACCACGCTAAGAGAGAACACACCCGAGACCACAACTTGACGTTTGACCGTTCAACCGGGGCTGGCGCCCCGAGCCACCCTGCACCCATACTTCATCTTCAAAATAAGCAGATAGATATGAGTGGGTTATGGGATTACGACGACGACGCGCCACCGCCTCAGAACTGGGAGGCCCCACCTCCACCTGAACCGCCCAGCCCTGAGCCGTCGTCAAGCGACGACGAAAAGCCCAACGGGAAAGGAAGGGGCAGGGGCAAACGAGGGCGCTCTGCAAAGGAGAAGCCCGCGAACCCTTCCAAGGGCAGGGGCAGGGGCAAGCGTGGGCAGGCGGCAGTCACGCTCGAGGCGCTGGCAAGCCCGCCAAAAAAAGCGCGCACGGCGGAGTACATTCCGGACAGCGACGATGATGACGTGGTTCTGGTGCTGCCAGGTGCGTACTGGAAGGAGGCGTGGGATGGTGGCACCATGGTGCTGTACGACCGGGTGGGCGTTCAGGACTCGAGATGCTGCAAAGACGTGTATCAGCCCCTGCATGTGCTCGTGACTGCCCTAGGTGCAGGCAGCATAACCCCTTGAGGAGTAGTGCCCTGAGTCGGGGGACCAGCGCCATCCTTTGCTTGCACCTCTGCCAGTAGCTGCCCTTGCTCCTCACGCTTTTGTTCTCACTTCCCAGCATGACTGCCTCACGCCGCCCTCATCACCACCACCCAGACGCGCCCAACCCAGCCTCCGGCGGCATCGCCCCAGGCGGCAGCAGCACCGCCGCCCGCCACCCCCCGCCAGTAGCCACCGGCCCCAACCGCTCCGAAACTCACCTGGACAGCGCCACGCGGGCCACCCTGGAGAAGGAGCGCGAGCTGATCAGCCTCCTGCAGCAGGCCACCGCCCCCCAGCCCAGCTACCACACGCACGACCTGGACCACGACGCACCCCCTCTGCAGCCTACCGCCAGCCTACGGCTGCGGCCAGACGTGTCGATGTACTTGCGGCGAGGGCGATCGGGGTCGGAGCCGGGGGATAGCAGCCGGGCGGGGGCAGGGGGAGAGGCTGGGGAAGCTGGCGGTAGTGGGGCTGGGAGTGGGGCTGGTGGGACGGGGGCTGCACAGCGGGGTGAGGCGGGAGGGGCGAGGGAAGGGGAAGGGGCAGCAGGTACTGCGGCGGGGACGGATGGTGGGGCGGCTGGAGGAGAGAGGGTGGAGCTGGTCATCCGGTGGGCGGAAGGTGGGTGCCGCCTCCTGCGCGCCTGGTTGCACGGGTGGCACAAAAACACCTGTTGATGAGGGATGAGGGAGGGCAAGCGAGGCAGCGTTTTGAGAGGTCAGCAGTGGGCGAGAACGGGGGTGCCTGACTGTGGGATGTAGCTTGCATGTGCCATGGCGGCTGCATTTTGGTGTGTGCAGCACATGTGGGCTAACCTGCAGCCTGGGACATGACAGCCCCGCGGGCTCCCTGTTGCAGCCTTGGACCCCGTGCGACTGCAGCACATAACTTGGTGACATTACCTGATAGCACTCTGTTCTCCTCCCCCCTTTGCAGGTCGCGACGGCCAGGTGGTGATGCGCGTGCTCAAAAGCGACCCCCTGTCAAAGCTCATCGACAAGTTCAAAGGTGAGGGAGCCTCTCAGCTGTCTGACAGGCCTAGCATAAGGCATACCGTACAGTATGCTGGCTGGTCCAGAACCATCAGCTAAAGACGGACCGGCTGCGGGAGCTTCAGGGAGCATGGGAGCTTTTGAGGGTGTCTGGGGATGGGTGCGGCATACGGACGGTGGCTGGCGCGTGCTGTAACAACGGGCACGGTAGGGAGGGCATGTCAGCGTACGGCGCATGGCGCATGATGCCAAACCGTGAAAGTGCAGGTACTTGCCACGTGCTTACTGCCTTGCCAGCGCTGCTGTGCGATGCGCCGTGCAGCGGACAGCGGCGCTGTCCGCTGCACGGCGCACCGCACAATTCGCACAAGCACTGCTGACAACCCATTTGCGGGCCCAATGCATTAGACAGAACGGTGCAGTGTCAGCACCAGGGGCGACTCCCCTGCTCAGCACAGCCGCGGACGGCGTACAGGTGGTGCAGTAGGGGGCCTGTCCACACGTCCTGGACACCCCGCACTACCGTATGCGCTCCAGACCCACCTCTGTCATCACCCCTGCTGCCGACTGCATCACCATGGGGGCCGTCAAGTCCCGCCCCCTCCCTGTGACACATTTAGCTACCGCGTTCACACATCCTACCTTATTAAGCAACCCTGCTTGCCTCCCCCATCCGCTTTGCCTTACTACCGCCGGAATGCACCCCGCGCCCTGTCTACCCTCCCTCCCTCCCTCCCGTCCTCCCTCCCCCCAGAGTACGCTGCGTCCAGGAAGCTGTGCGCCGACCCCTCCCGCATCAAGCTCATGTACGACGGGGAGAGCCTGGCGGCTAGCGGGGACCAGACGCCCGAGGACATGGGCCTGGAGGACAGGGACATGATAGACGTCAAGCTGCCAAAGACGTAAGGATGCAATGCAGCACAGCGCGACCTTGGGGTTGTGACTGCGCAGGCATGGGGTGGAAGGTGGCCTGCGGAGAGCTGGAGGCCGCGGGTGGGTTGTAGGTCGTTGTCGCATCACATGCCGCCGTGCTGGCACGCGCATGGCTTGGGGGAGACGGTTGGCCGCCAGCGAGGATGCCCGACCAGCCGGCTGAGGGCATGGGGCTTGGGGACAGAGACGTCAAGCGAGCGCCAAAGTCTTGACCGGACACAGCCGTGGAAGACCGCGTTTGCAGCTGGGAGTGTGCGAGCGCTCCCAGGAGCGCTAGGGCGCCTGCGGGGTTGGAGGTTGCAGCCTGTCGTACGCAATTGTTTTGCGTGTCGGGCTGGCACCGTGGGCTAGCACGTGCACGTCGCGGCGGGCGGGTGGGTAGGCCGGGCATGGCGCCCAGCGCGAGCACTGTGTCCCGGGGACCTGGGGAGTGTCCAGCATGTTTTAGGGCGGATGGGGATATGACATGACGCACATTATGCGGTCGAAGCGTGGGTTAATGCAACACGTGTTGCGTGCAAGTGCGGCAGCCCTACGCGTACTGGAACAGGTCAAGGGCTGCCGTGGGTGGTACACACTGCGTGTGACGGTGGGCGTACACTTGGTATTTGACTTCGCGCGAGAGCGATTTTGGGGGCATGCGTAATGCCGGGAAGGGCTCTCTGTTTTTTTGGCGGCGGCGGCGGCGGCTGTGGCGGTGGTGGCAGCGGCAGAAGCACGACTGCACGAGGTGTGGTGGTCCTCTGGGGTAATCAGTGTGCGGCGGGCAGCAGGTCCACTGCTCGATAGGGCAAGACATTCTGACTGGGCAGGGTCATTGGACAAGGTGCTCTGGACAGTGGCACTCTGCCGGCTGCTTACTGCGTTGTGTACGCAAAACACGCACCTGCTGGTGTGCTCGCGCATTAAACGAATGGCAAAAGGGTTACAGCCCAGGGTGTCAATTGCGCCGCACCACGCACTTCCCGTCCTCCATGCATACTGCGGAACAAGGGGGGCGACGGCCGCACCCGCGCCTGCTAGCCACTGCCTTGTCCGGGCTTCCACCCACCTCCTGTCACAAAGAGTCGCCAGATGCTTACACGCGGCGCAGCTGCAAACCCGCTTCACCCCGTACGACCCGTACCCGCCACAAGTCAGACTCCTGCAACCCAGTAGTAGCCGTTCCCCCGCTGGATACCCTCAACACCTCCCTCCTCCGTTGCGTCATCCCAACAGCCCTCGCGACGGCAATCCCCTGTCGTCAACAAAAACGCCTACCGGGTCCGCTCTCCTGGAGCGCCGGAACCCTTCTCCTCCACACCACCACTTCGCACGCAGCACTCATTGTACGACATCCCCTGCAGCGCACTGCCTCCTACTTGATGTCCTCCAGGCCGCCCTTCTTAAGCGCCGCCTTCATCAGCACCATGGCTTCAAGCAGCACACGCCGGGCGGTGGCCTGCGGAGAGCATGGATGTGAGCGTAAGGTGGCATGCTTATTCAACAGAGTGCATGTACTGCAGTGGGGCCTGGCTGTGGTGGGGATGGCGCAGCTGCCGGCGGGTGCCGTGCAGACCAGGTGACGCTGTGTCGAGCAGGGCAGGGGTCACGGCCACGGCCACGGCCATGGGCGAGGCATGCGTGCAGCTGTGCCAGGCACTTGGTACACCCGTCCTCGCAGGCCGACACCCCTCCCAGCGGTCCAGCGGTTCTACGTGTACCCTCCCAGTGTCGAAGCGGTGCTGCACTTGCCCGCCTCACCTTCTTCCCGTCCTTGGTCATGCCCCCCACGAGTTTGTCCAACACGTACTTGGCCTGGAAGCACCAAATCGGGAAAGGACGAGGGAGTCAAGGAGTGCGTGCGTGTGTGCGGGGCGCGTTGCCAGGGGCACACCAGGCAATGACAGTGGCAGCTGGCATCCTGCTCAGAAGACCACAGTGCGATATGTGACAGCGGTTTGCGTTGGAAGCTTGTGCATGGAGTTGTGGGGGTGCAGCCGGTTGGCGCCATGGGGTCGCAGCAAGACACCTGCAGCTGCCCCTGCCTACGAACACCATGGCAGGGCAGGGCAACGTGCAATGCCGATGCAGCCACCAGGAGTCCGGCCCGGATAATACCGTATTTCATTCCTAGCACGAGTCATCGGATGTCTCACGGCCCTTTTGCAGCGTGCAGCCGGCCGCTGGGTGTGTCTTACCTGCGGGTCCCCGCCTGCCGCCTGCTCCAGCTCCGCCTCCCCAGCTGCTGCACCCGAGGCCCCGGCGACCGCATTGTCTCCCGGGTCGGACCCGGTGCGCAGGCGGCTTTTACGCCCCAGACGCCGCGACTGGGATGTGGGAGAGGCGGAGGGGGAGGCCGGTGAGGGCTGATCGGCCCCAGGCAGGTCCGGAAAGGGCCCCAGCACCACCCGGTGTGGCCGCTGTGCGTGCGGCTGGTGGCTTGCTGGGGCAGTGGAAGTTGAAGTGGACGCGGAAGTCTCCGCGAGTGCAGGCAGGGAGCTGGAGAAGGTGCGGGAGGTTGCTGAGGAGGCGGGCCAAGCAGGGACGGCTATGGTAGTGTCGGGTTGTCCCCAGGCGGGGCCTCGCCAGGCGCCGGCTCGCCCTGGCTGCAGCCCGCCGACGAGTGGTGTCTGTTGCTCTTGACTGACATCTATGCAAGCTGCTCCACTATGATGTAGCGATCGCAAACTAGCCGGGAGGGACCCGTTTCTGAGCGCTAGTGTGATGACTCCTGCAGACCAGTGCAGCCGGGCTCAATCATTAATGCTATACTCATGTACGTTTACCAAATATGATACAGTGTGGCAGGTTTCATACCTTTTTCTATGATGTTTGCGGCAGCGGCCAGCCCGCTTTGCCCGAGTTGCAACATCGTCAACACCAAAAGTACAGCAAACGCGCAAAGGACGCTCTGTTCTATGCGTGTGCTATAACAGAATGCACTTTAGTGGGCAATGAAGGCGTGTGCGTGTGCACGGTATGCCGAACACGGTTGCAGTACAGCGGTCGGTCGTGCCAGTGCCGTGCAGCCTGTACCCGTGTCGCCCCAGCTGCAAGGAGTTGGCCGGCAGCATGCGAACCCGCTGGTTTGGGCACATTAACTACCATGGCCCCGTGCATAGGTAGTCGAGAGCTGACGGGGTCTTCATCAGGAGTGACTAGGTTTGGGCAACAAGGTCGGGGGGGCTCCACACGGGAGTTCCAGTGCTCCCTTGGTGCTGGTGGGCCTTGTGTTCCCGCAGGCATGTTCCTCCCGGCTTTCAAACCTGTAAATCTTGCCACAGAGGCACGGCGTGTTCGGAGCTAAGTCAGTACACCAGGTCACCAGCTCAAGGCGTGATCTGGAGGCCAGGGCAGGCCAGAGCTGGAGGGGCCTACGCGCTACTACCAGCTACTACCGTAGGTGCCACCCACTGGGACCAGTGGGGCCCGCCTGAGGCCTGACCCTGCCTGACCCCACTGCTACGTGGTGTCCTGTCTCCTGTGTCCTGTCACGCGTGGAAGCCAAAGGGGACTTTAGCGGGCCCCACTAGTTGCCACAAGTCGCCGTAACGGTAGGCAGGTCTCGGTAACTCCTCCAATACAGCTTGGGGGGCTCGTGGCCCACTGCAGGCCCATCCAATACGTACTACGGTACCGCAGCAGCTTCCTTTTAAACTGGACCAGACTGGGCGTGGGGCTTGCCGCGGAAGCACTGCAGCAGCAGCAGCAGCAGACGGCAGCAACACCTGGCGATGACTTTTCTGGGCTCCGGTCCCCTGCTTGCGACCCGGCCTCAACAGTCGAAAACCCAGTACCGGTAGCACGTGCCGTTGAGGTGTCCTCAGCAGTTCATAAAGGACATTGTCCCTGACTGCATAACTGCTGATGCGCAGTTGCCCTGCTTCTGACGTATGCACACTGCGCCAGCGTCAAGGATGCAAGCAACCAGGGCCCCTGGCAGGGGAGACCCCATGCCGTTGGTCGCAGCTGTCGTGACATGTGTGCCCCCCTATTGCACCAGCAATCCCAGTACGCGAACAATGCCAGGACGGTGGATGATGTTCAGTCTTCAGCTTCGCTTGACAAACCGGTTTGCAACCGGTGAACATGCTCTTCCACGTAGCTGTGTGGCCAGCTGCTTTCGCACGCATGGTACTGTGCGTAACTGAAAGCTCTCTGTGGGATCATCGCGAGGTGCAGTTGGTCACCAATCCCGCTAAACAGGCGAGGAAATGGGCACGAGGGTTGTTTCCATAGGTGAAGCGTGTAAACGTCGTTCCTGCTCGAGTGTACCAATGCCTTTGTGTGAACATAGTGCGTGAGTATAAGAATATTGATTCTGGCTGTCGAACAGGCTACATATTAGCGTTGTACGGCAGCGTGACACGATGGAATGGAGCACATGGTGCCCCCCACGCCTAGCGATAGGTGCCTGCCGACTAGCTGGCTGGCTCAGTGGTTCAGATATTACCAACTTAGTGCACACGGGCGTGCTTGCGAGGCCCCTGGACTTTCCCTCGCAACCTCCCGCGAACCACCGGCCGCCCAGTCAACATGCTCGCAAACAAGTCTCTTACCCGGGGCTCCGTCCAACGGAGAACTGTGGAAGTGTCTGCTCGTGCTGGCGCAACCGCGCCTGTGCTGCGCTCGTCGGTGCCAGCCACCCTGCCCAGCCACATGGCAAGCTCTTTCGCGAATGCGTCCGCCCTGAAGGGCAAGGTCGCCCTCGGCAACGCTCGTATGTCGCGTATTGTGGGCGGTGGCGCTAAGGCGTACAAGAGGTGCGCGTCGATTGGGTTTGCAAAGAATGCCGCCGCCGAGAGCCCCGCGCGAAACGCCTGCAGCACCCAAACGTCGATACTACCCCCCGCGATGCCCCAGGATTGCCCCTCGCATGTGCGGTATCATTGGTATCTTCAAGTATGAGGGCAACGCCAACGTGGAGCTGTACGAGGGCCTGCTCATGCTGCAGCACCGCGGCCAGGACTCCGCTGGTATGGTCACCACGGACTGGAACCGCTTTAAGGAGTACAAGGAGAACGGTCTGGTGAAGGACGTGTTCGCCAACCAGGACGTGATGGATTCGATGAAGGGTAAGAGGGGAGGCAGGCGGGCGGGGTGAGGGGGAGGGGAAAGAAAGGATGCAGGTGTTTTCCTGCTGGGACGGACGTCCCTGCCCCAGCGTAGACCTCTGAGCCAGTGCTCCATTTCAAGAAAGTGCTCGGCCTACGGGTTTCAGTCTACGCAGCATGCGCCATGTGGGTTGAGTGAGGCGCGAGCGGACGGTGGCCTGCACCACGGCCATGAACGCTACCAGCGGTTTGAGCGGCGGGGCGAACCAGCGCCCGTGCACGGAGGTACCTGCCCGCACCGCAGTGCCAGGCGCTGACGCACTGCGCACCAGCTGCTGCGTTCCGATATAGCAGCAGGGAGGTGTTCGGATGCTTGGAAGCGAGGTAGCAGCAGCGGCAGGAAGGCGTGCGCAGCTGACCCAGATGGCGGCTGCGTGCTTCAAGCCGATCGGGCGACACTGAGTGCTTGCGTACCAGCATGGCACGGGCAGTGGGAGGGGGCCAGCTGTATGTTAAGGTGCACGAGCGAGGCGGCGACACCGGCGGTGGCACGTACGGTGCCGTACGTGCAGCAGCAATGGGAGGGTAACGCGCGGCAGCCGTGGCAGGGCAGTGTACGGCCGGCAGCAGATGGCGGTCGGTGCCAGAGGCGGCTAGTGGGTTGCCGCACTGCCGTTGGGCCGGAAGCCGCCAGCCCTGGACGTTATCCACCGCCAAGCCACCATGCAAACGACCCATACAATCAACGCTGCCTTCCTACGCCCCTCACACGGCCCCCGCGCGCCTGCCCCTCCCTCCCGGCCCTGTCCACAGGCCAGTGCGGCATCGCGCACGTGCGCTACCCCACGGCCGGCTCCTCCTCCGCGCAGGAGGCGCAGCCCTTCTTCGTCAACTCGCCTCTGGGCATCTACCTCATCCACAACGGCAACCTGACCAACACGGACGAGCTGCGGGACCTGCTCAACAGCAGCAGGTGCGTGGCAGGCGGGCGGTGTAGTAGGATGACGATGGGGGGGTAACCAGGCGTGGGGCGGGCGGTGCGTGTGGAGCGGGTTGGGGGGCAAAAGAGTCATGCTAGGGTTCGGCAGGGTCGGGACCTGCTCAGCAGCAACAACTGCGTGGGGTTGGCGCAGGACTGGAATGAGGCAGGTGCGTGTGTTGGTGCGGTGCCGCGGTCAGCGGGGTCGGCTCCTGCACAACAGCGAGCACGTGGGGCGGGCGGTGCGGGGGCTCGCCTGGGTTGGGTTGTGATTAAACTACCGAAGGTGGGGCGGGCCGGGGCGGAGTAAGCTGGTTTCGGGTATGCCCAATAGCAGCAGTTGCGACGAGTGGCGAGGGCATCAGCGTGTGACGGGGTGCGGGACACTGCAGCAGGTGTGTTCAAGCTGGAGCTCAGCAGGAGTGGTGTTTGGGCGGGCGCGAAGGGGGTCAGCTGTGTCAGTAGCTGCTCAACAGGAGCACGTGGGGCTACGCTCGGGGTGGGGTGGGCGGCGCGGGGTTCAGCTGGTCTGGGGCGTGCTCCAGGTGGGGTCCTGCTACTCGCAGCAGGTGGGGCGTGAGCTGGTCCGGCGCGCGCGAAACAGCAGCAAGCGGGGCAGGGTCAGGTGTGGATGGGGCAGGTGGGTGGGGCAGATGTGTGTTAGCTCGTGGGGCGGGCGGCGCAGGAGTCTACTGGATTGGGGCGTGCTTGACGGCAGCAGTTGGGCTGGAGTCACGCAGGGGATTCAGCAGCGTCGCAGCGTGCCCAACAGCTGCAGGCGTGGTGTGCGGGGCTGCAGCTGCCCAGCCTTGGGCTGTGCGGGACAGCAGCGGACCGAGCGATGTGGGGTTGTGGCAGAGCGTCGGATCCGGGGCCGTAGTGCCTTGAGGGCCGTCTGCGCACATGCAGCAGCGGGGGTGCGGGTCGTGGTAATGCAGGGGTACGGCGAAACGGCAGCAGCGAGGGCGGCACTGGGTGGGCCATGGCGAACAGCATCCACTGGTGCAGTGTTGGTGGCCAGGAAGGCGGGGCGAAGCAGCAAGGAGCGTAGGTAGCGGCAGCCATCGCCGCGGAGTTTGCAGCTCACGTTTGGGGACGGGGCGGCGACAGTGGGCAGCTGGGCGCGCGGCGGGTGCTGGGCGGGGCGGGGAGGCACCGCAGGAGCAGGCCGGGGGCGGCGAGTGGTTCGGGCAGGGGGCGGTGTTGGGCGGGACTGCAACAGCGGTGGTGGTGAGGAAGGCATGCCAGGGGCAGGGGCAGGCAAAGGTGGCATGCGGCGCCTGTCGCAGACGGCTCAGTGGGACGCCGGCAGGGAGCTGGCGCCGGGCCTTGCTGGTCCGAGTGTGGATGGCCGGCGTAGCATCGGCATCCCGGACTCACTGACGGGAAAGCTTTCGGAGTCGTGTCATAGTCGTGCACGGTGTGCATTCTTCATAAAGTGTCGAGGGAGGGCGCAGTTGATCGTGGAACGACATGTTAATGTACGCGTCGAATGTAAGGGGCCTCGCACGCGGCTGCTGCCGCTCCTGCACACCGCCTTTGGACACCCACTGGGAGACACCCAGTCCTTGTCCTTGCCCGGTGCCCCCTCCCGCAGGTCCTTCTTCAACCGCCACCTGCGCACGGACTCTGACAGCGAGGTGCTGCTCAACATCCTGGCCGACGAGGTGCACCGCGCGCACCAGCGCTGCCTGCAGGTGCGTGTGTATTAGCAAGGGGCGTGTGTATTAGCAGGTTAGTTCGCAGCGTGCTGCTTGCCAGGCTGGCAGGCGGAGGTGCGCCGCGCGCACCAGTGCTGGCTGCAGGTCGGGGGCCTTTCGCAGTGCCTTGGGGCATTTTGGGTGGGTTGGCAAAGCATGTTACACGGGTTTGGGCAAGGGACGTTACAACGGGATGCGCCGCACGCAGCTTCGCTGCATCCTGGAGGAGGTGGTGGACAGGGGGTGGGGCGGCACTTGGCGGTGGCAACGCATCGGGGTTGGGGTGCAGTGCTGGCGGTGGTGTCGGGGTGCAGTCGGGGGGTCGGGATCCCAAGGGATTGCGGCAGAGGATTCACCCGCCCTGGGAGCTTGAGCACTGTGTGGGCGCCACCTTCAGTTGCGTGGGAGTGGCGTGGGCGAGGAGCCAGGTGGTACAGTGAGAAGGTGGTACGGTACGGTACGGTAGGGAAGGAGCGTACGGCGCCAAGGGGACGGAGCTGGGGCACGAGGAGCAGGGGGGCGGCGGATTGGGTACGGTCAGCGCTTTGTGTGTCGAAGCTGCAGCTGCTGCGTAGCAAGTGTACTGGTCTTGGGTTGGGGGGATTGTGACGGCAGGCGGGAGGGGCGCTGGGAGGACGCGGTACTTGGAGCCAGCGGGGTGGGCAGAGGCGGCGGGAGGGGGGCCGCGTGTCACGGTGGAGCGAAACGACCAGAACTGGAGCTTGGATTTGGTGCGTGGGTACAAGCAGACAGTCAGACACTATCTACTCTGCACGACGCCGGCCCCTTCCGTACCCTGGGCACATTCCAGGCCACGGTACGACGACAGTAATAATACCTCCCCTCCCCGTAAGTTTTGCGTCCTCTCATTCCCCCTGCCCTGCTGCCCAGACCACCGGCTGCGACCCCAACAAGAACAAGATTAACTTTCTGTTTGAGGCGGGCGAGATGACCATGAAGCTGCTCAAGGGCGCCTACAGCTGCCTGGCGCTGGTCAAGGGAGTGGGCCTGGTGGCCTTCCGCGACCCCAACGGCATCAGGTGGGGGCGAGGGGGATAGGCGGGTGGGTGGGTGGCGTAGTGGAAAATGGAGGAGCAGGGCGGGCGCAGGGTGCTGCGCTGTTCAGCCCCGCTCATCGCTGGTGCACGACCTGCCAACGGCGCTCAACACCCAGCGCAAACCCGCTCAACCCGCTGACGGTGGTGGCCCTGGACGCCTGAGCACGGCACACACGGCCAACTTTTGCCTCCACACCCATCCGCTCGCGCGTACGGTTACGCATACTGTACTCCTGATCCCGACCCTCAGGCCGCTGGTGCTGGGCAAGCGCTCCTCGCCGCACGGCGACGAGTGGTGCGTGGCCTCGGAGGACTGCGCGTTCGGGCCCATCGGCTTCGAGCGCGTGCGCGACGTGCTGCCGGGCGAGATGGTGATCATCACTGAGGAGGGCAAGCTCATGAGCAGGCAGTGCATCCAGGTGGGGGTGGGGGGGTGGGGGGGAACAAAGTACTAGTAACAGGTGGGGGGGGGGAGCGCGCAGCTGCGTCACAGAGACCCAACGACCAACGAGGTGATAAGAAAAGTTTGCACACGGGTTCGAACCATGCCAAGCACGCGCCTATGACCCTTGTTGGGATTTGCCAGGTAAAGGGGATGAAAACGACGGCATGGGAGGAGGGAAGGGCAGCATTGGAAGGGCTTTGGGATTGGTGGGGGAGCATGAGGGGAGGCGACATGGACATAAGGGATGGTGGTGTCGTGGCAGAAGAGGGGAGGGAAGGGCCGGACAACAGTCAGCGTCCAAGTCTGTCCCACAAGCCAGGCCACCCTGACGCCCTGCGTCCTTCAGTTGATACCTGCCTCTGTAGAGATATTTTGCAAATGAAGTAGGGTACAGATTTCTTCGCCTCACCCCAACCGACCCGCGCAGGGCACGCTGACCCCCTGCATCTTCGAGTACATCTACCTGGCGCGCCCCGACTCGGTGCTCAACGGCATCCCCGTCTACAACTTCCAGCTCAAGCTGGGGACAGCCATTGCCAACCGCATCAGGTGGGAGGGGGGGCACAACGGGCGCGAAGCAACTGCCATGTCCAAGTTACTGGGCCCGCGTCGGGCCGTGTGGGAGGGGCCACACGTGTCAAGCATCCGGGCTGGAAACCACTGGGGTCGTGCAGGGCCACGGTGCGGGTGGGTTGGGTGGCCGCAACAAGAGTGGCGGCACGGGCTGGATGGGCCAAGGCGGCGTTGCAAGCGCCGACGTGCTTCCTCTGCTCACATCCGTACTCGGTGTCGTACTCGGTGCCCCATCTCATCCCACCTTTGCACACCCCTCCGCCTTATGTCCAATATATTGTTTACTTCCAATAGCAAACACCACCCCTTGCCATCCTCCCCGCCCGCAGGGAGCGTAACTGGGACCTGGATAGCGCCCAGCCCCTTCACCACTGAGCACATCGGTATCAATCCCTTATTAACGCTTTTGCCGTCCTCGGCCCGCAGGGAGCGTAAGTAGGACCTGGACATTGTGTGCCCCTAATGACTGCGTCTGTTGCTACCGCCTAATCCCCTGGTCATTCTTCCACATTACGCTGTACATTACCTACTTACCTACTTCCTGCTTTTCACTTTCCCGGTCTCCTTAGGGAGCGCAACTGGGACCTGGACATCGCGTGCCCCGCACATCAGTATCTATGTTTTTATTGTTTTTTTGTTAAATTTTTTTATTATACTCCGCCGTGGGACCGCAGGGAGCGCAACTGGGACCTGGACATCGTGTGCCCGGTGCCCGACGGCTCGCGGCCCGCCGCCATCCAGATCGCCGCCGAGCTGGGCCTGCCGTACAGGGAGGGCCTGGTCAAGAACAGGTGGGCGAGCGATGGCTGTTTTGCACTGCTTGCTCATAATGGCTGGGTACTGTCTGGCATGTGGGTTATTGTTGTACAGCCCGGGCAATGCCGTACAGGGCAGGCGTGGCCTAGCACAGGTGGGCGAGGGGCCAAGCTGATCCTGAGAGGCCACACGGGTGGCCACAGCACATCTAAATTACCACACTGGAGCGCAACAATGCCTGCTTGTTGGCCGCCGGTGAGCCCTTCATTGGCCTCACCTTGCCTTCCCACCGACCCCGACCTCTCGCCTTCCGCCAGGTACGTGGGCCGCACCTTCATCATGCCCGACCAGCGCCTGCGCGAGATGTCTGTGCGGCGCAAGCTCAACGCCATGCCCGCCGTGTTTGAGGGCAAGTCCGTGCTGCTCATCGACGACTCCATCGTGCGCGGGACAACCATGACGCAGGTGGGTGTCTGGCTGGGAAGGGGGCGGACAGCCGCAGAGCGGCAAGGTACCGGTAGTAGTAGTAGAGGCGGACACCAGTCATGTCTGTGGTGAGGAGGTTGGGGGTGAGTGTGTGACTATGGGATGCGGGACGGTATGCAGGCCAGGGGAAGGAGCCGGCAGGAGGAGCACCACAACGGCGGTGACCAGAAGGGTGCTGGTGTGTGTGTGTGCGATTACGGACGGTGTGGTGGCGTGGGTGTTGGCTCTGGGGGGTAGAGGGTGGTACCTCGCCTTGAGAGGGATTGCGTGGGTCTGAAAGGGAGCACTGCAGGTGGGTTGTTGAAAGAAACCAGGAGACTCTGCGACGAGCCGCATCCACTGCAGCCACAGCAACTGCAAGGTCGTTTAACCCACACCCAACCACCTCCTCCCCCTCCCATCAACTCCCTCCCCAGATCGTGGACATGGTCCGCCGTGCCGGTGCGCGCAAGGTGTACCTCGCCTCCGCCTCCCCCCCTGTGGTGTACCCCAACGTGTACGGCGTGGACATGCCCAGCCGCAAGGAGTTCGTGGCCAACGGCCTAACCATCGACCAGGTGGGTGGTGGGGGGCGGGGGGGAAAGAAGTTACTAAAGTAAATAGTACTGAATAGCTCCACGTGTCGTAAGAAAAGTTCGACCCACTGCGATGAAGTCCGCGTTGTCGTGCGCCTCCTGCTCCGCGCCCGCGCTCCAGCCTATCCTCTCCGCGGCGAATGTATCGTTGTCTAGCGCTGCTGAGTTGGGCGTTAGAGCTTAGCTGACCGGCTGGAGGCTGGGCGTGGGGGGGAGAAAGGAGCTTAGGCTATTTGCCTCATCACAGCCCCAATTAACAGTGCCCCATCAGGTGTGTCTAGTGCTGTAACCGGCACGCCGCCCTACCCCGGATACGTACAGTTTCAACGTTGTAACCCACCATGTTAACCCACGCTCCCATGTTAACCCACGCCCCGCAGGTGTGCCAGGTGCTGCGCGCCGACGGGCTGATCTACCAGGAGGTGGAGGACCTCATGGTGGCGGGCACGGAGCTCAACCCAGACATCAAGGACTTCGACGCCTCGTGCTTCAACGGACGGTGGGTCGTGCGTGCGGGGGCCGGGGTGCACACTTGGGTGGCAAACGTGCCTTGCACATAAGGACAATACGCCTCGTGCTTCACCGGCCGGTGGGTCGTGCGGGCGGGTAGCCGCAGAGCAGCACAGCAGCATGATAGGAGGGAGACACGACAGGGGGTCTCTCTGGGGCCAGGGGTTAGGGTGGCAGCAGGAGTTTCGACGCCTCGTGCTTCAACGGACGGTGGGTTGACTGGCTGTGCTGCCTGCCCGGCTCCTGGTGCTGGAGGGGGGCGGTGTGGCGGTGTAGGGGTGGGGGCCAGGGGCCAAAGCCGCATCGGGATAGAATGCGAGCTTTACGGGTCGTGCTTCACCGGCCGGTGGGTCGTGCGTGGGCCGTCTTGGACGGCCAGCTCCAGGGGCAAAGGTCGCGCATGGCAGGGCAGGGCAGGGCAGCATGGGGGTGCCGGCAGAGCAGCAAAACCACTAAAGCAGAGGCAGGTGGGTTGCGCGTGCGGGGTACCCGCATAGCAGCAAAGCAGCATGAAGGGAAACTGTCGTCTGAGGGGGTGCCACGGGGGCCAGGGGCTAAGGCGGCAGCAGGAGTCTCGCGGCTCGTGCTTTACCGGCCCGCGGGTCGTCTGGGGGGGGAAAGGGGTGGCGGTGCTGGCAGGTGGGCGCCAGAGGCTAGAGTCGCATCGGGGCGGAAGGGCACGTCAGACGCGCCCTGCTTCATTGGCCGGTGCCGGGCGGTGTGGCGCAGCGGGCGGGGTGCGAGGGCGGCTGGGAGCAGGGGCTGCTGGGGGCAGGGCGTTTCGGCGGGTTGAAGGGGCTTGTGGGTAGTGCTGGGGCTCGCCACCGCTCCCCGTCCTCTTCGACACCGACCTGTCCACCGTGCGCGTGCCTAGATTTCTGTTATGCCTCGTACATGAGAATAATACCGGTATTCAAGTCATTCCCCTGCTCCCCATCCTCCCACAGCTACGTGACTGGCGACATCGACGAGGCGTACCTCCAGCGGCTGGAGTTGTCGGGCCGCGGCGCCAACCGCCGCGCGACGCAAAAGGTTTCGCTGCTCAACGACCGTGCCATCGTGACGGTCTAAGGCGGTTGGCGATGTCGGTTGGCGGTTGGACGGTTGTACAGTACGTACGGCGGAGGGGGCTGGGTCGAGGAGCTCGGGTTTTGACATGCATTGCAGGATGGTGGTTGGGGAGTGGAGGCTGGGTGTGAGCAGGGTGTTGAAGCTGGAGGGCGGGTGGGGGGGCAGCGCTGGCGGTGGTGCGCTGGTGGTGTGGACTGATGTGGAGAGCTGTGTGCCTTGGTGGTGGCTGTTTTGAATTGACGTGCAGTGTTCAGGGCGTGACTTGTTAGACAACACCTATTATGACGGAAGTGCGCACGTACGAACACTCTTGCGCGCGCCCCTCGCGCGCGGGGTTTGGCACTTCTCGTGGATTGTACAGGGCGGAAGGGCGGGTCATGCGGGCTGTATCGCTGACAAGCCCCGTGGTCCGTACTGGCGGAGCCCTAGTGTGGAACATCTGGGCACCCTGTTTGCTTCAAACAGGTGTTATCAAGGTTAGGCTGTGGGTATGTGCCGTTGGGGCGCCCTTTTGCGAAGGGGCACTCCACTCGTAGTTGTGGCCGTTGTCCGCGTACTTTGACGCGTGTACCGGTAGAGTGAGAGAGACGAGACAAAGCAACCGGCGGAGGGGGTGAAGGAGTGGTGGTTGCCGGATGGTGTGGTGCGGTGCGGTGTGACGGCCTCTGTATGCTTAGGCGTTAGGCCCACCGCTTTCATGGCGTTGCGCCTGGGACATGTGGTGTAAGGCGCCCCGGAGACGTTGGGCCCCGTCAGTCGTGCGGGGCTCAGGCGAGGGAGGAACGGGGCTCTCCACCGTGGGGCACTGAGGCTCATTAGGTGAATGACAAAAGCATGACCGTGCGGCTTCAAACAGCTTCGAATTTGAGTGACAGTGCCAGGCCAAGCGCGGCGCCATGCGCTCTGAGCGAGAACGATCAGGCCTGTAATGCGCTATTTTCTCCGGCGGGAATTGATCCGTTCCCGTGCTTCCCCTGAAGTGCTGGGGAAAGCTCCACCCCTGAGCTGCTCCGTCCACCGTGTTCCGTGTACCCTGTACCCGGGGGGCCGTGCAAACCCTCTCCCTTGCCCTGCACTGGGCCCTCGGGTGACCGGGCTAACTGTGCGCGTGTGCGGTGCTAGTCTGCGTTGTGTATACTGCACGAGAGGATGGAGGGCTGAAAGTGTTTACCCTGACACACGTCAACAGAGGCGGACTGCATCCCATGCGTTAGCACTCCAACCTGGAGGAAGCAGGTGAGCTCCCCACGAGACCTCCCTCGGTCAACCTGCGTAACCTGGCGTCAACTCTGCCCGTACGCACCCGACATTGCAGTACAGTTGCCCTACCAGCAATCATGCATTTTTAAATGCATCTAGCGACCTGTCGCGGTGTTGCATAGCCCTAGATAGGCAGGTAGCTACCTGTTTGCTCCTGCCCATATTGGGTTATGGCAAAAAGGGGCAGTGCACAGCAGTTATGGCTGATTACTATTCCACCATCGCACTACTGCGAGAGGGCACGATGGGCTCTGGACTACGCGGGCATTCCCTTTCAGGAGCGCCCCTGGCCTCCCTTATTGCATCTCGCCGGAGTGGCGAGGGGAACGATTAAGCATGGCAAGCATACGGTGCCACAGCTTGTTGCGGGCAAGGCGCTTTTTGCTGACTCCGGCGACATCGTGGCGTTGGCGAATGACCACATGTCAGGCTCCTTGTCGCGGTCAGCGCACTCCTCTGCATGTCCCGAGCCCCCGGTAGCAACGGTCAGCAATTGTAGCACTCATCACCTCGCAAGCTACACCTCGGAAGGGCGAACGGTGGCGCAACTGCCACAGCCGTTGTACCCAACCGACCCCGAGGAGCTTCGACAGGTACCTTGTGATGTGTGTACAGAGTGTGTGCAACCACCCGGGTCACTCCCTGCACCTCAGTTTGCTCCACATGTCGCACCGTCAGAGGAGTCTCCCTCGCGCGCCACGCTGCGCTCTTGGAATGCACCACCACCAGGGGACCACCACCTACCACACGCCCCTCACGCGTCCTCAACACCCCTCATCTCACCTTCACTCCGCCTTCTACGGTAACCCACGCCCTTGTTCCCCGGTCCACCTCGCCCGTCCCCACACAGGTCCATGAGCTGGAGGAGCTTTTCACTACGAAACTAGGCGTGTGGACGCGCGTGGTGGCCTACCACTTCCTGTTCCAGAACAAGCAGCTGGCGCAGGACGTGTTGGGTCTGCGGCAGCGCGGCATGCCCGCATGGCGGCGCGCCTTCGTGCGGCTGTGCTACCCGCTGCTGCGGGCCGCCATCCGCTCGGGCTTCAAGGTGCATGATCAAGGACACGTGGCGAGGTGCATGGAGGGCGTACGACAGGTGTTTGACCAGGTGGGTAATTGGGTGGGATGGAGGCAAGGAGGGAGGGAGGCATACAAACTGCCTGGCAAACTGCCAGCCATGTGAACATGCCTGTACTGCGGGTGTGTACGGCAGGTGTTTGCAGGTGGGGCATTGGGTAGGGTGGAGGCGGAGAGAGTGCCTGGGTGCGCGCCGTGTGACAGAGAGCAAGCGCTGTGCCGCACCGCAGGGCACTGGGAAGGGCATGGGTAGGGCAGTTTGGCCAGGTAGGGGAGGGGCGGAGGCCAGGAGGGAGCCGGGGTGCGGGCACCGCACCATATGCGCACAATGGCCGCGAGGAAGCACTTTTGACGTAACTGGCAGGGCAAGGGGCTTTGTACCGTGCTATTGGCCTTGCCGTCCATTCGGGCAGATCGCACACATGCACCGTGTGCGGCAATGGGCACTTGCTGCTGTTTACGTCGTGGAGCACGGCGTACCATATGGGTGACGTCAGCCAGTACCTTCAGCGTGCACCTTCCCTCTTGCCCACAGGTGCCTTCCCACACGTGCCCTCCACAGAACGGGCCGCAGGCAGCGGTGCCGCGTGCACACGCACCTAGTGCGAGGCTCCGGAACACGAGCTGCAGCCGCGTGCTGTGCTACGCCACTATGTCGTAACCACAGACCGTCCGTTCCTGCCATTTTACAGAAGCCCAAAACCACCACATCCCCCTCCCTGCTGCAGGTGGGGCAGCTGCTGGCTGCCCCCGGCGCCCGCCACGGCTACCTGGTGGGCGGGCGCTTCACCGCCGCCGACCTCACATTCGCCGCCATGGCCGCCGTCGTACTGCACCCGCCGCAGTACGGCGCGTACCTCGGCGGGCTGGACGGCCTGCCGTACGGACACCCCGCCGCGGAGCTGCGCCGTACGGCGGCGGGGCAGCACGCGCTGAGGATGTACGAACTGCACAGGGTGCCCGTGTGACGTTGTGCGAGGTGCGTCGTGGAAGGACACCTGCTCGGCCTTCCGTGTCAGTGATGGGCTGTTGGGAGGAGGGGTATGAACGCGGGCACTTCGGCAGTAGCTATGCAGGGCTTGGCACATACAGGTGGCTGGTGGTGTTAGAAACCAGTGCGAGAACCAAAGCCCCCAACCGCATATTTACATCGTGATCGCTTTCCTTTTGCTCGACCTCGACTGTGCATCCATGGACGTGTAGTCCTTGCTTATCTTAAGCGTAACCTAGAGCCGGGGCGCGCACCTTGCAACTACGCAGGCTGTCTGCCGCTGTGGGCCCTTCCTGGTATGCGAGTACGGTACTTGTGGTACGGGGGTACAAGCACGACCAGGGGCGAGTAAGCAGCCGTGGTCCTGTGCGACGTGCCTTTCAGAATCGGGAGTCGCATGTGTACTGGTGCAGTGTGACTGTGCGAGCGGGCGTGGGCAAACGGCGTTAGTGCCAGCAGGGCAAATGGCGATTAGGGGAGTGGAAAGAGCGGGGTTGTGGTAGTACAGCGGTAGTACAGCGAGAGGGAACCCCCGAGTCCCTGGTTGCCAGCTAGCCCTGTTTCCCGGTTGGGACGGGGCTGGGCTCTGTAAAGGGACCAAAACTGTAAAACCATACTTCCAAAAAAAGAAGCCCGCTGCTACGGGCAGGACGGCGGTGTGTGCGGGGCATGGTGCGTGGTGCCGCCTGACCCCGATCGGCAAACTCGTGCACCCTGCTAACCCCGCGAACGTCTCATTTGCAATGAAAAGATAATGCCGTGTCGGTGACGAAGAAGCATTTTAATTGTGAAGGTGTGACAAGCCGGTCGGATTCCAGCTCCGAGACCCTGGGCGCGCAAAGAAAGGATTGCCTTGGACGGCCTGTCTCCGGTCGACACTTGACAGTTCCACACCGCACTTTTGTTTTGTGAAAGTATAGTCAACGTGTACATTAACGTTTGTAATCGCTTGCGGCAGACTCATTGCTTACAGCTAACATCCTGTGCTCTGCAATCATGGCGTCCCTGTCCGTGGCTTCGTTTCCTTACCGTGCACCCGGTGCACGCACCGGCAAGCTCGTGATCTACAACGTCCGCCAGCGTTATAGCTCGACGCGCCGCATCGTCGCTGCGGCCCAGGGCCCGCGACGGGATTCCGCGCCAAGCCAGCAGGTCGTGGCCCTGGTTGGAACTGCGGCCGTGGTAGTACTCGCCGCCAGCTTGGCATTTAATAGCTACGTTATTGACGAGTACCGGTTGCTGGGGGCGGAAGTCAAGGAGCTGAGGGCGAGGGCAAAGACCTTGGACGCCACGGCCGACGGAGTCATCGAGAGCAACGCCAAGCGCGAGGTGCAGATCAACAAGCTGAAGGAGAAGATGGACATCCTCAAGCAGGACGGTGAGCCCTAGTAGAGCACGCGGCTTGGAAAAGTGCCACTGACAGCCCCTGGCAGCGCAGCGCGGCGTGGGGCAGCGGGTCAAGGGATACTGTACGCAGGGTGCCCTGTCCCTACCTTAGTGGGCTAGGAGGGCGTGGACAACAACTAGTATTGAGAGCAGTGCTAGTGCAATGGCCCAGCACAGGGGCATGTTCTCCTCTCTGACTCCCCTTTCATCCCTGCACGGTCCCAACCCGCCGCAGGCTGCTTCGGTGCGTGAGCGCATGGTCAACACACCGCGGCCGTGCTGACGTCACCCGAGTTCGTGATGATGCACAAGTGGTGCTACGTCGTCTGGGCCCGCACGTGCGTCGGCGGCTGGGGCAGCGGCCGGGCGAGCTGGCGCGAGGTGGATGATGAGAGCGGATCATGACCTGCTGCTGGAGCCGAAGCCGGACATGCCAACCCCTCCTCCAAGACCAAGTTCCGTTCGGCAACGGCACGGCTTTGCTTTAGACGGGTTAGGATGAGATGGGATGGAGCAGGGATGGAAGGGTTATAGGCAGGGGTGTGGACGACGGGGGTGGACGAAGGCGGCATGGTAGGGCGGAAGGGTATCGGTGTGGGCATAGGGCACAAGGGGCCGTTCTCAGCAGCAGGGACCCACAGCTCCATAGCAGCTACACATGACGTCGCTGGCCCGACATTTACGGAGCAGGAGAAGGGCATTTTGCATCGGCGGTGACTGCTGCACGCGGAGTGGGTTGCATAGCGACACAGGGTGCGTCTAGGTGCATTAATGAAGTAGTGAAAGTCAACGGACGGTAGAAGTTCACGAACGGCACATTGCGGGAGAGGAGTCGCATGACCCGAGTCCAGTTGCGCGTGTCAAGGACGATGGCGTCATGGCAATGCGTGGGCACGTACGTTGCAGTGTTGCACGCCTGTAAGGCAGGAAGGGACGAAGCCTTTGCGTTGCGCGTTTCGCAACGACTCAGTCCACGCTGGTCTACGCTGGTTGCTTGCAGGCTGCATGCCCGTACAGCTACAGGTGCCTCCCACAAGCAATGCCATAGGGCACGCTGTCATTCGTCAGATCGTCCAGGATCGTCACAGCTCCTTCAGGTCAGGTACGGCCTACCTGGTGCAGCCGTAAATGCTGTTGTCATTGCACATTGGGGACGAGGAAACCCCTCTCTGACCAAACCTGCAGTTGCAGTGTTACGGTAGGTCCTCCTCCTGCGCCGCACAGTGCAGACGTTGTTGTCCCGCAACACAACACACCGCCCGCCTCTCCAGGACGGCCAACCTCCACCAACCGCATACCGTACTCTTAATGCCATACTCTGCATATTCAGCACGTGCGCAAACAGGAAGTCGGCCTCCCCGGCCAGGGGCCTCACCTACCACGGCAGGCCTCACACAACATGAGCACCGAATAGAATGCTGCTTGTCCACCAGGCCGCCACTACTGGACAAAACTTCAAGGTACGGTATAATGACCGAGCCCACAATACCCATGCAGTACCGGCATGTCCCCTATGCTATTCGTTGCCAACACCGCCCTTCCTTACATACGGCCCCAAAGTCAGATTCCCAGATAGGTAGTGCCAATGCTCCTCACGCGCTTGCGCCTACAGTGTACCGTACCTCAGCGCTGAACCCACGGGCCACTCTACCAGATGTACATCGGGATGCAGTGTGTCCCACAAGGGCCCGAGGAAAGCCAAGTCATCACCAGCACCTGACCTGACAACACTGTATGACCGTCTGGAGGTCTGGTGTAAACCATGCATCCCATGCCGCACGATAGGAGACTGCGTGAGAGCCAGGAGACCAGTACGATGCCCTTCTGCAAAGCAGCCCTACGGTATGGGGGCCGCGGTGCCTTTCCGTCCACTACATTGCGTCCGCATCGCGATTGCAAGACCAGCCCTGTTTCCCATTTGCTTGGGTCAGGGCTGGGCTCTGGAAGGGGACCAAATCGTTTCAACCCTACCAAAACTGCAAAACCATACACACATCCACACGACAGCCCGCTTCCTTGATACTCGCAAACATGGGCCCAAACGCCCCATGCATGCTAGCTGTACGTAAGCGCTCTCCGCCCTGCGAACCGCCACGGCACCTGCCCTTCAGTCTGTACCCTCCGGCTCTCCCGCCTGCCCTGCCTCCGGCGCCGCCTTGCCCTTCCGTGCGCCAACCCGCTTTACGGCCCGCTTCGCTCGAGGCACACCTCCTCCCTCAGCCGCACCGCCCGCTGCCTCGCCCTCCTGTACGGCCCCCGGCCCCCGCCGCCGCCCACCAACGCGCCCCTCCTCCGTCCTATGTCCACCCCCCGCTCCATGCAGCTGGCCGTGTACGGCAGCCGCCGCATCCGTAGCGCCCGCCGCCGCCGCCGCCGCCGCCCAGTCGGGGCTGGTGTGCGGCTTGCGCAGCACCAGGCTGATGGGCCGGGAGCCCCACCAGGAGTTGTCGTGGGAGCGGAAGGCAGCAAGCACGGAGCGGAAGGACTGGGTACCGCGGGATGGTGGGGAGATGGCGGGCATTTACCGTACGTCGTGGTTGTGGTTGACAGACTACGACATGGTGCGTTTTGAGTTTCGGGCCAAGCATCACAACGCGGAAAACTAGACAAGGGGTTGTGACTGTGGTGGGTGTCAACTGTTGCGTATCGCTCTGTGTTCACAGGTGCGGCACCTGCCGCTCGGCAGGCAGCACCGAGGGGAAGAGGCCTGGGCTCGTGTCCGTGAGGAGCATTTTCAGGGGCGTTGGCAGTGCTGGTCAGACGCAGCGGTACGTGCCGGGACGCCGCTTGGGCCGTTATGCATCACGGCAGGCAAGTGGAGGTCGGTTGGGCAAGGAACGGATGCTTGGGCACGCCTAATGCCGCAAAGGTGCGCAGGAGGGCACTAGGGGGCTGGCCCCTGCCGACTGCCGACCTACCCTGTCTTCGCAATCGAAGTCCACCACCTCCCACTGGCCGCCTCCCTCGCCGTCCTTTGCGCCGTGCTGCACCTCCTGCTGCTCTTGCTGCTGCTGCTGCTGCTTCCGCCCCTTGTGCCGCTTGCCGGCCTGGCCACCGCCCCCCTCCTCCCGAGCCTCCCCCGGCGGTGCGTCTCCTCGGACTGGGGCAGCGGGCTTGATGACAACTGCAGTACAGGCCCACGAGGACATACGGTACACGTGCTGCGTCAGTCACGCAGTGGAGCCGCACCCATGAGTTCACGCCACGATGTCGCATTCCGTGCAAGTCGAGCCCTCGTGGGGCCGTGGGAGCGGCCTGTGCATCCCCCCAGCGCCGACCGGCATACTTGTCTTAAGGTCTCCTGCTGACCCCTTGGCACGTGACCCTGCCCCTCCTTGGCATACCATACCCGCGCGCCCGCCATGCGGGGCTGGCCCCAGTGGCACCGTACGTACCGTTAGTACTGCTCGTACTGCCAACCAGCACCAACGCAACCCACCTGCGCTGCAGCGTGACAGGATGTCTCGCTTCTCCACGCGCCCCGTGCGCCACGCCGCGCCGCCCTCCACCACCTCGGCAACGTACACTGCGCGGGGGGCACGCCACGTGGGGAGACACGGCACGTGGCACGTGGCACGTGGCACGTCGTGCTCGACGTGGGCTCGCAGGAATGGCACGTGTTCTACACGTGGAATACGCCACGGAGGGCGTGGCAGCAACAGCCATCGGTACACACGGTTGTGCCATGCGCCTTGCCGCTCAGTGAACGGTATGTATGTGTGGCTTCACAGCTTTGGTCCCCTTCCAGGGCCCAGCTCCGTCCCAACCCGGGAAACATGGTAAGTCTCGGCCATCAGGGACACGGGGTTTCCCACCCTTCTCGCTGTATGGATGGGAGCCAACAGCTTCCAATGGTGTACTGCCCATACGTTGACTCACGGTCGGGTGTTCTGAGACAGCAATGCCCCGGCGTTTAACAGCAAAAGGCAACCCAAATGCCACTGTGGACTTCGCACTTTCGAACACAACGTGCTTGCTTGCCGTACGGCGCCATGTTGCACATACTGTGTTTGCCGTACCGCACCTGGACCTCCCTCCGGCTTCTGCTCGAACACCAGGCCCACGGGTCTGGGCAGCGCCAGACGCACCACCCCGGGAGCAAGCTCCTCAACCTCCGCCTCAGGGTGGCTGTGCTGCGGCTGCTGCTCCTCCTGCTGGCAGAGGCAAAGGGAACCTCGGTCCTCGTGCTGCTGCTGCTGCTGCTGCTGCTCCTCCCCTTGAAGTTGCTGCTGCTGCTGCTGTCGGGGTTGGCGCTGCCGCCGCCGCGGCGCCGCCGGGCCAGCTGCGGCCTCGGGGGCATTGTTGCCTCCGCCGGGGCCAGAGTCGGCAGCAGTGCGGGCAGCGGACGCCCGGGACGCAGCGTTGCAGCACGTGCTGTAACTGCTACCAGTAACGATACCGGGAACGGTAACCGTACATCTGGATGTGGTCGAGGACCAGCCGGCGTCCGTTAGCCTGAGGCAGATAGGACGTTTAAGCGCTGTGAGGAGCGGGGGGCACACGTGTGGTGGGAGGCGGGGGGCGGGGCTGGAGTGCCACTACGCTGGGCCGGAGTGCGCGAGGCACACTGCGAAATGGGCGTGAGGCATTTAAGCTATGCATACTTAGATTGTGTGGAGAGTGCACTGCGACTGAACGGGCTTCTGCAACACAATCTTGGCGTGCACTGCCACACCGGGTTTAGGTACGGTATGGCACACAGCCGCCCTGGCCCTTGGGTCCGGCTGCATGTCGCTTGATTGCAAGCTTGAAACCCCTGCTGCCATGCTCATTTCCTTCCTCCAAACATTCCACACAAGCACTTCGGTATAAGAAGCTCTGCTGGTAATGCGCGCGGCAGGACCACCCAGGTGCGGGTGTGGGGGTGTCCCGCTCAGGAAGCACCTAGCAGTTGCGGCAGTCAAGTCATGGACGGCATGGGTGGCACCGTACAACTCGTTGAGCAATGGCAACATGTGCTAGTTTGACGCGTGGACATCTGAGTGGCGGGTGAGCTAGGTGTTGCAGCCTATGTTGCTTGGCAGGGGAGGTGTGGAGGTGCACCTGCCCGGAATGCCCACCTGGCCCCCCGAGGCATGGGCAGTGTTGGAGACACACGCTGTGGCCTGGGGATGCCACATGCTCCTGCAAAAGGGCGAATGCACGCGCTAGTCAGGGCCCGAGTCAGTTTTTGGAATGTCTCTTGCCGATCAGGGTTTCTGGTAGCAAATACTTACGCGAGCTTTTGGGGCATGGCCAGCGGCATGGAGGGTTCGGACTGGCCTGCATGGTCATGCGTCCTGTGGTTGGCAGCAGGTCGTGTGTGTAGCTGGTAAGCTTTACGCGCATACATGAAAGTTCGCGGTTTAGAGCATAGGCGGTGCCGGAAAGGTGCGATGCGGAGTGTCGTCGCTCGTCGGGCCAGCAGGCCAAACCCAATGAACCCGCTTGAACAAGTAAATATTTAGCATCACTACATAGTTTGGAAGGTACCATACTATAACATGCTTGCGGCACTCACAAGGAAGGCCGCAGGGTTGGTCGCAAGGTGTGTTGGGACCCTTGGGTCGTGAACGAGCATTCGGCAAAGACGGGTGGATATGCGACTTGCTTGCATCACATGTGTTGAGAAGAGTGTGCACTACGTTTTTGACAATGCAGTCTTGCCCATCTCGCTGCATAGTAACCCTTGCGGGCCGTGTACGCCTATGTCGGGTCGCCGCTGAAGCCCCACCGCTGTTTGTACACAGGGCAAGGAAGTTGAGAATTGAGGAGTTTTTGTAATGCTCGTACATCAAGTCACTCGCTAACGCCATTTGCCATACCGCACGCTTCCGGTCCTGCCCTTCACGCAATCGGGCATCCAAGTGGTCATCATTAAGTTGTTGTTAAGTATAGTTGACGCACATAGAAACCAGTCAGCGCACGGTGAGCGGTGGTTGGGGCTTTGGCCACGTAGGGCACAATGTTTTCGTTCAGACGGAGGCCGGTAGCCGAGGAGAGCGACAGCGAAGGGCAACCAAACACAGCAGCAGAAGCTGCTCTAGCTGAGCGCGGTGGCAGCGAAGGCGGAGAGGGAGACGGCAGCAGCGACGACGACGATTCCGGGAGCGAGCAGTCCACAGAGGGAGAGGGGGAGGGCGAGAGCACTTCAGAGGATTCTGACGACAACCCGTTCACCAGGGACCTCTCACCGCCAATAGAAATTACATATCACCATGAAGAAGATGACGAGGGAGAAGACTTCCTCGACGAGGACGGTTTGTCGGAGAGCGGCGACGATGAGTCGCGCCGGCCAGTGTCCATCCAGGAGTTCCTAGCGTGGCGCCTTTTGGGCCGCGTCCCGGACGCCGCACGCAGCAGAAACGAGACGCGCAGCAGGTATGCTGCTATCTACTAGCTGCGGTGACGCCGCTGGCAGGGGCTGTCCAGCGTCCACCTGCGCGTGGGGGTGGGCGTGCCAGTGTACCCCCCGAGGATGCATTACGTGAGGCCTACAAACCCCACATCCCTGACGGACTTGCGCGCCGATGCCAGTCTCCCGCGACTGTACTAATTCATAGCACTCTGTGCCGGGTCGCCGCGGCTTAGCCGCCCGCAACCTGTATGACGTCAACCCCTGTTGGCCGGACGACCACCATGTGCCACGTGCCACGCCCCCGCCACATGCCCCCTGCACCCTGGCCCCTTTATCGCCATACACCCGGCTTCCCTCCCCATGCAGCCCTCCGCCAATCCCTCGTCGCACTGCCGTACATGTGTACTGCAAAGACACGCCGTACATGTACTGCTTGTCCTGAGCCCTGTGACCGTGTACTGCAGGTACGTGGCGTTCGAGGACGCGGTGCCACGTGGCGTGGCGGCGGGCGGCCCGGCGGGCGAGGAGCTGGCGGAAGCTGTCCGCGCCGCCACCAACCCCCTGGGTGGCGCGCGGTACGGCGCGCGGTACGACGTGAGTTACAGCATGCGTCATAGGCCCACGGATGTGCATCCTACATGCGCCGCCCTGCTGACACGTGTGCTATGCGCACTCTAGCGTTGCCCATGCCGCGCCATGTGCTTGTCAGCTGGGAGACGCCACGAATCCAATAAACCGTACACTTATGTACGCGATTGGGCGTGCCTCCGTGCTATGCGGACTCGCCGGCAGCACCACCACCTGCCACCCCAACACGGTCCGCAGCACTCGCCCTTACCCCCCTCCCCCCTGCTCCCGCCCCAGACCGAGTGGGACATATGCCCCGACGCGTCCATGCTGGGCAGCTCCACGGCGCCGTACGGCAAGCGCCTGAGACAGGTACGGCACTCCGTACCGCGCTACGCACGTGTTGGTGCGCACAGGGAGCGGGAACGGGTTTTTAGTGCGCACAGGGTACCCCTGCGGCGTCTGGGTGTTGCACGTGAGGGGTAACATCCACCTGCAACGCCAGGTGGTGGTAGCGCATGGTGCCATGCAGTTAGGTCCCTCTGGGACTGCCAGGGACCCCCTGGTGTGGATCCACACCCCCCGTTTTACGCGTACCCTCGTATGCATGGAGGATCCTTTACCCACGTGCAATCCCGGCTTCTTTTCGCCGCTTGCCCTGTTTGCGCCCGCCTTTGGGCCCCTGCCG
>VFQN01002426.1_pt1 | contig 28758 bp, 33 predicted proteins | sample 3512371 | NCBI WGS metagenome assembly VFQN01 (sample SAMN10412370, study PRJNA504923) | tailings metagenome | isolation source: Replicate 2 from Balatoc abandoned mine | place: Philippines: Itogon, Benguet | collected 2017-08-28
CAACCCTGGCCGCACGTAGCGCGTGTAGATGCAAATGATTGAAAAGTTACACCATGCTACACTCGATTTCCTTGAGCTTGACAGTGGTGCATGTCTGCCGTCAGGGAAGCCCCTGTCTACAACATCTGGGCCCACATACAGCAGGTAGGGGTACCCTGCAGTGGCCCGGCGTGGACCCACGACGTGCGTGACCAGTTGACTTCCGTGAGTCCGTGTCCGGTCCCTGTCTCACCGGCCGCGTGTGGGGCCTTGTGCTTGTGGAGCAACCTTGAACCATCAGCAGCCCAGCAGGATGCCCCCGCTGCACACATGCTGCATGCCAGTGGATTGGTTGACACCGTCACCACTACGTACCGATGCATGCAACCCTGGCAACCACCGTACCGGTAAACACGCAGGCAATGCAGCCGGTGATGTTAAAGACTCAAAAGGGCACAGTTTTGGTGTGCGCTGGTAGGATACGTTGCCGGGCGGGCGAATGGCCTTGCACTAGGGCCTCAACTTTGCAAAGGTCCCCTGGGGATTGTCTTGGCTCCGGATGTCCGGAACCAGCCTTGTTTTCCCCATGGTTGGCACCGCACTGACTGTGCGGAGAGACAAGGCATGAGCATGACGGCACATAGTGTTTAAGCTCTGTGCGGGTGGTGAGAAGAGGAGTGGAGGTGGGGCGGGGCCCGGGCGAGCAGTGGGGCGGGTGCATGGGCTGAGGTGGAGGAGCAGGAAGGGGAGGAGGGGGCCGCAGCGTGAGGGGACGGGACACGGGAGGCGCTTCTGGCGTCAAATGTGACGTGTACTGCCGTACAGGGTAGCAGCGTTCTCTGCTACCGAAAGTGTCATGTGTGCAAAGCCAGCAAGACAATGGGTAAATGCAGGTATGCTTTACGTCCCATGGAGGTGATGTTTGCTGCAAGTTATAGCCTGTGATTGGTTGCATCTGTTGGTGCAGCATGGATTCCAGACCTAACCAGCGCACGACCTTATTTGTTGTTGTGCAAAAGCGTTTTGGGTCTTGCAAGTGATGACACGTGGCCCCAAGGGAGTTGAACCTTCAGTTCCCCAATCAGTTACCTTCAGTTCCATTCACATCACCGTGTCCCCACCTGGGTTTGACCTTGTTCGACCCCCGGGTACCGGTATTGCACGGGTGGCTTTGCGAAGGCTCGCATCGACCCCCACATACGCTCATTTGGCATCATGACATTTCATTGTGCAAAGCAGGAGAGTAGCGGGACCAGCACGGGCGCGGCGGGCGTAGAGCTCGTGTTGCTGCCGTGTTTCATGTTACTGTTGTGACGGTCTTGTACGGAACCGTACAACGAACCCCGTGCCCTGACACGCCCTACCACCTCCTAGTGTCCTGTTTCACAACGGCACCCGCATCGTCACCTCTCCCTGGGGAGTGGGCTCATGCAGTGGGACCGTGTCCCTTTCACGAGAGCGGGCGAATGTGCGCCAATGCCATATAAAACCAAACCGGAAGATTGGAACCAGACCGGAAGCCCAACACGAAAGACAGTCTGAGTGAAGCGCGCATGGCGCACAATTTACCACACATATCCCTTCAGCGAAAGCCTAACGCGCCTGCCCATGCCCTACGCCTGCACCATATGGCGAGGCGACCAGTACACGCACACCCAAACAATATAGAAATGCAAAACATAATCTTTACTGCCGTGCCACCGGATGCAGGTGACAGCGCCGTGCACATTGCTTTCCAGGACGCGGCTCCTAACCTACCCTATGCCGCCAATCTGCACTGGACCTCAAAGCCGGCCATGCACCGCTAGTCCGCCACGTAAGCAGTTCAATGGTGTCGACAGGCAGTGCCCCTTGGTCTAGTAGCATGCGCGGGCGACATACGTTCACCCCTTCCACGTAACGCATCCCCTCTGCATACCCACGCCGTAAACCCTTACTCGTCTCCGCAAACGGACCATCAAACCCCAACGGCACGGCAGCAGCGGCTGCGTCGTCCGCCCGGGGATCCGCGGTTGTCCCCGCGCCAACCATCTCCTCTCCCTCGGGTGTACCACCGCCTGCAGCACACCCCTGAACCCCCGGCTCCGACAGCCGCTGTGCCGCTTGTGGTTGACGTCGCAGTCTTGCTTAGCACGCAGCTCACCCGTCGTCCCCAAAGCCAATGTCCCAAAAGCCCTGCAGTCGGGGTCAAAGGCGTGGGCCTTAACGCGGCGTGCGGCAGTCAGGGTGAGGTCAGCGCTACTTGTTGGTCACACGATGCACAAGTTGCACCAACTCCTTGCAATTGAGATTGCTGCATGGATTTACACACAGTTCTGTCCCACGCACGCACGTCGGGTGTTGCTGGCGGTGCGTACTTGAAGCGGTGGCGGCCGCCCGCCTGCCGCAGCTGGTCGGCCAGGTCCTGGGGCTGGGGCTGTGCGGGCACCTGCAGGGCAACACGGGGTTTGGGAAATGAAGGTTGGCAATTAACTTAATTCATGCAACCTGAGGGCAGTAAGGCCGCTCTGCCAGATCCGGCGGCTGGGGCTGCGGCAAGGTTGACTGAGCCGTGGGCAGCTGCAGGGCAAACTTGGGTGTGGAGACGGCGGACACATGGGCGTGCCACACAGCGTATGCACCGTTTCGCGGTGGCGGTCGGGACATACGTGGGTTCCTGTATGTACCCTATGATGAGCCTAGCCACGGTGCCCACAACAACAACCGTGCTCGCAGTCCAAACGCCCGCTCACCATGCCCTGCTGCTGCTGCTGGTGGTCTTGCTGCTGCAGCTGCGGCCGCGCGTGGTTGCAGGTGGGCACCAGGTCGGCGGGCGGCTGGCCGCCCCACGACAGGATGGCATCGTAGAAGGCCCTGAGCGTGGGGAGGGGGCACAGCAATAGGAGCGCAGTTGAGTTACATGTGCGCAGTTGTGTACATCTCACAGGTGTTGGTAAGCACTCCTCAGGCGCAGCGCGCAAAGCGCCCCACGACAGGATGGCGTTGTAGAAGCCCTGCACCATGTGCTGGGAGACTTGAAAGACTTATTTCGGGCCCAGGGCCTCCTAGGCAGTCGCCACCCGTGGGTCCTAACGGGGGGCGAGGGGGGGAAGCGGGTGCCTGCCCCCTAACTTCATACCGCAGCCACAGCCCTTTACTATCCACGTAACGCCACCCCCGCCCCCGCCCCCGCCCACCTGCACCCGGCACACTCCACCGCCTTGAGCACCTCCCGCTCCGCCCGCTTGCGCACCACAGCAGTGTACTTGTAGCCAGGGCCAGGGCCGGGACCGGGACCGGGGGGGAGATCCCCTGCACCCGCTGCACCCGTGGGACCGGCTGTGCTACCTGCGGCTGCGGCGAAGGCCGAGGGGCCTCCTGCGCCCGGGCCAACAGCGCTGTTGAGTGCCGCGCCCGGCCCTGTCGCGCCCAGCCGCCCGGTCGTGCCGCTTGGCAGGCGGCGGGGACCGGAGACATCCCTTGGCTGCTCGTACCCAGCCCGTGGCCCTGAGAGCAGCGGGGAGGCGGCGGCGGCGGGAGGCGGCCGCCCGCGCCTGTCCGCGGCCAGCTGCGCGGTGTTGTTGTGTGCGTGGAGGTCGCGTTGGTGCTGCTGTGGCGGAGGCGGCATGTCAGCACCTGCGTCCGCGGCTGCCGCACTGCCGCGGCTGCCGCCTGCGTTGCGGGAGTGCACTGGTGGCTGCTGCTGCCTGGACGCGCCAAACAGGTTGAACCGAGGCCCGGGCGTGAGACCGTCCCCCTCAGCCTGCGTGTCCACCTCCGCCTCCTCTGCAGCCTCCGGGTACCGTACCCGGGCGCCCCGGTCCCCCCTCCCTTGCGCGCCAACGTCACTACTGACGCTCCGCAGGCCACCTGCTGCGGGCTGTGGCGAAGGCTCCCGCACACGACTTACACCAGCGCCTCTCCTGCCGCTGTGCGCTGCTGCGCGCCCAGCGGCTTCGTACCCCGGCGTGCCCGCCCGGCCCACCGCCGCTGCCGCTGCCGCCGCTGGCGCATCCCCATAGCGCTCCGCGCTGCGTGGGGTCTTGCTGGGTCTCTCATGTACCTCCACCCACTCGACATCGTCATCGTCACAATGGTTGCCCCCTGCCTGTGGGACCCAGCCTTCCCGCTCGCCCTGCTGCTGTTGCTGCCGGTGCCGCTGCTGGTGGTGCTGCTGGTCGTGCTGGTGCTGCTCGGCCTCGCCGTACCCGTCTCCATCGTTCGGGTCAGCCCACCGTCCATTGCCCGCGCCGTGTTGCAACTGCTCCTGCGCCGGAAAGGAGAAAAGCACCACGCACAAGGTCTGGCGGTCAGCAGAAGCGTGAGACACACAGCACAGCACCAAGTAACCTTATTGCCATCAAGACAGATGAAACACCCAGGAAGCAATGGATTCGCCCACCTGAAACTGTTGCGGCTGCTGCTGCTGCTGCGACCACGGCTGCCCGGAGTACCGCCTCCCGCTGCGACGGCCCGCCTCCGCCCCCTGCCCCCCCGCCTCCGGCCCTTGCTGGGCTCCCCGCCCAGGCTTGGGCAGGAACGGCAGCGTCTGCTGCTGGTACCGCCGCCCCAACGGCCCCCCGGCCCCCGCCCCTGCCCCCGCCCCCATCGCGCCCCCCCTGCCAGACACTCCACCCGTCCCCGGCCTCCCCGTGCCATTCCCTCCCCGTGCCGCTGCGCCCGCCTCATCCCCCGACCACTCAAACGGGTCCCGCGACCGCCCCCGCTTGCTGAACCACTTGGCGTTAGCCCCCTGCACTGCTCCGCCATCTCCCTCGCCCGGCTGCGACTCACCCCCTCCCGCTTCCGCACCCTCCGGCCACCCCATCCCGCCTGCTCCTCCCTCCACGTCCTGCGCAGCCGGGCTCTGCTCACGCACGTGCCTAGAGCCCCCACGTCCTCCCCGCGCCCCAGCCTCCGCCCCATGGTCGCCTCCTCCCCTTGCATGCACGCTGTCCGCAAGCCCCGGCCGCCAGCCCTCCCCTCCCGTGCCCTCGTCCTGCCTCCCTGTAACCCCTTGGCCCGCGCCCTGCGCCCAGCCCGTCCTGATGAGGTCAGGGCCAGGCCTCTGCACGGCCCTCGGCTGCGTCTGCTGCCCCATAACCGCTGCCGCCTGGCCGCTGTCCTCGCCGTCACCCTCACCCCGCTCATCCACGTACCCCACGCCAGCCCCCGGCCCCTCCATTGCCTGCCCCCGCCCGCTCTGCTCCCCCTGATGCTCTCGCCGCCACCCCTCAGGCCCTCGCCGCCACTCCTCCATCCTTTGCCCCCTGTCCTGCTGCTCCCCAGCCCCTCCCATCTGGCCCGCATGCCGCTCCTCCTCATGTGGCGCCTGCGTGAGGTCTACATCCTGCTCCTCCCCTACATCTCCTCCATCCCCTACGCCCCCTGCCCCGTCCGCCAAACGCTGCTCCCCTGCATCACCCGCGGGCTCCCAAGGCGCCCGCTCCCCGTCCCTCCTCCAATGTCCACTGGCAGGCTCCCCACGGGACCTTCTCCGCCGGCAACCCCCACCTCCTGACGGCTGCTGCGCCCCTTCCCCATCCCCCGCCTCCTCGAAGCCTTCAACGGTAGCGGCATCTGCCTGCCTCTCAGCACCACCCCGCGCGGTTCTTGCCCTGTGTTGCTGCTGCACTCCGGAACTAGCCCCACCGGCTGCCTCTTCCACGTGCTCTGTTACCTCCACCCGCTGCTGCCGTTGCTGCTGTCGCTGCCGCTGCTGCACCACCTGCCCTTGTAAGCCCGGGCCCACCCCAGCACCCTCCGCCGAGTGGCCAGCTTCCACAGCAGCCGCCACCGCTGCCGCCGCCGTGGCCACTGCTGCAGCTTCCATGGCTGCCGCCCCTGGCCGCTTGACCTCCGCCACGTGCCCAGCCTCTGCCGCCGCCGCCGCCGCCGTGGCATCTTCCGCTGCCGCTGCCCCTGGCCGCTTGACCTCCGCCACGTGCCCAGCCTCCGCCGCCGCCGCCGCTGCAGCTTCCGCCGCCGCCGCCTCTGGCCCCTTGACCTCCGCCAGCAGCCCCATGTAGGCGTTCTGCCAGTGCCGCCGCATGCCCTTCTCCCGCCGGTAACGCTCGCGGTACTTGTCGCGCGACGCAGCCGCAGCCTCCAGCGCAGCCGCCAGCTCGGCAGCAGCGGCGGCGTGGGGGCCATGTGGGTCGGGCTGGGAGGGCGGTGGGGAGGTGGCGACGGAGACCAGGACTCGGGCGACGCAGGTGCGGGGCGGGGAGCGCGCCACGGGGAGAGCCGCTGTGGCGGCGGCTGTCGCGGCGGCGGCTGTTGCTTCTGCTGCTTCGGCTTGGGCCTTGCGCAGCTGCTCGGTCAGGGCCCGCACCTCGCGTATGAGAGCCTAGGGCGGGCGTCAGAGGCCAGGTGTGCAGGGCCGGGGTTGTCAAAAAGGTACACGTCCTTCAACACAACGACGGCGCAGTAGTATAAACGCTCAAGCGTAGGGCAGGTGTGCATGGCCGGGGTGTTGGAAAGGGGCACACGTGTACGTAGGCCACTACTTCAGGCGTGCAGCACGCCACTACTTCAGGCGTGCAGCACGAGACAATTAGTGTCAGCTAGATGCTAAAGCCGGTTAGAGTCCGTGGCTTGACCCACCTCTCGCTCAATCCTGCTGCGCTTGCGGTACGCCATGGCGTTCTCCAGGTCCTTGCGCAGCGCCTCGTTCTGGGGGAGTTGGAAGGGGGGAGCACCAGCAGGAATGGGGACCAGTAGGAACGCATTTTTTGCAGTGGACATCGGGTACACCCAAATCGCAATGTATCTTCAAGCAGCACAACTTCTTACGGCGGAAATCAACGCGCAGGCATGATCCGTAAAGCACATTTTCAAATATCCAAGCGCGTGCAGCCGAAATATGGTATACTGCAGATGCAAGACGTACAACGAAGGTATTGCTACCGGCGCCTTTGTGGGCCTCCCTTTAGCCCACTAACCGCCCAGCACAGGTGCGCACCTCCTGCCACGCCGCTGCCATCTGCGCCGAGTACTCCTGCACCAGCTGCTCCCGCCGCGCAGCCCACGCAGCCTCATCGTGGGCTGGGCCGGTGCCAGCTGGAGAGCCTGCAGCCAGCCCCGGCCCAGCCGCCGGCCCAGCCTGACCCCCACCACCATCGTCAGCACCACCACCACCAGCACAAGCACCAACGGCGCCGGCAGGCCGTCCCACGCCGCTGGAGTCCCCATCGTGCCGTGCAGCTGCTGCTGCCTCCAGGCACATCTGCTGCTCCTTCTGCGCAACCGCAGCTGCCGCCCCACAGGACGCGCGCCCTGTGGTTTCCTGCCCGGTCCCCAATCCCGCAGCCGGAGGCAGCGGGGCAGGCAGATGCAGCCGGTCCGGCTGCGCCACGTCCCCCGCTGCGCCCTGCACCTGCCCCATGCACCCGCCATCCGCCGCAGCACCCGGCCACCAACACCCCACCTCCATGTCCATCATGCCCATGGGCCCTGTGATCAAGGTCTCCGGGACCATGACCACGTGCCGGTTGGGCTGGCTGGGCGGCAGCGTGGCGTCGCTGGCCTGCGTGCCCACCGTGCCTGGCTCCTCCTCTGCCGCCTCCACCCCAGGCCCCTCCCCTGCCCCTGCCCTCGCCGCAGTCCCAGCCGCTGCCTCAGCCGCGCGCCACTGCACAATGGGTCCCACAGCGGCCGCAGCGCTGCCGTGCAGGGGAGACCCTGCACTTGCAGCGCAGTGGTCCAGCCCAGGCGCCGATTGCGCCTCCCTGTCTCCAGCTGCCGCTTGGTGCTGGGCGGCTTGGCGGTGCACCTGCACCGCCTCCTGGCCCAGGCGCGTACCCGTGCCCAGGCCCTGCTGCTGCTGCTGCTGTAGCTGCAACAGCGCCGCCCGTTGGCGCTCCAGGTCCCCCCGCTCCGCCGCCAGCTGCTGCCGCTGCGACGCGAGCTCCCGCCACTGCGACTCCAGCTCTGCTTCCCTTGCCTGCAAGCTCACGTGTTGCTGCTGCTGCTGCTGCTTCTGCTGCTCGTGTGCAGCTTGGTTGGCCAGGGCCACAGCCAGTTCGCGCTGGTGCTGCTCCTGCAGGGCGTGGCGCTGCTGCTCAAGCTGCTGCTGCAGCTGCTGCTGCAGCTGCACGGCTGCTGCCTCCCGGTCAACCGCTGCCTCCGCATGCAAACGTTCCAGGGCAGATGTAAGTTGGCACGCCTCAGCTTCCAGCTCCTTGACTCTGTCGTCCCTGGGAAAAGTAAAGCATATTGTTAGAGTTAATAATGGAGTGTTTGGCGATGTGGGTCAGGGTGAAACATAGAGTCCAGCCTCCATGTGGAGTGGTGGACAAAGGACAGGACAGGGACGGCCTAGCCTTGACAGCAAAAAGACCCGCGGCGTTCTGGTGTTGCTGAGCATAACAGACGTTGGAAAGCTTGATTCAGAACCGTTTGGTCGCTGAGAGATTGGCGCAGCGCTGTGCAGAGGGTGGACCACCAGCGGTCGGTGACTGTGGCCTTACCGCTGCTGGAGCTCAGCCTGTTGCTTCTCCGCGTCAGCTGCAGCCTGCTGAGCTGCGCATTTCAGCTGCTCCTCCAGCTGCGCCTGCTGAGCGTACAGCGCGTCCCTCTCTTGTCGCCATGCTCCCCAAAGCTGGTTGCTGCAGCGCAACATGAGGATGAGGCTTTGGGCAAGAACACGAACCAAGCCTCGTTTGCCACGCTACCGCGCTTGCATTGACAAAAGTTCGAGCCAAATGTTCGTAGTACCTTGATCCCAGCGCGGTGGTGAAGCGCGAGAGAACAGCTGAAAGTCCCGCAGCGGCATTTTGAGTTTCAGTCGCAAGGAGGTGAAGGTCTGGGAGCGCCATGACAACCAAAGCTCTAAAGAGATGTTAAGCATGTCACCGTAGGTTTGTCAGCCCCTCAAAGTATGGCATGTATGTTGGCCAATCGTCCCAGAATGAACTGCCCCAGAAGCGCTGTACCAGATTGGCTAAATTGCATACGTACTTCTCAGATATGCATCAAAAGCTATACTACTTTAGCATGTAGAGGCTCGCGGTCTGACGCTTTGCGAGCTAGCACAGCATGCACAGCAGATGAGCTGTGGCATGAGGGCATTGGGAACGTGCACCGCGATGTTTAAAGTATAAGCGGCTCCGCTTTGCCGAGCTCTCCTCTACACAGCAAGCAGAGTGGCGAGCGACCTCACCGCTAACTCACCGCTAAACCCGGAGCTGGCATGTGACCGGAACCGGCACGTGGCACAGACTGCCCTGGCTGGTACTCGGACGCGGGGCCGCAAGCCAACGGACGACAATCTTAACATTCAGCCCTGTGGTAATGTCTAACCCGTCCACCAGGACTATGTTGACCAGGAGGCGCTTGGCCTTCCCGCCTCGGGGTGGTGTGCGCGTGTGCTGATGCCAACGGCACTGCCCATGGCCCTGCACCAAGGGCCCAACCGTGCAGCAGCTGCTGAGGATGACGGGCGGCATCGTGGACGTCAGTAAGTCGGGAAGCTGAAGGGGCCGGGGACAGAACCAAACGGAAAGCCAGAGCGTGCGCAGAGTGGGCTTCAGGGGATGGGGCAGCAGTCGGGGGTGAGGGGCGAGGGCATGGGCGAGGGGCGGGGTGACCGCATGCCCCCCCCCCCTTGCTGGTACGAGGGATCCACAATGTAACTGCACCACCCGGACCCTGCCGGCTGCCGCCTGGCAGCTGCGCTACTACTGCCAGAACTACTGCCAGAACCGCACTGCCACCAACCGCCTTCCTACTACGCATGCCGCCACGCCTCCCTTCCCCCCCGGCAACTTCCACTACCTATTTGGACCCTGCCGCTGCGCCACCTCCAGTTAACCCACCAACCGCCTTTCCAACGGACGTGCCCGCCCCCTACACTCTCAACTCCCGCCAGGCAACTGCCACTACTCCGACCCTGCCGCCTAGCACGCAGCTGTGCCACCGCCACTTAATTCACCAACCACCTCCCTAATACACAAGCCCCACACACCTCCTTCCCCACCATGCAACTGCCACTACTCGGACCCTGCTGCCTGGCAGCTGCGCTACCACCATGCATCCCATACTGACACCCACCACCTCCCTAATACACATGCCCCACACACCTTCTTCCCTGCCAGGCAACTGCCACTACTCGGACCCTGCCGCCTGGCAGCTGCGCTACTGCCAGTTAGCCCACACTGCCAGCATCAACCTCCCTAATACACGTGCCCCCTTGGGCCAGACCATGGGCACCCTGCTTTTGGACACCCTTGCATGCCCACAACCATGCACAACAACCCTGTGCCGTACACCGCTTTCGTTGCCGTACAGGTGCTGATGGGCCAGACCATGGGCACCCTGCTGCTGGACACCCTTGCATGCCCACAACCCTGCACCACAACCCTGTGCCGTACACCGTTTTCGTTGCCGTACAGGTGCTGATGGGCTAGACCATGGGCACCCTGCTGCTGGACAAGCTGCTGGCGGCCACCACGGGGGCGGGCATCTTTGGCCTGCGCAGCCCCTGGATGGAGTACGACAAGAGCACCGGTACAGCCATGACTGCCGTACTGGCGTGACTGTCTGGGCGGCGGGGGAATAGCGTGGCGAAAGCTCATACGCAGGAGAGCGCTTGAAGGCAGAATCAGGCGCGGCCCCTGCATGTGATACGGCAACAGCACGGCTACAACTGCTGCAACCAATCCTCCTTGGCGGTGGGGGCGGGCCTAGGACGATGTTCACAAGGCATTAGGGGTTTAGGGTGTTGGAGCGCGGGGAGCCCACCAAGAGTGCAGCCCCTGGATGGAGTACGACAACAGTACAGCCACGACTGCCGTACTGCCGACACTGTTTGGGCGGCGGGGGCATAGCGTTTGGCGTAAGCTCGTGCGCAAGAGGGCGCTCAGAGACAGATAAATGCAGCACCTGGATGGAGTACGACAGCAGGACGGCCATAACCTCCGTCCGCAATCCCTTTGCGGTGAGGGCGTGGGACGACATGCACCGTTGGGCTTTAGGGCGCGGGACCGCCCGGAGCCCACAAAGGGCGCAGCCCCTGGATGCAGTACGACAACAGTACAGCTAGGGCTGCCGTACTGTCATTACTGGCTCGATGTACTGCACGTGTGGCAGGGAAAATCTCCCCTTACATGGATGGGAACTGTTACCAATGGTGACCACAGTGCGTCTTGCACGCTGGGCGGCTGGAGGCGTACCGTACACTGCGTCTATGTACAACGAACCAAATTACGGTATGCTGCGTGACTGTGGGCCTCCGTATCGGCTATTGTACTGGGTGTCCTTCGCCTTGGCCTGCGGATAGCTGGCGGAGGTGCATGTGAGGCAGGGACCAATGATGCGCGGAAGCCGCATGTTCCAGCCGTGCCTGGTTCCGTGCGAATGCAGTTATACGGCCAACTGCACCTGCAGTCCTGCTGTCCTGGTATAGCTGTTGGAGCGGTTGGACATCATGTTTTGGTAGAGCTGCTGGCTTACGCCTGAAGCAGGCCGTCGCGCAACGGACAGGGTGGGCTGAATAGTGGTGTACGCTCAGGCGTAGGTCCTGCGTCCCGGTCCGTTACCGCGGGTTGTTGCGGGCTCATTGTGCACTGCACACGCCATGCGGTACCGGTACCCAACCTACCGACCGCATCGATTGTGCGTGGTACCGCCAACTGGACCGCAACGTGCACAAACGTACCATACCTACCCGCCGCCCCTACGTTGATATTATTGAATGAGGTGCGTAATCAAGGAGTATCAACTGCCGTTTCCTCCGTACCGTACTCGCCTTTATGTGATGCATGCATTGCACGGCAAGTGGTTCAAGGAATCACGCCGTCACAGGTGCTACCACACCTGATCATACGCGCGCCGCATCCATGCTTCCCGGCGCTTCTCGCTCTGCGCCAAACCCGGGCATGTGTCCATGTAATGAATACCACCACAGGATCAAAAGTATACGTTAGCTGTGCGCCGATAGCGTCGCCTGCGCGTCACGTTAACGCACGCCAGGCCGACGGGGGAGGCAACGCCAGGCAACACCGCAGCACACCATGCATGCATGAAGTGGAGACCCAAGGCCGTGCACTCCGCCCAACCACTGCCACATAGAAAGCAATGTCAACATAGTAAGCCCCCGCGTAATTTGAGTTTCACCGAATACGTCCGCCTGCATATATAGGTAAACTGGAAGCAAGTGTGCGCGGGCGCCTCCCCATCCTGCCACGCACTGCAATGCACCGCCGTACCGCCATGGGGTGCAGTAAGCCTGCGATAGGCCTTTCAAGCACCCAAGCCAGCCAGCGTCCGCCAAACAAGCCCGAGACACCGCAATCAGCCGTTTGTCATAGTCACAAACAGCAATTCTGCCACATATCAGCAATTCTGTCGCAAAGCAGCAATTCGGTGCAAGTCACAGGTAGCAATTCTGCGTCAAAAAGCAGCAACTCGTCACAATCACAAACAGCATGCAGTCCATAGTGTACACGTGCCTATTACGGAACGCCCACCGTCCGTGCGCCCAAGCTACGTACTGCCCTCGCGGGCGCAGGCCACCGTACCACGATAGCATTCCTTACGCGCTGTCGTGCAATTCATAGCACGCATTCATCGCATTCGTCGCATTCATCGCATTCATCGCATTCGTGCAATTCACAGCACGCACCCGAGGGTGAGCAACACACCTGCGAACTTGCCGTCCACACAGCTTGTGACCCAGCCATGCACCTGGTACCCCTTGTTTCCTCGTTGCTCGTCCCATCTAACAGTAAACCAGTATCCGTTGCATAGCAAAGCCAGCACCTAAGCTGCACTTGCATGCTCGTGCGAGTGCACGCATGTTGCGTGCCAACAACAGACTAACAGGACCTTTCGCCACTGTAAGAGTGCAGTACGCCGTTCAGGCCTCATGCTGCGCTGCCGTGGCCATAACCTGTCCCTTCCTACGTCGTCTGCGGTCCCCATGCATCGCCCTTTGTGTGACGTGGGAGCTCGGCCCTAGCTACCCATGTGCGCAGCAAGCATTTGTAGTTTGTACGACAAGACTTGCGGGCACGTGGGGCGTAACGACATCCCGTGTTCCCTGCCTCGGGATGGTGGGCGTGGTACCCCTTGCATCAAAGCCAAGCCAAGCTAACCGTACGGCGTGTCATGGCCTGTGCCGTACACTGTACTCCCCTTGCCGGCAGCGCGCCAGGGGCCGTTGGCCACCGCGGGGTTGTCGTTGACCATCATGGATGCGACAACTGCGCAAGACCAGGAAGGAGACACACAAAGCGTATCAGTGTCAATTCTCTGTGAACTGGCATACTGGTACAGTATGCCAAACCCTGCAAACGACTCCTCCCCGTGTGCCGCTGGTGCTGCGCAAAGCAACGTAAGCCAACCTCCCCAAACAAGATGCAACCCGACCGACCTACACACCGCCTGGACCCGTCCCAAATCCCGAGTCCCGCACTCACTCTTCGCCGCGTCGTACTTTTTGTACAACCTTTCCCTGACGCGCGCCGCCGCCGCATCCGTCTCCGCCTTCATCTCCGCCAGCTGTTTCGCAGCCGAGCCCAGCGAGCTCTCCTCCTGGAACTCCAACATGCTGCCCCCCGGGTTCGACCCGCCCACCGTCGCCGCCCGGGCCAACCGCCTGTGTGAAGTCGGCAGCCCGTCGTCCCCGCCGCTGACGCCATGCGCCGCTGGCGGCGAAGGCCACGCGTTCCCAGGTGATGAGTAGTTCAGCAAGCTGGTCGGTAGCTGCGACGCATTGCGGCGGGCGGGGCTGCCCGGCACGCCGCACTGGCTGCGGCGGCCCGCCATCGGCGACAGGCCGCCGCCACCACCGCCTGTGTCCCGCGCCGCCGCAATGTGCGCCGCCACCACGTTTGCAGCACCGTTCATGGACGATCCACGGGACCGGGCCAGGCTGCTGCTGCGCCCAAGTGCAGTGCTACCAACGGCTGCACCACCGGCGGTGGGGAAGGCGCTGTTACCGCCGAGGCTCGTGCGGGGGCTGGCAGCGGCGGCGGAGAAGGGGCTGTTGCCGCCAAGGCTCAAGCGAGGGGTCGGCGCTGCCAGACTAGCAGCCCGGGGGCTGAGTGCACCCGCTGCTCCCTGCAGTCCACGCCCGAGCCCAAGGCCCAGGGCAGAATAGCTGCTGCGGGAAAATGGGGACTCGATGTTGGCGGCGGCTGCGGCCGCGGCTGCGGCCATGGCGGCGGGAATGGAGCGAGGGCTGGCTAGGCCACCGCCCTCTGGAACGCAGATGCCGCTGATGCTGACGCGGACCAGGTACGGCGTCGGCTCGTCAGCAGTGGCGGCGGCGGTGGGTGGTGCCGCACCGTTGTCGGTTATTAGGGCGTTGAGGCAGCGGGAGGACACCGCACTGACGTTCACACCGCCGCTGCCAGGGATGGAAGTGCTGGAGGTGTCGGGCATACAGCCGCTGGATGCGCACCGGATAGCAGGCTGCTGCTGCTGCTGCTGCTGTAGCGGGTTGTCGGCTGCTGGTTGGGGCAGGGGGACGCGGTCAAGCTGGTAACTTGGGGAGCTGCACTGCCTGCGCATGTGAGCACTGGGGCTGTCGCCGCGGCTGCGAGGCGACAGGGCGCCGCTGCTGTGCAGCTGCAGGGACAGCTGCTGTGCCGGGAGGCCTGCACGTGCGAGAGACGGCTGCACCGGTACTGCGGGCGGGGGCCAGGTGGGCAGGTGCCCTGAGGTCGGGGGGCTGTCGGTTGGGTCGCACATGCGACTGCTGCACGTGAAGACAGTGGCGTAAGGCTGCGCGGGGTTGTGGGTTAAGGGTGTGTTAGCGGCGGCGTTGGACGCCTGGTGCAGGCGGGGCATGGCCCGGCGGTAGGATGCTTGGCGGGCGGCCTGGCGGGCGGCCTGCTGCTGCTCCTGCTGCTGCTGCTGCTCCTGCTGCTGCTGTGAAGGCGGCAGGTTCAGGGCGTCCAGCAGCACGTCGCCGAACCCTGGGTTGTACGTGGGGCGGGCAGCAGGGGGTCGTGCGTGAGACGGGCTTTTCAGGTAAGGGATGTTATTACTGTGCTGGGAGGTGGACATGGGGCCTGACGGTGCTGGGTGTGTCCATCGCCGTGCGGTTCCGGGCGAACCGTGCACGTGTGGGCTGTTCGGATGGACAGACACTCAAGTGGTGTAGCAACTGATGTGCAGATTACAGGTGCCCGTGTGAGCAGGCCACTGTGCACGTTGAGCCCATTTGACTTTAAATGTCATGGGTCGGCAGCCTCACCGGGCAACGCAAGGGCGCCCAGAGACCACGGGTCACTGTCTGATGAGGGGGGCTGTGGAGACATCACGCCGCCCGGAGTGGAAGTGGGCGATGCTGGAAGTACGACCGATATCTTCCTGCCGCTGCGGGCCCTAAACAGCATCGGTTCGGAGCCCAGGGGTCTGGCCATCGGGCTCATTGGGCTGCTGCTGTGCCTTGCAAGCGCCGGCGCAGGAGATGAGTCTCCGGAGCACTGCTGCCCGCTGCCTGGCAAGCTGTCGCTGTTGCCCACATCGCCGCTGGGGTCACCTTGATGGCTGTTTCCAATATTATAGTTACTCGCGGTTGCACCGGCGCTGCCTCGAGGGGTCGGGAAACTGCTTGGTTGGTGGTGGTGGTTGCCATCCCTCTTGGCCTCGCTGTCTATAGTGTCTGCCACGATGAAACGGCCGCTGGACGACTGCCCTCCAAGTCTGATGGATTTTAGGCTCCCACTTAAGCCAACAGGAGCGCTGCATAGAACGGTCGCCAGGTTCGCGCTGGCCTTGGTAGGGCCCACGTTCACGTTGAGAAGTGTATCGCTCTCAGTGGGAGCTGCAGTCCGGGTCCTTCCAATCCTCTTTAACGCATCTGCTTGCTCGGCTGTCTTGGCTGACATAGTGTTCTGCTCCGTCTCCCACTTTGCCAGCTGCGCGAGACCCTCGGACCTCTCTGCCTCCGCCCCCTCCCGCCTAAGCCGCGGCTTTAGCAACATGGCTTCTGAAGCTACACACGTTTTCTTAATGTTGATCAATGGCTGGCCTGACGCAAGAGTTGGTGTGTGTCATCGCAGTACTAGTAATCCCAGGAAACCCAATCTAGTACGCAGCCAAAACTCTGTGATTTCACATTTTCAGATTCTATGTTTTATTGAGACCTTCGCCATCACCGGCTACCACGGTCCGGCCACTTGTGATTTTAAAGACAGAAGTCAACGCCAAGTAGGTCGGAATCATGTACAGCAGTACGATCTACGGTGATAATGAATTCATGACACCTTCGAAATTTCACGCACAGTCCCACTGCACTTTATGTGATTGTATTTACGCTGTCTCTTTCACTTCTGCGCCAGCTCATATTCTGACGCACCCTAGGCACGCTCATTCTTCACCCAAGCAAAGTATCCGCGTAATCAATTTTAAGACATCATTAGCAAGTAGTATCTTTATGCAGCACACGCACATCACACACCGAGATTTAGAATCCCAGAGCTCTCCAAGTGCACTTCCAAACAGCACGACGAAATCACGGATGGCGCTATTGGCGGGCTATGGGAAGTGAGAGATACTGCACTGGAGCTTAAGGGGTGGAGCTTGTTCTGCGATATGCGTCTCATCGCGATCAGCCTTTTGCACTTGTCCTGCGATGCTCCACCGGGCCCCATGCTTCGCACCAGTACGAGACAGCAGGACCATACGCGGCTGCGCGTCCAGGTACATTCAAATGAGCTTTCTTGGTAAGCAGATACGTCATCAGGCCCAGAGTCGTGGTAAGGGGAAAGCTGCTTGCATGGCACACGGGGAATCCGTGCTCCATGTGTCGTGCAGACACACAGCATCGTCATTAGTGGCCACAATCGTGTTAGAATGGGATAAGAATCAGGCAACTCCAGGGGCCTATATTGGTCGTTATGGCCATGTTGCTTGCTCTGCGCTTGGCATGCCCAGAGTTCCGTACCTCGTGTGTGCACGGCCAAAGGTCACAGCGCATCCGGCCCAACGACGACTGTACGACATGGCACGCACAATGCAGGCGCCCGCGGCAGGGTAGACCTCCGTACCCGAGCCAGAATCTATCATCACGCACGGCAAATACGTAGTCCGAAGTGCGCACAGCATGCCTAAACGTGCCTGGTAATCCGTATCTGATGTGCGCATTGTCTGTTGTGTGTGAAGCAGGGCCAGAAGCCACTGCGCACCCGTTGCAAGCGTAATTGTACGATTTCGCACGCACACTCGCGTAAATACAGGCGCCGCGTCCCATTGCTGCGGCAAGCTGCCGCAAAATGTGTACGGCATGGCTCGCCCAGCAGCTAGCGTCACGCTCACACCAGGTCTGGCTGCGTGAGCAGGAAGCTTGGCCCCACGGATCCGCCGGAGTCCGACTGCCGGGGATGGGCCTGCTGGGGGCACCGAGGGTGGCACGGAGTAGCAAGGGGCACGTGTGGGCCGGGGGGCAGGTGCATGGGAGGCACTGGCAGCGGGCAGGCGCAGACACGTGCTGCTGGTGGGTAGCCAACAGTCCTTCCCTGCGCATCCAACAACACCCTACCCACCGTGTACGACGGCTCGCCCCCGTCCGAGGCCGCCGCCGCCGCCAGCAGCTCCATCTGCGATGCCAGCCGTGATCGCTGCAACGCCAGCCACGCGGCCCAGCCGCCGGGCGGCGCGGGGCCCAGAGGCGGCGCCCCTCCACTGCCAGCTGCTACCGCCGCCGTCACCGCTGCCGCCGCCGCCGCGTTTCCTGCCGGTTGTGCGCTGCCGCTGGCTGGCGGCGCCTCCAGCCATCGGAGCACCTCCGCCAGCAGCCGCACGAACAGCACCTCGGGGGGTGCAGGGGCCGGGGTGGGGGCCAAGGCTGGGGAGGTGGCGGTGGCGGAGAGGATAAATCCGGGCGAGGCGCGGGAAGGGGACGCGGCGGCGTCTGGGGCGGGAACGGTGGCGGTGTTGTGGTGCGTGCGCCCAGCGTCGTCCAGAACTTGGCCTGCGCTGCCGGGCCTGGTGGGCGGGTGTGCGCGTAAGGGACACACGGGCAGCAGGGGAAAGATGAGTTGTGTTGCGCCTTGCGGATACCAACATGCGCCGTCCGTACCCACAAACAGTGCGACAGCCGGGGTGGATAGCTCATCAGTGGCCTCACACACTACCACGGCCTTCATTCGCTTGCTCACCTTGCTAGCTGTGGCAGCTTGAAGCCCGGGAGCTCCGCTGCCCCGCCGTCGCCTCCCCCGGCCCCGCCCTGCCCCGGGCCCAACACCGCCCCCGCCCCGCCTCCCGGCCTGCTGGCCCTCCGCGGCGGCGACAAGGGCTCGAACATGGGACCTGCGTCCGTGGGCGCCGTGGCCAGGGGGCGGGGCGGCACGTGGCCTGGTGCGGACGTGAGGGAGTGCGACCGGGGGCTGGGGAGCAGGGCCGCGGCCCCCAGGCCGTGGGCGTCGGGCGATGCAGGGCCCCAGGGGCCGGGCGGGGGAGCGTCAGTAGCAGCGCCGCCACCCCAAGGCACCTTGAAGTTGCGTTTCAGGGGCCAGGGGGGCGCGACCTCGCCGCGGCCGGCGGCCCCTGGCGACCTGCCCCCCGTCTTTGCTCCTGGGGCTGTGGGTGAGGGCACGCTGCGGTACAGCAGGTGGTACTGGGGGTGGCGCGGCGAGGGCGGGGTGCAGGGATGGGCAGGGAGGGGCGAGTCGGGGGCGGCGCCGGCGGGGGAGGCGATGGACAGGGCTAGGGATGGGGGGTGCGGCTCCGCTGTGGTCTGGCGCAGCTGCGGCGGCTCGCCCCAGGCCCTAGTGTAGCCCCCTGGCAGCGCCCAGGGATCCAAAGCGCCCGACGGCGTACTGCGAGATCCAGCCATCCCGGCAGTTGCGGCGGTTGAGTAGGCAACGTCGGACACCTGGGCGGCCGATGCGAAGCTGGGCTCAGGGGCCGGGAGGCCGAGGGAGTGGTAGGGGGTGGTGTGCGGGTGCGGGGAGGCGGGGGAAGCGGGCTGTGGGTCTGGCTGCTGGGGCTGGGGGGGCGTCCTGGGGCGCCCGAGGAGCTCCCACACGTCCTCCGTGGTGGCGAAGAGGCCGTGGCGCGCGGCATGCACGACGAGGAAGCGCAGGACCGAGGGGGCCAGGCCCACAGCTGGCAGGCCGCCGCCGCCCGCGTAGGCTACACTGCCTGCGGCGCTGGGGCCAGCCCCCTGCGGCCCCGCGCCCCCAGCACCCCGCCTCGCCGCCAGTGTGCTCAGTGCCGCCGCCGCCACCGCCGCCAGGTGCCCGTCGCTGCCCGCCGCCGCCGCCTCCACGGACCCACGTCCGCCGTCCGCCCAAGCCCGTTCCTTCCTCGCCGCCCCTCGTGCTGGGCCGAACCGCAGCAGGCGCCGCAGCTGGCCGGCAAGGAGGGACTGCAGCTGCTGCGCACCCGGGCCGCTGGATGGGGCCTGCAGCGTGCGGCGGCGGCCCGGGGCGCCGGCGCGGCTGTGGGATTGGGCATCGGCGGCCCCCAGGCCTGCCGCGGCCGCCAGGGCTGTGGGCGTCTCGGCGGTGGCCCCAAGCATGCGGCAAAGCGCCCGGATGAGGTACCTGCAAGGCAACGCAGGAGCACGAGTTGGCGCCGGGTCGTCTTGAGTGTGACAGAAGGCGGTCAACCTACGTTTCTTGGGCTTAGGCTTTGGGCTTAGGCTAGCATCCGAACTGGTTAGCGGCCACAGTCTTGTCGTCCTTGCACTCCGCGCCATTGCGCCAAGCAGCTGCATCAGCGTCGGCACGTCCTAACAGGATCAAGATGACGCAGCGGTGCGAACTCAGCTCAGGGTACCCACTGTGCAAGGTGCTCCTCGAAGTTGGCCGGCAGGCTGTTGACGTGGTGGGAGCCCTGCGCGCATAAAGTAAGCACGAACTGCAACATGGGAAAAGGCCTGAAATGCTCCAGTGCCGCCGCCAGCAAAGCACACTCTGGACGGCACATCAGCATCTATCAAACTGCCTATCGCACATGGCATGGCAAACGGCTCGCCAGCACCGCTCACCTGACGGCCCTTGCTGCCACCCGCCCCGCCGCCATTCACGCCACCCGCTGCCAGCGCTGCGGCCGCCATGCTCTCCAGCGCCTGCTCCGCCGCCATCGGCCCCGCCGCGCCGCGGACCTCAAGGTCCAGCCACGGCGGCACGTGCGGCGCTCCCGGCCAGGCCGACGGCATTCCTCCGTAACCAGACCACGTTGACCTGCCTCCCGCCCGGCCTGCATACAGCGACAGGACCGACGGCGACGGCGGCGACGACGACGGTGCACCGTCACGGCCTCCGGAGACGGCGGCGGGGCTGCCGAGCATGACGTCAACGGCGTCGCCGCTGTTGGCAGCCAGCGCGCCGACGGGCGTCTGAGGCCTCGCCGGCAGCGGCGTATCCGGCGGCGGTGGCGGCGCCGTCACGACCAGAGGCGTCAGCTGCCCGAGGATGACACCGGCGGCGCCGCCGCCGCCACCGGCAGTGATGCGCACGCCAGGGGAGCTGACGCGGTTGGGGTTGCCAAGCCGTGACTGCGGGGCGAAGCGTGCGAGGGTGGGGGAGCCTGTGGCTGCTAGCATCTCGCTGAGGCTGCTGGCGGCGGAGGTGCTGGGCGGGGCGGCGGGGAGCAGCTCAACGGAGAGCACCGTGCCGCGGAGTGGGCTGGCGCCGACGCTGCGGGCCACACAGCCCGACGGACTGGCGGCGGCCGCACCGTTAGCAGCTGCGGCGACGGCGCCAGAGGTGGTGGCGGCGACGGAGGTGACAAAGCTAATGCCGTCGGCGGTGGGGGTAAGGTTGCGATCTGCGCCGCCGGCGGGGGTGGAGGCGCGAGCAGCGGCTTCCAGGATGCCGCTGACGCTGGCGGCTCGGAGGCGGCTGGGGGCGGCGGCGGGGACGGCGACCACCCTGGGGCCGGCCAGGGCGCTGCGACCGCCGAACAGGCCGTCGCCTAGGGACGCCAGGGCCAGGGTGGTTTGGGGTTGGGTTTGGGGGGGTTGCTGTTTCTGCTGTGGGCTGTTGGGTGCCTGCGGCTGGCGGTGCTGCGGGCTGTGTGGCGGCTGGCGTTGTTGCTGCTGCGGGCTGTTAAAAGGCTGTTGCTGTTGCTGCTGCTGCGGGCTGTAGGGTGCCTGCGGCTGGTGGTGCTGTAGGTGCGGCTGCTGCGGCTGTTGCTGCTTTCGTGATGGAACTGCTTGGCTGGGCACGTTTACGGAAGAGGGTGTCGCCTGCAGGTACACAGGCGCACGAAAGACATGGCTTAGCGGGCCCTGGGTAGTACAGAAACCACTGATGGACCGCTGATGGTCATAGTTATAAGACGTGGGCCCAGAACCAGTGTAGTAAGTCGCTCTGAGGGCAACACATCCACAGATAATGTGAGTTGGTGCTGGTTTGTGCTCAAAGCTGGGAGCGTGGCAGGTATAGCCTCAGCAGCATGCAGCCACGCACCTTGGCGGTCCAGCCGGGGTCGCTGCCCCTGGAGGCTGGGGGTGCTCCTGCTGCCGCGCGCGCGGAGATGCTGCTGCTGCTGCTGCCGCCCGCAAGGCCGGCGGCGTCGCTGGAGGCGGAGGCCTGCTGGGGGTGCAGCGAGCTGCACGGGAGACAGGACAACGAACCGATGTTGTTGCAAAGAACACCCTTTTGCTTGGCAGAATCTTGTTCTAGATGGCAAGGGCCTAACGCAGAGGACCATCTTTGAGGGGCACCTGTGCTGCCTGCATAAGGCAGTAACCTCACCTGAGATCGGCGTTATTCTGGTTGCTGGGAAAGTTGGCCTGCCTGAGCGCATCTGCAGCCTGCAAGGACACGTGCGCCATGCCATTAGCATGCTGTCGTGAGTTGTTAGCGGCTGAAAGCTTTATCGCAGCGCGCACAGTGCCAGCTCAGTGTTTGTGCCGTTCAGTGCGCGTGGCACGATGTGCCACGGTAATGCACCCCCGGCTTACCTGCGCAAGCTGCTCCCTTCTTTGCCCGTTCCCATCGGGCGCCTTCAGCATCGCGGCAGCGTTGCCCTGATGGGGCCACAACCGGGATGGGTTCCACACGCAGGCGGTCACGCGGTCAGGCGGTGAGCATGGGGCGTCCAAGCTACGAGTCCATACGACGACACGAGCGCAACTAATGAGCCCGTGTTGCAGCCCCAGTGTTGCTGCTTGAACCTCCCAAGCTTCCGCACTCACCAGCCCCGCCTCCGCCGTCGCCTCCGCCGTCGCCTCCGCAATCGCCGCCAGTGTCTCCGCCACCACCGCCCCCGCCAACGCCCCTGTCTCTGTGCCCCCCTGGTTCACCCCCGCCTCCACGCTCGGCCCCGCCGCCCCCTCCTGCGCCGCCACCTGCGCCACCGTCTCTCCCGCCGCCGCCAAACCCGACACCGCCACGTGCCCCTCCGCCAGCGCGGCCCCATCCCCGCCCGCCTGCGACGCCTCCACCTCCGCCACCACCACCCCTGCCTCCGTCGGCTCCTGTGACGGCGCGGCCGGCGCCTCCCCCAACAGCGCAGCCCCCGCCAGCTCCTCCTCCAGCTGCCTGTGCTGCTCATCCGCCCGCATGGGGCCGCCCAGCACCTGCGGCGCAAACGGGAGAGCAGGAGGTGAGCGGCATGGCCTGGGTTGCGGGGACTGTCATGTAGACAGAGTGCAACAGTAGAGAAGCGGAGCAAACGGTAGCAATACACAGGTAGCGTGGGCCACCCAGCACCTGCGGCACAACTGCAGCGGCTGCGGCTGCGGCCTGCTGCTGCTTGGTGGCCCCCCGGGTAGGCGAGGGCGGAGCCTCGGGCAGCGCCACGAAGGCACGGATGAGGTCCACGGTAAAGCCGGCGGCCTCCAGCGCGCGCGATATGTCCTTGAGCGTCAGCAGGTCTGGGATGGGGGACACGAGCATGCGGGACAGTTCAGTATGTTCGCCATTTTCATGCATGGTAACTACGGTAGACGTTTCGATAAACTGCAAAGCTAGACGACAGCACGCGATCCAAGCAGGTGTGGTGGACAGCCTGCGCCACCCACCCACGTCCCCGTGCAGCTCGTTGCCTTCCGCCGTGAACAGCTGCGTGGTGCGGCCGGGGCCGAAGGCGGGGTTGCGCTCCAGGGCGGAGCGCATGGCGGCAGCCGTGGCGGGGGGCACCGGGTTGGGTGGCCTGGGGCGGGGAAGGGGCAGCGAATTACGGAGGGTGCCGGATGGTAAACCGATCACAATGAGAGAGTGTCTCTGCTGGCAAGCTGCGATAGGTAGAAGAATCTTCGGCACTGTGCAGCAACGCCCCGTCTAACCCTTACCTGATGAAATAGCGGATGGTGGCGGCGGGGTAGTTCGCCGCCGCCAGTGCAGCAACCACCTGGGGGTGTGGACGGGGCGGAAGGGAGGGACGATACCATACGTTGGAGGGGACAGGGAACCCTGAAGCACCGATGCATCTCCCAGCGCCATCTAACCAGTCACCACCAGATCTTCACGCCCTCCACAGTCTCCTCCACAGTCTCCCACATTGTCTCTACAACGCAACCCACCTGCGCCGTCCTCAGCGGCCCCACGTCGTGCCGCAGCCCATTGCCGTCCCTCCGGCGCCATTTTACCAGTCATCACAAGGTCGCGCCTCTCCTTTCTCCCACCCTTACTCCAACAACCCACCTGCGCTGTCCTCAGCGGCCCCACGTCGTGCCGCAGCCCACTGCCGTCCCTCCGGCGCCATTTTACCAGTCATCACAAGGTCGCGCCTCTCCTTTCTCCCACCCTTACTCCAACAACCCACCTGCGCCGTGCGAAGTGGCCCCACGTCGTGCCGCAGCCCACTGCCGTCCCGCCGCAGCAGCCGCTCCAGCGTCCAATCATCGTAGCCGCAGGCGCCCAGCGTGGCGCGGATGGAGGCAGCCACCTCGCCGGGAAGCAGGCAGCCGGGCTGCGGCCTGGAAGGATGGGGGCGGGGTTCAAGGCGAGCTGGGGATGCATGGTATCATGTGTCACAGGCCGTCTGTTGCTCCCTGTTAGGCAACCGGCAGGTCGAGCAGGACCGGGCCTTTTTGCGCCGCTGCCGCGCCCCCACCTGCACAGCCGTCTGAGCTGGTCGGCGGTGAATCCCGCGCACGCCAGGGCGTACACGATGGCTGCCACGGTGGTGGGCGAGGCGGTGGGCTGCACGTGGCTGCCGTCGGGCTTGAGCACCGCCTGCGAGCCAACGGAACGACCCGCGGGTCAGGGCACATGTACACGTGGAAAACCGGAAAGCAGGTGCAGGCTCATCAGGCGCATGGAGGTCACCGGCCACAGGGGCAGATGATTTGCTCTTTGCTGCAAAGGGCGTCTTCCCACGTGCCTAGCCCACACCTAAATCCAGTGCGCATGCAGTGCTCCATGCACCGTACTCCTGTACGACGCTAGTATGCCCCACGCACCTTGAGCTCGACGGGGTTGAACCCCGCCGCCAGCAGCACGGGGCGGATGGCGGCGGCGGTCTGCGCGTCCAGCTGCCCATAGCCACAGCCGCCGTGCGGCAGCAGGAAGCGGAACACCTGCACCAGCACCGATCGCACACGGGTAGCAGCACATCGGTGCACAGCTCCAATGCATGCCCTGTAATCGCGGGGACACAGCCGGTGCACCTTACAGATAACTACGGTGTGCGTGAGCCTTACCTGGCTGGGCGTGTAACCCTGCAGCACCAGGTGCTGCCCCACGCGCTCCACGACCCGTGGGTCGGCGTGGGGCATGAGGCCGCTGCCGTCGGGGCGGATCATGTCTGCCAGCACGCGGGAGGAGAGGCCGGCGGTGGCGGCCAGCACCTTGAGGTCGGACACGGAGCGCGAGTCCAGCAGCGCGGAGGGGGCTGCGGGGGGCACGAACAACTATCAGGTGTGGGGTGGTGGGTGAGTCAGCGGCGCGGAGGGGCCGGCTGGGCCGCAACGGTTGGAGATCAGCAGCAATCGCTCTTGGGTTAGACGCAGGGGACTCAACCACTGATCGGAGCCAGGGGCGGACCGTTCAAGGCGCATGGAAAGACTCGTGTGGCGTGGGCGACGGCTGCGGTCCACCCACCTTGTGCGCCGTCCAGCAGCGCACCGCCGGGCCGCGGCCGCAGAGGCGAGCCGCCCCCGGCAGCGCCCAGGGCGGCAGGGCCAGGCGCGCCTGCGCGTGAGGGCAACGCGGAGCCCGGCGCCCCTGCGGTGGAGGCGGCGGAGGCTGGCGCGGGGCCCAGGAATTGGCACAGCTGGCCGGCCGTGAAGTTGCCCTGCGGCAAGGGAGTAAGCAATAGTGAGTTAAAAGGCTTGTGCTCAGAGGGCAGGCAAAGCGGTGGCTTACATGCCGCGTGCTGCTTGCCACGTGCCCCAGGCGCTTGGCTGCACACGGCTGAGCGTGGAGTGCGCACAAGGCAGCGAGGAGTTAGGGTGCGCCGCCCCAGGTTCCTCTCGTTAGCATCGGCGCCCCAAGGAGCAAGAAACACCAATAATGCACGATCATCCTTAACGCACACGCACCTGCGCCAGCGCCGCCGCCATCTGCGCCAGCGTGGTGGGGTCCAGGCCGTCGGCGGCACCGCTGCAGTCGGGCCGCAGGATGAGGGACAGCTGCCGGGAGGAGAAGCCGGAGGCCTGCGGGGGAGGTGGGCTTGTAACCTCAAAAGAGCTCTACGTAAGCAAGGACGTGAGGGGTGAGAGGTGAGGGGAAGGACGACACAGGACGCAACGAATTGTGACTTTGCTGCAGGGAGCAGCGTTACGGCACGTGGCGCCAAAGCATCCGTTACACACGCCGCACGCACCGCTAAGACACAAGAGAGCTGCATACATGTGCATGCACGCGAGCCGCACGCACCCCCAGCGCCTCGTTCATGGCTCCCATCTCCGCGGGGGACAGCGCCGGAATGGGCGGGCCTGCGGGCGGGGCAAGGCGGGGCGCGGCGGGTCACCACGGAATATCGCAAGGCCGTGTCGCAAGGCCGTTGCTGCAAAATGCCGTGTTGCTATCGCAGGTCCATGAAGGCAAAGCCACATACATGTATACTGGCTAGTTTACACGAAAGCCGTGCCGTTGTAGGACGGAACTTGGCCTTGCCGGAGGTGTAGACATACAGGCACGGCTTTCGATTAGACCGGCCAGTATACCTGGGTACCTCCGCCGTCACGGTACGTTCAATCTGGTACCAGGACCGCCCGTTAAGGGAGCTGCAGCATGGAGGCCTAGCACGAAAACCCGGCCCCTGCCCGGCGGGTGTGGGACGCACCTGTGACCAGCAGCAGGCGCAGCAGGTCCGTGGGGCAGCCCGCCGCCGCCAGCGCCGCTACCGCCATGGCGGCGCTCTCGGCGTCCCAATCGGGGTCCAGGCGGCGGCCGTCGGGTGACAGCAGGTTGGCCAGGTGCTGGTCGGTGAAGCCGGCAGCCTAGGGGGTGCAGGGTGTCAGGGGATGGGGGCATAGTTGCACCGCTGGTAACGCAAGGCTAGGCTGGTGACTGTTGGTTGACGTACTTGCTGTTGGCCACCTCGGCTGGATTGCGGCAAAACTCAAGGACATGCAGAAGGGCAAGTTCCCTGGGAGCCCCGCGCGCACCCGCAGCAGGCTCTTGACGTAGTTGATCATGGGGCTGTCCACGTGGTCCACAAGGTCGGGCGGAGCGGGCGTGGCAGCCGCCGCCGCCGCCGCTGCAGCAGCAGCAGCAGCAGCAGCAGCTGCCGCAGCAGCAGCGCTCTGCGCGCCCGGCGGGCCCACAGCCGCCGACGGTGACGCCGGCGGAGGCGGCGGCGGTGGCCTCTCCATGGCATCCAGTGCCGCCGTGACGGCCGGCCACAGGAAGAACCTCCGGATCTGCTGCGGGGAGAAACCCTCGTACGACAGCACCCTTGTGGCACGTGCCAGGACTGCCGCGTCGGTCGGCAGCCACGGCCCTGTGATGGGCCCGGGCCCCGCCGCCGCCGTCGCTGCTGCACCCGACGACGGCGTTGGCAGCGGTGGCGGCGGTGGCGTGGCGGCGCTGCCCCCCACGCTGTTCCTGGCGCCTGGCGGCGGCGTCAGCTCCTGCATGTGGGGCGCCAGCATGCGCCACTGCTTGAGCGTCAGGCCCTTGCAGCGGGTGTCCAGCGTACGGCGCATGGACGCCATCACGTAATCGGACAGCAGCAGCGCGCGCAGCTCCTGCGCCGGCGTCGGCGTCGCCGCCGCCGCTGCCGGCTGCTGCCGCAGCACCGCCGCTGCCACCGCCGCCGGCGCCCTCGCCGGCCATATCCCACTATCGCCTCCGCCTCCGCCTCCACCGCTGTCGCTGGTGCCGCTGGTCACCACCACCGCAGCCGCTCCGTTTTCATTGTTGGCGTCGGCAACGGTGCGCTCCGCCTCTGCCCCCGCTTCCACCCTAGCCCCCTCCTTCCCGCCTTCTCCTCCCTCCCCCTCTCCCTCCTCCTCCCCAAGGCTCTCCGCATCCGTGTCCGACACCGCCCACGGCTCGGACCCCTCCCCCTCCGCCTCGCCGCCCCCGCCGCCAGCGACCCCGGCGACGCCTGTGAAGGTGTAGCGAGGCAGCCTGCCCGCGCGCCCAAAGTACCTCCCCAGGCGGCACAGCTCCAGGGGCACCAGCGGCAGGGCGGGGCTGAGGTACTGGCAGATGTGGAAGGTGGGGAAGCCGGCGGCCGCCAGCACCACGGCAAATTGAGCCAGGTGCGTGGGGTCGGGCTCGGGGTCGGGCAGCAGGCCCAGCCCGTCGTGCCTGCGCGGTCAGCGAGGGTGGGAGTGCAGCGCCGAACACAATGTAAGTGTCTCCTACAGTGACTGCTGATAGTGACAGTGGCACAAAGCCGGTCAAGGAGTAAGCAGGTTTGATGCACCAGGAATCCCCGAGCGGGCTGCACGTGGCTGGGGACGCCGTGTCCCACCTCAGCACGGCCTTCAGGAGCTCCTCGCCGAAGCCCGCCCCCTGCAGCGCCCCCCGCGCCGCCGCCGCCTCCGAGATGGTCAGCGCGGGGGCGGGGTCGCGGAGCGCCAGGTACAGCTGGATCTCGTGGCCCCTAGCGAAAGTAAGGGAAAAGTACAGCATCGCGGAAAGCGAGGGCGAGCAACCCAATTTCAAGGTCATTGGGGAAGGGCAAAAGGGTGAATGCGCAGCGCCAGGTACAGCTGGATCTCGTGGCCCCTGCCGTACAGGTGGGGAGGCCGGTTCAGGGCAGCAGGTGAGTCAACGTCCTTGTGGCAAAGGTTTATGACAGCGGGAGCCAGCGTGAATGCATTACACCCGTGTAACAGCGCCGGGCCGCACTGCCGCACCTGAATCCCGCATGGATGGGTCTATGGCAGTGGGAGCCAGCGCGCAGCCAAAACGCAGTACACCCGTACATCAGACATCAGCCGGTGCCGCACTGCCGTACGCTGCCGTACGCACCTGAATCCCGCCGAAGCCAGCGCCGCCACTGCCCGCGCCGTGAGTTCCGGGTCCGCGTCTGGGTCCAGCCCCCGACCGTCCTGTCGGACGAGGTCCATCAGCTCTTGCGCCAGGAAGCCCGACCCAGACAGCACCGCGCGGAACACCACACAGTCGCGCGGCGTGAGGTACGCCCTTCGAGCCCGGGTGCGACCAAACGCGGCGGCGGTCTCTGCGGCGGGCGAGCGGTGCAGGGAGGCCTCTGGGGCCTCTGGTGCGTCCGCGGGGATGGGGGCTTCGGTGGATGTGGTGGTAGGAGGAATGGTGGGGGTCGTGGAGGAGGGGCTGGGAGGGGTGCGTGGGATCTGCAGGGATTTACTGGACTTGGTGCCTGCCAGCAGCGCGGCGCGTGGGGAGGCGCTGGCGGCCGGCCGGGGCGGGCTGGGAGAGCGAGGGCTGGCTGCTGAGGCCGCAGAGGCAGCGGCAGGGGAGGAGTTGTCGGCAGCCGCGTCACCGGTGGGGGTGGTGGGAGTGT
>VFQN01002427.1_pt1 | contig 28754 bp, 41 predicted proteins | sample 3512371 | NCBI WGS metagenome assembly VFQN01 (sample SAMN10412370, study PRJNA504923) | tailings metagenome | isolation source: Replicate 2 from Balatoc abandoned mine | place: Philippines: Itogon, Benguet | collected 2017-08-28
TCCACCGCGCTCCTCCCCTCCCTCACCATTCCCGCCACCCCGCTCCCCCGGCTCGCCCGCAGGCCCAGCCGCCCCAGCCCCGCTCCCACACCCCGCAGCAGTGCCCCCTCCCTCCCTTCCCATCTCTTCCTCTCCACCCCTTGCCTCGGTCCCCGCGGCCGCCCAGATGCTCACGTGCGCGACCTTGAGCCCCGGCAACCACCCCACCGCCCGCACCAGCTGCCCCGCGCTGCGCACCGCAATCATAAGCAGCTCCAGGCCAGGCAGGCATAGCCGCCCAGGAACTACACCCCCGCACCGCACCCCACCTCCCCCATCCCCCCCGCACCCCGGCTCCGCTTTCAACTCCTCCTCCTCCTCCGCCGCCGCCTCCTCTCCCTCCGTAGGCTCCAGAAAGCCCTGCGCCGCCTGCCCCAGCCGCCACCCGTTGATCCGCAGCTCCCGCAGCCCCGCTAAGCCACTCAGCGCGTCCCAGTCCCCACACGTCAGGGTGCGGGCCTGGAACGACAGCACACGCAGCGAACTCCTGTAGCCCGCCGGCGCCAGGGCCAGGGATGGCGCCGCGTGGCCCCGGCATGGCGCTACACTGGTTGCATGGTGTTCAGTCCCCGGCTGCTGCAGGGCCAAGAGCAGCGGCAGAGCCGGCCCGTGGACTCCCCTGCCCTCATCGCCTGGGGCCGGTGCCTGCTGGCCTTGGACCTGCTGCTGCTGCTGCTGCTGCCGTCGCTGCCGGTCATCACTGATGTAAGCCTTCCGGCCTGAGAACTCCAGTGACGTCAGGTGCGGAGCACCGCCCAATGGAAGTGACCCTCCCCCGCCGCCGCCGCCGTCACTGCCGCCGCCCCCAAGCCACCCGCTCAGGAGCACCTGCGCACCCCCAGCGTCCGGCCCATGCAGGTCCCAGTCCGTACAGCGGATGCTGAGGGACCTGATGTACGGCAGCCAGGCGGGGCGGGCCAACCGCGCGTACGGCACGTACGGCGCCCCTGGACGTACGCCTGCTTGGGGCTGCGGCGGCAGCTGGCTGGGGCTGGCGCTTGCTCCCACACCTGAGCCAGGCGCGGCCCCTGCCCCGGCACAGGCCCCTGCCGCTGCCGCTGCCGCCAGCGCCTTGGCGGCGGTCATTGCCGCACGCAGCCAGCAGCGCCAGCCGCCGAGCTTGTCGGCAACCGACAGGGACCTGCATTACGTGGGTTGCGCGCGCAACGAGGAACGCAGCAAGTGACTTGTGTTCCGGGCACGGGCCATCGTGTATTGGGATCCGCAGTTACCTTTACCACATTGGAATGTCATCACAAGGCGCCCTAACCCCTCGCAGCATGCAGCAACCTCCGCCACCGGTTCCTGTTGCTTTGACGGTACGGTAGCACACACGCAATGCAAGAATAGTAAGTGTGCCGCTCCCACCGCAGCCCGGGCAGCTCCGCCACTGGCTCCATGTGCGCCGCCGTGACGCCGCCCCACGCCAGCCCCAGGTCTGTCAGGCAGGGCAGCCGCAGCAGCGCCGCCGCCAGGGCAGCCGCCGGCGGCGCCAGCACCCCGTCGTCGTCGCCGTAGCCCGCCGTCAGCTCGATGCGCAGGCGGGTGAGGGGCGCGGAAAGGGAGGAGGAGAGGGGGGAGGGCGGCCGGCGGGGGGCGGGAGGGACGCAAGCGGACAGGAGGCAGGACCAGAACCTATGGGACGGTGGGAAGCACGGGTATTGGAAAGAGTTGGACGGGTTTGGGAAGTGGAGGGAGTGGAGGGCGGTGATGCGGCAGGGGCGTGGGGCAAACGGGCAGTTGCGGGCTGTGCTCTTCTTTTGAGGAGGTGTTGGGTCAACGCCGACAGGAGCTGCGGGTAGCTGGAGGGGGCTGTGTAGGACCGACGGTCCGCAGGGTCTGACTGTGCTTCATACTGTGCTAGGGCTGCGAGCACCTCTGGGGAGCAGGCGGCGAAGGTGGGAAGGGCTGGCAACAGCTTAACAGCAACCAACGCCGCAGCCCATGTCGATGATTCCTTCCCCGTGCACACGCAACGCGAGACCCACAGCTGCGCCCACTCACCCCCGCTGCAGGATGAGTCGCTGCGCGTCGTCCAGCGCCGGCCCCCCGAACTGCCGCTGCAGGGGCACCCGCAGCCGCAGCTGCAGCCCCCGGCCGCCCAGACCAGGAGCCCGCAGCTCCCCGCCCTGCTCCTGCGCCTCCTCCTCCTCCTCCTGCCACCCGCACCCCTCAGCACCACCACCAGCACAAACCACCCCTTCCCGCCCCTCTCCCCAGCCTTCGCCAGCCGCTGCTGCAATGCACCGCTCTAGCACAGAGTGGCCCGCAACACCTTTGCCACCATCCTGGTCGCCACCGCTACCCTGGCCCTCCCCCGCCGCGTCTCCCTGCCCCCCTGCTGCTGCCTCCTCCTCGTCCCCCTGCCCCAGCACCGCCCGCACCGCCGCCCGCAGCCCCCACTGCCTCCAGAGCTCAGCCCACTGCTCGTCATCATGTGACACCAGCGCCACCCAGCTTAACATGTCGGTGCTCCGAAACCCTGCACCCCCACCCGCCGTCCCTGCACCACCATTCGCACCACCATCACCCTGTCGGGCAGAACGTAGCCCTATACTCGACCGCTGCTGCTCCGTCAGGGCTGCCAGGGCGGCATCCGACGTGGCCATGAGGTCCACGTGGAGGTGCAGCTGGGAGGCGTACGGCAGGGCGGCACGGACACGTGGCAACGACCCATGGGTCTGGGTCTCTGGTGAAAGCTGCGGTTCTGACGCAGGGGGCACAGGGCTGGCGGGTGTGGCGTCGGGCGCTGTCAGCAAGGCACCTGCTACTGCGCTGCTGCTGCTCGTGGGTGCGGGGGTATCAGCGCTGGGAGCTGCTGCAGGCTGGGCGGGTGGCTCATCCGAAGCGGGCGTGGGGTTGGAGGAGCTGGAAGGGGCTGTGGGCGGAGGATGCGGTGATGGCAGTTGGATGGTGTGTGGGGCAGAGGTGGAGGCGGAGACGGGCGGGGTTGTGACGGGGAGCAGCTGCAGGGGGACGTGCAGCTCGCGCACCCCGCGGGCGAAGGCGCCCCGCCATGCGCGACTGACAGTGCGCAGGCGCAGCACATCAGGCTGGGACAGCACGGGGAGCAGCTCCTGCGTCAGGGGTAAGAGTTCAGCAGGTCAGCCAGTACGGTCAATAGGGTCTTGGGGCGCGAGGTGGTCACCGAGGGTGTTGTAACGCCAGTGCAGTGACTGCAGGTGCACTTGTAGATCTGTATATGACATTTGTTACAGCGCCCCGAGTGATCAATATGGGTCGTGGGCTTGGACGGGCGTATCGACGCGTATCGGAGAGCCGAAGGGTCGATGGCCCTTTCGCTTGCCTCGTCCGCAACAGTGACCATTGCCGCTCCAGGTTCTTGTCACATCTTACCCCGACATGCTGGGCCAAAAGAAGCTCCCAGTCCTGAACCTCTTCTGTACCCAGGGGGTCCGCTTCGGCAAGCATCAAGTCCCGAGACTGTGTTCGCAATTGCTGTCACTGATGTATAGCGCTCGACAGTGCAGAGATCCTGTGTATCTAGCGCTGTTAACTGTAATACTCATGCCAGGTTAAACTCTGCAAGCTCTCAACTTCGTGTGGGCACTTGAGAAAGCGTTCACGGCGCCTCATGCACTGGCTCAGCCCAGCTGCTGCCCCTCTGTTCCCCATCACGATCGATAATGAGACTGAAGCGAAGTCGGCCTTATCCTTACACACTTGCATAACATGCAGTCTGCAAGGACACGGCATCTGGACCAAGGCCGTGAAACACAGGTCCATGCGCAATGCGCCAAGGCCGGACATGCAACGCGCCCACTCCGTCGCCACTGCGCACGTGGCCTCGCCTGCACACGCACCACGCTTTGCCCGTCCCAGCGTTGTCGCGAAGACGTGCACACGCAACTGAGCCAACCCAAGAGGCTTCCAACATTCAAGGCCCCTACCAACAACAGAGCGAGAACCACACTAGGGGCCACCCGTCCCATTCCATGCCGGATGCACCAAACAACGCGCCTGGACTGCGCATGAGCGCCAGTTCCGCCAGTATTGTGAGTCACGCCTGACCGAGGCTGTGCGTCCAATCCGTATGTACTGGTCAGCCAGTCCACCTGTCAAGAAATGGAGACACAACTAGGAAAGCCCCAGTCATAATCCTGAGAAACAAGCACTTCCTTAGCGCAACCATGTACCATGTAATCCATGCACAACGCCGCACAGGAGCAACCCGTACCGTCTCTCTGGCCGTTTAGGCTCTCCTTGAAGCAGCCCAATAACTGGAGGAGCACACGGCCACGTTATTGTTTTAAACCAACCCGAAACACCATACAACGCAATAGCTGCACCAAACACAACTGTCACAGCTACACACGCACATACCGGCAGCTGTGAGCATGAGTAGAACTAGCATTGTAAAGGCTCGAACATGCAAGCCGTCGTAAGTGGTATGTTTGCAGCTTCCTTCGCCAACAGCGGTTTCTGTTCACCTGAAGACAACGTGTCCCAGCAGCACCTACCAGGCATCTGTACAGGCCGTGCAGCCATAACAAGAACATGCTACCTAGCAGGCAACAACTGCAATCTCTCTGCATGCCTTCCCACGCCCGCACTGGGCGCGCAAGACCACACGCTCCGGGTCAACCCAACGCAACTGGCCCAGCAATTCCTTACTATCAAGCGCTGCCCCCTCTCCGCCCAAGTAACCCTTGCCCGCTCGACCCCATCTCGCTGCCCGCTGTCCCGGCCACCACACCCGCACCACCCGACACCTCCTTACTCCCTCCCAAACCCATAGCGGCCACCGTATCACCCCCCGCAACCCTCTTCACCCCATCCACCACCTCCTGAACGCTGGGGTGCGAGCTGTGGATGAAGATCACGTTCTCCGCCACCTCCGGGTGCGCCCTGTCCGTCAACACCTGGAACAACTCCGGCTTCAGCTTGCACCACGTCGATCGATGCGGCAGGGGCCCCGCACCAGCTTGCTCCCCTCCCTCCACCCCATGCTCCCCGCCGTCTACTACCCCAGCTCCAGGCAGCTTCGCAGCCACCGCGGCACCTCCCCCGACCGCCGTGCCCCCCGCCCTCAGCGCCCTGCTGATGTTGAACCAACGCTCGTCGCACACGTAGCCCGCGTGTGCCATGTGCACGTAGCCGAGCGAGTGCAGCCGCTCCAGCACCGCCTGGCCGCCCCCTGGGTACCTGGTCTTGGCCACCAGCGTAGGGCTGTACTCCAGCAGCACCACCCCCGGCTTGTCCCGCTCAAGCCACGCCTGCGCGCCGTCCAGGATCCACCCCTCCCATCCGTGCGCCGACAGCCGCAGCGCCCCCACCCGAGAGGCCAGGCTGCGCTCGCCCAGGATGACACCGCTGCCAGCGGCAGCACCGCCAGCAGCCGCTCCTGCGCCTGTTGCTGTGGCAGCAGTCGCAGCAGCAGCCCCCTCGCCCTGGCCGTCGGAGGCCATGAGCATGTGCGACAGCGTCTGGCGGACCGTCAGCGACTCGCACTCGCTGGCGGGGGTGGCATGCAGCTCCGGGTCGCCGTAGCCACGACGCGTCGCAGTCGCGGTGGCGTCGTTGTGCCCAGCCGCCTCCCCGCCAGCAGCAACACCACCAGGCGCACCAGCCGGCGCCGCCTTGCGCTTGATGCACACGGTCTCAGGCGCCGCGCCCAGGCTGACGTTGTACAGCCGGATGCGGTCGTTGAAGCCGTTGTACACCACGCCCGCGCTGAAGGCCTCCAGGCTGCGCGTGCTGCTCTCGAAGGCCACCACGGTGTGCCCCCGGGCCGCTGCGGCCAGGCTGAAGAAGCCCACGCCGGCGGACACGTCCACCAGCACGGAGCCCTGCTCGGGGGTGCCGAGGGAGCCCACCAGCGCGTCCACCACCAGCGGGCGGCGGCTGGGCCGTGACAGCGCCGCCTGCCACGTGCCCCAGCTGGTGATCACGGCGGACACGTCCGAGCCCGACTGAGGTGCGTAAGAGCGAAGGGAGCGGGGAGATTCAGCGGTGAGGTGAAAGTGGTGGAGACGAGAGCGTGTGAGGCTGCAGGGAAGGGGCGAGCGTGTGGGGCGGGCGAGGGCACGAAGCGGTGACTTTGTGCGTTGAGGAGGGGCCTGGGGATGGGGTTTGAGCAGGGAGTCGCACCTGCATGTCGCCCTGGCCGACCAGGTGCGTCATGACGGTGAAGGGCGGGTTGAAGGACGCCGACACGGGGAACAGCGGCACCACGGAGGCGCCGATGGGCTCCTCCGCGGCCGCAGCCTCGTGACGCCTGCGCGAAGGACAGAAGGGGACAGGGATACCGACGTTCAGCATTATCATTGTCGCACGCCCATCGCCCCGCTGTAAGACGTTCCGGATACCGTCAACACTGCGCTGGCGACGCATTTGAAGTACAGCATGGGCGCAAGGCGCACCTTCGGAGCGCAGTGCTGACGGCCCCTGCCAGGATCTGCAGCACGCTGCGGCGCTTGTGCCAGCCCCCGCGCTTCTTCCAGCTGCCCAGGAAGTGGTGCAGTACCACGATCTCCCGTGCGTCAGGCGTCAGGCCGTCGATGCCGGCGGGGTGCACCCCGAACGCCACGCGGGGCAGGATGCGCACCTTCCACGGGTCGTTGGCCTGCAAGCAGCAGCCCAGCATCCTGATCACCTTCAGGTGTGAAGCAGTGAAGCTAAAACGTTTGAGCAGTGAGTAGACAGGTACACGGTGAAGAAATGACAGCAACACTAGCAGGGTCATTCGAGAGCTGAGGGTGAGTGAGGGATTACGAGAGGTCGCATTGCGCGCGCATGCTCAACCCCCGGCTGATGGTTCAGTGCAACAGCACCGAGGAGGTTGTGCTGTACGCACCCGCGTGGGAGGGTGCTGCATCGCGTGTCTTAGCACCACGTCCGTCCACATGCCGGGCCCGGTACGCTCCAGCGTGTCGCGGTTGGTGTTGTTGGAGAAGGTGCGCCGGGCGTTGCGCGCAATGTGATCGCACGCCGCCTTGAGGATTGGGTGCCCGGGAGTGGCCGCAAAGAACCACTGCAGGACCTGCGGGCCGAGAGGCAGCACTCCTCAGTTGCATGGTGGTGACGTGAGGGTCAGCCGAGCTGTGCCCGGTCCACTGCCAAGAAAGCTACTACAGCCGGCTCCCGAGCTCAGCTGGGTGTTGTTCCTCACCTGCCGCTTCCGCACAAAGTGGCGCTTGAAGGCGGCTGCATCGTCGGGCACCTCCGCCTCCCAGCCCACCACCATGGTGTCGGTGGGCTTGACAACAGAGTCCAGGGGCTGCCGCAGCTCCACGTCAATGTCCGCATACACCCCGCCCATGCGTAGGATCACCATGTACCTGTGTGGGTCAACGCACCAAGCACATAGCCTGCCTGGTCAAAAGGTTCGGCCATGGCGCGCACTCGACTGGGGGCTGCTGCATATCGGCTACCCTGTTGCCCCCAGGCCCAGACCGAGGCCCTGTGCTTACCGGAAGAAGTCTGAGCGCTCCACGTCCTTTGGTAGGGACAGGTAGGCATCCAGGTACTCCGGGAACTCTCTCCGGACGAAGCCTATGCACGCCTCGTCGTCGTAGAAGCGCGTCTGCCACCCCGGGCCGTTGACCCGGGTCCAGGACTGCATAACGCTCCGTAGAGCAGGCGGCACTTGCCGCGATCGAAACGTCTGATGGATGATCCTGCAGGCAGCGCGGCAGTCGAAAGGCGCGGTCAACTGGAGTTGCAGGGTCTCGGGTAACAGACAGCCGATGGCGACGTTTCGGCAGGCATTCCCAGCAGCGTCGCAAACATCTGCAACAGCATGTTATTCGCTGCTTTACACAGGCAGCGGCGCACCTTGGTATGAGCATAGGGGCCGCGTCCGGTGTTCCGCTTTCCAGTGAGGGCAGACCGCCTTGTGGCACATTGAAGAGCCGGAACTCCGTGAAAACGTCCCGCAAGTCTATGTATCGAGGTCTTCCGACCGGAAGCTCGACGCAAAAGAAAAGCCCGCAGGATAGGGCCTGCACGAGTACCATGACGACCATAACAAGCCCCAGCAGCCATAATGCACGAGTAGTAGGCGTTCTTGGAGCTGGGCATGCGCAGCCGTAGAACTCATACGTCGCCAGCGTCCGCGGAAGCCGGTAGGGAATGGATGTGAGGGGGGCCTTGTGATAGAGCTTGGCATCATCGGCATCCAATGCGTCCAAGCGCGGGTATGAAGGGTCTCTGTCCCGCATAGCGCCCTGCCCGTCTGCGGCTTGGGAACCCCCCGCCTCGTCGTTAGAGCCGCGCCATCACGCCAAGGGGACGGTGTCTTCAAGGACAGCCGAATCGTCAAGTGTACTGTATGCCTGCTGTGTGATTTGCTGCTACCGTCCCAATGAAACCGGGGACGCGGGCCCAAACGGGCAGCAGTCCAGCGGGATGGAGCTGTACACGGTCGTAAGATAGGATGCAGTGCAAAGTACAGCACTAGGCAGGTTATAGCAACTAGGTAGAGCCTCAACGGGTTCGGGCCAAGGAAACAAAGCCTGAGCAAAGCTGGCTCGAGCGAAGGAGTCGGGTCGTCGTAAGATTCACCAATATAACGTATGTACGCTGACTGATGACGGCCCTAGTCAAGTGCTAGAAACATGGAGTCAAGGCCCTTGACTAGCGCGAAATTGCGAACCTAACCACGTGCCGTACCCGCGACAACAGCGAAGGGCGCATAGAAGAAATAGCAACGAGATCAACGGCCATAATTTATAGTTTCAAACACTTTGGGCTTGGTACGTGGATTGGCAAGGATGTCCCCGCGACTGCCAGTTGGCAGCTGGCAGCTCGTCCTACCCCAAGCAGCAACTGTGGGGTTTCCAGTTGTGTTCTTTTGGCTGACATGCAGGGCCCAGGCAAATTTCTTGTATGGCACTATGTGGATAGCGTAGCGCACACCAAATGTGCACACCGGTACTCTCAGTCCGCTGCTGCCTTGCCGCTGTTGGATGGCCCCCTGGGACGAGGTGCCCTGCAGCCCACCAGGTACCCCTCATCCTTACATCGTCTTACACGCAGAGTGAAGCACCCGGGGGATGATTCATCGACACGTGCTCCTATTGAAGGGCATGAATTACCCGCATGGAGCGCTGCTGCTCGGGCAAACATTACCGGTACCGTACAGGACGCTCGTCAGGCCTAGAGCTCAGATCCCTGGCTCATACCACCCCTGCGAAGATACCGCGGACCCCATGTGTTACCCGTATACCTGGTTCACGCACTGTTGCATTAGTATGGTGATGCATGGAGGTGAGGCAGGGCCTCACGGAGTCGGTGTAAGGTACTTACTATGGAAGCAAATGCACGACGGCTCTACACTACCCTAGATGCAACCGGGCTGCGAGGCGGTTCGCTCCCTTTCACCATGGCACTGCCGTACGTGGGTACAGGTGGGTGTGAGTGTGAAGGTCGCAGGGAACAGCATCCAGTCTTCCAGTGCCTGGGGAGGAAAGCGGATGGGAACTCCTGCATGCACTCAGAGGGGCCCAAGCAGTGGAGAAAACCCTGTGGGTACCGGCTGTGGTTTGAGAGTAAGCATAAGGGGCGACTGCCGTACGGGCCTGGTTCTGTAGACGCAGGCTGACCACAAGCACCGTATGACCAGGTATGACCTGGCCTAAGCAGGGCACGACATGCGGGTTACGTATCAAGCAGAAAGGCTTTGCTTTGAGCAACATTTCCTGCCCTGCCAATGTTGGACGTTTCCTTGCCTCTCTGTACAGCAGCGGCGCAACGCTAGGTGACAATACCGGTATTTCCTGATACGGGCCCAGTGAGGATCGTGTGGCCACCGCCTGGAATGCAACACCAAAAGCCACGAAAATAAAGTCATGCGGTACTCAGCAGTGCACCAGCGTCCAACAGCTCTGAAAGAAACGCATTGTGTAGCAGCAGGGAAACCTCTCCGTGACTATCCTTGTCTGTGGGCGAAGGGGCCCTGGGGAGCTGCCCTTGCGAGGGACGTAACCTCCCCTGCTCCCCTACCGATCCAGCCGAGTCCACAGGGACCGACATGGGCGCACTAGGCGCATGCACCATCCTGCCTAACGCGTATCTTGTCACTTCACGACAGTGATCTTTTGCACACAGCACACACATAGTGGAGTGCTTCTTATGGCGCCTATGCCCTTGAGCTCAACTTGCGCTTAAACTCAAGGGTCAGCCACGCTACGCGCGCTCACTGGCAACCGCCAGCCGCTTTATCCATAGATAAGAGCAAGTACATATTATTTAGTTGGTCTCGGGGATAAGGCCTGGCGAGTCGTCACCCCGGGGCAGGAGTTTAGCCCTACAGCGTACAGGCCTCACCGGGCCAACCCGAGCCTCTCCTTGAGTTGCACAAGCAGTGATCAACTCGTGCTTTATAGCGGGACATCGGGTCACTGTGGAGTAGTCAAGCCACACGCAACAGCTGCGCACCATGACCGCGCGGGTCGCCGACGACGAGGAGTTCTGCGATGTGCTCGATAACCTGCACGTCGTGAGTCACGAGTTGTAATGCAGCAACTGCGGCGAGCCCGCGTGGGGCTAAACTTGTCTGTAATCGCTTGTCTCTTGCTTCTTACTGCCCCCAGGATGATAAGGAGCCGGAGCCTGATGCCCACGGGCAAGGGGGCTACCGATTTGACACTCCCGAACATCAACAGCAACTCAAGGAGCAGCGGGTATGTTGTCCCCTTAGCCTCGCGTCAACCGTGCTCGGCTAGGCCCAAGCCCGCTGGCCTTGAACATTCTTATCGCGCTCCAAACCACGAAAACCTACCTGGCATTTGTTTTTCATTCTTACAGGCGCAGCTGTGGGCCTGGTTGAAAGGGGTGAGTGTTGACGCGCCACGTGTGTCGGCGTCACGCATCGAAGCTGGCGAAGCTGTTGTTCGACTCCGTACACACTGACAGGAGAGCATGTGGAGCAGTCTCCCGCTCCTGTGCCTCCCGCATCGCTGCAGAAATCTGCATCCACCTTATGGAAATTCGTATCAAGACCTGTATTGAGAGGGTATGCCAGAACTCCCTGGCCCTGTCGTGCACATGATGATCAGCCCCCAGTGCGCTTACGCTGCCTCGAGGCACCCGCCCCACCCCTACCTGCCTCCGTCGGCGCGCGCCTGTGCAGGTGGGCTCCCACATGTTCAAGGAGGGCATCAACCTCACAAAGATCTCCCTGCCCGTCTGCCTCTTCGAGCCCCGCTCCTTCCTGGAGCGCCTGACCACCAACTGGGAGGTGAGCCCCCGGGCACCCATGCACCTGGGCCCATGCACGCGTCCGTGTCCTGTGTGAGCAATGGGTGCTGTTGCAGTGTGAGGCGCAATGCTGATGCACAGTCTGAACCTACAGGCTGGTGCAGCTGGTGCTGGTAAGCCAAATGCGGGAGCTTACCGGGGTGCAGCACACGGCATGAGAGCGGCTGCAGCCGCCTGTGCCCCGCCAGTACCTCCATCATCCCACTGCAACCCTACCTGGAACAGGGCAGGGAACCCTACCGGGGCTACCTTCCATCCCTCTCCCCTTCCCGAGCAGCTATGCTCAGGCCCCTCCCCATGCCGCTCAGGGACGAGCTTCACCTGCAGTTGCACGTTGGCCCTGATTTTGTTCCCTGTGCAGTACAACTCGCTGCTGCATGCTGCCGCCAAGTGCCAGGACCCCGTGGACCGGCTGCGGCACGTGGTGGCCTTCGCCGTGTCGGGGCTGTGCCGCCAGGTGTCCTTCCACAAGCCATTCAACCCCATCCTGGGGGAGACGTACCAGGTGGGTTGCAGAGCAGGGCAGGGATGGGACGGGAACCCGAGGCGGAAGGGGCAGCGCTGAAGCTATAACCACAATCAGCCTGGCTCCGGCTCAGGCCTGGCGTCTGCTCGCATGGGCATGGTCCGCCTCTTTTCTTCTACGTTAAATCTGGGACTGCCCTAGCGCCCTGCACGCAGGCCCACGATTGCCCCGACCAGCACGCCTTGATGAGAAGCAGCAGGAGGCGATTTATTACTGCCCCCTTCTGTCGCACCCGTCCTGCTGCGTCCTGCTGCTGCAAGGTTCCATGACATCTTACACCGCCGTTGCGCTGCCGGCCCCGTCCGCCCTCCCCGTCCCCGCAGGCGGTCTACCCCAACGGCACCCAGGTGTTCTGCGAGCAGATCAGCCACCACCCGCCCATCAGCAGCTGGGAGGTGTACGAGCCGAACGGTCTGGTGGGTTAGTGGGTTGGCCGCTGTGCACCCCTGGTGCCTTCGCAGCCCACGGCCGGTAAACGCGCTGCTGTTGCGTAATTTGGCTTGTGCGCCAAGCGCGCACCCCCTCGCCTCGCAACTCGTGAAACATCCGGTGCCGCTCCATGTCCTCCATATGCCTTCTCGTGCCTGTGACCAACTGACCAAGTGCGTGGGCGGTTGTGTGCGTGCGCAGTTCAAGTTCTACGGCAACGGCAACTGGGTTGCGGGCATCAAGGGCAACAGCGTCAAGGGCCGCCAGACGGGCAGCAACTGCATCCACTTCTCCTCGGACGGGGCGACGGTGGAGTACGAGCTGCCGGGGCTGCAGGTCAAGGGTGAGCGTGGGGGGCAGGGACGTGCGGAAGCGCGGCGTGGGGCTACCTGCACGTATCATACCGGTGCGCCAGCTGTTAGATAGTCAACAGCCAGCCTTTCGGTCGTGGCCTGCCGTGCATGGGCTTGTATGTGCACCGCTGTGTGCGATGAAGCCGTCTGAAAGGTGCCTGCTGGTCAGGGGTGCGCGTAGGCCCTGGGGAGGCAGCACTTGCGGGCGTGAGGTTGCTCTGCTTGAAAATGCGGTCCACGGTTTGTGCCCTAGGGCACGTGTGGGTGCACGCGTTTGCACATCGTAGCTGAGCAGTATGGATACGTGTTTTCGCAGGCGTGCTGTGGGGCGTGCGCGTGCTCAAGTACCAGGGGCAGATGGTGTTCAAGGACACCAAGAACAACCTGCAGTGAGTCCTGGGGCCACGGCGGGGAGCATATGCGTGGCCATGTCATGCATTGCGCCGGTGGGAAGGGAGGAGACACGCAAGAGCAACCAGCGCCATGGATGGCGACCGCCTGACCAGGAAGCAGCGCATGGAGGAGGAAATCTTACATTACACTGCGGCAGTGCACCGTGATGCGGCAGCGCGATAAGGGGTCCGGTTCAAGTTCAAACCCCTTCGCCTCCACCTACCCAGGGCCATCATCGATGTTGACCCCGCACCCGGGGGCGGCCTCTTCGGCTGGTTCCGCGGCAAGAAGGGCCCGCACAAGCCCGACCAGGTGCGGCGCGCGCAGCCGCCGTCCAGCTGCTGCATCAGCTGCTCTATGACACACCTCAGCCCATACGCACCGCCGCTGCCGGCTCTCCAGCTTCTGCCACAACTACCACCGTGACACTTGGCATGTATGACCGTATGCACACCGTCTCCTCGTGTTCAATGGTGTACTTGCTGGGACCTGTTATGCAGGCAGTAAAAGCAATCAGGTACTGAGTAAAGCGGTGGCAAGTTTTCAAGGGCATTTTTCAAAGGGGTTCCCTCTGTGTGCACGTGCGTGTGCAGATCGTTGGCAAGCTGCTGCGCGGCGACACGGTGCTGGACACGTGCCACGGCAACTGGCTGCACTACCTGGAGTGGGATAAGGGCGGCGCCGGTGGGGCGGCCCGGCGGCTGTGGGACATCCGCACCTCCACCGTCACGCCGGCGGCGCCGGTGGCGGACCCGCTGCCCAGCGACTGCCGCCACCGAGAGGACGTGGTGCACCTGGCCGCCAAGGACCAGGTGCGGTGGAGGGGGGGGGGCTAGCCTGGGAAGGGAGGGGGGGGGGGGGGTGAGGGGGTGGGGCGGAGGATATTGGCGGAAAGGGCGTATGTATGGGACTGACAGCGGGGTACTGGCCGCCAAGAATGAGGTGGGGACCAAGGATGGAACGGGCGGGCGGCGGGGCGCGCGTAAGACTGAAGGGTGAGAGAGGGGGAGGGGAAGGGAGGGGAGGTGTCCGCGCAAAAGACTACACTGGTGATGTATGATGCTGTCCATTTAGCGGCCAAGGACTGCGCGGGGACCAGCTTGGGGCCGAAAGGGGAGGAGGAGCAAAGGCGCACTCCCTGCGTGGGGGTCTACAGCGGGGCAACAATGTGCTGCACCAGGAACGGCGCGTGAAGTACAGCTGAGTAGGCGGGCTTGGGCGCATTGTGGAGGGGACACAGCGGAATGGGGCGTAATGCGGGCAGGTACACACATGGCGGCTAGGGAGGCCAGCGAACGGTGAGCGGTGAAGGTGCGTCGCAGTGAAACCATCTCCCGCAGCAAATTTGACCATCTCAACACAGCGCTTGTGCTCCGCGCTTGTGCTTCTTGTGTCAAGTTGTAGCTGTACGAACATCAGCCCAGCAAGCTGTGCCTCGGCATGGCATGCAGCACATGTTGTACTGCTGTGTGCTGGCTGAACCCGTCTGCATGCGTGCATGGTGGTGGCCACGCAGGCGAAGGCGCAGGAGTGGAAGCACACGCTGGAGGAGCGGCAGCGGCGGGACCGCAAGCTGCGGAAGGAGGGCGGCGGGTACGCGGAGCACTGAGGTGCCTGTACTCACTCGGGCGTTGGGAGCAGCAGCACGGGCGGAGGCGTGCCCACGGCTGCGCGGTAGGAGAGGGGGACCGTGATCCGAAAGCGGCGAGGCTGGGAGCGTGCCTTAGGGCGAGTGGTGCAGCACGTGGAGTACAGCACTTGGGCACGTGGCAGCCGCGTGCTGCCTGGTGACGCATGGATGCATAGGCCGGGGCTGCCCATGAGGGCGCGGAGCACAAGCGGCATGGCCAGGGTTTTGAGAGGGAACGAGGAGTCCGGGACGCTTGCTTAGGAGATGGGTAGGCCGACGGGCCGCTTGCTTGCACTGCAGTTATTAGGCGTCAAGACCAGAGAGGCCGCACCCGCACATGTGTTCACACCGTGGACACGACATTACAGAGTTTGGTATTGCCCACACGCGACTGGACATTGCAGCACCGTGTGGATGAGCGGGGCGCCATTGCCTGCCCCGAGTGTGCACAGGCGCCAAGACCCTCACCGTGGCCGTGCTGTACTTTTTATGCCTTTTGGCAGGCCGGTTGCAGGAGAGCGTGTACATAAGTCGTATTGCCATACCATCGGCCGGGGCCTGAAGGCTAGCACTGAACTCAACCCTCCTGACTGGCACCCAGACATTGCATCTCGGTTTGTATTTTTGCTGTGCTACGCCCCTGCGGCCGGGTATCGCTTGCCATGCGCCGCTCGGTTAGCTTTATGGATGCGTGAGCGGGGTTTGGTCATAGTGCCGGAGTCCTTGTGTGCCCCGAGATGAGCTCTGTGGCCGGGTGCAAGCAGCTGTGCGGCGGTCCGTGGTTCTGCTTGTGTGGGGTTGCCTTTGGAGGCCCATACGGTACCGTTGGAGGGACGTGCACGTGTCCCAGGTGCACGTGTTTGTCGGTGGTGATGACTGGGCAAGGCTCCTGCTGCTGTGTCGGGCCACCAGTGGCGCGGTGGGCGTGTCAACACGGCACTTGGGCTCTTCCTGATGTGCCGCACCAGCTGTCACCCCTGTTAAGTGATGTGCTGCTCGTTCAGACGGATGTGGTGCACCGTTAGCTGTCGTGGAGCTGCGTTCTGCACTAAACCTGTCCATGACTGGATCCCCACGGCTGGGAGTTAGCAGTGGAACAGTGCCGCGAACCCCTGCTTGGCATAGCTCACAGGCCCTGTCGTGTAGTGTGCAGGCCCACCGCGTTACGGCGTCAACCCGACGAGTGAAGGGCTTTTGCCGTTTTGGTGACCATGTGTGGGCTGCATCCCGCCCATGCCGATCGGTGCTCAGCTGTCAGCGTCTGTAATTGTGGCCGGCACGTATGCGGCTCGGGGGTACTGGCGAGCAGCGGGGTGCGCCTGTCCCAAGCCCCTCGCAAGGCGGGCCCTGGGCAAAGAACAGCTCTTGTAGCCAGGATCTCAAGGAAGAGGGGGTTACTGGGCCGCTGGACCGCGTGCCCATGCCTCGGGGCCCCTGACGCCTGAGCCCTTGAGCCTGCCCGTACCGTAGCCTTAGTCACGTGGGCAAAGCACTTCGTCATAGCGCACAGGCGTGACTACTCGTCCACCCGATGCAACGAGAGCTGAAACCAGATGATGCGGAACGCGTTTGCTAGCTTTTGGGATGAGCCTGTCCCAGGGAGTCGGGCCTGAGCCCAAACCGTGCGGTGACGGAGGGTGATGAGGAGAGAACGGGCGTCCCCTCGCTAGTCTCTCGAATGATATATGACGAGAACATATGTCAAGGTGGGTGGGGCAGTGCATGATGGGCATGGACGTGGCGCATCCTAGACAATACGACACACAGCGGGATTTGTACCTTGATGCACTTCACTGTAGCAGCCCGGACCCAGACTAGTCAATACACATTGGCACTTCATCTACTTATCGCGACCCCTGCATATCTCAAGTCAGAGCACAATGTCCGTGCCCGCTGGGAACGTCGCCAACGGCGAGAAGATTTTCAAGACCAAGTGCGCGCAATGCCACACTGTTGAGAAGGGTGGCGCTCACAAGCAGGTGAGCGGGTGACTAGCAAGGAGCAGAAACTCAGCGCCGCCTGAAAGTGGATTCATCAGCATCACGGTCACAACAGCCGATTGCCTCGAGGCCCTCAGCTGTTTACCCAGCTCATGTCTCTGTGTTAACTTGATCTTGCAATTTGCTCGTCCGTCCGCAGGGTCCCAACCTTGGCGGGCTTTTTGGCCGCACCTCGGGCACTGCATCGGGTTTCGCTTACTCGAAGGCCAACAAGGAGATGGCCGTTACCTGGAACGACGACACCCTCTTCGAGTACCTGCTGAACCCCAAGAAGTGAGCGTTTGGCCTTTTGGTTCGCAGGGCATGATGAACAGCCCGATGAACTCTTCGTCAGCTGCAACTGCTTGCTTTGCGCCTCTACCACGAGCGAAGCCCTTCTCGCATTCCAGTAAGAGGTTGGTGCATCCCATGTTCTGGCAACTTGACACTCGTTGCAACACCCTCTGCTGCAGGTACATCCCTGGGACGAAGATGGTCTTCGCTGGCCTCAAAAAGCCTGAGGACCGTGCGGACCTCATCTCCTACCTGAAGGAGGCCAGCGCGTAAAGCGCCTGTCGGGACGGGCTTTTCGGATCGGCCGCTGAGCAGCTGGCCCAGATGGAGGTGGAGGTGGAGGGGGTGGGGGGCTGAATGTGCGGACTGCGGTCTCGTCTTGGCGGCGTCCGCCAGGGTGCCTCCGGGTCTTCTTGTGACACCGTTCAACCTAGTGTGCTTCATGCGCCTTAGCGACGAGGGCTTTTGGCGTGCGTATGAACAGCTGTTGAGCGACGCTGACGGTGGAAAGAGAGAGAGACACAGTGACTGCCTTTCGGCCGGGTTCCATGTGCGACTGCATCTTCGTGTGTTAGTAGGACTGAGCGGTCAGAGTGAGATAGATGCTAGACGTGCCAGTCATGAGTGGCTTGTCATGACAGTCGGCATCATGTAATTCTTTTTGCATGTGCACCGAAAGCCGGAGCTCATGTAACACAGTGCTCTCCAGGTGCTCTCAGTCGCTGATGTCGCCACAGGCACCGACCACCCACTCCATCGGACGTGGCCATCAGCCTTCCAGCCCTGGCATGAAACCGCACCGCACGGACCCTCCCGTTGCAGGCTCTGGCCTCATCGGTCCTGACACGCTCCACCCCACCCCCTCACCACACGCACGCAATGTCACCTCAGCGCACCACTTTGCAGCGGCACACGCTACTGCTCCAGTGCCATCCGCACAATGGCAAACGCCTGTACACCCCCATGCAGCCGGCTCATCCTGCGCTCCCTACTCTACACCGGGGCTCAGCTCTATTCCTCTGCACACTGCCGCCACACCATCGCCAGTACGGTGCATGCCCGTCTACCGCCCGACCTTGGTGCCCTTGCGTGCCGACGCCGGGCGCTTCTTGGCCGAGTCTGGCCGCTGCGCCATGTTGGTCACCTCCCCGAGGTGCACGTTCTGCTCCGAGCCCACGAAGATGAGCTCGCCGTCCTCCGCGAAGGCAGCGTTGATGGCGGCCTGCGGAGTGGCAGCGGCAAAGCGTCAGCCCCCTGGTCGTGTGGACGCCTGCTGTGCGGTGGTGGTGCACTGCTCCCCAGCACCCTTCCCACCCAGAGGTGCAGGCATGCTACCGATACGTACATTAAGGCACGCTCACTGTAAGCAGCCCAATAACCGCCCCACCGACATGCATGGTGATGACAGCCTGGGTGTGTACTGTGACGCTGAATCGCTGATACAGTGCTCACCGGCATCCTCCCACCAAGCGCAGGGCACACTATGCAGGGCATGCGCCCGTCACCCAGCATCCCGGCCCACCGACAGCGCAACAGACCATGCAGCAACGCCCGTCACCACCATTACAAACAATACAATACGGTATCAGAGGTTAGCGCCCTAACCCCACTGCAGCTGCCAAACCCAGCCCACAGCAGCAGCCCTAGTCCCTCGCCGCCCACCCACGCCTACCTGCACGCGCGGGTCCACGCCCGGCCCCTCGTAGTCGTACGTGGTGCGCTCCGGCAGGTCCAGCTCCAGGTTGAGGATGTTCTCGCTCTTGAAGCGCGGGTTCATGTCGCCCATGGCGTTGGCCAGCTTGGCGAAGTCCGACGTGGGCCGCCGCTGCCCTGACGCCGACACCGGCCGCCGCGACGCGCCTGTGGCCGTCTCGCGCTTGCCAATGTCGCTCAGCCGCTCCAGCACCCACACCTCCCGCTCGTCGTCCCAGTGCGCCCGCTTCATCACCTGTGCATGGCAACATACCGGTATACACAGTCAGCTGCCGTCACAAGCCTTTAACTGACAGCTTAGGACCTTGGGCACCGAGACTAGACGCAGCAGCCAGCTGCAGAGGCAGCTCTGCTTGGTGGACCGTTATTACAACATCCACACAGTAGTTGACGCTACGCCAAGTCGTGTTGCTGAGCACGCACCTTTTGCACCTCCTCGGGCGGGATGAAGGCCTCTATCACCATGTCCTTGAGCTGCATCTGGTCCTGCAGCATGCGTATGCTTTCTAGCAGGTCCTCCTGTGGGCGAGGCACGGGTAGATGGGACGGCAGGGCAGGGTTAACCAGGGCAGCAGAATGACGCCGCGCTCACGGCGGCCATAGGAACGTGGAAGGGCTGCCTAGCGCAGACGTCTTAAGCTGCAGGCATGTGAAAGGCGCTCCGCCGTCACACGCTGGCCTGCACGCGCTGAGCTCAGGCAGCACGCCAACGTTGGTGAAGGCCCAGCTGGCAGGAGGCACGCCCTGTCGCCAAGTACCGGTACCCAGCTCATGCCCAAGCGCTTGCCGCACCTTCTCGCGCTGGAACTCCTTGTACATGTCCTCCACCTCGGTGTTGACCTCCTGGAACTTCTTCCACAGCTTCTTGAGCTTCTTGGTCTTCTGCTCCGCCTCGTCCGCCTTGTCCTTGTACTTCTCCTCCGCCGCCAGCTGCGCCTCCTCCATGGCCGCGATCTTGGCTCGCCGCTCCTCCTCGTCCTTGCGCCTGGGAGGGCAAACGGCAAACGGCAGGGGCAGCAGCGGGGGCAGCGGTTTCGGCAAGGTGTTGTGCCTGGGCCACCGGTAGTGCATCAGGTACCGTAATGTAAAAGCCGGTGCTGCTTACTTGTGCCACCAGCGCACCCACGAGGTGCTTGAGCACAGGCGTCATCACACATGCAGCCCACAGGCCCACAGGCACGAACGTAGCTGTGGGCGCACCTGCGCTCCAGCTCCTGCTCTTTCCGCTTGAGCTCCTCCTCCTTCTTGCGCGTGATCTCCGCTAGCCCGCCCGCCGCATCGCCCTTCAGGATCTTGGACTCCATGGCTTTGAGCTTCTTGGCCAGGGCGTCCTTCTCGGCGCGGATCTGCGCGGGGAGCGGCCACCATGCAAGGTCAAAACCTTCCCTGCTGGCAACGGCACTCACTGGGTACTCTGCCTCAATAGTGCGCAGGCTCCTCGGAGAAAAACGCCCGTACGCCGTTCCGGCACAGTTGGTGCTGTGCGGGTAGGTGCAGGGGCAACGGGACACGAGGACCCACTGCGCAGCCGCACCTGCTCTGCGTCCTGCTTCTTGTTCTCCATATCCGCCTTGATCTTCTCCTGCTTGCGCTGCATCTTGGCCGCCTCATCCGCCGCCTTCTTCTTCTCCTCCTCCAGCCGCGCCGCCTCCGCCTTCGCCTTGGCCGCAGCCTCCTCCTTTACCTGCAGTGAGCAAACGTCGCACCGCGACCACCAGCTCTCAGCGCAGTCACACAACTGTATGCGGTTAGCGGAAACAGTACTCCGGGCCCGCGCTGATCCCGCCGAGACCACCCTGGGCCACTACCGTAGCGTCACTGCCGCGGCCACCAGCTGTGGCACGAAGGCCCTAGCGAGTCGCCCACCTTTTTGAGCTGCTCGTCGCTGAGCGCCGCCGCCTGCTTGGCCGCCAGCTCCGCCTTCATGGACTCCTCCATGTCCCGCCGCATCTGCTCCATGAAGGCGGCGTCCAGCGCCTTGGGCACCTGCACCACCTTCTCCACCACCACCTCGCCGCCAGCGCCGTCAGGCAGCGCGCCGCCCTCCGCCTGCAAGCCAAGCACACGCGCACACGATGGGCTGGGTTGAGGTCGAGCCACGTGATTTGCGTAGTGTGGGCTGTTGCTACCGGAACCGGTATCTTGTGTTTGCGCCTGTGAGCAGCCAAGGTCTCAACGTACACAGCAGCATAGCGGGTCACTATCTTAACACTGCAGCACCGTCTCGGCTACCCGTCAGCAGCGTTGCGCCCAACTGCAGCTGTCCTTGGCGGGCAGGGCGCTGCACTTGCATGCAAGCAAGGTTGTGGTGCTGCGCCCTCAAGACAGGTACAGTGATGGCATGGCCGGGCCGCCGCACAGCTGGACCCACCTCGAGCATGGCTTTAAGGCGGGAGATCTCCTCCTGGAACTCGCGCAGCATGGCGTCCTTGGGGTCCTCATTGATCTTGGGCTGTGGGGGCAAGCACATGTGGCACAGCGCAGGAAGGTCAGCCACAGCCGGCTAAGCCACTGGGGTATTGCAAGCACGCAGACCCATAGCAGCGGCCGCAAGCTCCCAACATCGCTTGCCTTGTTCTTGATGTTCTTGGCGCGGTTGGCGTAGCGCAGCGTGGACAGCGTCTCGTCGAAGTTCCAGTCGGCGGGGCCCATGTTGGCGCACATGACGGTCTTGGTGTTGCCGCCCAGCGAGTCTTGCAGCAGGCGGGTCAGCTTGGAGTCACGGTACGGCACGTGCCCTGCGCGGGGAGAGCAGTACGCGATCTGGGTCACGCTCTTCGCTCACACCCGCACGTCGGCTTACTTGAGTCCGCCTGTATTTCTTATGGGACTCCTTTCTGGAAACGCAGTAGTAGCATACCGACCCGGCCACGGTCGCTTACATGACCATCCAGGCTGGCCCAGCGATTGGCCGTGCTGTCACCAACAGGAGTCAACGCCGACGCCACGGCAGGCGGCACCACGCCGGTGGCCAGGCGCTGTGCCTTTGCTGCCCACCTGACTTCCCGTCCACCAGCGCGCTGATGACGTTGCCCAGCGCCGACAGCGACAGGTTGATCTTGGTGGCCTCCTTGAGGCGGTCGCCCGTGGCGCCCGTCTTGGACTGGCGCTCGGAGCCTGCCAGGTCCACCAGGTTGAGCTTGCCCACGCGGATGTGGCCCTCGGGCTGGGGACATACGGAGGGGTTCGACGGTTGCGCGCATGGGTGTGAGCACGGGCAAATGCATGGAAACCAACAGGTTAGGCAGGTTGTTATCAGGGGTAGGGTTGCTGTTTGGTGTGGGTGCTATGGCGTGGGGCTGGTGGGCCAGGAGGAAGCCAGCAGGAGGGGTGCTGGTGGGGGTAGGGAGCTGCTGGTTTAGGTGTGACAAGCGGTCGGCAGGAGCGGAAGGGTGCAGCAGAGGGGGCCAGGCGGCAGGGGCTGCTGGGAGGCGGAATGGGGTTTGCTGCTTGGCACGCGGCGTGGCGCACCTGCGCCTGCGTCAGCTCGATGGTCTCGATGGTGATGGTGAAGATCGAGTGCGAGCGGGACGAGTCCTGGTTCATCAGCGTGGCGCCCACCGAGCGATTCTTCTTGCCCACCTAGGGGTGCAGCGCAGGGGAACGTAGACAATGCCGCCGTTGGTGGACCGTGGACGTGCGGATTCAGTGTCGGTTCCCATGAGCACTGCAGCTGTGCGATGAGCGCTAAACCCCAGTAGCCCTGTTGGAGCAGCTCGTCCTGTGCCTTGCACCAAATCGGCAGTGTGCCACGCTGCCAACCCTGTAATAGCATGCCAGCCGCGGCGTACTTGGGGACAACACACTGCAAAGGCTGTGCTATGAGCACGAATGCAGTTGGCTGCTGTACTCAATTGACGAAGCGAACCACCACAGCGGTCGACCTTAGGGTGCTGGTGTCCGATTGCGGCGTGCCACAGCCCCTAACCACATCCCATGCTCACCAGCATGCCGCTAGCCCGTGTCCAGCTGTTCCTAAGCCTAGTTGCCCACCCTTCCTGCCTTCGCCCACCTCCAGCACGTTCTTGAGCTCAGGCACACCCTTCACCACGAAGGCGTTCAGGCCCTTGACGTACACCCCCGAGTCCTTGTGCTCCTTCAGCTCCAGCTTGTTCTTAGGGTCCTTTGACAGCAGGTCCCGCACCTCCTCGTTGTAGATCTCCAGATAGGATGCACGCACCATCCACTGCTTGCCGGTGCTGGCGTTGACGGTCTCAAACACATGGTCGAAGCAGTTGGGGATGATGCCCTGCAGCTCGGGTGTGGGCGCACCCTCCATAGTGTGTGTCTTCCCCGTGCCCGTCTGGCCGTACGCAAAGATGGTGCCGTTGTACCCGTCCATCACGCTGTTGACGATCGGGCGTGCAACGATGTCATACACCTCCTTCTGGGTCGCCTCCCAGTGGAACGCATGGTCGAAAGTGAAAGACTTGGGCGGCTCATCTCCCTTGGGGTTGTGTAGTGTGACCTGTCCGACCTTTTGATCCACATCCACAATAGTGGCGCGGTTGTCCGCCTTCTCCTTGCTGTTAAGGGGGCGGCATCGCACAGCGACCTTCACGCACTCCGCCATTTCCTGCTACTCCTTCGCTTTCTTGCAATAATAATTGGCGTAATGGAGTGTCAGGAGGTGCTGTCGCCCTAAAAGCTCTTCGGGAAAGGAGACATGCAGCGAAGGTAAGGACCAGCGAGGCCCTGAGAGCGGTACGTGGAGCCCTATATGTGTTTTTGATGGTTTAGTTTACGTACGCGGCAGCGTGATGGAAGACCCTGTGAGCTCGCGCAACCCAAGCAGAAGGTTGAAGCTACAGCAGAAGCCCTACCAACAATGTATACGTTAAAAAGAGGTATGTAATACTATGTTATACGGGTTGGGTGATACACTGAGCAGCAAGACATGTGTGCCATCCTTGTTTGCGATCTGGCACGCCCCAAGGCCCCATGCGCCCAGGGCACCTATAACGTGTAAGTGTTCCTGGCGAGGGTTGCACTGCAAAGCTGCAGCTACTTCGTCGCCAAGGCAACATGAACCCTTCCACATCATATGTGGGGCCAGGTGGTGTGCAGTCCGTGCATATCAGTGCATCCCAGGACGGGACCGGCTTTCTCCAGCTTCCTCCCCTAAGCTTCCTCCCCTGGTTGCAGTGCTGCCCTTGCACGTGTACGTGCAAACGCGCTTATAACCCAGCTGTTCGTCGTGCTCCCTTCATTCCTTTCAACACCCGCCTACCCCTTTGCCAGCCCTGGGCAAAACCGTTTTGCCCGATTGCAGAAACCCGTAATGCGTCAAGCTTGGTCAGGTCTGGTCAAGCCTGGTCAAGCAGGGTCAATGCCTAGGGTCACGTAACCAACCGTTAATAGTATTTGCAAGGCTTTCATGCCGATGATGTCGTAAGGCAAACCCTGGTGTCGTCTATACATGACAGAACACCGAATTGACCCTAGCGGCTGACGTACGGGCACTCCGAGTCTGCCGTACAGCTCGCTCAGGTCTTGTCCGAATCCTGTGTGCCCCACACTGCAACGGCCGTGCCCCATTGCTTTCGGCGGGCGCCTCTCCTGCGTCAACACCTCCCAGTGCACGGAAAGCAGCCTACGTTTCCTATCCGACCGTCGTGGTGCGAACGTTGCAACTGCTGCACACTAGTGCATGCTCCCTAACGTGAAGGGTCATGTAGCTACATGTTCACCTGCCCAGAACACCTGTCGTCTTCACACCATACACCTAACTAGTGGTACACTTCTGTCAGCTTTAATCTTCTGCTCTCCGCCAAGACATGCAGCATGCGGCAATACGAGCACTAGCCATGCTCCCAACAGGAATGAACGCCAAGCTCACCGGGGCACGCCCGCCCCCATGGCCGGCTCCAGCTGCCCCGCTCCCTGCGCGGGCGCAGCCTCCGCGGCCCTGGCCTGACTGCGCCCCCGCTCTTTGTGCCTACCCATGCCGTGTAAGTCCCGTATCGCCCCGTCACCTACAACTACCAGCAGCCCGTCATCCACATCTGCCTCGTCGCCGGCAACCAAAGGCAACATGCTCCCCCGGTCTCCGCGCACGCCCTCCCGAGAGTGCTCATGCCCCAGTCCCTGCAAGCCGCCACCCTGCAAGCCGCCTCCGGAAACGCAGCTCATCCCGTGCGCCCGGCCCCCGCCGCTCTCCTCCGTATGCCCTGGCGGCCACAAGGCGTGTGAGCTGCCACCGTGGACGCCTAACCCCTCCCTCCCGAGGCCCCCGGACGCCGAGGCATGGGACAAGCTGTGCCCGTTCCCCACACCGTTGCTGCCCTCACTGCTGCTGCCCCGCCGCAGCAACCCGTACGACACGTCGCCTGCATGAGCCGGCAGCTGCAATGCATGCAGCAAGCCGTTGCCGTTGCCGTTACCGTTGCCGTTGCTGCCGGTCGTGTGGTCAAGCCCAGCCCCATCCATCCCGCCTGCGCTTTGCGCCGCCCCCAGCGCGGGCCACCCGTCCCCAAAGCCAACCGGCAGCACATGGACGTTCGCTTGCGGTGGCAGGAGCTCGCCCAGGTGCTGCGGAACAGGCACATCGTCCTCTTCCTGCTGCTGCTGATGCTGGTCCGACAGGGGATGCACGTCTGCCCGGGCCGGCGCTTCTTGTGTGTGGGAGTCTGGCTGCAGGCTGACAGATGCATCTGGGTCCGCAGCCCCCTGGACTTCCGGCCGCCCCGGCCCCGACGCCTGCTCGCTGCCAGGCGGCACGGCCGCCTTGGCTCTCCGCCGCTGGCGGCTCGCCTGCTGTGACGGCTGGGCCTGTACAGCTGCCCCCGCTTGCGCGCTGCTGCCTGCCTGACCTCCATTCCCAGTCGCTTGCCCGCCGGGGGCCGAGGGGCCCTCCCCGTGCCTGTCTGTGGACACTCGCGCCTTGATGCGCGCACCCAGCCCCGCCTGTACGGCAGCTGCTCGGCCCCGCAGGAGGTTGCTGCGGTACCGCTGCTGCAGCTGGTTCCAGGTAGGAGGCGGCTCGGCACGCTGTGCTGACCCAGCTGCAGCAGGCGCTGACGTGGAGGCCCCCGACTGCAGCCGCTGCGCCGCCTCGCTGGGTGCAGCAAGTCCGGTTGAAGAAAGGCCGGTGGGCCGTGAGCTAGCCGCTGCGGCATCCAAGCCAACAGCTTTCTCCCCTGCCCCTGCCGCAGCTGCTAAGCCTCCGCTGGCGCTGCCGTCATGCTGCGCCTCCCGCCGTCCCTCCTGTGCTACGCTGCTGCTGCTGCTTGCATACACGCCGTTAGTGCACTCCACGCCAGCATCCAGCCGCACGCCACTGGCCTCCGCCCCCTGCTGCCGCTGCACCGGCGACGCGACAGACGCTGCACCCACTGCATGCTGCTGCTGCTGCTCCTGCTGCTGCAAGTCTTCCCGGAACAGCCTAGGCTGCTGCTGGGACGTCCCCCCAACGGCATGCTGCGCCTCCAACCCTGCGCCAACCGCCCCTCCTTGCCGCTGCTGCTCCCGCAACCGCGCAGCCGCGGCCGCCGCCCCCACTCCCGCCGCCCCCGCTGCCATGGCCGCCGCTCTCCGCTGCTGCAACCGCGCCACCGCCTGCCGCCGCCGCGCCTCCATCCATGCCGCAAACTCTTCCCGCAACGCCTCCGGCTGCATGCCCACCGTGAGCTCGCTCCCTCGCCGGGCCTCCATGGCCGTCAACGATTCCAGCTGCACCGCCCCCGCCTGCCGCCGCTCCGCCAGAAACACCATGGCGCTAAGACTCTGCCGCCGGTTGAGCAGCAGCCGTGCGACGGACGGCGGCCGCAGCTGCGCAAACTGCTGCTGCCAGCCTTCGGACGCCGCCAGGCACCGCCGCAGCGCGATGCACCGCTGGTGCATGACGCGCGGGGACAGCAGCAGCAGCTGCGGCGCGTGGCACGTCATGGCGTACACGAACCCCTCCCGCTTCAGCAGCGCCGCCTGCAGCCCCTGGAACACCGCCCGCGTGCGGTTGAGGTCGCAGCGCAGCAGCTCGGGGCACTTAACGATCAGCGTCACCACGTGCCGCTTGTGCTTGTCTAGGATGCTCATCAGCCCGTTGACCTTCGTGTTCATGACCTTGGCGGACATGCACACCAGGTCCGGCCGGGCCTGCAGCATGGCTGCTATGGTGCACCTGGGCCGCCCGATTACACAGCCCAGGGCCGTCATGCGTGCCCGCACCGACGACGGCGTGTCGGTCAGGTACTCTGGCCCGCGCGCCATGATGTGGAGGACGTCTAGGGGGCTGCACTTGAGCAGCTGCGCGTAAGCCACCACCCGCCGCTTCACGGTATCGGTGCTGCGGCACAGGATGGAGGGGATGGTGAGCGCTGCTCGCAGCACAGCGCCCTCGGGGACTTGCAGCGCTGCTGCGACTTCCCGCAGCTTCTCTTTGAGCTGCGGAATGGGCGTGAGCAGCATGCAGCCCGGCTGGTGCGCGAACATGAAGACGACCTGCCGGGGGCGCAGGCCAAACTCGCTGCACAGCTCCCGCAGCCGCTGCACCACCTGCTCCGGCTCCATCTGCTGCACGGCTGGGGGGCTGGCCCGCAGGATGGTCTCCACGCGGGTAATGGGCATACGGAGCAGCGTCGACAGCCGGGCCAGCTTCGCGGGCGTGATGCGAGCTGCAGGGAGGGTAGGGCAGGGTAGTAGTGGAGGGAAATGGGATGCGTCTTAGTTCTGCGGCGAAAGTACAGGTGATAGCTTTGGGCGTGGCGGGGGCGTCATTGCCGTAGGTGTTGTGGGACCGCGGGGCGCTGCAGTGTGGACGCGGCCCCCGGATGCGTGCAAGACAGGTAGGGAAAGAGAGATAGCCACGCGGGGCACACGGTCCTGCGAACAGAGGCAGCCATAGTTTGAAGTCTGGGCAGCGGCCCTGGCCTGACACTCTGGTGGCGTGGAGGAGTGAGCGCACGAGGAGTGCGCCGAAAACCCGGCGTGATGCAGATTGCTGAAGAACCACGCCGTCCCCTCGCACGCCCTTGATGCTCTTGCAGCTTCACCCGTCGGCAGGAGTTGTGCAGCGCTGTGGCGTAGCCCGACAATGCCACGAGCCCCTTCCTACACAGGCAGGGCCCCAGCTGGTCTCGGGCCTGTCGAGTGCCCGCACGCTGGGACCCTAGCTTCGCGCTTAAGCCTTGCGTGACATGATCATAAGGTCAAAGTTGCAACACACCTGCGTTTGGCCTTTCCGGGGCTGTCGACTGCGTTGGCGTCCAAGCCGGGCGAGGCTCGCTAGTCCCAGTTGTCGACGCGCGCTGCGCCCCAGCGGCAGTCGCGGTCCAACTTGGAGCTCTAAGCGCTGTTTGGCAGCGCACGCGGCTGCGGCCTGCATGACAACAGCGCAAAGCGCAATTATGCGCAAGCACTACTCGTGTCTGCCACAACCCGAGGACCAGCTCCCGCTTCGCTGTAGTGTCAAAACAACTTGTCGGCAATGACTCACCATGTGGACAGGGCGGAGGCCTAAGGGACCCCCGCCCCAACGAGCTGAGCATCGGGCGCGCCTTTACACCGTGTCAGTGCATTTGGGTTGGTGAAGCATGGATCCAAAAGTTTCCAATAATTGAACGTATGGTATAATAACAGTTTAGGGACAGTTCTAGTCGGAGAAGGGTGAATCCGCCTACAACAAAGGCTTGCAGGTCCCCAGGCAAATAAAGGCCTGCTTAAGAGGTCATGTACATGCACATCGGTAGCTAATACGTTTTGCAGCTTTGCTGCGACTCGGCGACAGCGACTGGGGCACTGGCCGGATCTCAGTGTACGACGATGTTTCCTGAGCTCACACGCCAGCAGAGTCCATAAATTACAATACATTGAAATTATTCTCGGCAGCTGTGATAGTCTGAAGCTCCGGTCGACACGTGGCCCGCGGGTCGACTGTAGTCCTGCCCCTGCCACCTGAGCGTTAAACTACCACGTACCAGTGGGCACTGGCATAGCGATTTGGACGCCATCCTGTCGCCACTTCGTATCAAAAGCCAATAGTCCCTGCCTCCTGTTTGAACTCCGCCCTGCCCCAAAATGCGTGTTGGGCTCCTGGGCAAGGAGAGCTCCCTGATGCGGAACAAGGAACCGCCCCTTGCACACCCCTTGATTGCTTTTTTTTTCTGTGGAAAGGTTTACAGGTAAGGAGACGGGAAGGGACAGGCCAGCGGGAGTCCAAGGCCCAACCAGCACAGGCA
>VFQN01002428.1_pt1 | contig 28752 bp, 25 predicted proteins | sample 3512371 | NCBI WGS metagenome assembly VFQN01 (sample SAMN10412370, study PRJNA504923) | tailings metagenome | isolation source: Replicate 2 from Balatoc abandoned mine | place: Philippines: Itogon, Benguet | collected 2017-08-28
GAAGACCGCATCGCGCCGGGCACGGGCTTCGGCACGCACGGCCACCGCGACATGGAGATCATCAGCTACGTGCTCTCGGGCAATCTGGCGCACAAGGACAGCATGGGCAACGTCAAGGGCATTCCGCCGGGCGACGTGCAGCGCATGAGCGCCGGCCGTGGCGTGATGCACAGCGAGTTCAACCACGCCGAAGGCCAGACCACGCACTTCCTGCAGATCTGGATCCTGCCCAACGTGACCGGCATCCCGCCGAGCTACGAGCAGAAGAGCTTCGCCGAGACCGAGAAGCGCGGGCAGTTGCGCCTGGTGGCCTCGCCGGACGGCGCCAGCGGCTCCGTCACGGTCCATGCCGATGCGCTGCTGTATGCGGGCCTGTTCGATGGCGACGAAACGCAGGTGCTCTCGCTCGATGCGAAGCGCAAGACCTACGTGCACCTGGTGCGCGGCGAGCTCACGGTCAACGGGCAGCAGCTCTCGGGCGGAGACGCCGCGCTGATCGAAGGCGAGACGCGTCTGGCGCTGGGCCAGGGCCGTGACGCCGAAGTGCTGGTGTTCGATCTCGCGCCCTGATTTCTGCTGCGCAGGTCGAAAAAAGAGCAAGCACATGCAAGAAGTGTTCTGAACTTGCGCGCGCCGGCACGATCACATGCCGGCGCGCGGAAGATCGCCGCGCTATCCCGTTTCCCGACATTGCGTCGACATATCAACCACTGCAAGAACCCCGGAGAGTCCAACATGTCCAAACTCAACAATCCCTCGCTCGAAGCCACCTTCGCCCTGATCGGCCGCGCGCTGCTGGCCCTGCTGTTCATCCCGGCCGGCTTCGGCAAGATCGGCGGCTTCGCCGGTACGGTGGGCTACATCGCTTCCAAGGGCATCCCGCTGCCGGAGGTGGCCGCGGCGATCGCCATCGTGGTCGAGCTCGGCTTCGGCATCCTGCTGCTCATCGGCCTGCAGACCCGCTGGGCGGCGCTGGGCATCGCGCTCTTCACCGTGATCATCACGTTCATCTTCCATCCGTTCTGGGCCGTGCCGGCCGAGCAGATGTCGTTCTTCAAGAACATGGCGATCGCCGGCGGCGCGTTCGCGTTCGCAGCCTTCGGCGCCGGCCGCTTCAGCGTCGACGCCCGTCGAGGCTGAGGCCCCTGCGGCCCGCGCCGCACGGCGCGGGCCCGTCGCCACGACGGCGGTGGTGCGGCAGCCTGCCATGCCACCGCCGTCTGCATTTGCGCCACCGCTTCCTGCCGCTGCCATGGCGGCGGCTTATCCTCTGCGCTTTCAGGAGTCCTGCCCATGCCCCGCACCGTCGTCGTCTACCACTCCGGCTATGGCCACACCCAACGCATCGCCCATGCCGTGGCCGAAGGCGCCGATGCCACGCTGCTGGCCATCGATGCCGAAGGCAACCTGCCCGCGGGTGGCTGGGAACTGCTGGCCGCGGCCGATGCCATCGTGTTCGGCTCGCCCACGTACATGGGCAACGTGAGCTGGCAGTTCAAGAAATTCGCCGACGCGTCTTCCAAGGTCTGGTTCGCGCAGGGCTGGAAGGACAAGCTCGCCGCCGGCTTCACGTCCAGCGCCGGCATGAATGGCGACAAGCTGCATACACTCGACGCGCTGTTCACGCTGGCCATGCAGCATTCGATGCTGTGGGTGAGCCAGGGGCTGATGCCGGCCAACACCAAGGCTGCCAGGCGCAACGACGTGAACTACCTCGTGTCGTACAGCGGGCTGATGGCGCAGACGCCGTCGGATGCGAGCGCCGACGACTGCCTGCCGGGCGACCTGGAGACGGCGCGCCTCTTTGGCGCACGCGTGGCGCAGATGGCGGCGCGGCTGGCACCGCAGGCCTGACACCCGGACCACACGACCCCCGAAGGAGCCCCGCCATGAGTCTTGCCCTGCAACTGTCCGGCCACACCAAGGATCTCGGTGGCGGCTTCACCGTGCGTCGCCTGCTGCCGTCGGCCAAACGCCAGTCGGTCGGCCCGTTCCTGTTCTTCGATCACTTCGGGCCCGTCACGGTGGTGCCCGAGGCCAACTACGACGTCCGCCCGCATCCGCACATCGGTCTGGCCACTGTCACTTACCTGTACGAGGGCGCGATGATGCACCGCGACAGCCTGGGCGTGGTGCAGCGGATCGAACCCGGCGCCATCAACTGGATGACGGCCGGGCGCGGCATCACCCACTCGGAGCGCCGTCCGGATGACCTGGCGTCTGCGAGCTACGTGAACCACGGCCTGCAGCTGTGGGCGGCGCTGCCGAAAGAGGCCGAGGAGGTCGATGCCGCGTTCGAGCACACACCGGCCGACGCGATCCCCGAGTTGCAGGTGGACGGCGCGCGCGTGCGCGTGCTGATCGGCGAGGCCTTCGGTGCGGCCTCGCCCGTGCGAACGTTCGCGCAGACGCTGTACCTGGACATCGCCCTGCCCGCGGGCGAAGCCTTCGATCTGCCCGCGCTGTGCGAGGAGAAGGCCCTCTACAGCCCCGACGCCGATCTCACCGTGGACGGCGAGGTGCTGCCGGCGCGCACGCTCGGCGTGCTGGCACCGCATGCTGCTGCGCGTATCGCCAGCGAGACCGGTGCGCGCATCGCCGTGGTGGGCGGTGCACCACTCGATGGCCACCGCTTCATGTGGTGGAACTTCGTCTCCAGCCGCAAGGAGCGCATCGCCGAGGCCGCGCGCGACTGGCGCGAAGGGCGCTTCGACGGCGTGCCCGGCGAGGCCGAGTTCATTCCGCTGCCCGAGGGCGGGCCGGCCTGAGCCTGCCGCAGGCGCAGCGGATCAGCCGGCGGCGCGCTTCGGCGCGAGGGCCGCGTCGACCGCCTCGCGCTCGTCGAACACGAAGCAGTCGCCCCGGAAGTGGCGGCCATCGGTCAGCTCGAAGTATTTGAGGATGCCGCCGTCGAGCTGAAGCACGTGCGGCAGGCCGGCCTCGTGCATCAGGATCGCGGCCTTCTCGCAGCGGATGCCGCCAGTGCAGAAACTCACCACGGTCTTGCCTTCCAGCTCGGTGCGATGCGCGGCCAGCGCGTCCGGGAAGTCGGAGAACTTGCCGATGCGCCAGTCGATGGCGCCCTCGAACGTGCCGTGGTCCACCTCGAACGCGTTGCGCGTGTCGAGCGTGACCACGGGCCGGCCTTCGTCATCGTGGCCTGCATCGAGCCAGCGCGCCAGTGTGGGCGCATCCACCGCCGGCGCGCGGCCCTGGGCGGGCTGGATAGCCGGATGGTTCATACGGATGATCTCGCGCTTGACCTTCACCAGCAGGCGCTTGAACGGTTGCGTGGCCGACCAGCTTTCCTTGGGATCGAGGTCGGCAAATCGGGCGTCCTGCCGCAAGGCATCGACGAAGCCGCGCACGGCTTGTGTATCGCCGGCCAGGAACAGGTTGATGCCTTCTTCGGCCAGCAGGATCGTGCCCTTGAGCGCGGCCGCGCGGGCGCGCTCCAGCAGCGTGTCCCGCAACATGGGGGCATCCGCGATCGGGACGAATTTGTAGGCGGAGATGTTGAGGATGTCTTGCATGGCTAGTGGTAATCGTCTTCGCGCTGATGGCGAACGGCAGCGATGACCACCGAATCGCTGGCCTCGATCTCGAACAGCGCGACGTAGCCAGCGCCGCCGAACGGAATCACCAACTCGCGGATGAACGGGTCGCGGCCGGCCTTGCGGCAGGTGAAGGGCGTGAAACGCAACGTGTCGATGGCGCGCTCGATGGCGGAGAGTGCGCGCGCCGCCTGATCGAAGTCCCCACCCTGGGCCGTGTCCCGCTCCAGGATGAAATCGAACAGGCGCTGCAGGTCGTCCGCGGCGTCGCGCGTGAAACGAACGGTGTAGCTCACCGGCCGTCCGCTGCCTGCTTCGCACGCGCAGTCTGCAGCCGGTGGCGCAAGCCATCGACAACGCGGCCAGCGTCGACGTAGTCACCGCTTTTGCACGCCTTCTGCAGCGACGCCATCCCGCGCGTCACGAATTCGGCCTGCTGCGTGCGTTGATGCACGGCGGCCTGCACGGCGGATTCGACGAACTGCGACAGCGACTCGCCGTCGCTCAGAACGCGCTCGATATCGGCGCGCAGGTCGGGCTGTACGCGAACGGCGGGCAGGGTGGCGGTTTTCATGCGGCGATTGTATTGCAAATGCAATGCAATCGAGGATTGCCACACCAGGCTGTCGACAGTGCTGATCGGCCTTGGCAAGCCCCTGTCAAGCGCTTCTTGCAGCAGCGGTTTCCTACAATGCCCGCATGTTCGTCCACCTGCGCCTGCACACCGAATTCTCCGTCGTCGACGGCACCAACCGCATCGACGAAGTCGTGGCCGCCGCGGCGGCCGATGGCCAGCCGGCGCTGGCGATCACCGATCTGTCGAACCTGTTCGGTGCCATCAAGTTCTACAAGGCTGCGCGTGGCAAGGGGGTCAAGCCGGTCATCGGCGCCGAGGTAGTGCTGGAGGGCCTGGGCGACGACGCCTCGCTGGTCTCGCGCGTGCTGCTGCTGGTGCAGAACCGGCAGGGCTATCTCAATCTGTGCGAGTTGCTCGCTCGAGGCTGGACGCGAAACGTCGTACGCGCGCAGGCGGTCTGCAAGGTCGGCTGGCTGCATGAACTGGGCGACGGGCTGATCCTGATGTCGGGTGGGCCGGCCGGTCCGGTGGGCCAGGCGATCGCGCAGGGCAACGATGCGCGCGCCGCCGAGGTGGCGCTGCAGTTGGCGGGCCTGTTCCCGCATCGCTTCTACCTGGAGCTGCAGCGCGCCGGCCGCAACGACGACGAGGCGCAGGTGACGGGCGCGGTGCGCGTGGCGGCACGGCTGGGCTTGCCGGTGGTGGCCACGCATCCGGCGCAGTTCCTCAGCGAAGAAGATTACGAGGCGCACGAGGCGCGCGTGTGCATCGCCGAAGGCGAGATCCTGGGCAACCAGCGGCGCGTGCGCCGCTTCACGCGGGAGCAGTACTTCAAGAGTGCGACGCAGATGGAGCAGCTGTTCGCCGACGTGCCGTCCGCGGTGGCCAACACGTTGGAAATCGCGCGACGCTGCAACCTGACGCTGGTGCTCGGCAAGCCGCAGTTGCCCGATTTCCCCACGCCCAACGGCATGCCCATCGAGGAGTACTTCCGCTTCGCTTCGGCCGAGGGTCTGAAGGAACGCCTGGTGCTGCTCTATCCCGACGAGGCCGAGCGCGAGCGGCAGCGCCCGCGCTACGAAGAGCGGCTCGAATTCGAGCTGGGCACCATCCTCAAGATGGGTTTCCCCGGCTACTTCCTGATCGTGGGCGACTTCATCAACTGGGCCAAGAACAACGGCTGTCCCGTGGGGCCGGGCCGCGGCTCGGGGGCCGGCTCGCTGGTGGCCTACGCGCTCAAGATCACCGACCTCGACCCGCTGCACTACAACCTGCTGTTCGAGCGCTTCCTGAACCCCGAGCGCGTCTCGATGCCCGACTTCGACATCGACTTCTGCCAGGGCAACCGCGATCGCGTGATCGACTACGTGAAGGAGAAATATGGCAAGGAGGCGGTGAGCCAGATCGCCACCTTCGGCACCATGGCCGCCAAGGCCGCCATCCGCGACGTGGGCCGCGTGATGGACATGAGCTACACGTTCTGCGATGGCATCTCCAAGCTGGTGCCGGGCAAGCCGGGGCAGACGTACACGCTGGCCTACCCGCCCGCGCAGAAGAAGGAAGGCGACAAGAACAACTACGCGCTCGAACTCGAACCCGTGCTCTACCAGCGCGTGCGCGAGGAAGAAGACGTGCGCACAGTGATCGAGATGGCGCAGAAGCTCGAGGGCATGACGCGCAACATCGGCATGCACGCGGGCGGCGTCCTGATCGCGCCCGGCAAGCTCACCGACTTCTGCCCGCTCTACCAGCAGCCGGGCAGCGAATCGGCGGTGAGCCAGTACGACAAGGACGACGTGGAGGCCATCGGCCTGGTGAAGTTCGACTTCCTGGGCCTGGCCACGCTCACGATCCTGGAGATCGCGCGCGAATTCATCATGAAGCGGCACAAGGGCCAGGAAAACTTCACCTTCGAGACCATCCCGCTCGATGACCGGGCCACGTACAGGCTGTTCCAGGAAGGCAAGACCGAGGCCGTGTTCCAGTTCGAATCGCGCGGCATGCAGGGCATGTTGCGCGACGCGAAGCCGAGCCGTCTGGAAGACCTGATCGCGCTGAACGCGCTTTACCGCCCGGGCCCGATGGACCTGATCCCGACGTTCGTGAACCGCAAGCACGGCCGCGAACCGGTGGAGTACCCGCATCCGCTGGTCGAGCCCGTGCTGGCCGAAACCTACGGGATCATGGTCTACCAGGAGCAGGTGATGCAGACCGCCCAGGTGCTGGGCGGCTACTCGCTCGGGGGCGCCGACATGCTGCGCCGGGCCATGGGCAAGAAGAAGGCCGAGGAGATGGCCGAGCACCGCGCCATCTTCCGCAAGGGCGCGGCCGAAAAGGGCATCTCCGAGGACAAGGCCGACGAAGTGTTCGACCTGATGGAGAAGTTCGCGGGCTACGGCTTCAACAAGTCGCACGCGGCCGCCTACTCCCTGCTGGCCTACCACACGGGCTGGCTCAAGGTGCACTACACGGCGGAGTTCTATTGCGCCAACATGACCGTCGAAATGGACGACACCGACAAGCTCAAGGTGTTGTACGAGGATGCGGTCAAGCACTTCGCCATCAGCTTCGAGCCGCCGGACGTCAATCGCGGCAGCTACCGCTTCGAGCCCGTCACCGACAAGGTGATCCGCTACGGTCTGGGGGCCGTCAAGGGCACGGGGCAGCAGGCCATCGAAGCCATCGTCGCCGCGCGTGAAGGGCGTGGCGCCGGTGCGGGCGGCGATACCGTGGGGCCGTTCGCCAGCCTCTACGACTTCGCCAAGCGCGTGGACCGCACGCGCGTGAACAAGCGCACGGTGGAGGCGCTTATCAAGGCCGGTGCCTTTGACAGCCTGCATCCCAACCGCGCCGAGCTGGTGGCCTCCATCGACCGCGCGTTCGAATTCGCCGCGACGAGCGAAGCCAACGCCAACCAGGGCGGCCTGTTCGACCTGGGCGACGATTCGCATGGGTCGAGCACGCAGGAGCCGTCGCTGGTCGAAGCCATGCCCTGGGGCATCAAGGAGCGGCTCACGTTCGAGAAGACGGCCGTGGGCTTCTACCTCTCGGGCCACCTGTTCGACGAGTCGGCCGCCGAGGTGCGCCGCTTCGCCCGCCGTACGGTGGAAGAGCTGAGCGAGTCGCGCGAGCCGCAACTGGTGGCGGGCATCGTGAGCGACCTGCGCATCATCAACGGCCAGCGCGGCAAGCTCGCGCTGTTCAAGCTCGATGACAAGACGGCGGTGATCGAGGGCACGGCCGACGAGGCCGTCATCAACGCCAGCCGCAACGTGCTCAAGGATGACGAGCTCGTCATCATCATGGGCCGCGTGCAGCCCGACCGCTTCAGTGGCGGCGTGCGCCTCAACGTGCAGCAGGTGTGGGACCTGGCCACGGCGCGCTGCCGCTTCGGCAAATTCCTGCGCGTGGCGGTGAACGGCCGCGCGCCCGACATCGCGCGCCTGCTGCGCGACTTTCCGCCGCGCAGGGAAGTGTCGGAAGAGGGTGATGAACTGCTGCGCGGCCTGCCCGTGCGGCTGGCGCTGGCGCGCGACGGCGCGGCGGCCGAGCTGCAACTGGGCGATCAGGCGCGGTTTTTCCCCAGCGATGCCGCGCTGGCCAGCTGGATGGCGCAGGCCGACCAGGGCTTGGCGAGCATCGTCTACGAGGCCTGACCGCGACGCCTCAATGGCGGCTTGGGTCGCGCGGCCCGAGCGTCAGTCCTTGGGCCCGAACTCGGCCGGGAACACCGTGGGATAGCGGCCGTTGTCGGCGGGGATGCGCTCGGTCTTGTCCACCGCGCGCAGCACGGCATCGTCCCAGGCCGGCACGCCCGACGACTTGACCAGGCGGGAGCCGATGATCAGCCCTGAAGGCGACACACGCACCTCGACGACCGCCTTGGGGTTGCCGCTGATCGAGTCGGGATTGGGGAAGCTGATGTTGCGTTTGAAGAGCGCGGCCAGCCGCTCGGCATAACCCGCGCTGGGGCCGCTCGAGCGCTGCGAGTTGCCGGTGGCATCGGGCGAGCCGGTGGCGCCGGCCATGGCCTGGATGCGCTTGAGGTTTTCCTCGCGGCGCTTGGCCTCGGCCAGCTTCTCCTGCTGTTCTTCTCGCTTCTTAGTTTCCTGCGCGCGCTGCTTGTCGGCTGCCGCTTTCTCGGCGGCCTTCCTGTCGGCGGCGGCCTTTTCCGTCGCAGCCTTCTTCTCGCGCGCGGCCTTGTCGGCAGCCTGGCGTTTCTGCTCCGCCTCGCGGCGCTCGCGTTCCTCGCGCTGGCGCTTTTCACGCTCCAGAGCGATGTCGGCGTCGCGGTTCTGCTCGGGCGGCGGCGCCGTCTGGGTGCGCGCAGCGGGAGGGGCCGGAGGCGGCGGCGGCGCCGGCGGCGTTTCCACGGGCCGTGGCGCAGCTTGCTGCACGACGGTGGACCAGAGCTCGGCCTCGATGGCGACGTCGCGGTTGGTGTTCTTCCAGTTCACGCCCCAGGTGAGCGCAGCGATGAGCACGGCGTGCGCGGCCAGCGCGATGCCGAACGCACGCACGGCGCCGGGCTGCGGCGGTGGCATGAAGTCGATGCGTTCGGCGTGCGAGGGCATGGGATCTGGGCTAGGGCTCGGGCGACGAAGTTCGCGCGGGAAAACGCCGTGCGCGTCAGTTGGCCAGTTGCACCGACAGGCCCACGCGCTGGACCCCGCGCTTTTGCAGCTCGCTCATCACGCCCACCACGGTCTCGTACTTGACCGACTTGTCGGCCGCGATCACCACCGGGCTGGCAGGATCGCCTGCCTGCGCCTGACGGACCGCCGCCACGAGGTCGGCCAGCCGCACCTGGGTGCCGTCGCCCTTCTGATCCATGGATTTCACCGAGAGCCGCTCGTCCTTGCCGACCAGCACCTGCACCACGCGGTCGGGCTGCTTGGCCGCCCGGCCCACGCTGGGCAGGTCGATGAGGCTGGGCGTGATCAGCGGCGCGGTGACCATGAAGATGATCAGCAGCACCAGCATCACGTCGATGAAGGGCACCATGTTGATCTCGTTGATGGTGCGGCGGCCACGGCCGCGGGAAGCAACTCCGGGCATCTGGGCGATTCCTTCAGTGGCCGGGGGCGGCGGCGGGCGCGGCGCCCAGGTTGCGCTGCAGGATGTTGGAGAACTCCTCGATGAATGTCTCCAGCTTGATGGCGATGCGGTCGATGTCGCGCGCGAAGTTGTTGTAGGCCACCACGGCCGGAATCGCGGCGAACAGGCCGATGGCCGTGGCCACCAGGGCCTCGGCGATGCCGGGGGCCACGGTGGCCAGCGTCACCTGTTGCAGGCTGGCCAGACCCGTGAAGGCGTGCATGATGCCCCACACCGTGCCGAACAGGCCCACGTACGGCGACACCGAGCCCACCGAAGCCAGGAAGGACAGGTTGGATTCGGCAGCATCCAGCTCGCGCTGGAAGCTCGCGCGCATGGCGCGGCGGGCGCCGTCGAGCAGCGTGTTGGCATCGGCGATGCGGCGCTCGCGCAGCTTCTGGTATTCGCGCATGCCCGAGGCGAAGATGCGTTCCATCGGGCCGGCGCTGCGGGCGTTCTGCGCGGCCGCGGCGTACAGGTCGTTGAGGCTGGCGCCGGACCAGAACTCGCGCTCGAAGTTTTCGTTCAGGGCCTTGATGCGGCGCAGCGCGAAGATCTTGCGGAAGATGGCGGCCCAGCTGGCGATGGAGACGCCCACCAGCAGCAGCATCACCAGTTGCACCACGATGCTGGCCGAGAGGACGAGGTGCAGGATCGAGAGGTCTTGTTGGTTCATGGAGAAGAGGCGAGCTGGTGCAGGATGCGTGCCGGGATGCGGGCGGGGGCCATGCGCTGGGCGTCGACCCAGCCGATGCGGATGCGGCCTTCGCACAGCACGGGCAGCGTGCCGTCGGTGGCCACGGGATTCGCGAGCAGGGCGCGCTGGGCGATTATCAGCGAGGCCTTTCCGGCTTCTTCGAGGCGCGCGGTAACAATAAGTTCATCGTCCAGGCGTGCCGGACGCAGATAGCGCATCGAGGTCTCGCTGACCACGAACATGCCGCCGGTTTCCTCGCGCAGCGTGCTCTGCGAGATGCCCATCGCGCGCAACCATTCGGTGCGCGCGCGCTCCAGGAACTTGAGGTAGTTGGCGTAGAACACGATGCCGCCGGCGTCGGTGTCTTCCCAGTAAACGCGCAGTGGCCAGCGGAATTCACGGCCCTCTGGCGTGTCGTGCAGCGCGACGCCGCCGGGCGGGCTGCCTTCGCCTTCAGGCGGGCATGCGCGGCTCACGCCAGCAGCTCCCGCATGCGCGCGATGGCCTCGCGCAGTTGCGCCATGCTGTTGGCTGTCGAGAAGCGGATGAATCGTTCGGGCTCGGCCGTGCCGAAGTCGCGGCCGGGCGTGGCGGCCACGTGCGCGCGGCGCATCAGCTCGAATGCGAAATCCCAGCTGCCGCTCACGCCCAGCTTCTTCGCGGCGGCCGTGCAGTCGGCCCAGGCGTAGAACGCGCCGTCGGGCACCACCGGCACGGGCAGGCCGATGGATTCGAGCGCCGGAATGAAGTAGTCCCGCCGTGCGCGGAATTCGGCGCGGCGTCGTTCGTATTCGGCGATGCTCTCGGGCTCGAAGCAGGCCAGCGCCGCGTGCTGGGCCACCGTGCTCGGGCAGATGAAGAGGTTCTGCGCCAGCCGTTCGAGCACGGGCACCAGCGCTTCGGGCACCACCAGCCAGCCCAGGCGCCAGCCGGTCATGTTGAAGTACTTGGAGAAGCTGTTGATGCTGATGACGTTGTCGGCGATCGACAGCCCGGTCTGCCCGAACGCGTCGTCGTGGGACAGCCCCAGATAGATCTCGTCGAGCAGCGTGATGCCGCCTTGTGACTGCACCAACTCGTGGATGGCGCGCAGCTCGCCGGGCGCGATTGATGTGCCCGTGGGATTGGAAGGCGAGGCCAGCAACACGCCGCGCGTCTTCGCGCCCCAGGCCGCCCGCACCTTGGCGGCGCTCAACTGGAAGCGCTCGGCCGCCGTCGTGGGCACCAGCACCGCCGTGCCTTCGGCCGCGCTCACGAAGTGGCGGTTGCACGGGTAGCTCGGGTCGGGCATCAGGATCTCGTCGCCCGACTCGACCAGCGCGAGGCAGGCCAGTTGCAGCGCGGCCGAAGCGCCCGCCGTGACGACGATGCGCGAGGCAGGCACCTGCACGCCGAAGCGGCTGGCATACCAGGCGGCGATGCGTTCGCGCAGCGCGGGCAGGCCCAGCGCCGCCGTGTATTGCGTGGCGCCGTCGCGCACGGCGCGTTGGGCGGCGGCCTGCACCAGCGGCGGGGCGGTGAAATCGGGCTCGCCGATGTTCAGGAAGATCATCGGCCGGCCGGTGTGCGCGGCGGTCTGCGCCAGGGCCTGCGCGGCCTTGGCGACTTCCATCACGTAGAAGGGCTCGATGCGTTCGGCGCGGCGGGCGATCTTCATCGGGCGGACTTTGTCAGCGCGCCTTGCCGCTGGCTCGGTCTGCTTCGACTTCCAGCGGACGCAGCGTGGGCGCCAGACCGTTGAGCACACCGTTGACGTACTTGTGCCCGTCGGTGCCGCCGAACTCCTTGGCCAGTTCGATGCATTCGTTGATGACCACGCGCCACGGCACGTCGGGGCAGTGGCGGAACTCATACACGCCGATCCACATCACGGCGTGCTCGATCGGCGAGATCTCGGCGAACTTGCGGTCGAGCAGTGGCTCGATGAGCGCGTCGAGCTCAGCCGATTCGCGGATCGAGCCGTGCAGCAGCGCGTCGTAGTGCACCGAGTCGGCCTTGTGAAAGCCGGCCAGCGCGCGCGTGAACATGTCGATGGCGCCGGGCTCGTTGCGGCCTACCAGGTGCTGGTAAAGCGCCTGCAGCGCGAATTCGCGTGCGCGGCTGCGGTCGGACTTGGATGCGGCCTTGCGCGCGCCGGTGGCCGTGCGCTTGATGGTGGGGCGGGCACCGCCGCTGCGTTTGGCAGCAGGCGCCGCGGCGGGCGTGTCCTGGGGCTGGAGATCGTCGTCGTGGTTCATGAAAGTTCGTCCAGCAGGTTGGCCATCTCGACGGCCACGCGGGCGGCGTCGCGGCCCTTTTCGTCCTGGCGGGCCACGGCCTGCGCCAGGTTCTCGGTGGTGAGGATGGCGTTGGCCACGGGCACCTGGTAGTCCAGCGACACGCGCGTGACGCCCGCGCCGGATTCGTTGGCCACCAGCTCGAAGTGGTACGTCTCGCCGCGGATGATGCAGCCCAGCGCGATCAGCGCGTCGTAGTGGTCGCGCTCGGCCATGGCCTTGAGCGCCACCGGCACTTCGAGCGCACCGGGCACGGTGACCAGATCGATCTGCTTGTCTGGCACGCCCAGGACAGCGAGCTCGGCGCGGCAGGCGGCGGCCAGCGCGCCGGTGATGTCTTCGTTGAAACGGGCCTGCACGATGCCGATGTAGAGCTTGCGGCCATCGAGCCGTTCGTCATTCGTGGGCAGCGTGCCCTTGTCTGCGCCGAACATTCTTATTCCTGGTCTTTCTGGATGTAGCTGACGATTTCGAGCCCGTAACCGGCCATGCTCGGCATGCGGCGCGGCTGGCCCATGAGGTTCATGCGCTGCACGCCGCATTCGCGCAGGATCTGCGCGCCCACGCCATAGGTGCGCAGATCCATGCGGCCGCGCTCGGGCGCCTGGGCGGCGCGTGCCGTGCCTTCGAACTGGGCCAGCAGTTCGGCGGCACTTTCGCCGCAGTTGAGCAGCACCGCGACGCCGCGGCCCTCGCTCTCGAGATGGCGCAGGCTGGCGTCGAGGCTCCACGAGTGCATCGGGCGGTTGACCTCGAGCGCATCGAGCACCGAAAGTGGCTCGTGCACGCGCACGGGCACCGTATCGCCTGCCGCCCATTCGCCCTTGACCAGGGCCAGATGCACGTCGTGGCTGGCGGTGTCGCGGAAGGCATGCGCGGTGAAACGGCCGAACACGGTGTCGATGGCGCGCGTGCCCACCTTCGTGATCAGCGATTCGTGCCGGCTGCGGTATTCGATCAGGTCGGCGATGGTGCCGATCTTCAGGCCGTGCTGCGCGGCGAACACCTGCAGGTCGGGCAGGCGCGCCATGGTGCCGTCGTCGTTCATCACCTCGCAGATGACGGAAGCGGGCGAGCAGCCGGCCATGGTCGACAGATCGCAGCCCGCCTCGGTGTGGCCTGCGCGCATGAGCACGCCGCCATCCACCGCCTGCAGCGGAAAGATGTGGCCGGGCTGCACCAGGTCTTCGGGCCGGGCGCCGGGCGCCACGGCGGCCTGCACGGTGCGGGAGCGGTCGGCGGCCGAGATGCCCGTGGTCACGCCTTCGGCGGCCTCGATGGAGACGGTGAACGCGGTCGAGTGCTTGGCGCCGTTGCGCGCCACCATCGGCGGCAGGCGCAGGCGTTCGCACATTTCGCGCGAGAGCGTCAGGCAGATCAGGCCACGTGCGTGGCGGGCCATGAAGTTGATGGCTTCGGGCGTGATGTGGTCGGCGGCGATGACGAGATCGCCCTCGTTTTCGCGGTCTTCCTCATCGACGAGGATGACCATGCGGCCGGCGCGGATCTCGGCGACGATGTCCTCGACCGGCGAGATGGGGGTGGGTGCGGTGGCGGAAGTCATGTTTGTGCGGAAGGGGCGGCAGCGGGCAGCACGCCGGCCTGCAGCATGCGCTCGACGTAGCGGGCGACGGTGTCGATTTCGAGATTGACCGCGCTGCCGGCCGAAAGAAGGCCCAGCGTGGTGTGGGCCACCGTGTGCTGGATCAGGTTGATGCTGAATTCGGCGCCGCCTTCCACGTCGGTGACGCGGTTGACGGTGAGACTCACGCCGTTGACGGTGATGGAGCCCTTGTAGGCCAGGAAGCGCGCCAGTGCCGGCGGCGCCTGCACGCGCAGCTCCCAGCTCTCGCCGATCTGCTCGAAGGACGTGACGCGGCCGATGCCGTCCACGTGGCCCGAGACGATGTGCCCGCCCAGGCGATCCTGCGGCCGCAGGGCCTTCTCGAGGTTGACAGGGCCGGGTTGCGTGAGGCCGCTGGTCTTGTCCAGCGACTCGGCCGAGATTTCGATGGTGAAGCGGGCGGCGGCGGCGTCGAAGCTGGTGACCGTCATGCACGCGCCGTTGAGTGCGATGCTGTCGCCCAGGGCCACGTCGTCGAGGTATCCGGCGGGCGCCTCGAGGGTGAGGCGTTTGCCGTGTTGCAAAGAGCTGCCGAGGTCATGGAGGTCGACGATGCGCCCCATGCCGGTGATGATTCCGGTGAACATCGTGGGATTCTAGGCTCTCCCCCAGGCTTCGCCCACTGCGTGGGCTTCTCCAACCCCCTTCCGGGGGCAACACCAGCGGCCCGGCGGAGCCGGTTCCGCGGTGTTTCTGGTCTGGAGCCGTTGGACGCGAAGGGTGTGCCTGGTCAGGCTGACATGAAGCTGTCGCGCCCGGGTACGCGGGCGACGAGGCGCAGGTCAGGGCCGACGGTATGAATGTCGCGGAACTGCAGGGGCAGGGCCTGCGACAGCTCGGCGAGGGGGCCGAAATCGGCCATGCCGCGCCCGTCGCCGATGAGTTTGGGCGCGAGGTAGGCGAGCAGTTCGTCCACCAGGCCTTCGCGCACGAAGGAGCCGTTGAGCTTGTGGCCGGCCTCGACGTGCAGCTCGCCCACCTCGCGGCGTGCCATATCGGCCAGCAGCGCCGGCAGGTCAACCTTGCCGTGCGCATTGGGCAGCCGCACGATGGTGGCGCCGCGATCACGCAGCGGCGCGGCGCGGGCCTCGTCGTCGGACGCGGTGTAGATCCAGACCTGCCTGTCGGGCCGGCCGAACAGCCGCGCCTCGGGCCGGGCCTGCAGGCGGCTGTCCACCAGCACCAGATGCGGCTGGCGAGGTACATCGATCAGCCGCACGTCGAGCATCGGATCATCTTCCAGCGCGGTGCCGATGCCGGTGAGCACCGCATCCGCCCGCGCGCGCCAGGCATGGCCGTCGGCGCGTGCCCCGGGGCCCGTGATCCACTGGCTGATGCCGTTGGCCAGCGACGTCCTGCCATCGAGCGAGGCCGCGATCTTCAGCCGCACCCAGGGCGTGCCGCGCACCATGCGGCTCATGAAGCCGATGTTGAGCTCGAACGATTCGCGTGCCACCGGGTCGGCGGGATCGAGCATGTTCACGGCGATGCCGGCCGCCCGCAGGCGAGCCACGCCCTGGCCGGCGACGCGAGGATTGGGATCGGCCAGCGCCACCTCGACCCGTGCGAGGCCGGCAGCCACCAGCGCATCGGCGCAGGGCGGCGTGCGGCCGTGATGCGAGCAGGGCTCCAGCGTCACCCAGGCCGTCGCGCCCCGCACGTCGTGGCCGCGCGCCTGCGCATCGCCCAGCGCCATCACTTCGGCATGTGGACCACCGGCCTGCTGCGTGTGGCCCTGGCCGAGCACGTCGCCGGCGGGCGAGGTGATCACGCAGCCGACGTGGGGGTTGGGCTGGGAGAGGTGGAGGGCGAGGCGCGCCTGGGCGAGGGCGGCAGGCCAGAGGGGAATGGCACTCATGGGGCGGGGCGGGACAGGGCGGGCCCGCGCAGGCCACCGGCGGTAGAGCCGGAAACCGACGAGCCACGATTGACCGGAGTGTATTTGAGCTCCAGCGTGATCTGGCTCTTGACGGGCACGCCCATCAGATAGCCCGGCGTCACCTTGGCGGCGCGGAACACGGTCAGCGCAGACTCGTCGAAGAGGCGGGGCGGAAGCGAGCGCACCACGGCAACGTCGTCGATCGTGCCGCCGGCGCTGATCAGGATGCGCAGCACCACCGTGCCTTCTTCATTCTCGGTCCCTGCGGGATAGACCGGCTCGGGTGCGTCCACGATGCGTGGGGGCGGGTTGAGCGTGCCCGATAGCCGGTAGTCGGGTGCGGGCGGAAGCGTGGGCTGGCGAAGCGCAGGGTCCGGCACGGCGGGCACAGGGGCAGCCGGCGGCGCAGCGGACGGCCTCGCATCAGGATTGGCAGCTTCGGCTCGCGGGCGTGGTGTCGCCGCCGCTGGTGCCGGGCCGCTGCGAGCCGTGTCCTGGCTCGCGCGCGAGCCAGCGGCGGTGGTGGCGGCGGCGGCGCGAGGCGCGGCGTCAGGTGCCGGCGGGCGTGCATCAGCAACGGGCACAGGCGCTCGCGCCTGGGTCGCCGTGCGCGCATCCGCGGGCCTGTTGGGCATGATCAGCCGCGCCTCGATGGGGGAGGGCGCATCGGCAGGCGGTGCTGCCCACTCGCCAGCGCGCTCGAGCAGGCCCACGAACAGTGTGGCATGCGCACTGGCCGAAATGACGAGGGCCACGACAAGCCTGAGCTTGCGTGACCCTTCAGGGGGGCGCACCGGCCGCCACAGCGCAAGCCGGGCGGCCGGTGGATGCGGATCCACCGGCCTCACGTGCTTACTGCGTGACCTCGCGCCAGCTGATCCGGCGGCCCTCCGGCCCGGGCGTACTCACCGGCACTTCCTTGCTCGACACCACACCGTCCGAACCGCGTGTGACCGCGATCACCTGACCGCTGGGCAGGATGATCAGGCCCAAGCCCACGTTCAGCGAATTCGTCAGCGGCACGGACACAACGCCTGGACTGCCATCCGAGGCAGGCCGCACCGCTTCGCCGGTGAGCATGCTCAGGTAGTTGAGGTAGCTCGAGCCGCCCACGTTGCAGGCGTTGTCGCCGAACGGCACGTTGCTGGTGAAGACGAGTGTGCCCAGCGCGGTCTGCACATCGATGCTCACCCGCTCGCCCGAGTCGGGCAGATCGACTCGCCAGCCCAGAGTCAGTGCACAGACCGCAGACTGATCGCTCGCGCATTCGATGGTGCGGTTGCCGGTGTCTTCGTTCTTCACCATCTGCAAAGGCTTGAGGGCGGTGCGCAGGTTGGCGTAGGCGATGTCGCCCGTGATGCCGTCGGTCGAGGCGCCGATGGCGGTGTCGCGGAAGCCGTAGACCGACTGCGTGGATGTCTCGCGCAGGTCATCTTCGCGCAGCAATTGGCCGGTGCCCACATACAGCATCGTGTAGCCCCCCAGTTCCGCGAGCGCGATGCGGGTGGTGATGGGCTGTCCCACGCCATCCGCGTCGGTGGCCGTGCCCACGCGCGTCGCCTCGGTGCCGGCCGGTGCCAGGTTGTCGTTGACGTCGAAGCGCCAGATGTTGCCATCGAGATCGCCACCGTACACGCGCATTGCGGTGTTGTTGGCCGCGATGTTGGCCACATACGTGTTGATCTCGCGCAGGCCGTGGCCGACGTTGGTCGTGATCTTGTCGATGATGCGGCCGGTGATGGCGTTGAGCACGAACAGGTGATTCTTGCCGTCGCCCGGGCTCGTGTTGTTATAGCCCGAGGTGACCAGCACCACCCAGGTGCCGTTGGCCAGCTTGGTGATCACGGGGCGGCCGAAGCTGTAGCCCAGATCACAGTCCTCGGCCTGGCCTATGGCCGCTGCGCGGTTGGCATGGCAAGTCTTGCCGGTGCCGCCGCTGAACTCCCACAGACCCTTGGGCTCGGCCGGGTTGGTGACGTCCATCGCGTAGTACGAGCGTCCGCCGCCATTGAGGCCACCGACGATGATCGTCTTCCAGCTGTTGCTGACAGAGTCGTACACGTCGCCGCTGATCGGCGAGCCGTCGACCAGGAACTTGTGGCCATAGTTCACACTGGCCAGCCCGGCCATCTTGGGCATGACCGCCGTCGGCACGAAGGCCCAGAGCTCGTTGCCGTTCGATTCCTCGAAGGCATGCAGCATGCCGTCGTTGCCGCCCACATAGACCATCGCGCGCGTCGAGGTCGAGCTCTGCTGGGTGGTCTTGAACTGCTGGTAGCCCGTATCGGAGTACTCCAGCGTGGGCGCCTTGCGCACGTACAGCGGCTGCGATCCAACGATGGTGCCCAGCGACTTGTCGCGCTTGCGGTAGAGGCGCTCGACGTTGCCGGCGAGATAGTCCTCTTTCGTGTGCTGGCCGCGCAGGTAGTTGACCAGGTTGGCGGCCGCGGCGTCCTTCTGTGCCTGGTTGGCGCCGGTGCTCACTGGATCGAACTGCGAGAGCTGCGTCGCTATGACTGTTGAGTTGTTGAAGTACGCATTGATTTCAGTGTTCGTCAGGATGGGCGACTTGTCCGCCGTCGACGACAACAGATCCCCGGCCTGCAGGGCACCGGGGCTGCCGGTGCATTCGCGCGTGTTGGTCGAAGCGAACTGCGCCAGCTTGTTGGAACTGCTGCTACGGAACACGCGGATGTCGCGGTTGTCGCAGGACGGCCCCAACTTCTTTTCCAGCTCCGTGGCGGCCTGCCAGCGCGAGGTGCCCGACAGCACGCCGGTCGTGGTGTTGAGGGTGCGGGCTTCCAGCTCGCCGCTCCACAGTTGCGTCGTGAAGGTCGCGATGTAGGCCGCGTTGTCCCCGGCGACCGGCGCCAGCGTCGACGTGGTGGCACCGTTGCCCGCGCCGCTTTCGACCAGGATGGCATTGAGGGCGCTCGACAGGCCGGCGATCACGGTATCGGGCTTGCCGGCGCTGAAGAACTGGCCGCGGCCGTTCACGGCGGTGTGCCAGAAATCATCGATCGATTCTGGTCGTTCGTATTCCGTCACGCCGGCATTCGACTTGGGGTTGTCCGGATCCTGCGGCGCAGGCGGCCACGTCGGCCAGTTGAAGGGGTCGTTGGGATCCCGGATGCGGGCGAAGTCGCCGGTGGTGGCCGTCTTGTAGTCGTCGCGATAGGCCAGCGTGCCCGACACGCCCAGACCCATCACGAAGGTGGTCATGTGTTGGTGGTCGACCCGGTCGTCTTCCTTGCCCGTGCGCTTGGGTGTGACCTGGCCGCGCGAATCGGGACGCAGATCGGTGGCGTAGTAGTACTGCGCCACGTCGGCCAGCGAGTTGCCGCGGCTGGTGGTGGACGAGGGCGTGTCGTTGAGGCAGTTGGCCCAGGTCGCGCAGTTCTGCAGTTCGGGCGCGATCGTGGCAGCGTTCGTACCGAGCGACGCATAGACGCTCGCCGGCGTCGGCGAGGCACCATCGGCCGGGCGGCCATCGGCAGGCAAGGTCACTGTCACATTGGGTGCGACGCAGCTGCCGATGTTCTGCCAGGCCTGCGTGGCGATCAGACTGCTGGTCTGGCGGGCCACGACGGCGCCGCTCATGACCGACACCGTGCGCGTGGTGCGCCCCTGGTACTGCAGCTGATTGCCGCTGACGGCCTGGCACTCGATCGCCGTATAGCCGTTGGCGAGGGTGGCCGCGCGCGTCGTGCAACTGGTGGCCACATTGGGCGTGTACGGCTGCACATTGGGATCAGGCGTGCGGGTCACCTCGCACTCCACCGTGCGATAGCCGTTGGCCTGGGTCGGCTGCTGCGGCGTACAGCTGCTCACCAGCGTGAAGGTGGGCTGGCTGCCCGTGGCGAGCTGGCAGGTGGTCGTGATCCATTGGTTGCCGCTGGAGCCGGCATTGGTGCCCGTGCCGTACTGGCACGATGCGACGGGCTGGAAGCCGGTGTCGCGCGGCACGCAGACGGTCGTCACGAAGTTGCCGTCGGTGCCGGGCGTGCAGCTTTGCACGCCGACGGGGGCCGTCGGATAGTTGTTGGCCGAGTCTTCACGGCAATCGGTGCGGATGTAGTTCGGTGCCGTGGCGGCGCTTGGGGTGCAGGAGGCCACGTAGTCGGGCCCGGTGGTCGTCGACGAGCAGGTGATGCCCAACCAGCTGTTCGTGCCGCTGGCCGTCTGCGGGGCGCACATATCGGTCAGCACGTCGGTCGTGACCACATGGCGGCAGGTGGTCACCGCCTGTGCCGTGGTGACGGTGCCCACGGTGCAACTCTGGACGGCGCGCGACGACGAGTTGTCGGTACAACGCGTGCGCACATAGCTGTTGCCGCTGCTCTCGTTCTCGTTGGTACACGCGGCGACTGGCGTGTTGTTCTGTGTCACACCACTCTCGGACGTGAAGTTCGTCGCGCAGACCGTGCGTGTCCAGTTGTTCGTCCCCGATGCGGCCGTCGTTCCGTTGGAGCAGGCCGAGTACAACACGGGCGTCGGGCCGGTGTCGTTCTGAGTACAGGTCGTTGTCACCCAGTTGTTGTTGACTGTCGCAGTGACCGCCGTGCACGACTGCACCGGCGTGTCGTTCATGTTGTTCGGATAGTTGCGAACGCAGTTGTACCAGGTCTGGTTGTTGCCAACGCTCGGCTCCGTGATGCCTTCGCCGTAGGTGCACTGCTGCACCGGAACGTTGTTGGTGTAGACGGTGGTGCAGGTGCCGTTGTCGATCTGCGTCTGCGTGCAGGCGTTGCCTTGAGGTGTGGTCGGGTTGGTCACCACGACGTTGCGGCATTCGGTGCGCACCCAATTGGGAGAGGTCGGGTTGGATGCTGTGCATGCGAACGCCGTCGGTGTCCACGCTGTGGTTTGCGTATCGCAGACGATCGTGCGCCAGGAGTTGCCCGCGTTACCTGTCTGGTTGGTGCAGGTTGCCGGGTCGACTGCCGTGGGGCCGGAGTTGTTGGCCGTCGAGCAGGTGCGAGTCAGCCACTGGTTGCTGCTGCTGCCCGTCTGCGCGGTGCAGGTCTGCACGAACTGCGTGTTCGAATAGTTGAAGCATTCGATACCCACGAAGCCGTTGCCGCTGTTCGGGCTGCGCGCGGTGCAGGTGCCGGGCTCCACGCCGGTGGTCGATTCGATGTTGGTGCGGCAGACCGTCTGCGTGAACTGGTTGGCGCTGGACTTGGCCTCGTTGGTGCAGGCGTCCACGGCCGTTTCCGGCGTGTTGTTGTCGGCGCAGGTCGTGAACACGCGGTTGCCGCCGGTGACCGTGTTGGTGGCGGTGCAGGTGTTCACGGGCACGTTGTCCTGCAGCGTGGTGCGCGCGCAGGTCACTGTGGCGCCGCCGCTGGTGCTGGCGGTGCAGCTCGTGTCCTGTGTCGTCGTGGTCGTGCGGACGCCGCAGATCTGTGCGGTAGAGGCGGCAACGTTCGGGAAGTTGGTCGTCGTCGAGCAGGCGCTGGTGACATTGGAAAACGAGAACGAACCCGGCGAATCAGGCGTGGGCCACGTCACGCTGCTGGTGGGCGTCAGCAGCGTCTGCGCGCTGTTGGCGTTGTTCATCACGCGACAGGTCGTCCGGGTCCAGTTGTTGGACAAACTCTTGGCCTCGTCTGCCGTGCAGGCGTTGAAATTGACGTCCGTCCAGTTGCTGGTGTTGGTGGTGCAGGCAATGGTGGTGGAGCCGTTGTTGTCGGCGGCGGTCTGGTTGGTGCAAGTCTCGGTCGCCACACCCGCGCTGGCCGATCCGTCGAGATACGTGATGGAACAGGTTGTGGTGGTCCAGCTGTTGCCGGACGTGGCCGCGCCCGCCGTGCAGCTATTCACCAGAACGTTGCTGGTGTTGTTGGGCGTGCAGGTGGTCGTGACGTAATTGTTGCTGGACGTCGCGCTGGCAGCGGTGCAGGTCTGCACCGGCGTGTTCTGTGCCGTGACGACGACCGTATTGCAGTTGCGCGTGAGCCAGCCGTTGCCGGAGGAGGGCGTGGCGTTCTCGCACGACGCGACACGCGTGGGCGATGGCGTGACGTTCGACGCGATCTGCTCCTGGTTCACCACATCAAGCTTGTAGCAGTAGTAGTTGGCGTTGCTGCAGACGGCGGCCTGCATGTTCTCGATCGGTGTCGCTGTCTCGGTCTGTCCGTTGTAGGCCCAGTGCTGCGTTGCCACCGCAGTCATGTAGTAGCTGTATTGCAGCGTCTGAGTCGTGCTCTGGTAGGTGCGGTAGCGCTTGAACGTGATCTGCTCGGTCTGCTTTTGCCGCTTGAGCACCAGCCGCTGCTGCTGCTTGGTCGTCTTGGTGTCGTAGTACTGCGTCTGCCTGCGCTGGAACGTGCTCTTGTAGATCTTGTACTGGCGCAGTTGCAGCTGCGTCTCGGTCTGCTGGGGTTGCGTCACCGTGCGGTAGACGGTGGTGGTGCGGGTTTCCGTGCGGTTCGTGCCGCCGCCAAGATAGCGGCGCGTGCTCTCGAGCCACTGGCTGTTGGTCTGGCGTGTCTGGAATGTCGACACCGTGCGCTGGGTGCGGGTGCGCAGGTACTGGGTGATGTCTTCCATGTACTGCGAGGTGCTCTTGCGCAACTGCTCCGTCTCGCGTATCCAGCGGGTCTGGTACTGCTGGACCTGCTGCTCACGCTGCTCGTAGGCGATGGATCGCATGCGGCGCCGCACCTCGGTCACATACCAGAAGCCACCGCACGACTGGAAGCGGTATTCGTTGGCCTGATCGGTGCGGCTGATGGTGGAGCTGACGTTGCCATCCCAGATCGGACGCGGGCTGTTGCCGTCGTCTTCCGTCAGCACACTGTCGGTATTGCCCACCCAGGTCGTTCCGTCCAGCCCGACCGGGCCGCCGTTGGGCGACTCGTTCGTAGTGTTCCAGTAACCATCGGTAGTCATGATGGTGAAGTTCTGCTGGCAGGCGTACGCGCTCACGCCATCCGGGATCGGCATGCCGCTGTTGATGCTGTCCGTCTTGCCGGCGTAATGCCGCCCCACGCGGGCCAGGCCTTCGCGCGCCGGGGATGCGCCCTCGGGCGTCTGGCCGAACAGCCGGTTGAACCACTCGACACGCTGGTTGCCATCGAACGGAGCCAGCGCCTGGTATTTGCTGGCCTGGATGGTGCTGGTGTTGTTGAGCGAGCCATCCGCGTTCAGCGAGTAGGGGTTCATGGACACCAGGCCGATGCGGTAGCGGTTGTCCATGTCGGGCGAATCGCTGCTGAATGCCAGGCTCACGCCGCTCTTGATGAGCGCCATGCGTGTGCGGTAGTACGTGTACCAGATCGCGAAGTTGTTCTGGGCCGCCTCGCCGGTGATGTTGACGCGGGTCCAGGTGCCGCCAGCCGAGCCCGTTGCGGCGGCCGTGCTGCCGCTGGGCTGCTTAGCCAGCACGTCGGGTTGGGTACAGGGTGCCGTCGTCGGCGTGAGGGTCGCCGAGCCGGTATAGACGTAGTAGTAGGCGGGCTGGCGGTTGTCGCGTGCGTCAGTGAGCGAGGGCGTCGAGCCGTTGCGGGTGAACAGTGTTTCGTGCGTGTCCACGCTGCCGCCGCGGCTGGTGGTGCGGGGGTCGTACGGCTGGAACGAGGTCGAAAGATTGATCGTCGCGCCCGTCGGATTCAGGTAGTAGTCGTAGGGCGCGGCGGTGAAGCTCGGCGTGGGCAAGGCGAGCTTGTTGCCGCCCTTCGGGATCTTGTAGGTTTCGTTGGGGTTGTAGTACAGGACGTTGCACTGATGGCTCGAATAGCCCATGGGCAACTGCGTGCGCACGCCTTCCAGATCGTCGGGCATGTGCGTGTAGGCCATGGACTTGGAGGTGTCCATCAGCAGCATGATGTTGGGCTTGACGGCGGCAGCGCGCGCGGTGGCCAGCGGCTGATCGGGCAACGTGCCTTGCGCGGAGACGGGCGCGGGCATGGCGGCCCACAGGCCGGCGGCGGCGAGTGCCAGCGCCAGGATTGGCCTCAGGTGGCGTTCGCCGGCCGCCAGCAGGGCGCGTGAGAATGTTGTCGTTGTCATGGCTGATGTCCCTGATGGCTCAGAAAATGATGACTTGCACGTAGCTGACCGTGTTGCGCGGGCCGGCGACACGGGTCGTGATGCGGTAGTAGGGCCGGCGCACGGTGGCATCGATGCCCGGCCCGCCAGCGCCGCCGCCCCCCGAGCCACGCTCGGTATCGCCGGGCACGATCACGCAGTTCTGCGTGGTGCCGGTCGGCGCGCCAGCCGATTCGCACAGGCGGTGGATGACGAAGCGGATGCGGTTGCCCAGGCCATCGCCGTCCTCGGCGGCACCGGGGGTGCCATCGGCGCGCGCCACCGGCGGGATCTCGAACGAGTTGGTGCCGTCCTCCCAGGCGTAGTCCGTCGCCCGGAACTCCTGATGCCAGGTCGCGTAATAGCCCTGCGCCGCATTGTCGGCATTGAGAAGTGCCGGATTGGCCAGGATCCAGGTCCGGGCCGCCTCGATACCGCGGTCGGCGGCCGAGGTCGCGGTCTGCTTGAAGGCCACATTGCCGGCGATGCCTAGCCCTGTGCCCACCGAGCGCAACATCACCAGCCCGGCCAGCGACATCACCACCAGCACGATGAGCGCGATGATGAGCACGATGGCGCGCTGCCGGTGGCGGGCGCCAGCGCGTATCCGGCGGCGGCTGTGACGTAGGACTCTTTGCATGTCGTGTACGGAAGAAGTGGCCGGCCGCCTTACAGCGGAGCGGAATTGCCCCAGATCATGTTGCGCAGCGGCACCACCGTCTCGTAGACGCGGTAGCGGTAGTAGCGCCAGTCGTTGGCCTTGTTGGCGGTGGAGCCGGTCGAGCCATCGACGTTGACCATCGTGAAATTGCCGCCGGCCCAGCTGGGGCTGGTGGCATTCACCGTGCTTGCCATTTCGTCAGAGGGATCGTAGTGATCGCTGCGCACGAGCAGGCCGAAGCGGATGGCGCGCACGCGGGTCCAGTCGGTGCCGACGGGCAGGGTGTCGAGCCAGTCGCCGTCGCCGATGCGGCCGTTGGCATCGCCCAGGCCATATTGAGCCTGGAGATTGACCACGCCGGATGCGACGACCTGCTGCGTCAGATCGGCCGTCGGCACCAGCGAGCCGTCCGCCTGCGTCACCAGGCGATTCACGCGCCGCAAGGTGTTGCCGGCCACCGTCCACTCGGCGAGTACTGGCGTGGGCCCGAGGTTGAACAGCCGGCCGGTGTAACCGGTCCAGCCTGTGGTGACATTGGTGGTGTGGGTGAACCGGCTTGGCGTTCCGTAGAAATCGGTGAACGGGCCATAACCGGCTTCGTGCAGGATCGTCTTGCCGTCGTCCGGCGTGGCAAATCGCGTCATGGTCAACAGCGCGCACGAAACCGTGCCTGCCGTGCTGCGGCCGGCCGCGATGAAACGATCGCCCGGGTTGAACCCCGCGCGCGCGCGCGTCTGCTTGGAGGTGTCGGTCGTGGCCTCGAACGGCTGACCCACCACCATGTACTCCGAGGTGCCGTAGAGCACGCGCAGCGTATCGGCCGCGCCGCCCGCGCCCTGGATGATGTCCACGGCTGCCAGCCGCGGAGCAGGCAGGAAGGTCGCGTCGCTGGTGGCGATCTGGCAACCGGCGAACTCCGTGGTTGCAGTGCCGAAGCCCATGCCGGCGAGCTTGAAGTCGCGATCCAGGTAGTACATCGCCAGCGTGCCAGCCACCTGCGCGTCGCTGCCGGCCGCAGTGGTGCGCGATCGTGCGGTCCAGACACTCAGCGCCTGGAAGATCGCCAGCGCGCACACCACGCCGATCGTCAGGCCGATCAGCACTTCCATCAGCGAGAAACCACGCATCTGCCGGGCAGGGGCGTGCAAGGAAAGCAGCTTGCGATTCAGCATGGCGGGCTCAATTCACCAGAGTGACGTAGGTGTGCCGGCGCGGCACATCGGCCCCGGCCTTCCAGCAGACCGTGATCTGCACGCGGTTGAAGCCATCCGCGTCTGTGTCCACGACGATGCTTTGCATGTCGGCTCCGGCTCCGGGCAGGCGTCTGGCGCCTTCACGCACGCGCGTGATCCACTCCTCGACGATGGTTCCGGCGTTCACGGTGCCGACATTGGTAGCCTCGTCTCCGGTGAAGTGGCAGGGGTTGTCGGTGTCTTCGGTAGGCCGGTGCTGGAAGCCCGCAAGACTTTCGCGCAGGGTCGTGGTGCTGGTGCGGTCGGTGGACAGCCAGATGCGCTGCGCCAGTTCGGTCGCCAGTGCGTTGGCGTCGGTTCTGTACTGTGCATCGGACTGCGCTCCGATGGCGATGCCGCTCACGCCCACGAGACCGAGGATGCCGAGGCTGAAGATCAGCATGGCCATGAGCGCTTCGAGCAGGATCATGCCGCCTTGGCGCGAGGGACGTTGGCTCATGACGGGCACCTCCGGGTGTCGGCTTCAGCGGAGACCACGGGGTCACACAGTTGCACGCGGCCGCCCGGCGAAATCGCGACGCGCAGGCAGCGCATCGGGCCGCCGTCCGCCACGCATGCGCCACCGCTCGGCAGCGTGAACGTGTAGTTGGCGACCCCACTGGTCTTGGTGGTGTTGCTTAGCGGGGTGAAGGTCACGGTTCCGTCGGTGAAGGCCACGGATACGGTGGCGCCACCACCACCGCGCGCCCCTTCGACGATCGGCTTGCCCTGGAGGAAGACCAGCGTGTCTTCCGTAGCGCCGGCCGGCCGGAAGCGGCTGCGCACCAGCACGTTCGGCGTGCCGGCACCGTCGTTGGCGAGCCCTGCGGTGTCTACATTGGCTTCGGTTGGCGCGTCCGCGGTCAGCACCAGATCCACTGCGGTATTGCGCCGGACAGCTTCGGCGCGTGCTTGCTGAACCGTGGCATAGAAGGCCTCGGCCGAGGCCCGGATGCGTGAGTTGTCCATGAACGTGAGGAGCGCGGGCGCGCCCAGCGCGGCCAGCGCGCCTAGAAGTCCGATTGCGACCATCAATTCGATCAGCGAGAAGCCCGCTGAACGGTGGCGTTTGCAGGCGGTAGCCGATCGCATCAGGAGCAATCCCCGCCTTTGCGGAGAACCCAGCAGGCGCTGTTGCCAACCCACCCTGTGGCTGTCGTGGCCGCGGGCGTCAAGGTGGTCGAGCGGACCGGTGCGCCGTTGTTGGTGACTTGGACCGAATAGGTGAAGCCAGCCATGTTGGCCTTGCCGACCGCTTCGAAAAGGTAGCCGGTGGCGGTGTAATTGGCCGCTACACAGGGGAAGTCAAACCCCTTGGTGGAAGTTACGGGCTTGGCGACCGAGTTGCTCGCGCACGCGCCCACGTACGAGCGATGGTCCTGGAAATGTTGCTCGAGCTTGACGGTCATGGCCGACAACTCGGCGACAGCTTCCGCTGCTCGCGTGCGCCTCACGTAATCCGAATAAGCCGGAATCGCGATCATGGAGAGGATGCCAATGATGACAACCACAATCATCAATTCGATCAAGGTGAAACCGCGTTCGCGAGACATGGAGATCCTTTTTGAGTAGATACAGGATATTGACAATTGAAACAGTTTCGTCGGACTGCCGATAGGCGCGGAACGCACGCGGACAGACGGTGCGTCATGTGAAATGCATCACAGATGAACGTTGATTGCACCGATTTGGTGCGCGCGAGGGCAAATAAAACGGCCCACATTTCGGGCCGTCAGCTCATGCCGGAAAACGTCGGCTGCTCAGCGCCGCACTTCGTCCACCAGCGCGCGGAACTCGTCGATGTCCTCGAAGCTGCGATAGACGCTCGCGAAGCGCACGTAAGCCACCTTGTCGAGCTTTTTCAGCTCCCGCATGACGAGCTCGCCGATGCGGGTGGAGGGCACTTCGCGCAGGCCCAGGGTGAGCAGTTTTTCCTCGATGCGCTCGATGGCGCTGTCGACCTGCTCGGTGCTGACGGGGCGCTTGCGCAACGCCAGGTTCATCGACGCGACCAGCTTGCTGCGGTCGTAATCGATGCGTCGTCCGTCTTTCTTGACGATGGCCGGATAGTTGACGTCCGGCCGCTCGTAGGTGGTGAAGCGCTTCTCGCAGGAGCCGCACTGGCGGCGGCGCCGGATGAATTCCCCTTCTTCGGACACGCGCGTCTCGACCACCTGGGTCTCGGCGTGGCCGCAGAAGGGGCAGCGCATGACTTCTGCGCTTACTTGTAGACCGGGAAGCGGGCGGTCAGGGCGTTGACCTTGGCGCGCACGGCTTCGATGTTGGCCGCATCGCGCGGGTTGTCCAGCACGTCGGCGATCAGGTGGGCGGTGGCGCGCGCTTCCTCGTCCCTGAAGCCGCGCGTGGTCATGGCGGGCGTGCCGATGCGCACGCCGCTCGTCACCATGGGCTTTTCCGGGTCGTTGGGGATCGCGTTCTTGTTGATCGTCATGTGGGCGCTGCCCAGCACGGCCTCGGCCTCCTTGCCGGTGATGCCCTTGGCGCGCAGGTCGACCAGCATCACGTGGCTTTCGGTGCGGCCCGAGACGATGCGCAGCCCGCGCTGCGTGAGCGTCTCGGCGACGATCTGGGCGTTCTTCACGACCTGCTGCTGGTAGGCCTTGAACTCGGGCTGCAGCGCTTCCTTGAAGGCCACGGCCTTGGCCGCGATGACGTGCATCAGCGGGCCGCCCTGCAGGCCGGGGAAGATGGCGCTGTTGATGGCCTTCTCGTGCTCGGCCTTCATCAGGATGATGCCGCCGCGCGGGCCGCGCAGGCTCTTGTGGGTGGTGGAGGTCACCACGTCGGCATGCGGCACGGGATTGGGGTAGACGCCGGCGGCGATCAGGCCCGCATAGTGCGCCATGTCGACCATGAAGATCGCGCCCACGTCCCTGGCCACCTTGGCGAAGCGGGCGAAGTCGATGCGCAGCGAATAGGCCGAGGCGCCGGCGACGATCAGCTTGGGCTTCGATTCGTGGGCCTTGCGCTCCATCGCGTCGTAGTCGATCTCTTCCTTGTCGTTCAGGCCATAGGAGACGACGTTGAACCACTTGCCCGACATGTTCAGCGGCATGCCGTGCGTCAGGTGGCCGCCTTCGGCCAGGCTCATGCCCATGAT
>VFQN01002429.1_pt1 | contig 28749 bp, 34 predicted proteins | sample 3512371 | NCBI WGS metagenome assembly VFQN01 (sample SAMN10412370, study PRJNA504923) | tailings metagenome | isolation source: Replicate 2 from Balatoc abandoned mine | place: Philippines: Itogon, Benguet | collected 2017-08-28
CAGAAAGGGGCCGGCCTGTGACCGGCCCTTTCTTGGCCCTAGCTTTAGTACTGAGCCTTAGTACTTGGCGACGACCGGCGCCTTGCCGACCGGAGCCTTGCCGTACATGGTGCAGCCAGCAGCGCTCAGGAGAGCGAGCACCGCGACGGTTGCCATCAGAGATTTCTTCATTGGGAGCCCCCAGGTGAATCAACATCGTCACGATAAAGTGGCGAGCCAAGCGCCACTAGTGCATTAATGCCACACCACATTAACTAAATTACTAAAAACGCTGCCTTTCCACCGGGGGATTGGCTGCCGGGCTCACCAAACATCAACGATTTGCGCAGCGAGGCGCCAAAACGCACACTTCTTCCGGGATTATGCCGCGCGACCGGGGTTGGGTGGCCGCCTGAGTCCAATAGGCGCAGCGGGCATTCTGACTTTGCCTCCCTCCCCCCGACGTGAGACAACCCAACGATCCGGCGCCGGAATGACCACACCGGCCGATAAACCGATGCCTACGATGCGCTTTCGCCACCTTATCGCTGCCGCGCTTATCTTATCCACAGCCACCGCCATGGCGTCGGACATTTCGGTCCGCGATCTGCGCAGCGATGACACCCTTCTCAATCTCGGGCGCCACCGCTTCGACAACGGCCGTATTGTGAATCTGTCCGTCGGCATAGGCAGCGGCGCCTTCCACCATCCCGACGACCCGCCCAACGTGATCTGGACGGTTGGTGATCGCGGCCCGAACCTGACCTGCGGCGACTTCAAATCGATTGCGCAGATGGACTTGCCTATCTGTCGCGACACGCGCAACGCGCGCATTTTCCTCACACCGTCCTACGCGCCATCGCTTTATCGCGTGCTCCTGACCGATCAGGGAACGTTTCGCGTCACAGACGTCATCACCCTGAAGGATCGGGACGGCATGCCGCTGTCGGGGCTGCCAAATCCCCTCACCGGAGCAACCACCGAAACACCGTTCGATGGGCATGGCAAACCGCTCCAGAAAGACGTCCACGGCATCGACGCCGAAGGGCTTATCCGGCTGACCGACGGCACGTTCTGGGTCGCGGACGAAAACGCGCCATCGATCCTTCATGTTGCACTCGATGGCCGGATCATCGCACGGCATGTTCCGAACGGCACCGAGAGCGATTATGCCGGCGCTCGCTATGACGTCGTCGGCTCGCTTCCCGCGATTGTTGCAAAGCGCCAGCTCAATCGGGGGATCGAGTCGCTCGCGGTATCGCGCGACGAACGCTTCCTCTATTTCATGCTGCAAAGCCCGCTCGCCAATCCTGACACAGCAGCCTTCCGGTCATCACGCAACGTGCGGCTGTTCAAGATGGAACGGACGTCGATGCAGATCGTGGGCGAATTTGTCTATCTCCTCGATGACCCGAGCACATTCCGGCGCGACCCGTCCAACAGCCAGGCCGATGTTCGTGTCAGCGAAGCGGCGTCGATCGGGCAGGATCGCTTGCTCGTGGTCGAGCGAACCGAGGCGACAACCAAGCTTTACGAGATCGACCTTGCCAAAGCGACCAACATTTACGACTCGCGGTGGGATGATCCGCGGACTACACCGAGCCTTGAACTCCAGACACAGCTTGCCGATGCGGACATTGCCCCGGTGACCAAGGCACTGCGCTTCGATAGCGGGGACTTCTCAAAAGTCGCAGACAAGACCGAAGGCGTCGCGGTTCTTTCCGACGGCACGCTGGCTCTGATCAACGATGACGATTTCGGCATCTCAGGTGCTCGCACGCAGATCATTCTGGTGCGCGGGCTGACCTTCGAGGCGCGATAAGACCGATCGAGAGTGCACGATTGCGCTCACGCAGCTTCGTCGGTGCAGCCTTCACAAGTGTTTCACGCCGATACTGACGATGAGCGGCACGATCCGATCGCGCGCCTTGACGCGATGCGCTCGCGCACACCGGTGGGCCTCCTCGCCGTCTCCATTCCGGACAGCCGCGACAATCAGCCGATGATCGGCGGCGGACCCTTCGGGCGTAGGCCGCAGTCGCAGCGTTACCATGCGCGCGCGATGAGCCTGATCGGTCACAGTTTGAGCAATACGCAAGAGCCGGCTGTTGCCACACCGCGCAACAAGGGTTTGGTGGAACGCATCGTCGGCCGCCGCCCAGCCGAGAAGATCGCCACCCAGCAAAGCGCGATCCATTCGCGACGTTGCTTCGTCCAGTTCGTCGGCTGCGGACTGCCGTACCGCTGCTATGGATGAAGCGAGCAATTCGGCCGCCATTGCTTCGATTGCAATGACCACTTCATAGATCTCCCGAATATCCTCGGGTGCGAGCGGACAAACCAGAACACCCCGCTTCGGCAAGACGCGGACGAGTCCGTCTTCCTGCAGCCGGATGATCGCCTCGTGCACGGGAGTGCGGCTCATCCCCAGACGCACGGCGATTTCTTGCTCGGACCCTTGGTATCCCGGCGAAAAAACGTTGTCGCGGATGGCCTGCTTCAGCGCTCCATAGGCCTCTTCGACCAATGATGGGCGCCTCGCAGTCTCAGGCGTGGCCCGCGGGACTGTCAGAACCATGCTCTCTCCATCAGCGGATAGATCATCGCAGCCGTCTTCCATGCAAGCAAAAATGCTTCATTGACTGCGCCTGAAGCACAAGCTTAGATGCATGTAAGCTTCCATACAAGAAAGCCTCAAACGTGTCGTGGAGGAAAATGATGGCAATGATTCCGCGCTTTCTTGGCTCGCTCGTTGTTGCAATTGCGGTGAGTTCAAACAGCGGCCCGGCTGCAGCGCAGACCGCATATCCCGAAAAACCCATAACGATGATCGTTCCCGCGGCTGCAGGCGGGCCAAGCGATACCGTCGCCAGGCTTGTCGCCGAGGCGATGGGTGCAGACCTCGGCCAGCGTGTCGTGATCGAGAATGTTGGCGGCGCAGGGGGATCGCTCGGTGCCGCCCGCGTCGCCAAGTCGGAGGCGGATGGCTATACGATCCTCCTCTATCACATCGGTGTTTCCACCTTCGGCTCGCTCTACCCGAACCTGCCCTACAAGCAGGAGGACGCATTCGATTCCGTCGGCCTCGTCACCGAAGTGCCGTTGACGCTCGTTGGACGCAAGGACTTGCCTCCCGGCGAGGTCAAGGCGCTGTTAGACTGGCTCAAGGGAAAAGGCGCGGGCGCGACGTTTGGAACTGCCGGTGTCGGCGCCGTATCGGATCTCTGCGGCCGTCTGCTGATAGACGCGACCGGGATAAAGCCGACTGTCGTGCCCTACAAAGGTACGGGACCAGCCATGAACGACCTGGTGGCCGGCCAGATCGACTTTATGTGCGATCAGACCACGAATACCACGAACCACATCAAATCCGGCAGCATCAAGCCGTATGCCGCGACCACACGCGAGCGGATCAATGTGCTGCCGCAGGTACCGACGCTTAACGAGAGCGGAGTCAACGGATTCGACCTTTCCGCCTGGCACGCCATCTGGACTCCCAAAGGCACGCCCGCTGCGATCCGCGAAAAGCTCGCAGCTTCTTTGCAAAAGGCACTGAAAGACCCGAAGGTGATCGAACGCTTCGGGGCTCTCGGCACGGTTCCGGTACCGGCTAAAATGGCCACGCCTGCGGCCCTCGACGAACGGTTCAAATCGGAGACGGCGCGCTGGAATAAACTGCTCGCTGGCACCGCACACAAGTGACCTCGGCACAGCGCGGGGCCGAGACAAGGCCCCGCGCCTTTCATGCCTGCAACGAACAACACTGACGCGAAAGGAACGTTATGCGCAGTCACAAGATCGCGGCGATCGGCGGCGACGGAATCGGTCCGGAAGTCATATCCGCCGGCCTTGAAGCGCTTGCCGCCTGCGCCAAACGCGACGGCGGATTTCAGCTCGACGTCACGCATTTCGACTGGGGCTCGGACTATTACCGCAAGCACGGCGTGATGATGCCGGAAGGCGGCGCCGACCAGCTCCGCAAGTTCGATGCGATCTATTTCGGTGCGGTCGGCGCACCCGATATTCCGGATCACATCACGTTGTGGGGACTGCGTCTGGCGATCTGCCAGCCGCTCGATCAGTACGCAAATGTCCGACCGACCCGCATCCTGCCGGGCATCACATCTCCGCTTCGCAACGTCAGCGGACCCGAGCTTGACTGGGTGATCGTCCGGGAAAACTCCGAAGGCGAGTATGCCGGCGTCGGCGGGCGCGTGCACAAGGGCCTGCCGGAAGAAGTGGCGACTGACGTCGCCATGTTCACGCGGGCCGGCGTGACGCGCATCATTCGCTTTGCTTTTGAGATCGCGCGCTCACGCCCACGCAAGCTCCTGACCGTGGTGACCAAATCGAACGCGCAGCGCCACGGCATGGTGATGTGGGACGACATTGCGGCCGAGGTCGCGCGCAATTATCCCGACGTGACCTGGGACAAGATGCTGGTCGATGCCATGACCATGCGCATGACGCTGCGACCCGAGACGCTGGACACCATCGTCGCCACCAATCTGCATGCCGACATCCTGTCGGACCTCGCCGCGGCGCTGGCGGGTTCGCTCGGCATCGCACCGACCGCCAATCTCAATCCGGAACGTCACACGCCTTCGATGTTCGAGCCGATCCACGGATCGGCCTTCGACATCACCGGCAAAGGGATCGCCAATCCCGTGGGCTCGTTCTGGACCGGCGTGATGATGCTCGAGCATCTCGGCGAGCCCGCTGCAGCGGCGCGACTGATGAAGGCCGTCGAGCGCGTGACAGCCGATCCGTCGCTGCATACGCCGGACCTCGGCGGCCGGGCGACCACGAAGCAGGTCACTGAGGCCGTGGTCCGCGCCATCGAAGCGGAGAATGTTTAGGCCGGTTGCTGCTGCCGGCTGATCTCCGCACAGCAAGCAACCGACGCAACTACTCCGCCACCAACACCTGACGGCATTCGGCCGGCAACGCGCTCAGCGTCATGTGCTTGCGCGGACGATCGGACGCCGGCTCCGGCGGCGCAATGATCTTCGGCTGGAACCAGTACGCGAGTTCTGCGCCGCACCCTTCGCTCTCCGTCGTCGGAGGTTGCGGCTTGCAGCTCGGCGAATCCTTTGGACAGCCGATGCGAATGTGAAAATGATAGTTGTGCCAGTACCACGGCCGCACCTTGTGCAACCATGACCGGTCGCCCCTGGCATCGCGGCACAATGCTTTCTTGATCGCAGCGTTGACGAGGATCCGCTCGACCAGCGGATCTTCCGCGGCAGCCTTGATGATGCCGACATGCGCCGGCGTCCAGATATTGGGATCGACGTCGAGCTTGTCAGCGCGCACCACGTTGGTCGCCATCATCTCTTCGCGCTCGCGGCGCGTGAGTTCGCGGTTCGGCATCGGGGTCAGCCATATATCCGCATCGAGGCCAACCTGATGGCTGGCGTGTCCGGTCATCATCGGACCGCCGCGCGCCTGCGCGAGGTCACCGACCAGAAGTCCGTTCCAGCCGGCCTTGGGCGCCTTGTCTGCCAGCCGCTCAAGAAACGCGATCAGGTCCGGATGACCCCAGTTGCGATTGCGCGACAACCGCATGACCTGCCAGTTCTTGCCGTTGACCGGAAGCGCCATACCGCCCGCGAGGCAGCCGCGGGAATAGAAGCCGATGGCACGCGCCTGCATATTGGCCGGCGTGAGCTTGCGCCCGAACAGGTCCTTCGCAGGATTCTTCGGATCGTCGGGATTGGCGAGCGGAGGCAGCGGCTTCGGATCGACGCTGCCCTTGTCCTGCGCCGATGCGGGCGCGCCATGCAGAAGCGCGCCGGCTAGCACAACCGTAAACAAAAACACCTTCATTGGACCGCACCTCTTAACGGTATTTTTGTGCGGAGACTTTACATGCTCAGGCTGAGTCTGGAAGCCGGTTTGCGTGATTCAGTAAGAGGTGTGTCATGCGTGCTTTTCCCGTTCTTGCCGCAATCGCTTTGCTTTTTGCCGGTTCCGCCGCGCAAGCCGAGATCGTGGTCCGTGTCGACAAGGCAGCGCAGCGCATGTCGGTGACCGTTGACGGCGTGCCAGCGCACAATTTCGTGGTCTCGACCGGCCTCGCCGGCGGGCCGCCGAACGGCACCTTCAAGCCGCAGCGTCTGGAGCGCACCTGGCATTCCCGCCTCTTCAACATGGCGCCGATGCCGTACTCGATCTTCTTCCACGGCAACTACGCGATCCACGGCACGACCGCGGTCAAGCGGCTCGGCAGCCGGGCATCGCATGGCTGTGTGCGGCTTCATCCACGCGATGCCGCGATCCTGTTCAATCTCGTGCAGAAGCAAGGCATGGGCAAGACGCGCATCGTGATCGCGCCATCGAGCGCGCGCGCAGCGTTACCGACGACGACGCGGACGAAGACCGCGGCAGCGGCTTCGGCCGAAGCCGAGTGAACCAGCCAACTCGGTCGTATTGAATTGAGTAGCAATCATCTGCGGCCCAAGTGATGGCCGCGCCAGCGGATAAAACCTGGCCTGCAAGCACAAGCCGCTGATGCGGCTCATCTTGCAAGCCAGGCGACAATCAGGCGCGCTTTTTCTTCTTCGCCGCCTTCTTTGCAGCTTTGACCGCCTTCGTGTTGTCGACGACCGCGGCAGCGGGGCCGTTCTTCAGGATCGACTTGATCGCGTTCTTTGCAGCGACTTTCGACGAATAGCCTTCCGAGCTAAACATCTTCTCGCCGTTCGACGCGATGAAGCGAACGCGGAATTCCTCTTTCTTGTCTTTGTAAATCTCGAATGTGTAAGGCATGAGCCCTCCTCATGTTGATGGAACACCGCACCGTTGGTTGCAGACTTCCGGCTTGTCAAGCGCAATCATTTGCGAAGCTTCAATCCGCCGCCGCTAGCATCGCGCTATCGTAACGGAGAAAAGGCTCGTGCTGGAGCAATCAAGACGCCTGAACCAAGCCTGCACATGCCACGCATCGTCGCGGCGCGCGGTGATTACGGGCCTCGTTTGCAGTCTGGCCCTGCCGCTCGCCGCATCCGCACAATTCGCATCGCCGATAGCAAACGACGAACGTTTCATGCGCGAGGCGCAGAAGGCAGACTTCCCATTTGGCGCCGTGATCGTGCGCAATGGCGAGGTCATCGCGCGTGGCGGCAACCATGGCCGCAGCCATAAGGATCCGACCGCGCATGGTGAGATGACCGCGATCCGCAACGCGATCCGGATCGAAGCGGATGCGTGTCTACACCGTCAGCAATCTTCCGAATTGCGGTAGCTTGTCCGGCAACCCTGTCAGCCGCATGCAATCCCAAAACGATGCCTGGATAGCACTGACCACGGGGATGCCGATGTCGGTTTCCAGCGCGCTGATCATGCCGACGGTCCGCAGATTGGTGCAGCTGATATACATCGCGTTGGCGCCGTTCAATTCGGCTTCTCGCGCGAAGTGATACACCCGCTCAAGCGGGACATTGCCGATATCGACGCTATCGTTCAGGCCCATATTCCTGATACTCGCGATCTCGTACCCATGGCTGCGCAGAAATTCTGCGCCTCTGGCCGCCACGTCGTCGATATAAGGCGTAACAACAGCGACGCGGGTCGCTTCAAATTTCTTCAGGCCTCGCAGCACTGCACTCATGGAGGTCGAAACCGGAATGCCGTTGCTGTGCGCGCTCATGCGCTCTTCGAGAGAGGCATTGTAGCCGCTCTGCCCGCTCAGAAAGGATGCGCTGCTGCCGCCGAACATGATGATGTCGAGCGGCGCTGTCGCGAGCAGCGAAGTGCACTCTTCGAGAGGCCCCTCTTCCATCATTTCACTAAGACCCTTCACGGTCGTTTTTGGTAGCCTGATCCGTGTCTGATGGATCGTAACCCCTTTAGGGGCCATCGCCTGATACTCCGCGTCCTGTACCGTGCTGGACGCCATGTAGATCAGGCCGAATTTCCGGCGCCAACCCCAATAATCTTCCATTATCTGCCCTCTCCAAACCAACAGCCCGGCACATGCGAACCGAATTGGATTGCGTCACATCCCATACCTCTATGGGAGCCGTGGCATTTTTCTTGCTTTTCCACAATGCACTCATCGCGCCCAAGGATGCGCGACGGTCGCTCACGTGGAGGTTGCGATGCGCACGACGATGTCGAAGCGGCGGTTTCTGGTCGCGGGTGCCGCGACGTTATGCGCGCCTTGGGTTTTGCCGGCGCGCGCGGCCGCGCCGGTGAAATTCGTCGTCCCCTTTGCGGCCGGCGGCAGCGTAGACATCCTCGCGCGCCTGCTGGGCCGCCACATTACCGAACGCACGGACCAGCAGGTGGTGGTTGAAAACAAAGCAGGCGCCGGCGGAAACCTTGCGTTCTCGGCGGTGGCACAAGCAGACCCTGATGGTCAGACATGGCTGCTTGCGAGTGAAACCTTCGTCGTCAATCCGAGCTTCATGCAGTCCGTCCCCTACGATCCGGTGAAGGATTTCAAGCCCGTCATGCTGATCGCCACTCTGTCGCAACTCCTGTTCGCTGGCGCATCGTCAAGCATTGTCGATCTGGACACGTTCATCGCTGCTGCAAAGTCCAATGCGAAGGGACTCGATATCGCAACCCAGGGAAACGGCTCTCCCGGACATTTCGTCAGCGCGCTAATGACACAGCATGGGCTTAATGTCGTGCCGGTGCCGCATCGCGGCGGCGGTCCTGCAGTCCAATCCGTCGTCAGCGGCACGACCGCCGCCGGCGTGACCACACTTCCGGCCGCAATCGCATTGGTCAATGAGAAGACGATACGCCCGATCGCTGTTTCGACGACCAAGCGCTCGACATTCTTACCCGATCTGCCGACGATGAATGAACGTCTGCCAGGAACCATCGTCGATGGTTGGCAGGCGATGTTTGCACCGGCCGGGACTCAGCCTGAGGTCGTGGGGCGCATGAATAATGTGCTCGCGAGCATAATCCAGAAGCCCGAGGTCCGGGACATCCTGCTCAAGCAGTGTTTTGAGCCAGTCGCCGGCACTCCCGACGGCCTCGGTGAGATCGTGCGCGGCGACATGGAGCGTTGGCGCGTAATTGTCGAAAAGACGAATATCAGAGCGGGCTAGAGCGGAATCCAGCCGCCCTACACATCCACCTTGAGCGCGGCAATAAACGCCTCCTGCGGGATGTCCACCTTCCCGTACTGGCGCATCTTCTTCTTGCCTTCCTTCTGCTTCTCCAGAAGCTTGCGCTTACGTGTAGCGTCGCCGCCGTAGCATTTCGCCGTCACGTCCTTGCGCAGCGCGCGCACGGTCTCGCGCGCGATCACCTTGCCGCCGATCGCGGCCTGGATCGGCACCTGGAACATGTGCGGCGGGATCAGTTCCTTCAGCTTCTCCACCATGGCGCGGCCGCGGCCCTCGGCACGCGTCTTGTGCACCAGCATCGCCAGCGCATCGACCGGCTCGGCGTTGACGAGAATCTGCATCTTCACGAGATCGGACGGACGATAGTCGGTCAGGTGATAGTCGAACGAGGCGTAGCCCTTCGACACCGACTTGAGGCGGTCGTAGAAATCGAACACCACCTCGTTGAGCGGCAGGTCGTATTTCACCATCGCGCGGTTGCCGACATAGGTCAGCTCTTTCTGATTGCCGCGCCGGTCCTGGCAGAGCTTCAGCACCGATCCGAGATATTCGTCGGGCGTGAGGATCGTCGCCTCGATCCAAGGCTCCTGAATTTCCTCGATCTTCACGACGTCCGGCATGTCGACCGGATTGTGGATCTCGATCTCGCTGCCGTCGGTCAGGGTCATCTTGTAGATGACGTCGCTGCCATCGGTCAGTGTCATCTTGTAGATGACGCTCGGCGCGGTCGCGATCAGGTCGAGGTTGAATTCGCGCTCCAGCCGCTCCTGGATGATTTCGAGATGCAGCAGACCGAGGAAGCCGCAGCGGAAGCCGAAGCCGAGCGCCGCCGACGTTTCCATCTCGAACGAGAAGCTCGCATCGTTGAGCCGCAGCTTGCCCATCGCCGCGCGCAGATCCTCGAACTGCGCGGCATCGACAGGAAACAGGCCGCAGAACACCACCGGAATCGCCGGCTTGAAGCCGGGCAACGGCTCGGTGACCGGCTTGCGCGCATCTGTGATGGTGTCGCCGACGCGGGTGTCGGCCACTTCCTTGATCGAGGCGGTGAGAAAGCCGATCTCGCCGGGACCGAGTTCGTCGACCTCGACCTTCTTCGGCGTGAACACGCCGACGCGGTCGACGTCATAGACCGCGCCCGTGCCCATCATCTGGATGCGGTCGCCCTCCTTCAGGGTGCCGTCGACGATGCGCACCAGCACGATGACACCGAGATAGGCGTCGTACCAGGAATCGACCAGCAGCGCCTTCAGCGTGCCATTGCGGTCGCCCTTGGGCGCGGGCAGCCGGTGCACGATCGCCTCGAGAACGTCGGGAATCCCGACGCCGGTCTTGGCCGAGATCGGTATCGCATTGGAGGCATCGATCCCGATCACGTCCTCGATCTGCTCCTTGACCTTTTCCGGCTCGGCGGCGGGCAGATCGACCTTGTTGAGGACCGGGACAATCTCGTGGTTGTTGTCGATTGCCTGATACACGTTGGCGAGCGTCTGGGCCTCCACGCCCTGCGAGGCATCGACCACGAGGAGCGAGCCCTCGCAGGCCGCGAGCGAGCGGTTGACCTCGTAGGCGAAGTCGACATGGCCCGGGGTATCGATCAGATTGAGAATGTAGTCCTTGCCGTCCTGCGCGCGGTAGGTCAAACGCACCGTCTGTGCCTTGATGGTGATGCCGCGCTCTTTCTCGATGTCCATCGAGTCGAGCACCTGCTCCTTCCCCGCCATTTCCCGCGCGTCCATAGCGCCGGTGAGCTGAATCAACCGGTCGGCAAGCGTGGACTTGCCATGGTCGATATGCGCTACGATGGAAAAATTGCGGATATTGTCGATGGTTGCCGCTGTCATGTCGGGCGGGATAGCATTGCGGGAAAAGGGCTACAAGCAACGATAACAGGCTCGATAACAGGCTTGGCCCAGGCCATTGGGAGGCATGCCAGGTGGCGACGATCCGGCCCGCAACGGAAGCCGATCTGCCCGCGATTCTCGCGATTTATAACGACGCCGTCATGAAAACCACGGCGATCTGGAACGAGGCGCCGTCCGACCTGGAGGGCCGGCACATCTGGTTCGAGCGCAGGCGCAAGGCTGGCTTTCCGGTCCTGGTGGCGGATGCCGACGGGGTGCAGGGCTATGGCAGCTTCGGCGAGTTCCGGCCCTTCGATGGCTACCGGCACACCGTGGAGCATTCGATCTATGTCTTGGACGAGGCGCAGGGCAAGGGCTTCGGCCGGATGCTGCTGGCCGCGCTGATCGAGGAGGCCCGGACCATGGGCAAACGGGTGATGATCGGGGCGATCGACGCATCGAACTACGCCTCGCTCGCGCTCCACGAGACCATGGGCTTCGAGGAGGCTGGCCGCCTGCCGGGCGTCGGCGAGAAATTCGGCAAGCGGCTTGATCTGGTGCTGGTGCAACTCACGCTGTGAGCTGGAGTGCGGCGCTACGCGGGCAATCCATCACAGCGCGGCCGGCACCTCTGTCGCAAGCGTGGCTCAGCGGCCTCCGTTCACTTTGGTGCATTCGCGCAGACGCGCCACGGCTGCGCCAACCGATCTGTCGAATGACACCGAGCCCGCACGATTCCATGCCCGCCACTGGAATCCATTCGCCCGAACGATCCGCCCGATCTCATCGTCGCCGACCTCCAGATAGAGGCGTCTGCCGTCCGCATTGACGGTGATCGGTTCGTTCTGGCCTCCGATTTCGAGATTTGCACCCTCGAACATCCCTTTGGGTCCGTTGAACAGCACGGACAGCCGGTAGCGTCCGTCTCCGAAACGGCCGATGATGTTGTCGCCGTTATAGGCACGGCAGAAGACACTGCTTCTGTGCGGCGACTGGGTGAATCGCCAGGATCCGATCATCTGGCCGAAGGGCTCCTCTCCTCCCGAAGCCGGCTGCGCCGCGGGGGAGGCGGCACGCGGGGGAGGCGCGGATGCCGCGGTCCGGACCAGACGGCCATCGATATTCTGGATGTCCTGGATTTCGATCGTCGTGCGCCGCAGCTGCTGGTCGCGAGTTTTACACTCGGCGACGAGCATGACCCGCTCCGAAGTCACTCTGACATCGATCCGATCGCAGGAGCGCTGGAAGGACGATTGCCCTCGCCCGTCGAAAACCAGTTGGCCGTCGATATTGTGATAGCCGTTCAGATCGAACTCGGCCGGGTGAGTCCGCCCGGACCGGTCGCGACATGTTGCTCCGATCGAAACCGCGCCTGCAGGGCGCTCGATCCGGATGTCGTTGCAGGAGCGCTGAAAGCTCGACGGACCCGCATATGCAGCCCCACTGCAGATAACCGTGCTTGCCAACACGGCGAGGAAGCGAAACACGTTGGTATCTCCAAACTTGAAAAGATATAGAGCGCGTCAAGAAACAAGAGTTGAGGTTCGTACGCAATCGTCGATGCGAGTCAAGTTCGTAGCCACGCCAGCCTCGACTTGCGCGACCACCCGTCGCACGCCATGCATCGACCGCGATGACTCCGAGCATTGAAAGGCAGCATCACGAAAGCAATCGCTGCGCGACTCCCTTAATCCCTTCAGTCGCATGTGAATAGGCGCGTTGACCTTTCGCTCGTATTCGCATCAACGTTCCGCGCGGCTTCGATGCAAAGGAAACGGAATGTCAACGCGACGCGCCGGACGCAATGTCCTCTGTGCAGCTCTTGTATCTTTGGCTGGCCTTCAGTTTGCCGGCGATGCCTTCGCGCATTTGAATGCAAAGCCATACGCCCGCAAAGGTGACTGGACGATCGAAATCATTCCCGACCGCAATGGGCGCCCGTCATTCTGCCGAGCAAAACGCCCGTACGCCACCGAAACGTGGCTGGCTTTTTCTCAAGGGAAAGGTCCGTTCGCGATCGAGTTCAGCGGAATTGGGTCGCTCGCTGCCGGAAATAAATACGCGGTGCAATTCTGGATCGACCGGCCGCGGCCCGAGGGACCGACATCGACATTCGCCGCCAAGGTCGAAGATCCGGATGACTGGGAGCTCATGCGCGTGACCGAGGGCATCGACGAGATCGGCGACATTGACCTGCTCATGAACGGAAAGGTGCTTCACATCCGTTCGGCCTCTGAAAAGTGGCAATACGATCTGAGGGGCGCCAATGCCGCGCTCAACAGCCTGTTCGAATGCAAGGACCGCGTGATCCTCAATCAGAATGCGCCTCGGATGACGCAGGCGGCGCCTCAGCGGCCGGCGCCACAAGCTGCTCCGCCGCCCGGCCTGAAAGATCTCGGCAACTCGGTCGGCGCGGCAATCGCCGACAAGCTCGGCTGTCCGCGGCCGGGCACGATCCGGTCGGCGCGGAGCAACGATCCGGCCACCGTAACCTTCATCAACAATTCGGGGCGAGCGCTCAAGATCAGCTGGATCGACTTCGAGGGCGCGTTCAAGAATTATCGAACGCTGCGCCCCGGCGAGCGGTACACACAGCAGACGTTCATGGGTCATCCCTGGGTGGCGCAGGAAGTCGGCAATGACAGGTGTTTTGGCTCGGTCTATTACCCGCGGAGCCGTAACAACAATCATACTTTCAATCCCTAACACTGGCACCGGGTCCGCTATTGTTCGATAGCGGCCTCGAGCGATCCTGCGCGGTCGGGCGGGTCCCCTTCAACGCAACGCGCCATCGATGTGAAAGAGGTTTCCGTGAAAGCCGAATTGTTGACGCGCAGCGCAATCGCGGCAGCTACGATCGCCGCAGCCATCTTCGCCCATCCGGATCTGGTGCGCGCGGCGGAAAGCCGGCCTGTCGATTGCGAACTGACGGTTCGCGGCAGGACCTACATCAAGGGCGTCTGCGACTTCAGACCGGCAGGGGGAGGCGGATTCCAGATCAGCGGCGGCGATTATTTTGCGTATGTGAATGTCATCAGCCCGGGTGTCGGCGAAGCGAGCTGGAACGCGAACCCGGAATCGACCCATGCTCAGGCCAATCTCGGGACGGTCACGCGCAAGGGCGCCTGCTGGGTGGGCGCGAATGCCACGATTTGCGCCAGGGACCTTCCACCCGGAAGGGCGAAAGCCGCGGCCGCAGCTCAACCCGACGGCGCGAGCCTGTTTCCTGATTTGCCCGGCGCGAGCACAGCCTGCATCGGTGCGGAAGGTCCGCTCGAAGCAGGCAAGGCCCTGGTCCTGCATAACTGCCGCGTGCCTGCGGACCACATCATTGTCCGCCGCGGCGATGGCAGTCTCGGGATCTCGAAACGTCCGGATCTCTGTCTCGCGCTCGAAGCGCCGGGGATGTCGAAGCCGGTACAGCTGATTGTGGACGTTTGCCGGCCTGATTTGCCGCAATGGACCACCAGCGCAACGGCGTTGAAAGCCGACGTTGTGCGCTCTTCGGACGGCCTCTGCCTCACCATTCCAAAGGCCAGCGATGCCAACGCGCGGTTTCCGTTCTTTGTCAGCGCAGCTCAGTGCGACGGTCGCGCGATAGCGTTCTTCCTCACGAAGGACTAGCGGATCGCGTGCTTGCGGTCGACTGGACCAGGTGTCGCCCGGCAGCGAACAACTGCGCGGCACATAACAGCTCAGCGCAGATGCTTGCCGGGGTCCCAGCCCTCTTTCGCCAGATGGGTCTCGCCGAAATGCAGGGGCTCGTCTTCCAGCGGCGTGGCGAAGGTGTCGTTCCAGCGGTTGAGGAAGCCAAACAGCGCAATGACGCCGACGATCTCGACGACCTGTTCGTCGTCCCAGTGCTTGCGCAACTCGGTGAACATCTCTTCGGTCACGGCATTCGGAACGCAGCCCGCCGCGACGGCGACATCCAGCGCCGCGCGTTCGGCGGGAGAGTAGAGCGGGCTCGTCTGGTAACTCCACACTTCATCCAGCTTCTTCTGTTCGACCCCGAGCTTGGCCGATCCTTCCGCGGTATGCGCCATGCAGTACTTGCAGCCGGCGGAACGGCTGGCGACGTGCGAAATCAACCGCTTCAGCTTCAGATCGACCCTGCTGTCCGCGCGCCAGACAGCGCTCGACAGCGCGGCATAGCCCTGCGTCAGCTTCGGATCGCGCTGCATGATCAGCATCGAATTCGGCACGAAGCCCATGCGCTTTTCGGTCGCGTCGAATTGCGGCTTCAGCTCCGGGGTCGCTTCCGGCGGCAGCGGTGCGAGGCGCGGCGGCGGCAGGGTGCGTTGATCCACAATTGTTCCTCCAGTGAGGTCGCCTGCAAGATATCCGAAGATCGGAGTGATAACAGAGCCAAGCCAGGGTCCGCTCTACGCGCTCTTCCGCTTTCTGTTGGAAGGGGCCGACGGCATGGCTGCTCGCTTTCCTTCGTTAAGTGCGGCCGCGGAGCGAACCAGCGCCTTGAATGCTTCAGCGTCAATCGTTCCGCCTTCGATAATGTCGATCGCGCGCCGCATGTTGCCGTCGAGACTCGCGTTGAACAGGCCCGAGGGGTCAAGAAGCGACGCACCCTTGGCGAAGGTCAGCTTGACCTTGTCCTTATAGGTCTCTCCCGTACAGATGATGCCGCTGCGTTCCCAGACCGGCACGCCAGAAGGGTTCGACGGCTTCTGCCATTTCACCGTCTCGACCGCGTCGGGGCACGCCTCTTTGATGAGCTGGCGCATGCGCGCCAGCGCCTCGCCGCGCCAGTCGCCCAGTGACGCGATCTTGGCATCAATCAGTTGGGATGCGGACGCCTCCGCGGTGACCTTCGTCGCGCCGCGCTTCGTCATAGCCATGACAACTCGCCCCCATTTGATCGTCCGCTTCCTGCGGACGCTTTAGCGGTTTCGAAAGGTGTTGCCCATCTCATACCGGTCCGCAGTTAATGACGGGACATCATGACACTCCCATTCGGCGATCTCGACATGAGCAATCCGGAGCACGTTGCTTGGGTCAAGGCCCAACGCAATCCGGAGCTTTGGCACGCCGCGGCGATCTGCGTGCTGGTTTATCTCGGCGATCCGCAGCGATTTCTGTTGTGGCTGATCGAGCAGCCAGAGATGGACAGGGCGACAGCGGGATACGTGTTCCTTGGAAGGGAGGGCGCCCACTACCTTCAGGGCCAGACTGAATTCCATGGTGAAGGCTTATCCGGATTGGACCTGCGCGACGTGTTGCACGCCCTGTGCCGGCGCGGGTCAACCACCGGCTTTACGAATGACACGATCGGTCTTCATCCGAAATTTGAATCCGCCCGGCGGGCTTGCCTCGATCTGGTGGCGCGCAGCGCCGTGGCCGAAGGCATCCCCGTCCCGCATGCGATCATCGACACGCCGTTTCCTCTCGAACGAAAGACAGCCTATTTCGTGGAAGACGGGACGATCCTGCAGGACGAAGACGCGTAGCATTGTTCGGCCGGACCGCGCGGCCTACGCGCGCAACTCATCGGCTGCGATTGCGAGAATCTCGTCCGAAGCACCAACCGCAATAAAATGCCCCGCATCCTCCACCGAATGCCAGACCGCACCCGGCATGCGATCGGCGATCGTTCGATTGACGAACGGTGCAACGAGCGTATCGGCGAGACCCTGCCAGACGTGCACGCGGCGTTCGATCCTGGTCACGTCGAACGCCCAGGCGCGGTAGAGCAATTCGCTGTCCTGCACGAGCCCTTCGCTGCCCTGCGCGAAGCATGCGGCGCTCATCTCGCAAAAGATGGCATCCATGCCCGGCCGGAGCAGAATCTGCCGATCGTAGGAATTAACGGCTTTCAATATCTGCTGAAAGTATGTCTTGCGGAAATGTTCGGCGGTGATGCCAAGCGCTGCGTACATCAGATGGAAGCCCGGCTCGAAATGCAGCGCGAGAAAACCGCCGAGCGCGTCGGCTTTCGACAGGCGATCCGCGGCCCAGTTGTCGCCGAAGGCACCGTAACATCCACCCGCGATGTTGGTGACATGGCGCAGCCGATCCGGATCGATATAAGCCGCGGCCGCGAGCGCCCACGGCCCGCCTTCCGACCAGCCAGTGACTCCAAATGTGCGATGCCCGAGCGCATCGGCGATCGCTGTCAGGTCGTCGGCCCAACCGGCGTAGGTGCGGTTCGCCTGCGGGCTGGATTGTCCAATGCCGGGCCGGTCCACGCAGATCAGGCGCAATCCGCATTTCGACGCCGCGTCTGCGAACAGGAACGCCTCAAGCCTGCTGCTCGGTCCGCCGTGGTTGTGAATGACCAGGGGCCCGCGCGGATTGCCGACCTCGCAATACGCAAGCGTGCGACCGTCCTGTGCGACGATCGTTTTCGTTGCCGCGGTTGCTGCGCTGGTGTTCATTCGCTCACATCGTCTCGCCCGGCAGTTTACTGGCCTGTTTCACCCAGTCGGTGAATTGCACCTCGTCGAATCCATCCTCGTAAATGTCGAGATACCGCACGTCCTTCTGCTTCGACGCGCCGGGCGGCACGGGATGAAGCGACGCGCCGCGGAAGAATGCGACCTTGATGTATTTCGCGAAAACATGAAAGCTGAGGAAATAGTGGCTTTCCTCGACGCCGTAGAACGGCGAATTCCACTTCACCGCCTTCCTCACGTCGGGGACCGCGCGCGTGATCAGCGCGTCGATACGGCGGCCAGCATCGCTCTTCCAGCCCGGCATCGCGGCGATATAGGCCTGCACCGGCGCGTCGCCATAACCTTTTGCGATTTGCGGATTGCCACCGGAGAGAAGCTTGGTTTTTTTGGACCTGCTGCCTGCTCCGGACCTCGGGGCCGTCTTGCTCAGCTTGCTCGTGTGCCTCGCTGGTTTCGCCGGCCCGCTGGCTTTCCTCGCCATTCGTGCACTCCCGCTTTCAGGCCGCGCTATATCAAAGAAATGGCCGGGCATTGCCCGGCCATCTCCGTAGCCTGCATTTACCGATGCGCGGCAATCAATACCGGTAATGTTCCGGCTTGTACGGACCATCCTGCTTCACGCCGATATAGTCGGCCTGTTCCTTGGAAAGCTTGGTCAGCTTGACACCGATCTGCTCGAGATGAAGCCGCGCGACCTTCTCGTCGAGATGCTTCGGCAGCGTGTAGACCTTCTTCTCGTACTTGCCGTCCTTGTTGTGGGCCCAGAGCTCGATCTGCGCGAGCGTCTGGTTGGTGAAGGACGCCGACATCACGAAGCTCGGATGGCCCATCGCGTTGCCGAGGTTCACGAGACGGCCTTCCGACAGCAGGATGATGCGGTGGCCGTCCGGGAATTCGATCTCGTCAACCTGCGGCTTGATGTTGACCCACTTCATGTTCTTCAGACCGGCGACATCGATCTCGTTGTCGAAGTGGCCGATGTTGCACACGATGGCGCGGTCCTTCATGTTCCGCATGTGGTCGGCGGTGACGATGTCCTTGTTGCCGGTGGCGGTGACGAAGATGTCGGCGCGCTTCACGGCGTCTTCCATGGTCGTGACCTCGTAACCTTCCATCGCCGCCTGCAGGGCGCAGATCGGATCGATTTCGGACACGAGCACGCGGCAGCCGGCGTTACGCAGCGACGCCGCCGAACCCTTGCCGACGTCGCCGAAGCCCGCGACCATGGCCACCTTGCCGGCCATCATCACGTCGGTGCCGCGGCGGATGCCGTCGACGAGCGATTCCTTGCAGCCATACAGGTTGTCGAACTTCGACTTGGTGACCGAGTCGTTGACGTTGATCGCCGGCCACAACAGCTTGCCGACCTTCTGCATCTCATAGAGGCGATGCACGCCGGTCGTGGTCTCTTCCGAAACCCCCTTGATCGAGTCGGCGAGCGCCTTGAAGTAGCCCTTCGGCTTCTCCTTGAGCTGCTTCTTGAGCAGCGCGAAGAACACCTCTTCTTCCTCGGAGCCCGGCTTGTCGAGAAACGCGGTATCGCCGTTCTCGGCACGCAGGCCGAGATGCACGTACATCGTGGCGTCGCCGCCATCATCCAGGATCATGTTCGGGTAGCCGCCGCCATGCCAGTCGAACAGCTTGGCGGTGTAATCCCAGTAATCCTTCAGGGTCTCGCCCTTCACGGCGAATACCGGAATGCCGGCAGCGGCGATCGCGGCAGCGGCGTGATCCTGCGTCGAATAGATGTTGCACGACACCCAGCGCACATCGGCGCCGAGCGCCTTCAGGGTCTCGATCAGCACGGCCGTCTGGATCGTCATGTGCAGGGAGCCGGCGATGCGCGCGCCCTTCAGCGGCTGCGACGCGCCGTATTCCTCGCGGGTTGCCATCAGGCCCGGCATCTCGGTTTCGGCAAGCGAGATTTCCTTCCGGCCGAAATCGGCGAGCCCGATATCGGCGACGATGTAATCCGAAAAGCCCGGCTTCTTGGCGGTTGCTGCAGTCATGACACTCCCTTGACGCTCTGTCTGACGTGGATGTCGGAAAAAGGATGGAGCCCGCTTGGGCGCGGGCTGGTTCGGCGGTGCCTATAGCAGGGTCAGCACTGTCGCGCAATGTGGATATAAAGATTTCTTTATGTCCGTTCCAAGTTGTTGACTCGGACACTTTCAAGTAACATATGAAGTTACATGAAATACGACAGTCGCCTGTCCGGTGTCCTTCACGTGCTTCTGCACATGGCGGAATCTGACCGCCCGTCGACCTCCGAGACACTCGCGAAGGCGATGGGCACCAACCCGGTGGTGGTGCGCCGGATCATGGCCGGCCTGCGGGACAAGGGTTTTGTCCGCTCGGAAAAGGGACATGGAGGCGGCTGGACCCTCGCCTGCGACCTCACCTCGGTGACCCTGCGCGACGTGTACGATGCGCTCGGCTGCCCCTCGCTGCTGGCGATCGGCCACCGCTCGCAATTTCCCCAATGCCTGGTCGAGCAGGCGGTGAACGCCGCGCTCGATCCAGCCTTCCGCGATGCCGAAGCGCTGCTGCTGGCGCGGCTCGGCGACGTCACGCTGGCCGCGCTGAGCAAGGATTTTCACGACCGCATGACCGCCCGCGGCAGCGCGCAGCTTTTCCACAAGGATGCATCATGACCGATTTTGTCGCGCCCTTCCGCGATCCGCAGGCTGTGGCGCGTTATACCGATGGACCGCGTCGTTCCGTGCCGGGTTTTGCCGATCTGCACAGGATGACCGGCCTGCTGCTCGGTGAAAACGCACCGGCTGATGCCCGTGTGCTGGTGCTGGGGGCCGGCGGCGGCCTCGAACTCAAGGCGCTGGCCGACATGCATGACGGGTGGACTTTCGACGGCGTCGATCCGTCGCCGGAAATGCTGTCACTGGCCGAGCAAACGGTCGGTGCGCATGCGCCGCGCGTTCGTCTGCATGAAGGCTTGATCGATATCGCGCCGGACGGCCCTTTCGATGCCGCGACCTGTTTGCTGACCTTGCATTTCCTGCAAGCCGACGAACGTCTGCACACCGTGCGAGAGATCAGGCATCGCCTCAAACCCGGTGCGCCATTCGTGGCCGTTCATCTCAGCTTTCCGCAAGATGACGAAGAACGCGGGCAATGGCTATCGCGGTATGCGGCTTTCGCCGTCAGGTCCGGGATTGATGCTTTGCAGATGGCGAAAATGCGCGCTGCGGTCGGAACGCATCTGCCTCTTTTCAGTCCTGAGCAGGATGAAGCGATCCTGCGCGACGCAGGATTTTGCGACGTCAGCATGTTTTACGCCGCCTTCACCTGGCGCGGCTGGGTGGCTCGCGCCTGATTCATTTCGCCGCGTTCATTGCGCCGCGCCCCGTCGAAAGCGTACGTGCCGCAGGTCAGCGCTTCCGCACCGCACCGGCGGAGGTGAACCACTCGCCGTCCTCTTCTTCCCGCTTCGGTTTGGGCGACGCCTTCTTTGTCTTCGCAACCTTTGCCGGCCTCTCGGCGGGCTCGACGTCGCCCTTCACAAGCGACAAGAAATGCTGCCGTCGCCAGGCGGGGTCGGACGCCTTCATATCCGGATGATGTCTGTCGAGACGGGCGACCAGCGCTTTCATCTCGGCGTCCTTCATGCCATCGACCAGAAGCCGGAACAGGTCCTTGCCCAGCGCCTTTCGCGCGGCACGCAGATGCTGAATGCGAAGCGCCTTCGTCTTCAGGTATTTCACCAATGTGGTCCGCGCGGATGTTGCGGCGTCCGCGCGGAGCGCCGTAAAGATATCGGGACTGTCCGCGATGGCGCGCCAGACCTCGAACCCGTCAAACTCACGCGCCATGCAGGACCTCTCTCACCTCTCTGACCAGATCCGCGAGCATCGTGTCCGTTCCATCGCGCCATTTCCGCGAAAAGGTCGGATGCGTATCGGCTGTACCGAGCGCTTCGGCGATAGCAGCACGTTCAAGAATCTCCGTTGCAAAGACCGCGAATTTCGCATCCGCCTTTGCCGCCTCGAGGCGCAGCCGCTCGCTCGTCCTGTCGTGCTCGCGGATCGGGCGCCGGCGCGTAATGACAACATGCGGCGGACGCTTAGGCCTCTTGAGGTTGCTCTGATCCGCGATCGGGCCCCGCCAGAGATTGCTGCAGAAGGAGTTGAGACCGTAGGTGGACAGGAAATCCGGAATCGTCGGCACGATGACGAGATTGGCGAGCCGGATACTCACCTCGGTCAGCACCGAGATGCCGGGGGCACAGTCGATCAGGACGTAATCATAGGACTTCTTCGTGCGCTTCAGCTCTTCCTTGATGATGGCGTACAGCGCCTCAACGATCCGCTCGAGCGACATTCCGGTCTTGGTCAGCGTGAAGATCAGATCGCGTTCGATCAATCTGAGTTCCGAACTCGACGCGAGGAGCGATAGCGGCAAGGGCCGGCCAAGATGGGTGACGCCGCTGACGTTGGACTGAATGCGCTGGTCCAGCGCCGCATTCATCTGCCGCCTGATGAAACGATCTTCGAGGAACGCATCGACGGTATTGCCGTCTTCGATGATGGCTTTGAGCGCACGGTCTCCGGCCAGGCAGATCGAGGCATTCGCCTGCGGGTCAAGATCGACCACCAGCGTGTCTGCGCCGCCCGCGGCCAGCGTTTCGGCAAGACCGATGACCGTTGCCGTCTTGCCGACACCACCCTTCATGTTGGCGACGGCGATGACCTTTCCTTTCATCGCGGTGCACCGTCTTCACGCACCGTGGCAGCCTATTTTTCCGACAATGACGGCTTGTCGAAGATCGACGGTTTGCTGAGCGCGCCGAGCTTTTCTGCAAGCGACGCCTTGCTGTCGGCCAGCGGCTGCTTGGGATCGGCGGGTTTGGCGGACGCCGCGTTTGGTGCGGCGGCCGGGGCCGCAATGGGCTTGAGCAGCCCTGCCTGCTGAAGCGCAGTTGCGGTCTGCTGCATCCGGTTGATCAGCTCGATTGCGGCGTTGACCGGAAGCACGAGACGGCAGGCCGGGTAGCGGCGGCCGGACAATTGCTGACCTTGCTTCAGCTCGTCCATGCGGGTGACGCCGAACTCGATCCGCATCGTCTGTCCATCGAAGAACACGTTGTTGACCGAATCGGCAAATGTTTCGCCGCACTCCGGCTGATCGACATAGCGGATGGCCGCGGCTTGCTGTTTGGGCGGATTGGCAGAGCTATCCATAAGGACCGTCCCTCTAAAATGGCCGGCGCCGGCCCGGATCCGGATTTATATCCGCAATCGATGTGGCGCCAATCGATAGTTCCAGCGGATATCGCGACGGCAACCTGTGCCGTCTTCAATCGTCTTCGTCGAAGCGGCCGCCGATCAGACTTTCGATGGCATCGATGACGGCCTCGGCATCCTTGCCGCTGGCCTCGACCGTGATCGTCGAGCCGGGCCCCGCGCCCAGCATCATCAAACCCATGATGGAGGTGCCGCCGACCGTTTCGCCGCTCCTCGTCACTCGGACATCGGCGTCAAAGCGCTCGACGGTCTGCACAAATTTCGCGGACGCGCGCGCGTGCAAGCCCTTCTTGTTACAAATTTCGATGGCGCGGACTATTGATCCGTCTGCTTTCATTTTCCGGCAAGCACCCGGCTGGCGATTGTCACATACTTGCGACCAGCATCCTGCGCGGCTGCGACCGCATCTGGCAAGGCCTGATCGCCGCGAACCTTGGCGAGCTTGACCAGCATAGGCAGGTTGATCCCGGCGACCACCTCGACCTTGGGGCGGCTCATGCAGGAAATCGCCAGATTGGAGGGGGTGCCACCGAACATGTCGGTCAGGATCGCGACGCCGTCGCCGGTGTCGACCCGCTTGACCGCTTCGATAATGTCCTTTCGACGCTGCTCGACGTCGTCGTCAGGCCCAATCGTGATGGCTTCGATCTGCTTTTGCGGACCGACCACGTGCTCAAGCGCCGAGCGGAATTCCACGGCAAGCCGACCGTGGGTGACGAGAACAAGGCCGATCATCAAGGACTCCGGCGGGCGCGTTTCGCATTGCGGGCGCCGCTCGAAAGGGCGCTCATCTTGACCATCCGAAAACCCATTGCAAGGCCCGCCCGGGCATTTTCGGAGTCATGTTGCAACGCGGTAAATAGGAACGCCACCGGTTTTTGCGAGGGCCCAGATTCGGCTCGATCGTCGGATCAGCATTGCGAAACGGCAGGAAAATCGCTGCCCTCCGCGAGAAACGCCTGCAACAGGAGGCGGGGATCCGCGTCCGGTGCGACCGGAAGCCGCGCCAGCGCAACGCCCTGAATGCGGGTCACAAGGTCTGTGGATTGCGGAAGCCGCTGCGCGTCGGACACAGCCAGATCGACGACGAGGTCGGCCACCGCCACCGATTCGAATGGCAGGCGCACGATACCGATCCCACGCACCTCAATCAGTCCCTGAAGCGCGAAAGCGGGGCGCATCAGCAAGCGCCCGTGCACGGCTTCAAGATGGATGCGGTCGTCGCCGACCAGGCAGCTGAACATGCCGCCGGCGGATTGCAGCAATGACAGCGCGAGCGACGACTTTCCCGCGCCGGACGGTCCTCGTATCAGGATGCCGCGGCGGCCGAGGATGATTGCGGTGGCATGGGTGGTCGCGGACATGATGAGCCAGAGCCGCCGTTCCGGCCGCGGGTTAAGCCGCGGGCAATTGCACGACGAAGCGCGCGCCAAGGACCAACGGCTCGGCCCCGTCATGGGTCGGCACGCCGTGGCGATTCTCCGCCCAGATCTTCCCGCCATGCGCCTCGATAATCTGCTTGGAAATCGACAGGCCTAGTCCGGAATTGTTGCCGAAGCCCTGATGTGGCCGGTCGGTGTAAAAGCGGTCGAATATCTTTTGCATCGCGTCGGGGCGAATGCCGGGACCATCGTCATCGACGACAACCTCGACCTTGTCGCGAACGCGCCGTGCGATGACGCGGACCGTGCCGCCGGGCGCGGAGAACGATCGCGCATTGGCGATCAGGTTATCGATGACCTGCCCAATTCGGGAATCGTGACCCGGTACAACGAAAGCCCGCGGCCCGCCGCCTTCGAACGACAGCGCGACCTGCACGCCGTCATCCTTGCGCACCTCGTTGGCGACCGTGACCACGGTGGTCAGCAGCCTGTGCAGGTCAACGGGCACGGATTCCTGGCGTTGCAATTCGGCGTCGAGGCGGCTCGCATCGGAAATGTCGGAGATCAGCCGGTCGAGGCGGCTGACATCGTGCTGGATGACGGCGAACAATCGCTCCTTGCTCTCCTGCGTCCGCGCCAGCGGGATCGTCTCGACGGCCGAGCGCAGCGACGTCAGCGGGTTCTTCAACTCGTGCGCCACATCCGCCGCAAAGCTCTCGATTGCCTCGATCCGGCTGTACAGGACGTTGGTCATTTCCCGCAGAGCGCCGGACAGGTCGCCGATCTCGTCCTTGCGGGCGGTGAAGTCCGGAATTTCGACGCGCGATCGCACGCGCCGACGAACGCGTTCGGCAGCCTCGGCCAGACGGCGCACCGGACCCGCGATGGTGCGCGCGAGAAACACCGACAACAGCGTCATAACGACAGCGGCCACCGCGAAGACCTTGAGGATTGCGAGCCGCTCCGCCGACACGCTGTCTTCGATGTCCGCGCCCTGGGTCGACAACAGCAGCACGCCACGTACGGCGCGGAACCGCTGCAGCGGCGTCGCGACGGACACGATCACCTCGCCACGCGTATTCATGCGCACAAACGAACTCGTCGCACCGGTCATCGCGGCAACAACCTCGGGATAACCCCTGCCGTTCTGCGAACCGAGTTCGTGATAAATTGGGAAGTCGCCGCGCGTCAGGCGCTTCTTGATCGACAACCATTGCCGCTCGAAAAAGCCCGGCCGCTCGTCCTCCGGCGTGGGCAGGTCGAAGCGCAATACGTCGCCGCGGCCATAGAGGCTGCGGCTGTCGAGAATCAACACGCCCTCGCGATCGTAGATCCGTGCGCGGGTGTTGGTCGGGGAGATCAGCCGCCGCAAGACAGGCGCGACGCGCTCGGGATTGATCGAAAATTCGAGCATCGCCTCGTCCGGCCCGTAGGTCTCGCCGAGCTGCAATTCGAGCAGGCGATCCGGATCGATCGTGATCGAATCCGTCTCCACCACCGCGGAGGCCGCGATCGCGCCGGCGATGATTTCGGCCTGCACCTGCAGACTGCGGATACGAGCTTCGATGAAGAACTGACGCGACTGCGACAGATAGAGAATGCCGATAAACAGCACGACAAGACTGGCAACGTTGAGAAACACGATACGTCGCGTCAGGCTCGAAGAGCCCTGGCCGACGAAGTAGTGCCAGTAATCGGCAATCCTGCGGAACAGCCCGAGCCGGCGCGGATGCGCACCGTCGGCCGACGATTGGTCGTCGGCCGGAAGGTCGGAGCTCAGCTGCTTGGTCCGATCGAGCACGTCACCTGCGCCCTGGGTTCATCTCCTGCGCCACATCACGGCACCGGGGTCACCCCCAATCTAGTGCAATGCGGCGAAGATGTCAGATCGGCGCGGACGGGATCCGCCCGCACCGGCCCATCCGGCTCAGGCTTCCTTGAAGCGATACCCGACGCCGTACAGGGTCTCGATCATGTCGAAGTCGTCATCGACGACCTTGAACTTCTTTCGCAGCCGCTTGATGTGGCTGTCGATGGTGCGGTCATCGACATAGACCTGATCGTCATAGGCCGCGTCCATCAGAGCATTTCGGCTTTTCACCACGCCCGGTCGGCTCGCCAGCGCCTGCAGGATCAGGAATTCGGTCACCGTCAGCGTCACCGGCTCCATTTTCCAGGTGCAGGTGTGACGCTCGGGATCCATGCGCAGCAACCCGCGCTCCAGAACCTTGGCGGTATCGACCTCTTTCGGAGCCGTCCCGTCCTTCGGCTGGCCGCGGCGGAGCACCGCCTTGACCCGCTCGACGAGAAGCCGTTGCGAGAAAGGCTTACGGATGAAATCATCCGCGCCCATCTTGAGGCCGAACAATTCATCGATTTCCTCATCCTTGGAGGTGAGGAAAATCACCGGCATATCGGTCTTCTGCCGCACGCGGCGCAGAAGCTCCATGCCGTCCATGCGCGGCATCTTGATATCGAGAATCGCGAGATCGGGCGGCGACGACTTGAATCCGTCCAGCGCGGAGGCGCCGTCGGTATAGGTCATGATCCGATAGCCCTCGGCTTCGAGCGCGATGGATACGGACGTGAGAATGTTGCGGTCGTCGTCGACGAGAGCGATGGTCGGCATGACGCCTCTTTCTGCGGTAAAATCCCCAAGGGGCTTGAAGCCCGCAAAGCTGGGCCGAAATGTGACTATTCGGCAACAACTCCATGATTCTGCTTCAATGACGTACATATCCCTCTTTTGTTCCTGTAGCCAGCCCGATGGGACGGGAGCCTTCACGTTCTCAGCGAGCAATGTCCGATGAAGCCGCAGGCCGATTTCGATCCCCGAATCGCAGCCAAGAAACTGCTGCGCGAAGCCCGCTCCGGGGCTCTTGCGAGCCTGATGCCTGGCTCCGGCGACCCCTATTGCTCGCTGGTGAATGTTGCCACCGCCTTCGACGGTTCGCCGCTCCTTCTGATCTCCCGGCTTGCGATTCATACAAAAAACGTGATCGCCGATCCCCGCGTGTCCCTGATGCTGGACGAGCGCAAGGAAGGCGATCCGCTTCAAGGCGCGCGCGTCATGCTGATGGGTCGCGCCGTCGTCACCACGGACGAGAACGACAGACGCCGTTATCTCGCCCGGCAGCCGGAAGCGGCCATGTTCGCCGGCTTTGCCGATTTCGCCTTCTACCGCATCGAGATTTCGGCAGCGCATCTGGTCGCCGGCTTCGGCCGCATCGTCGACCTTAAACCGCAGGAGATCCTGACCGACCCGACGGGCGCTGACGATCTGCTTGCGGCAGAAGAGCGCGCCTCCGCGCATATGAACGAAGACCATGCAGACGCCTGCCGCCTTTATGCGACCAGGCTCTATGGCGCACCGGACGGTGATTGGCGCTGCGCAGGCTTCGATCCCGAAGGACTCGAATTGCAGAATGGACGCGTCGCGGTGCGCGTACCGTTTCCGCAACGGATCAATGGAGCCGGTCCGTTGCGCGCCGTCCTCGTACAGATGGCACAGGCGGCGCGGGATAACGCCGGCTGATTGAACCTGCCCTCACGGCGGCGCGACCAATGTGCGACTCGCCTTCGTGGCCGCAGCCTGCACAACGGCGCCGGGCGTGATATGGTTTCATCGCGAGTGCCGCTTGATCGAGGGCCTAGTCATGACGCGCATCAAGACATTCATCGCCGCCGCCCTTGCGGCCGCATTCGTAGCAGCAGGCACAATCCCGTCCTTTGCGCAATCGAGCCGCATCGAAGAAGCGCTGACGCCGAAGAATCCACCGAGCCAGACCCGCAGCCTCACGCGCTCGCTGAACGCCGCACCGAACAATGCCGCCGATCAGAAAGTTCTGCAGAAGGCGCGCACACGAGCAATTTCGATCGAAGCTGTTGCGCCAGCCACGAAGGAAGAGCGCGAAGAGATCGCCAAGGTCATCGTCGACAAGCCGAAGATCGATATCGCAATCTTCTTTGATTGGCGTCGCGCTGCTTTCGCCGGCCCTCAAGGGTTCGACCATTCTCCTCAATGGCCATACCGACGCTGCCGGCAGCCCAAGTTACAATCTCGACCTCTCCCACCGGCGCGCGCAATCGGTTCGCCGCTATCTGATCCAGACCTTCAAGATCCCGGAGGACAAGCTCCTGGTTGCCGGCTTCGGGTTCGAGCGTCTCAAAGTACCGGATCAACCGCTGTCCGGTGAGAACCGCCGGGTCGAGGTCGTGAACGCCTCGAACTGAACGCTGCGCCGGGCAGTTCCAGCTCCGGACCGCGCGTCGGAACAGCCCGCCGCTCGCTCCGTCGTCAGTCCATGCCTGCGGCAGAAGCGGGCAAGCATTGCGGCTTTGACATCGTTAACGCGACTTCCCCAGACTCTGTGCGCACTTGCTGCGTTGCAGCGATCACAGCTGCGATGCAAGAGCCTCAAAATGCTTGGCATTCGACATTCCCGGCTCTAAGAAACGCGCGGCCCGGATGGGGGCCGATTGATCTATCTCAAGGGCCACACCGACATCGGCGTGTGACTGGAAGCTGGCCGCGGCAGGGCGGCTGCGGGCGTTTTTCGGAGGACTTCCGTGCAGGAAACTGGCGTAAGAAACCAAGCTTACGGAGCGGACAAATTCGGTCTGAAGGATCTTCAGGCCGTCCACTGGAACCTGACGGACGCGCCGCTTTACGAGCACGCGGTCGCAAAGGGCGAAGGCAACATTGTCGCGGGCGGTGCGCTGTGCGCGGAGACCGGCCATCACACCGGCCGCTCGCCCAAGGACAAGCATACCGTGGTCGACGA
>VFQN01002430.1_pt1 | contig 28728 bp, 36 predicted proteins | sample 3512371 | NCBI WGS metagenome assembly VFQN01 (sample SAMN10412370, study PRJNA504923) | tailings metagenome | isolation source: Replicate 2 from Balatoc abandoned mine | place: Philippines: Itogon, Benguet | collected 2017-08-28
CGTCGCACAGCCGCGAGCCCGGCGCCCCGCCCTCCGGCCAGTCCTCCAGGATGCATCGCATGGCGTTCTGGGGCCAGCGGCCGCCCTCCGCCTGCTGCACCACCCACTGCGCCAGATCCAAGTCCCCGTGCCTCGCCACCCGCAGCAGCGCGCTGGTATCCAGCCCCTCCAACCGGCACCCTGCCTCCGCCAGCAGCTGCAGCACCCGCAGCAGGTCGCCAGCACTAGGGTCAGCTGCACCCGCGTCCGCATCATCCCTGTCCTCACCGCTGCTACCGCCGCTGCCGCCACCGCTGATGCCGTTGTTGACAGGCCGCCGGACTGGCCACTCGCGCAGCACCGACAGGGCGGTGTCTGGGTCCGCCGGGCAGCCTACCACCTGCAGCAACCACTCCACCATGGCCACACTGCCACACACAGCCGCAGCCGTGTACAACCTTGGCGAAGGCCCCAGGCGCTGGCGCTGCCACAGCCACGCAGCCAGGTCCACACTGCCTGAGCTGACAGCAACGTACGACACCCACGGCTCCTCCTGCAATCTGCACTCCTCAAGCAGGAGGCGTACGGCCTCCAGCCTGCCCGACTTGACCGCCGGTGCCAGGGCGGTCTGTTGCGGCGGCACCCCCCGGTCCAGCAGCCACCTGAGAGCATCAGCGCTGCCGCTCCTCCCCGTCGCTTCCCACAGCCAAGCCGCCGAGGTGCCTGCCCCGCCGGTGGGCAGATCCACACCCTTCTCGTCCACCAGCCAGTCAGCCACAGCCAGGTCCGCGTGCTGCAGAGCGCAATTCAGCAGCGCGCGGCCCTGGTAGTCGTGCAGGGCGTCCCCGTGCCACGTGTCGTACACGTGCCGTACAATGTCGAAGCGGCCGGCCCCAGCTGCAAAGGTGAGGACCTTGGCCAGGACCTCCTTGCCCGGCGTGCCCTCAGACCTGTCCAGCAGCCAGCACACCTTGGCGCAGGCATCTGGGGTGCGGGACCCCGCGGCAGTGACAGCGCATTCCATGGCGTCCATCGGTAGGTCAGCGCCGTCGGGTTCTGGCAGCAGCCCCCACACGCCCTGCAGGACCTCCAGGCTGCCGTGCGACGCTGCAGCGTGCAGAGCCCGATCACGGTACAGCGGGCAGCCTTGCGCCACCAGCCAGGCGACCATGTGGGTGTGGCCCGCCTTGACAGCTGCAGTGCCAGGGTCGTCCATGTCTGGGGAGGGCCCGTAAAGGTCTTCCGACACCATCTCCGGGAACAGGCACGGCTGCAGCACCCCCCACGCCAGGCGCACGTTGGCCTCGCAGCCGCTGGCGGCCGCTGTGGACAGCAGCCGCAGCTTGTCCAGGTAGGTCATGCGTTTCCCTTGGTGTAGCAGCTGCCGCTGCCAGCACTCGTCTGCCGCGTGACCGGGAAGGGGCTGGCCGCAGCGCACGGTGCGGTGGCGGGGCGTGCTGAGGCGCCGGGCCGCGTCCTTGCAGGCCAGCCGGCCGCTGAGGGCCTGCTCGTTTGGCGGTAGCAGCTCTAGTACGCGGATAAAGAGCTCTGTTGGGAGCTCTTGGCCGGAAGAGGCAGCGGCCTGTCCAATCGAAGCAGGCTCTTGCTCTGCGGCTCGCGTGCGACTCCGCGTGGTGCGCCGCATTTTGCAATTAAATGGGATCACTGTCAGAGTGCCTCAGCCGGCTGGCTTGTGGCTTGCTTGCTTGCGGCCTGGGCCTCAAGGCGGCGGACTAGACCCCGTGCCCATGGTAGTGTGTAACGCCGTCATATGTCTGACTGGCTCATGTGCTTGCTGGGAGTATATTGCCGATTGGGGTTGCACTTGACCGCGGTGTTGATTAATTGGCAATTGCTTGGTCTTTGCGACTTTGGTCTTGTCAAGATTGTTACGTAATGAATAAACGGTGCTGCAGTACGTAGTTTACAAGCGAAGCAATGTGCATGCGGCATTTTCGGCATGTCGAGTACGGAGTCCTGAACCTGCACAAGGCCTCTCTACCTGACCTCCACGTGACCCCTGCAGCCCAGCCGTGTATTGGCGCGACCAGGCGCGACAGCCACAGCCGGAGGGTACTCTGGTCTCAACGGGAAGGTACGTGACTCTAGGAACCAGCTGTTGGCAAGTGCCGACGAAGGTGGGCGTGGGGGCAGCCGTGGGGGCGGTGGGGGCCTGGACCACTGGGGCCGCTTGTGCCACGGTTTGTGCCAGCCTGCGCGGCTGGCCGACTGACCCTGGAAACACGTGTAAGCTGTAAGAGCTCTTCCATATGCCCTTTCGCAATGCGCCGCTGCACCATGGCCTGAGTCAGGGCTCCTCGCCTGCCTAAACACCTGGTTGTTCAGGTACCCACAAGAACTCACTTCGGCGCCTTGTTGCCCCTTCTGCAACACCTGCTATGTGCATAACCCACTGAATCAGCATAACCCAGCTTCCTCTTGTCCATATTGGCATGTGTGGCTGCAACGAGCTGCAAATGTGCCTGCTCCGGCAGGAGCTTGCTGACCTGCTGCGCGCAGCTGCATGGCTGCGAAGGACGGGAATATCGTCCTCGCCACTCCAACAGCTTCGCCCCCACTGGTGCCAACGCCTGCCTCCGTTTGTAGACTGGGCAGGTGCACCTCGGTTACTGGTCATCCTACCATGCAACCGTCACGTGGCAGAATCTGAACACAACGAACGCGGCTTTCGCCATTGCACTGCGTCGTCGTTGCCTGGGCTGCAATATTGCTTATGACCCCGTTCATTTGTAGGAATCGCCTATTGTAGTTTTCAGGCTCTGAAATAAGGGCTCCAACGACGAACTGCCCGATTCAACCATTCTGCTTTTGTCTCGGGGCGCACACTACATCGCCGCGCAGTTCGCAACAATTCAGGCTGGCCTTAGATCTGAAACGTACAGACCGCTGCTAGAGACACCGACTTCTGCTCCTGGACGGACCTCCGACCCTGCCCCGCCCTGTCCTCCTGCCCCGCCCGGTCGCCCACATCCAGCCTCACCATGTCCCAAGCGGCGGCCGAGGCTCGAGAGCAGTACTCGCTGTGGGTCGTGCCCCGCGGGACCTTAGGCCAGCAGCTGCAGGACGAGATTGTGCATCTAGCAGGCCGCCACCCGCCCTCGCCCGTCTTCCACCCACACGTGACCGTGCTATGGCCCCTGGAGGGGACGAGGGAGGAGGTTGTGAAGGTGCAGGAGCTGGCCGCTAAAGTCAAGGTGTGCTCCCCCGACAGATGTAACCTCGCAGGGTGGCGGTCCCCCCTGCGCGTCCCCAACGCATACCTCCCTGCTTCGCACCCTGCACGTCAAATACCCATGGGGTCCGTTTCCAGTGGGGTACCTTACGGCTGGCGTCATTACCGAGTCCCACACGCCGTGCTGCCGTGCTGTGTGCTCGCCCTTACCGTACGCCCAGAAATACCGAGTGAATTTTGAGGGCGTGACGTGCGGCTCCGAGTTCTATCAGTGCGTCTACCTGCTAGCCCACAAGGACCCGGGCACCATGGCGGCCGGGGCGGCGGCGCGCGAGGCGTTCGGCGTCGAAACCAGGCCGTACATGCCGCACTTGTCGCTATTGTACAGGTGGGCGGAGTGAGGCAGCGGGTGTAGGGTTCCTGTAGCTTGGCGTTGAAACAGGCCGTACATGCCGCACCTGTATTGCTGCACAAGTGTGCGGAGTACGGCAACGGAGTGTGGGGTTCATGGGGGGTGGCTTGTGGAGCGGTGGTGGAGGGGTGGTGTGCTCTCGGTCGTGCTGGGTGCTAGGGGTGAGGGATGGCGACAGCGGGTAACTATCAAGAGCCACGAAAGGAAAGGAGCCCATGGCAAGCACAATGGCATGGCGAGTATACTGCTCTGGCACGTGACCGTACGGCACGGGCCCCTGGCATTCGCTGGCTGGCCCACGTTCCTTGATCTCCACGCACATAAGCACTGCGTAATGAGGCGTCAAGCTGGCGCTGCAAACGGCCTTCGGAAGGTGCACGTACTTGCAGCAAACCTGGGCGCAGCTGCCTGCGGCATCCCCCACACTACGGTATGCGCCCCTTGTGGCTCTCACGGTGTCTATCTCCTACTTACGTCTCTCCGCCCTCCCTTCCCCAACCCGAGAACTCTTCCAATCCAGCCAGTCAAGGATGTATTTTGGTTTACTCATGCGCACCTTATCCTGCAGTCACATGGGCCAGGAGGAGCGGCAGCGTGTTGCGGAGTACGCCAGGGGGCGGCTGGCCGAGCAGCAGGTGGAGATGGGCTTCGACGCCACGCACTTTGTGCTGTGGTACACACCCGGCGAGGACACGAGCGCCAAGAGCTGGCAGTTCGTGGGGGAGTGGGAGCTGTCGGGCTGAGGGAGGGAGAGGGAGAGGGACAGTGGAGGGCGAAGCCGTGTTGTGTGGATGGCTGCCCTGGCGCATTTTCGGGGTGGCTGGACAGAAAGCCTAGTGTTACCTGGCATTATTAGTCGCACATGGTTCCTGAGAAGGTGCACTATGCGGTGTGTGTTGGGGGCTTGGGACATGGAAGGGTTGTGGAGGGTATCAAGGATTGTGGGTTGCTGGGTTCAGGTGGCACTGGGCCTGGGTCTCCTGCACTGGACGTATCGCTGGTGTGAGGGTGTTGGCGGGGTAGGGGTTCGGTTATTGCTGTGCTCCGTGTTGAATAGTGCCAAAAAGCGCTTGGCGCAAAATCACTTGGCCGCCCATGGCCGCTGCGTTGCTGCCGTGTCCAGCTGTGTGAAGCTGTGAACCTGCGTGGCGTTGGAGACGCACGGGGTCTGCGGTGCAGCATGATTCGCAGGAGCTTATGCATGTAATAGCCCAAATGTGAGCTACAATGAGGTGTATGTTGCGGCTCGCGGTTCCCTGGGCTGACGCTTCCTGAAAGCCTGGCACAGAGCTTGCGTTGGCCTGCACGACCGGGGGCTCCCGGACCGCATCCGCCGTAACCGAGTCGGTCACAGGTTGGCCGCACCTGGGGGTTGAAACCGCGGCTGCATCCCATGGGAGCACAGAAGGTCCGCGACTCATACAATTGTTTTTTGTGGTATAGCCTGGCTTCCTGTCACATGTCGTCGGCGGTGTGCAGCTCGAGCGCTCCGCAACCGGTCAGCTGCGCGGCGCGCGAAGGCCCTGACAGGCAGACCGACAGACAGGATGGATGCCGGTGATGTGGATATCACCAAAAGACCTGGAATCGGCAGAGACGATGGTGAGGCCTTTCTTCGCCGCGTCTGTCACGTACTCGCGACTTCCATGCTGCCTCGCTGTGCATACGGAAATGCGCAGCAGCATATATCTATGCTATTACTGATGTAGAAGTGTATTGCATGCTTGACTAGGTTTATTGCCTCGAGTATGACCTGCAGCTCAGTTCCTGCCCCCGCCCCCGCCCCGCTTGCTTCCCTTGCTGTTTGCAGCGCCGCAGCTTCAGCCGCGGACGGACATGAAGCCGTCCTTGGCGACACGACGGGAGGCATCTGTGCATGCTCATGCACAGATCGGCACACCGGGCTCTGCCCCAGCAGGCCCCAACGGCGGTGCTGCGGCAGCACCACAACCCTCGTACCCCCTAGGGAGCCTGGGCTCAGAAGAAAGCGCAACCAGCGGACAGCAACTCCAACAGCCGCACCTCCACCTCCCTCAAAACCCCCTCTACACAATGTACACCGGCTCATCACCCCCAGACGCAACCTACCTGGCCGCAGCCGCTCAGCCGATGTCCACCCCAGCGGCCCCCACGCCCCCCCCCACCCTACCCCCCGCCCAGACCCTCACCCCCCAGGGCACAGCGACACAGCCCCTTCAATCCCCCTGGACCACCGACCCACATCACCTGCCCCTTCCTCTGGCCCCTCCATCCTCGTCCTCATCCGCAGCACCTCCCCTGTCTCCAGTCCCCCCACAGCACTACACCCCAGGGCTGAACCGCAGCTCAGACTCCAGCCAGCTGCTCCTCTCCACCAGCCCAGTCACACCCATCACGGCAGCTGCCTGGGCCGCACGCCAGTCCGCCGCACAGCAGGCAGTCCCAGGTCCAGCACCCGCTCCTGGGCTCGACCCAGTCCACAACGATCTGGGTCAGGGCATGGTACGAACCGGGGGTGCCCAGCTGGTAGCTCCGGGCGCGGACGGCATTGGGAAAGCACCTCAGCAGCAGCAGGAGTCGCCCATGCATCGTGGGGGAGCACCAGCAGCGGCGGCGGCGGCGGCAGCAGCGGCGCCGCCGGTGGACGTGTTTGCGGACTCGGACGGTGAGGACGGCGAGGAGGCCCGGCGGTCCGCGCGCATGAAGCCCACCGCCATGCTGCAGCTGGCCAGCATGGCCAGCGGGGCCAGCAACGCAGGGAGCACGGCGTCAGCGGGAGCAGGTGCAGGTGCGAGTGCAGGGGCACATGCGTCTACCCCGGCGATGTATGCAACTGGAGCTGCGGGCGTAGGGCTCCCGGAGGGTCCTGGGCCTCATTTGGGCCCGACCCAGATCGGCGGCGTGTACGGCGCCGCGTATGGGAACGGGTACGGGCCGGTGGGGGTGGCGGCCCTGACCGGCGGTGTGCCGGCGGCGGTGGGGGCCCAGGGGTGGCTGGCCCCGGGCCAGGTGCAGCTGCTGCTGCAGCAGCAGCAACAGCAGCAGCGGACAGCAGGGCAGGCGGCTGTCCTGCAGACGCCCATGCTGTGGAACCCCTTGGCGGGGTTGCAGGGCCCGGCCCAACAACAACAGCAACAGGCTGCGGCTGCGGCAGCGGCAGCCCTATTGCAGCAGCAGCAGCTGCAGATGCATTTTATGCAGCTTCAGCAGCAGCAGGAGCTGGCAGCAGCTGCGGTATTGTCCCCCGCCCACGCTGCCATTGCTGCTGCTGCCGCCGCTGCTGGCACGCCCACCACCTCTGCCGCACAGCACCCAGCAGCCACAGCCACAGCCAATGCTGCGGGGGACAAGCAGAGCACTCCTGCAGCTGTGCAGGATGCAGTAGCCGCTCCGCCGGTGGCTGCTCTACACCCGGACGCTGAAGGGGCCTACGAGGCGGCTCAGGAGGCCTACATCCGGCACTGGAGTGCCGCCAGCCGGGCCGCCCCGACCCCAGCAACGGCACCAGCGCCAGGGGATGCTCCCGAGGCCAGTGCAGCTGGGGCTGCGACCGCGGCGGGTGAGGCGGCGGCAAAGGCAGCTGCACTGGGGGCTGTGGTTGGTGCCGCGACAGGGCTGGAGCCGAGCGGCGAAGGGAAACGCGGGGGAGGGCGAGGCTCGGGTGAGGAGGAAAGCACGGAGGGGACTGTCGCGGAGCTGGAACCGTCTGGCAGGCAGCAGAATTGGAAGCAGGCAAGGCCTGCCTTGGAGGAGCAGAGCGGAGCATCGGGAGGCTGCAGCAGGAACCAACTGCACCCGGCCCCGCTGCCCGCCGCCGCAGCCAGCCTAGCTGCCAGCCTCGCCGGCAGCAGCGGCCTGGTCTCGCCGCCCGCCCACCCCGCTGCAGCTGCTCCCGCCAACCCCGTTGGTCCGGCAGCGGCGGCGGCTGCGGGCCTCAGCTGGGCCCTGGCCGCCGGCCAACAGCCCTTCCTCCTCCCTCCAACGTCGCTACCTCCGCCGCCCCTGCCGCAACCAGCAGTGCAGCTCCCCCAGGTGGCGCCTGCCCAAGGACTGCTGCCCACGCCGCCTACACAGCAGCTGCATCAGCCTGTGCTGCTGTCTCCGCCAGCAGCAGCAATCGCAGCAGCAGGCTCCGGCCCCTTGTCCAAGGCAGAGGACGGCTCGCCGCCCCCGCCTCCGCCGCCGCCGCCGCCGGCTGCTGTACCGGCCTCTGCCGTACAGCCTACGCCCAGCCCCGAGCAGGTTGCTGAGAACCTGGAGGACAACATCGACGCGCTGGCGCTGTTCGAGCACGACGAGGTGCGTGGGGACGTGTGACAATACACAAGATAAAACGGCAGCTGCTGCTCCCAATCCCTGCTCGCTTATGGGCGCCCATCAACGTTCCCTGTCGGCCTTTATGGAGACCCAGTCACATCCACTCCCCATGCCAGCTTCCTCGCGCCAGCTGCCTTGTCCCTGGCCCACATAACAACGACGGCCCGTGCCCTAGGGAGGGAGAGCCGGGTGTGTAACTCCCTTTACACAATGGGGGCCAGGACTAACAGGACAGCCTTCGTGCCATGCATTTGATCTTACCCTCGCTCCTTCCTTTGTAACCTCCGCCTGCCCTGCGTTGCTCAGGACGACGAGGACGGCCACTCCCCCTACGAGGACGAGGAGCTGGCCGCCGCCGTTCCGTGGCTGCAGCGGCCCCACGTGCTGCGCCTGGTGGCCAGCGTGGGGGCGGGCATCGTGCTGCTGGTGAGAAGGGGGAACTGCAGAGGGAGAACAAATGGCCAGTAACACGAGCTGTGCCATTCCACTCGCCGCGCCCCCCAAGCTTGTGTATCTCTGCCCAACCACTATATCCAACGCGGCCTTTCCCGTGTGATACGCTACACTGCATTCCAACTCACCCACGCTGCAGGTAATCGGCGTGGTGCTCCAGAACGTGGTCGAGGCCCCCCAGGCGGCCGACGCCTTCCGCTGGTTCTACTTCTTCGCCGCCTTCCCCATGCTGTACTACATTGTGTCGTACGCTGTACGGCAGGTCTTCCAGATCGTTGAGGTGAGTACGGACAGGTGTGAGAAGCGGGGCTGCGGTGAGGGCATCACTGTGCGACAGCGTAGCCCCTCGAACGTAAATATGACTAACACACGGGCCCTGACCCCACACTGTCTTCAACTGCTCCTTCCGTCCATCCTTCTTCCCTTGCTCCCTGCAGTGGCGGTTCTTCCGCGAGTCGCTTATCCACTTATCCACCACCCTCATTCCCCCTTTCCTCTCACCCGCCAGTGGTGGTTCTTCCGCGAGTCGCTGCTGTACCTGCGCAGCGTGCAGTCCAAGGGCACGTGGCTGGCCTTCTTCCTGGTGCTGCTGCCGTGGTACTGCGCAATGTTCAGGTGGGTGCACATGCGCCCAGCACGTGTGTGCCTCCTGTCAGTGATTGTGTGGCTTGGTTGTCGCTACTGTAAGGACGCCCTTGGCCCCGCACCCGCTACCCTTCCCTTTCATGCAACCCCTATGACCTCTGTTATCCCCAACATGTGGGGCCGGGTGCCGTAGCACAGCCCCCGTTCCCCTTCCTCTTTCACCGCTTCGGTTGGACCCTACATTTGTTTGTGGTGATCAGTAGAGCGACTGGCCCAGAGCTGGCTTTGTCGGTGCTGGCCGGGGGTACCAGTGTGGAGTGTCATACTCATTGCCGCCCCGTCCCGCCCAACCCATGGCTGTGCTGGGCACGTGGGCCTGGCGCCGCAGCACGCCCTCCACTCCCTTACGCCCTCGACTGCCACAGCCGCTCTACCATGTCATGTTACTGGTGCTTTGTACCCCCTGCCACTTGCCCAGGTGGGCCTGGTGCCGCAGCACGCCCTCCAAGCCCAACCGCTGCCAGCAGGCGGCCTACCTGCAGGCCACGGACATCGTTTGGAAGGTGCTGCTGTGCCTCATGCTGTTCTGCCTGGCAAACTTCCTCAAGGTCAGGGCGTTCGGCTGCATGGGGTTGCGCGTGCAGCGGGACACTTGGAGGACAGGAGGAGGACGGTCCATCAGCAGTACCAGTACCGCGACGCCTCGTAGACTTATGAAGGCGGCCATACCGGGTAGCAGTATGGGGTAGCACAATGCGGGGCAAGCTGCTGACCGGCCGCACCCGTCACCTTTCCGGAAACCCTACACACGTTTCCCGCTGCAAGACGTGCGTCGGCCGCAAAGACCATCGCAACTGCCTCCTCGCAGACCTTGCAGGCCACGCTGTTGCCTGTCCGCCACCAATGCCATCCACAACTCACACGTGTCCTCACGCACCCTCCTGCGATACCTTGTGCCGGTTGCAGCCCTAATGCCCTCCCTCCTCCCTCCTTCCAGGCGGTGCTTGCCAAGCTGCTGACCACGCACTTTTACCGCACGGCGCACTTCAAGAAACTCAAGAAGGCGCTGGAGAAGGAGTACGCGCTGCAGGTGGGCAAGCAGGCTGCATCATCCGCAGCATCTTGTGTTTATGCCGCCAGGCTGCCATGGGAAGGGAAAGCCGTGGCAAAGCCACTGGACAAGGAGGACGTGCGCGTGTGGCTTAGGTGCACACGTCAGGTAAAGGACGTCGGAGTTCAAGGGCATATGGATGACGTATTTACTGAATTGTGCGGAACCATGACGCCAATGTGCAGGAGTCCTGTAACCCTGTATTTGCCCTTATGCGTGCGTGTCACCTTGCAGGTACTGTCACGGCCCCGGAGTCAGATCCTGGCAGAGCGTGCCCAAGCCGCGGCCCTGGCCGCCGGAGGCGCCAACGCGTGGCTTAGCTTCTTCCACACCAACACCACCACGCGGCGCACAGTAACAGCAGCAGCAGGCGGAGTGGCTCATTCCATGCCCGCTGCTGCACCACAAGCAGGTGACGTCGCACCGCCAAGCACCACCACCACCGGCACCGGTGGTGCTGCCGTGGCTGCTAAGACACTCCCGCCCGTGGACGAGGCACCACCAGAATCACTTCCAGAAGAGGAAGCGCTGCCCATCCCGGCTCCTGTTGCTACGCCTCTGCCCCCGGCTTCCGTAACAACAGCCCTGCAACCCAACTCGGCCGCTGCGCCCGCGTACCTGTCCATGTCACCAGGCGGATCGCCAGCGCCCTTACCAGCACCCACCCTCTCAGGCTCCTCTCCCCCGCCGGCGCACACCCAACCACCACAACCTCCGGACCACCCCGGCGCCCAATCGGAAACCCAAAACGGTGTGCTGACACGAACTCCCTCATCGGGCGCAACCGTACAACCCATCGCCGTACAGCCTACTGCCGTACAGCACCCTCCGTCGGGTCTGCCACCGCGGCCGCCAGGACACCCCCGCTCCTCCGCCTCCGCCGCCCCCGGCCCAGCTCCGCCCTCCCGATCCGCCTCCCGCACCTCCCACCACACCGACCCAGCCCCACCCTCACCCTCAACCGTCTTCACCACCGCCGCCGCTACTGCTACTGCTCCCGCCACTACCGCAGCCGCGGCGGTGCACGCGACGGCAAGTACTGATGACACCCCGCAGCCGCCACCGCCACTATCTGCCACCTCCGCACCGCTTCCTGCAGCGCTCAGCGGCAGCTCAACCCCAGGGCCAGGGGCAGTGCCAGGGACAGGGACAGGGGCAGGGAGAGCTCGGGTGGTGGCCTTGGCACCGCCCGCGGCGCCCCCCGGGTCACCTGCTACCCCTGCAACTGTCGCTTCGCCAGGGGGTGGTGCTGGTGGCAGCATCAAGGGCGGTGGTGTGGCGGTTGGTGCGAAGCTGCAGCAGCTGCTACTGGGGATGCAGGGGAGGTCCCCGGCGAGCAGGGCCGGCAGCGCCAACCAGGGGCAGGGGCAGGGGTCCAAGGAGGGCAGGGAGGGCGGCAGCAGGGGGCACGAGGGCGTGGGGGCAGGGGGTGGTGGAGGGGTTGCGGCGGGATCGCTGCAGGTGGCGCGGCGGCAGGCCAGCAACACCAGCAGGGTTAGCAGGGCCAGCAGAGCGTCTCGAGGCAAGGGGCAGGCAGGTGAGGAGTGGGCTGGGCTGACTGTGGGGCGGTGGGCATTGCCAGGCATTACGCCCTTGGCTGAGCGCGGATCACCCTGTTTACCATGTCACGCGGTGGCGTGCAGAGGCCATCCTTGCTGCGTTTGGGTCCTGAGCAAGCGTAGGTGTTGGCTGCCCCATAGCCGTGTATGCCTACCATTCTGCCTTCCTGCTGCATGTGCCTGCCGTTCGGCCTTCCTGTTGCAGGCGGCGAGGCGGGCGGTCCCCCACAGTCTTTCACGTTGCACCCCCCCCCCCCCGTGCCCTACCCCAACCCCATTTAGCCGCAGGCGGCGAGGCGGGCGGCCCCCCCAAGGTGCGGCCCGAAGAGCAGCTCAGCCCCGAGATGGTGGAGGTGGTGCCGCGGGCCAACGCGCTGGCGGAGCGGAAGGTGGGGTACGGGGTGTGGGAAGACGTGAGAGGTGTCGACGCGCACCAATGCGACGCCTGTGCGAGACGACGGGGGCGGGCATGCCTTCCCTTTCGGAGGATGAGCTCGACCGGCAAGCCCAATATTGCACATGTGGAACAGCTGAGCGTGTGTACATGCGCCCCTGTTTTCCGCGCCCCTGTGCAGGGCCTGTCCGAGATGACGGAGGCGGAGATGTCCCGCGTGCGCACCACCATTGTCCTCAAGACGCAGAGCGCGCTCATCGGCAAGTATGCCAACAAGAGCGACGAAGAAATGGTAAGGGGGGGCTCAAAGCAGAGAGGCAAAGTAGCAATGACGGAATCCGGTGGGGTGGGGGGCTGGGGTAGTCGGGTGGCCGCAGAGCGACGAAGGCATGGTATCGGGGTGGCACGTACGCCAACAAGAGCGACGAAGACATGGTAGGGTGTGGCGGGTTGGGGCTGCTGGACAGCGTGCGTCTTGTGTGTATGTTGTGTCAGTGCGCCTCCAATTCACTCATGCTGGGGAGCAGCACGGAAGCGAGCACGTGAAATCATAGTACTTACCCCACGTGCGCGCTGCGCCTTACACCAGCAATCTACTGGCATACCACGAGGAGCCGACCCAATACGCTACATGCAATGGCGCTTGTTACATACATCCTGCTTGACAGAGTCAACTACACGCCACGCAGGACAAGGAGCTGGGCCGCGTCCGCCGCTTCGCCAAGGCGCTGTTCTTCAACGTGCTGGGGGAGGAGGGCAGGGACCACCTGCTGCTGCAGGTGTGCTATCCTGTGTATTAAGGGTTGGGGTGTGGGTTACCGGCGTGCTGGGGAGGGGGGCAGGGACCACCTGCTGCTGCAGGTGTGTTTGGTGTGTATTTAAGGGTGGGGTGTGGGTTACCGGCGTGCTGGGGGAGGAGGGCAGGGACCACCTGCTGCTGCAGGTGTGCTATGCTGTGTATTAAGGGTTGGGGTGTGGGTTACCGGCGTGCTGGGGAGGGGGGCAGGGACCACCTGCTGCTGCAGGTGTGTTTGGTGTGTATTAAGGGTTGGGGTGTGGGTTACCGGCGTGCTTAGGAGGGGGCAGGGACCACCTGCTGCTGCAGGTGTGTTTGGTGTGTATTACGGGTGGGGTGTGGGTTACCGGCGTGCTGGGGAAGAGGGCAGGCGCTGTTCTTCGACGTGCTGGGGGAGGAGCGCAGGGACCACCTGCTGCTCCAGGTGTGTTGGGTGTGTATTAAGGCTGGGATGTGGGCTAGCAGCATGCTGGAGGAGGAGGCGGGGGCGAGGTACCAACCGCTGCTCTACAGGTACGCGTGGGTAAAGGGCAGGCTGTGTCCTTGGCCATTGTACGCAACCCACGCTGCCCCCTTGCAGCATGTGTGCCTGTCCCCAAGGCTGCAACGTGCATGACGCATGCCTGCCATGCACTCCCGTGCGCAGGATTTCGAGTTCTTCTTCACAGCTGGCATCAGCCCCGCCACGCCAGAGCAACAACAGCAGCACCCAGACCTCGATACCGATACAAACCCCGATGGGGTGCACCTGAGGGGCACGGCAGGAGCGGGCGGGGGCCTGCATGGTGCAGGGGCCATCAGCGGCAGGGCCCTGAACGGCAGAGCAGCAGGAGGAGGGGAGGAGCAGGCCGCCAAGGGCGGCGGGGGCCCGGGGGGTAGTGTGGTGGCCGGGAGGAGCCTGGGGCGGTTGACGGTTGGGGCGGTTGGAGCAGCGGGAGGAGCAGCAGGAGCGGGTGCGGGCGCGGTGGAGGCGACGCAAGGGGCCGGCGGCGCATCGGTGCAGGTGGGGAGGCAGGATGCTCTTATACATAATTGCATGTGGGCACGCTTGGGTGCAACTGTGCGCGAGGAAGATGGCCCGTGTCAACACCGCTGCCCTAGAACCCTTCTATCACAGCTACAGTTGATCCAAGCCCTTGATACGACATACACCCCGAGGCTTTGCGCCACCCTGCCATGTCCCCTGATACATCGTCCCACTTCCCCTTCCTGTCTACCCTCTCTCCCCTGCCCCAGGACCGGTCCCGCGCCCTCAAGGTCCGCGCCGCCCAGGACGCAGCCAAGAAGGCGTTCGCCGTGTTTGACGCCGACGGCAACGGAAAGGTGGGTTGGAAATGCGGTGAGGGATCCGTGCGTGATGCCGGGAGTAAAACAAAACAAGCAGAGCAGGAGAGGATTAAGCAGAAGGATAAGGCAGGCAGTGGATGGCACAGGGCGGTTGCGAGTTGCTGGTTCTGCAACGGAAGGGTGGGTGTTGCTGGGGCTGCTGCGCATCAGGCGGGCTTCTGGGAGGGTAATGAAACGGTGGGTCCTTGTAAGGTGTGAAGGGCACGGTGGGACCCCGATATGCAGCTTGGGTTTGAACACGCGGGCGTGGGCATTGTAAGCCTTGCAACAACCCGCGGCCACGTGTCATGCATCGGCTGTGTGCAGGTGTCACGGCAGGAGGTCAGGGAGTGCGTCGTCAACATATACAAGGGTGGGTGGTGGTGCGGAGGCCAACAGGCGGGCTGCCGCCGTGGGGCGAGTTTGGGGGCGCTGTTGGAAGGGATTGCCGCCTTTCAGGTTGCTCGGTTCAAAGGCCGACCCATCACGCGCTGGGAAAGCAGCCACAGTACCAGTAGCACTGGTGAGATGGTACCGGTAGTGACGCAACGCCGTCCTGTTGCTCTGCGGTCGTACCCCGCAGAGCGGCGCAACATGGCCCGGAGCCTGGTGGACACGGAGACCATCGTGCAGGTGACACGACTGATTGGTTTAACATTATTAGTATAGTAGTATATTATTAGTATATTAAACACTACTGGCTGGCTGCCAGGAGCCTGGTGGACACGGAGACCATCGTGCAGGTGACCGTTACAGTCACAGTTATAGGCCCAGTAGGGCGCGTCCGGAGAGCCAGGAGGCCGTAAGCACGAATATTGAACTTAGATAACCAGGTGACAGACGACGGGGCTAAAGGTAACACTACTGGCTGGCTGCACAATTGGGCGCATGGGCGTGCCGCGTCAATGGGACCGTGCACCGACGCGCCGAGTACGTGCACGAGCACCCCCACCCACCAGCCGGGTGTGTCGACCGCCCCTCCCACGCCGCGCCCATGCCACGCGGCACGGCTCCGCCGCCGCAGTCGCGCTGCCCTCCTTGTTCCCTGGCCCCCAAAGCCGCCGCCAGCACCCATATGCGCCCGTGTGCGTGAGCGCACCGGCTCGGGTAGGGAACGAGGTGCGGGAAATGGAAACGGACTCCCCTCCGCCTTCCGCCCGTTTACTACCAGGGCCTGACGGCTCACAAAACGTATGGCGCCTTCCGCTGCTTCCTCGCGCTTTGTGCGTACCCCCCAGAGCCTTGAGTTCGGCATCGGCGGCGTCATCCACTTCATCTTCGCCGCGGTGTACCTCCTCATCTGGGGCGTGGACCTGCTCACAGGCTTCTCCACGTTCTCGGCAACCGTGCTGGCGCTGACATTCGTGTTCGGCAACAGGCAAGCAACGGGCACAACCCTAACCGGCTCAGGGAGGGCCCTGGGGAAGGGGACAGGGACGCAGCAAGGGGGAGGGCAGGTCGTACCACTGCTCCCCCTTTGGGATGCCTATGCGCAGGAGCCTGCCGGGCAAGTGTTGTTGGGCCTGTTCAATATGCACGTGGAACCCATATCTTCTCCTAGTTAAGTTACATTATTTGCCGATGCTGAGCTGCCGAAATGCCCTGCCTCTCACCCACCCGGCCGCCCATGCTAACGCTGGCGGTCCACCACGCCATTAACCACCCAACTGCCAACCACCACCCGCCTGCCATGCGGCGTCCCTGCGGACGTTTGAACCTCCGCTGGCGCCATGCAGTGTTAAGTAAGTCCCCAAGTGGATGGAAAAGGGGAGTGGGGATAATTGCGCTGGCAGGAATGTGGGAAGCACTGGGCCACCATAGGGACACGCGTTAGTGAAGTGGGCTGGGAGGCTTAGGAGCAACGCCAGCAGTAACCTCGCGTGCGGTCACTTATGGCGATGCATAACCGCACCTCATGCCAGCAGGCGTACCCAGACATAGCGATCCGCTGCTCGCCTGTGAGCACATCCGCCCCTTGCTGCCTCACTCTGCGATCCTACCAACCCCACCGTCCCGCACCCAGGAACATGTACGAGTCCATTCCTGCCACATTCTGCCCCCCAATCGCCCCCCTAACCGCCAATCCAGGAACATGTACGAGTCCATGCTGTACTTGTTCGTCATCCACCCGTACGACGGTACGTACGGAACTGGGAGATGCATGGGGGGGCGGTAGGGCGAATGGCCTCTTTATGTCGGTTCGACACACCGCACCCTGCACGAGCATGGCTATTGTTTTTAATAGATTGCGTGATGCCTTAATACCATTACTAAATGTTTGCAGCACTTGTATTAAAAAATGGGCCCTACGGTGCTTGCCGAAATCTGCACCGATCGCTAGCTCATTCACGTGCCTCGTCGCCACCACGCAGGGGGCGACAATGACGTTATTCATCGTGCTTAGCACCCGCCCAGCACCTCATTTTACGTTGTTACTGTCCCTTCTGCACCTTTTCCTCTGTCGCAGTTGGCGACTGCGTGCTGGTGGGCACCGAGATGTACCGCGTCAAGAAGATATCCCTGCTGTACACCGACATGGTCAGGTGCGTGCCGTACTGCCGTGCTGCCTTGTAACCGTACAGCGGTGTCGCTCCTGTACCGCCTGCCACCCTGGAGTCGCGGCGCAGCATGTTGGCGCTGCGCCAGGGGAGCTCTTTTGGGAGGGGGAAACCTCCCGCATTAGCAGCGTACGGATTATGGAACCTGCACAGGCCCTGGAACCGTTAGCTGTCCTCAAGTTGTGACAACTAGCGTGTGTGCTACATACCTTACCTGCGCCCACCGCACCCAATTCCTGTGTAGGCCCAACGGCGAACGCATGTGCTTCCACCTAAAGCACGCCCTTGCCATGACGGTACCCAACATTGCGCAGCAACCTTTCGCTACCCGCGCCTGCGGCAACCGTCACACCTAACCACCCACGCAACCCCGCGTGTGCTGCCCGGGCGCTGCCGGCTCGTGTCTTAGGCCCAGGAGGCCGTCCGCTGCGTTTCAATCCGGTCATATCGCGGTGTAACACTGAAACACCCACACCCACCAAACTCGCTTGTAGGGCCAACGGCGAGCGCGTGTACATCCCCAACACGGGCCTCATCAACGTCAGCATCACCAACTGGACGCGGTCTAAGACCAAGTCCGACAGCGTCAGGTAGGGGGTGAGGGGTTGAGGAGTTGAGCCCACAGCGTGAGGTGAGATTCCTTGTGAAGCGAATGGAAACAGCTCTTTGTAATCTCACGTTTCATCCACACCTTCTTCCTCCCCAGGCTGCTGTGTGACCTGGTCGTGGCGCGAGGTGCATCCGTCGCACACTCGTCCTTACACACCTCCAAACCCCCTCATGCGTCGCCGTTACTCTACTGCTTGTTCCCGAGCGACCTGGGCGTGGCATGGGCGACATCTATTGCATCCCCAACCGTACACACGCCCTTAACCCACACCAATTCTCCACTTCTGCTCCCTCCCCAGGCTGCTGTGCGACCTGGGCGTGGCGTGGGAGGTGCGGGAGGACATCCAGGCGGCCATGCGGGCCTACGCCAGGGAGCACCCGGGGGAGTTCGACGGAGGTGGGCATGCGTGGGGAGGGGAAGGGCGGCACAGTGGGGAACGAAGGCCACTGGGGCCGCCTTGTATGTCGTGCTAGGAACGAGGGGCAGCTGCGGTCCGGCCAAAGGCCGGGTTGGCAAGGCGCCGATGTGCCCTTGGGTCGAAACCGTCAGGAAAGCATGTTCGGGCTTGAAAGCGAGTACGGCAACTCCTCATTCGCTTTCCTTGCCTCCGCTCCCTTGCCTCTCAACCCCAGAGCCCGACTGCAGTGTCCCGCCGCCTTGGCTAACGTGCCCCACACCTCTTGCTCTTGTCCCCCCACCCCCTTTCGAGGAGAGCCTGGCTGCATCTCCTGGCTTGCCCCTTACTTCCCCCTCCACTGCCCGCCCTAACATGCCCCTTCTCCCATCGCCTCCCACCCCTGCCCCCACACGTTCCAAGCCTTGCCCGCCGCCCCTGACCACCGCCGCCTGCTGTGCCCTCCCTGCCCCCTGCACACGTGTTCCCTACACACGTGTTCCCTGCACACGTGTCGCCTGCACACGTGCCCCCCGCACACGTGCCCCTTACACACGTGCTCCCTGCACACGTGCCCCTTACGCACGTGTCCCCTACACACGTGTCCCCAGAGCCCGGCTGCAACTTCCGCGAGATGGCGGACCCCCTCAAGGTGGTGCTGGCCTGCTCCTGGACATACAACTTCGCACGTGGGTGCGGGGGGCCGTTGGGGCATGGCAGGGGGCTAGCCGCAGCGCGGTGCAGGGGCTGGCATGGCAGGGGGTATACGATAGCATGAAGCGAGTCTACGGTGAATTACAGAGACCGGGAAGCCTGCACCGGGCTGGTACGGTACCTGCACGGTATGAGTACGGTACGTTACAGCCTAGGGGGCGGGGGATAGCTCTGGGTGGTGCTGTGGTATTGGGGCAGATGCGCCAGACGAGGGAGATCTAGTGGGTGCACACGTGTCCATGGCCATGCTTCACCGCAGACGGGCGTGGAGGGTGCAGGATGGGGTGTTTAGGGGCTGCTTTGGGGGGGATTAGATACGTAGCATGTGCCACGCATGAATGCCCCACGATATAGCTCCCCTGCCCGTCGCTCTGTGAGCTCGCGTGCACTGCCCTGTCCCCTGTCCCCTGCCCCCTGCCCTGTGCAGCCGACGAGTTCTCGCGGCTGGGCCCGGCGCGCAACGGCATGCTGTACGTCGTACAGCAGAAGGCGCACGAGCACCGCCTGCAGTACACCAAGATGTAAAGCACGCGGTACCGGTACGGCGCCCGCGACGGCGCTGCATGCGGCGCAGAGCAGAGTCTGTGCGCAGCAGGGGGACGGAGCTCCCTTGGCGCGCAGGGCCTTGCGTAGCGGTATGATGCGGCCGAGGACTTTCTTGCTCACATAATGTAGAGCGCTAGCTTATGAAATGGGTAGCGGTGGGCTGTATATGGTTGGAGAGGTCCGTGCATTGGCGCAGGAGGTGTGCGGGCAGGGCAATATGGTCGGCGGGTTGTGTACCGTCGCCGGCCTGGGGCTGGTGTTGCAGTTGAGGCTGGTTGAGGGTTCTTTCCAGGAAGGTGACCAGGGGACGAACTTCCCCTCATGCAGCGTCTGAGCGGTAGCTGGTCGTAAGGGCAGTGAGATTGCTCGCACGATTCCTGTACACGAGTACACCTCTAGCTGTACGGTCAGAGGCCATCAGCTCCATTACATTGGGCGGGACGTCAGCACGTCACAGCTGCCACGTGTAACAACAACTGGACTGAACAACACATTGCTCAGCCCTGAAGAAGGGGCCTTGACCCTTGAGTTCCCGCTACCTCAGCCCGGTCCCGCCCACGCAGCTCCTCGCCGCGTGACTCTGGAAAGGGACCAAATTCGCATAACCATGCATACCGGTACTGGAATGGCACCCTCAAGCAGCCCCCTGTCGTGGGCCCTATCCATGCTTCTCCCAGGAGCAACTGGAGACCAAGCAGCTTCACAGCGAGATTTGCCATTAGGGGCTCTGCTTTGGCCCATCGTGCCATTGAAACCCTATCCTGTGGGCCCCCTTCCCTTGCACCGATGCACCCCTCCGCTTCGGACAGGCAGACACGGCAGAATAGGTGACTTCCCCTAGTTTATTATTCTTAGGCGCAGTTTCCGCCCTTGCATCTGTCAGTGCGAGGCGCCATGCATATACGGTAACGCGGCCGTCCACCACCCGTAACCAGGGGCGGGCTGCGCTGACCTACTCCCACCCCGTGCGTGGCACACTTGTACCGTAATCGCAAACGCCCGAACGTGCGCCCATTCGCAAGCAACCGGCCGGCGCGAGGCCTGCGCGGCCAAGGACTGCAACGGGGCGAGCGCTGCACTGCCCCGCAAATCGCAAGCGTGCATTCATCAACAGTCTCGCCACGTCCATGCACGGCCTCCAGATACAGCTGCCAGGACCACCCACCACCCACGGCTCTGTTGCAACGCCCATGCCATCGCTCTTGTACTCCGCTGCACGGCATCCTGCTACACACTGTTGCACTCCCGGGGGCGCCTCCTCCGCGAAACGAGCGTGGACCGAGACGCGTTCCAGCGCCCGCCACGTGACGCCTCCCAATATGGAGACCAGGTACGACATCCTGGGGATGGGCTGCGCTCGAGGGCTCGACCCGCCTGTTGAGCACGGCGAAGCCATGTCGCCAGCAGGCGCTGTAGTTCTAGCCACATGATCATGCTTTATTGCCAGCACATTGCCGCATCGTGCAGCGGCTTGAGCACATTGACTCTCAATCGGTAAGCACGTTAGCGTCAATGGGGATAAGAAAAGCTGCGCCTTTCAGTATCATCCAGCAAAGGTCAAGATATGCGAAACCGCCAGTTGTGCCAACACCTTACAACGCCACCCTTTAAAATCAAGAAGCGGTCAGACCTGTTTGGCTCTTGACAGAAAATCATACCACATAGAGTGTCATACCACATCGCCCGCCGCATACCGTACTACACTCCTTTCGCCACTCCAACCGCCAGCACCTTGCACTCCGCCTTGTGCCCCTCCCGCCAGTGCGCCCGCTGGCAGTCCGCCCCGCAGTACCGCACCGCCCGGCACCCGCCGCACTGCTTGAGCGGCAGCGCGCCCTCGCACTCCCCCGCGAAGTTGCTGCACCGCGGGTTGCCGCACACACGCAGCCGCGGCAGCACGGCCTCCCTGCACGGCGGCAGCGCCAGCGGCGGCGGCAGGGGCCACGATAGCGCCGACTGGTCAGCGGGGTCCAGCAGCCCATCACCCCCGCCGCCCTGCTGCATAGTGTTGTCGGCGGAGGACCCATCCGGCAGCAACACCTCATCTGCCTCCCCCAGCGACGGGCGATCAGACCCCTCAAGCCTTCCGTACCTCATGGCCTCCGCGCGCTGCTGGAAGGCCCCGTCCGCGTCCCCCGTAGCATCGCGCACGCCGGGGCAGGAATGCACGCCGCGTTCCGGCTGCGGCTCCCGTGCTGCGAGCCGGAGCAGCGCCAGCGCCTGCATCGCGCGTGACCGCCCAACCGGCCACCCGTTTGCACCCCGCATGGCTGCCCTCAGTGGGCCCGCCAGGCACCCGGCGCACGCGTGGTGCCCTTCCGCTCCACCGCCGCTAGCCCACACGCTGGGGCAGGTGCTGGTGCTGGCGGCTGAGGGCGGCGGCGCCAGCCACCCATGGACCCGGCCGCTGAGCGTCTTGTGTGCACACATGGTGACAACCGTAGAGGCCACCGCACAGCCCAGCAACCCCCTCATCTTATCCTCGACAGGCAGTTCTACCGCCAGCGCGCAATCCGCGACCAGCAGCCGGTGCGGCTGGCACGCCAGCAGCTGCGCGGGGGGCAGCAGCTGCGGGCTGCTCCACAACTTCGCGGTGATAGCCAGCGTGTTGTGGACCAGCCTTGCGCACGCGGCCAGCGCACCAGACTCTCGCTGTGGCCGGCCCGTTGCCATGTGCCAAGCCAACACCGCCGCCAGGTTACTGACCGCCCTGGCCGCCAGGGCCAGAGCCTCGTGCGCCTCGTCCACGTACACTGCGTCTGCCTCACACGCAGCCCCGCCGTCGCCCCCGACGCTGCCGCCGCTGCCGCCACTGCCACCCGCCTGCACGGCCGCTGCTGATTCCCGTGCGGCCTGAACCCGGTGCCCCACGTGCTTGATCAAATCGACGACCAGCGCGTTCATCAATACGACGACCTCGCTAGCCAGCCCCAACACCAGCTCCCAGTTTGGGTCCTCCCGTTCCCGCGTGCCGCTGCCTGCTGTGCACGTGCCCGGCGGTGCCATGGCCCCCAGCGCCCGGGCCAGCAAGGCCGCCCGCTTTGACAACGTGTATAGGAGACCCAGCTGGTGACCCGCCGTCTCCCCGCCGCCTGCACCGCCAGCGCCAGCGCCTGCGTTGCTGCTGCTACTGCTTGTGGTTCTGCTGGTGCACAGAGGGGTTCCGGCGTGCCCGCCGCTGACACCTCCCCCCTGCGTTGCGGGCGGGAGCAGTGGAAGCAGTCCGATGGAGGCTAGCCCCTCGGCCGCTAGGGTGGCCGAGCAGAGGACTACCATGGCAGCCTGTGCGGTGCTGCCCTGGTGGTTGCCGTCCTGTGCGCTGTACCCCAGGCGCAGGGTGTGGTCCAGGCTGGCGGCCAGGCCGCAGCGGAACAGGCGGCGGCGAAGGTCTGCCTGGGCTGCGGCCGAGAGGGTGGCGTAGCCTGCGGAGGGCATTGCGAAGGAGAGCTGTCTTTCCAAGGCGGCGGATCGGACGGTTGGGTGCGCTGGGCCTGTGCTTGTGTGGAACTTGCTTGGACGGGGTGCTACGAGGACACCTGAGCAGCACACTGTGGAGTGTAAAGGCTGAGCGTGGAGGGTGAAGAGCGCGACGGTCTGGGCCAGCCCGCTCAACGGAGCCCTTTGGCCATATGTGCCCAAAGGCTCGCTACATATTGCCGCAAGGCGGCGCAAAGGATTGGTGCTTGCTTTTTAGTTGCCCCAAAAGGGGCCCAAAGGGGCCGCAAGGCGGCCCAGAGGGGCCCGAGAAGCCAGAAAGCCAGGAGAGCACGACGGTCTTAGCGATGCAAGTGCCTGCAGTGCGCTCGGCACCTACCGAACGATCCGTCTTCGGCCCAGTCGCGTGCGCGGCGCCACAGTCGACGGAGAGCGCTCGCCTCCATGTCATCCTGCATAGCGCACGGCACCGCGCACACGTGAACAGTACGGCGTGGCGCACGCAGCGGGCACCAGACGCACCAGGCCATGGCTGGCGTCGAGTACCGTTACGTTGCACCAAGCATTCACGAAAGAGAAAAACAGTCAACAGCTGTGCTGCCGGCAAACACGCAACCCCGCGAACAACGTGTCAGCGGTCACACCGTAACGCTGAAGGCACGAGCCAGAGTGTGGATACACATGGGCGTTTGGCAATGGGGTCTTGCCAATTTGGCGAACGTGGTGTTAAGCAGAACCTGGACCATCCTTTGTGCCTCACCCACGGGTCGTGTGGCTCTGCATTTTGTGCGGCCACCTCCTCATGCTGTTGGGCTGCACCGCTGCGTCCCATTGCCGCTGCGATGGCGTCCGACACGAGCGCCGCCGCCCAGCCGGCCGCCTCCAGCCAGTGCGGCAGGCAGGCCTGGGCCGTGGCCGCAGAGAGCAGGGTCGCCGCCTTCTTCCCCGGCAGCGCCTCTGAGAGCCCAAGCGCCTAAGCACGAAAGCCACACGTGGGAGGGACTGCGTGAGAAGGCGTGCATACCGGTAAGGCTGCAGTGGCGCGATACGGTATTATTCTGCCGCGCCCTGCAGTGCGTCGGATCACGAATGTTGAAGCCATGGACTTCAAGACCGGAGTGACCACCACTCAAAAGTGCCCCGCCATGCTCTACCTCAATCCCCCATCACATTTCCCACGCACCTCCCATCGCACGCTTGCCCTCCTCGCCCAACCCACCTCCTGCATCGCGAAGTCCCACTCAGGCGCCTCAACAAGCCCCTGCCCGCGATACAGCCGGCACAGCGCCTCCGCCGCCCGCGACGCCAGCCGCGCGGCCAGCAGCGGCGGCGGCGCCACCGGCACGCCCCCCTCCGCCGCCAAGTGCGCATCCGTGGAGGCCCATTCGTACAGGGTAGTGCGCACCACGCTGCCGAAGTGGTACTCGAGCCGCTTAGGGAGCCTGCTTGCCACCCTGTTCCCACCGCCCTGCTCCACCTCCTCATCGTTCTCCAGCCCCAGGGTGTGCCTTTGGCACGCCTCCTCTTTTGCAAACCACCAGGTCCCTATACTGCGGCCCCAGCACGCACCCGCTGGCGCACCCCGCTGCTGCTCCTGCTCCGAGCCGCGCGCTCCCCGCCCCTCCACCTCCCACTCCTCCGCAACTCCCACGTCCACGTCAGCGCCCAGCCCCGCGCGCGCCGCCAGCTGGTCCAGCAGGGCCACCTGCAGCAGGCACATAGGGCAACGCCACAGGACTGCGGTGTATGCTATGGAAGAGATGCTTTAATCGGTATGTGGATAAAGACAACAGCGCGACCATGTGGTCCAGTTTTTTTAACCTACGTCCGACAAGCAGGCGAGTAAAGCGTGTTCGTAAACAGTGTGCACCATCAGCTTGTCCGTTTGCTTGCATGCTGTGGGAGCGCACAGTTTGAACACTACGGGGCCACCGGCACGGGCCTCCTCTTACCGTACCCACACACACTTCTTATAATTCGTCACCAGTACAAAGCAGCTTCTCAGAGCGGGACGACGACCGTGACAGCCTGTCAGCCGAACCCTGGCAAAATCTTATCCTTTATATTCAAGGAAGCTGAGCAGCTTCCCCAAACCTTACATGGATCAATGGCCAGCGGACTACATTCAATGAAGCTGTAACGGTCAGTACCATACCTGCAGCCGCTGCACCGCCTCGTGCCGTGCCGCGCGCAGCAGCCCAACCGCCAACCGCCGGGGCTCCGCTCCTCCACGCCCCGCCAGCCTGGTGCGAGCCGTCTGCAGCAGGCCCATGACATCCGCCGCAATCACGGTGACAGTCAGCACGCTCCTGCAGACGAACTTTGCTGTGCCGCTTGGGCACTGCTCGTCTTTGAGGACGTTGGGGCTGTCCAGGACGGCCGAAGCGGCGGCGGCCAGCAGCTCCGAATCCACTAGCGCCTCAATCAAGTGCGACACGCTCGAGGGAACAAACTGCGCGACAGACTGCTGCCGCGTCCCCCCGCTGCCGCTGCCGCCCTCCTCCCGATCTCTTTTAACCTGGTCGTACACCTCCTGCGCCAGAGCCTTCGCGTACTGGCAAAGCACAGCTGCCCTCTTGACGACGAACACGTCGTGCTCGTACGACAGGGTCCCGAGTTCACCGGTGGGGTCCCGTGCGGTGGCTTCGGAGCGCAGGGCGGCGGCCGTGGCAGCCATGGCGCGCGCGGCGTCGGCGACGGCGCCCACGAAGCCCCGCTGTGCCAGGGCGGACGTGACCTTGTGGGCTAGCTCCTGGTCGGCCTTGCTGCTACCCGCGTGCGCGGGCATGATGCTGGCGTGGTTGATGAGCAGGAAGGCCGCCTGGCCGGCGCAAAGCACGACGACGGATGCGTCAAGCCTGCTGGCTTGGCACCGTGGATGGGACACGGTTTGAGGGTTCAAAGGCTAGTCTGCATGGCTGTGGTGCTTGGATGTGTTGGCTGGTGGTTCCGCGTTCTGGTGTTACACGGACATGCGAGGGTGTAGCCTGCCAGCGATGCCGGACGCGCGTGATGTGCATTAGGTAGGCACATCCAGTATACCGTCACAGCTGCACGCAAGCCTTTCGCAACAGGGTGTTCCGTGCCAGTCAGGAGTGTTCCGTGACCACGTGCCAGAGCAAGTGCCTGCGTACCGCCCAGGCTACGGCACGCAGGGGACCACTCCTACGGCTCAACAAATAGGGACATCGGCACCGGCTTGCATCGTTATACAAGCTGGCCGAAGAGGCCCGAACCCATCAGAGCCAGCGCAGTCAATGAGCCGTGCCCCCTCGGCCCTCACCTGGAAGCAGCGGGGTTGGCGGGTGACGTCGCGACTGAGGCCTGCTGCCGTACCGTGTGCAGCAGGTTCTGTATCCAGGGAAACAGCTTTCTCTGTAGGTACACGCTGAGCCACGCCCTTGCACAGGCAGCCTGCTCCTGGCGATCTTCTTTGGAGGTGCCGTTCATCAGAGCTTCGAGACGATCAGTAATGGTATTAAATGTTTTCATACATTTGTTATAGTCCTCGTACGCCTTCCCTTTCTTGGCTTCTGCACCAAGAGAACTGTCCCCTGAAAAGGTAATTGCAACGTTGTCGGCGCTGCGCAGCAGGCGCTCAATGGCCTTGCCAAAGTCAGAGTAGCTCATGATTCCAAGGACTCATAAGCTCCGCAGCTTAGGTTGTAGGTCGCCCATTTGGCGAAAAGACTATGACGGTCGTTGGGCGCGGCAGTTCCGAGACGAGCAGGCGGCAGTTCCGGAACGTGTGGGCATGTGCCGAGACTAAAAATACTTAGATATAAACTTTGGTATATAGCTTTAAGTTGTCCAACGCGTTGCCGGTGGAATCCGGAGGGCAAAGGTTAGCACAAATTGCATAGCACAGCACGGACGGCACGAGACAGCCAGGTCTGGGCATCTGGCGCTGGGTCAGGTTTCTGTTCCCCGGGGGCACCCGGGCAGCGCCGACCGCCGAAATTCTCTTGGACTGTCCTGGACTGTCGGGTCAGGTCGGACCCTAGGCCAGAATCTCTCGTGCAGGGCCGTGACCTGCCCAAGTGCCTCCCTTATGTCAGGTCTCCCCTGCCTCAAGTTGCCTCTCGGGGCAGGACAGGGCATGCGTTGACTGCCTCATCGGGGTAAGACTTCCCTGCTGGCGTGTCTCTTCCCCTTTTACATCCCGGTTGAGATGAGACGATGTCCAACACAGGACTGGCACAGGATTGGCCGCGTGCCGGGTGCAGACGGCAGCACCCCGTACCACCGTTCCACCACACCAGCATCAGTACCGGTACACGGTGCATGGGGGAAATGGGCAAATGGTGCTCAATGGCCTTTTACCAACATGTCACCCTGTCTTCAACCTCGCTGTGCGCATCCGATCACGCCCACGAGTAACGAGCTGTACCCGATCGCGCCCACAAAAAGTGAGCTGTACGTACCCACACCTACACCTTCCAGACACAGTGCCAATAAGACTGGCAGCGCGGTCCGCCTTGAACCAGTTGTGATCTCTTGCCACGATTCTGTGCTTTGCCGTGAACCCCTGCCCCTGCCCTGTCCTGCAAATCAACCCTGCACTTCTGAGTGTCTCTCTCCCTCTCGATATTAGGTTACATATCGCCCCACAAAATGTCAGTTGGCTCGGCTTGGATCAGGCGATGGCTTGGATGTCTCCAGGATAATACTGCCCCTGCCCTGCCCTGCCCTGCCCTGCAGCTTGTTCGCGGGTTCCCAGAAGCCGCGCTCTTGCTAACGGCTGCGCAGGATCCCCCCGCCTCCTCCTCTCACGCCGGCAGCTCGTCTGGCTGAGCCGCCTCTTGTATCGCTGCGGCATCCATGGCGTAGCTCTGCGGGCAAAGGAGTCGGGCGCGGCCAGCAACACACCGGTACCGTGGAACGGTGAGCGGGACACACGAGTTTGAGTTGAGGTCGCGTTGCGCACGTGCAAGAGTTTGTGGGCGCCTCTGGCCCTGCCCCCCCAGAGACGCCGCACACATGCGTTTCCTGATCCCAGCTATCCATCACTGCACGAAGCACAGGCCACGCACCTGCACGGCCAGGTTGCGCTCCGTGTTTGCGTCCGTGAAGTTTCGCTGCCGGGCCGCCTCCACCAGGGCGTCGGCGCCGGGGGCCTCGGCCTGTGGATTAGCAGGTGTACGGCCGTGTGGGTTAACGAGAGTTCGAGACGTGACTCACAGGTGCAGGTGCCCTACAACCCCGGGCTGTCGGTGCCGGGGGGCCTCAGCCTGCTTGGCGTGTGAGTACCAGAAAATATCGGTCGGGGCAGGGTGCAGGGGGCGCATGGCGCAACATTCAGGCAAGCTCTGCCGTGAGGCTAGCAACACAAACCCCCTGCCCCCCTGCCTGTCCAGTGCCTCCATTGCATATGCTGCCTAAATCACAAACACAGCCCATGCTGACCCTTCGGTACACGTGCCCGCAGCCCACAGGCTGCGCGTGGCGTGAAACGTTCCGCTGTACCTCAGCCCGCAGCCGCCACGTACCCACAAGACACCCTTATACACACGCCTGCAACCCGCAACCCACCTGCTCCAGGCTGTCGGTGACGTAGAACGCCCCGCTGTACCTCAGGGACATGTACCTGTCGTGGGTGCGCGCCGCAGCCGCCACGTTGAGCAGGTGGTGGCGCAGCACCGGCCACGGCACGCGCACGTGGCGGTCACGCGCCTTGATCACCTGGGGAGGTGTGGGTTAGGCCGTGTGTGTGTCTTTGGCCTTGCACTTGTAGGCGTCCATGAGCATGTGCTGGCGCAGCGCAATGGGGAATGAGGCACGCTCACCCCTTCACCACCCGGTGGGTTGGGGCTAGGGTGTCCGCGCTGAGAATTGAATGAGCAGAGGCGTTGAGCAGGCGGTGGTGCGGCATAGTGGGAACGCGTAACTGGCGGTTGTGTGCCTTGTCGCCGGAGCATTGCCTTTTAATACTCCATTACAATGGGCAGGGCGGCTGCTGCTGCCTCCGCAGGCACGCACCCTGAATCGCGAGTAGTGCTCCCTGTCCTCTGATTCGAACGCGCCCGGCTCCGAGTTGGACGCGTTGAAGGTGTCTATGCCGTACCAGAACACGCGCCAGGGCTTCTCGGAGGGGCTGCTGGCCTTGAACCGCATGTACCTGACAGGGGGGGAGGAGGCGGTGGGCAGGAGGTGAAGCGGCGTAAGGGGGTTGTGCAGGGTACCGCGTGTGCACCGGTACCCACAGCAAGGGGTTGGGTAGGGATGGACAGGTGCTTGCACGGTAAGCTGGAATGCGTGTACGAGTAGGACGGGGTAAGGTGGTGGACACTGAAGGGCATGTCGGCGGGTGGGGTGGGAGGGGGAACAAAGTACTAGTAACGCGAGGTGGTGGTAGTAGGAGTGTAGT
>VFQN01002431.1_pt1 | contig 28723 bp, 48 predicted proteins | sample 3512371 | NCBI WGS metagenome assembly VFQN01 (sample SAMN10412370, study PRJNA504923) | tailings metagenome | isolation source: Replicate 2 from Balatoc abandoned mine | place: Philippines: Itogon, Benguet | collected 2017-08-28
AGGCCCGTGGGGCGGGGTAGGCGGGCGGCAGGCCGGCGGAGGGCCAGCCCGTGCCGGGCGTGGAGGGGCGGGAGGCGGCGGGGGAGGTGCCCAGGGGAGTGGGCACGAAACTGGACGCGGGGCTCAGGGACGGGGGCCCACCAGACGGCGCAGAGGGCGAGCCATGCATCGGCGGGCGACTAGGGGGAGCGGCGGCGGCGGGCGGCTGATACTGGGCCAGGAAAGCGGACTGGACGGTAGTGGAAGAGAAGCTGGGGTATGCGGTGGGCTGATGCTGCTGATGCTGGGCGTTGCCCCAGGTGGTACCCTGCTCGGCCAGGCGTACCGTCCCGGGCTCGACCGCAGCCGGCGGCTGCAGTGCAGCCTGTTGCTGCAGCTGCTCGCGTTGGCGCTGCAGGTGCTGCACGTTCTGGTCCAGCGCGGTCTGGCGGTGCTCCAGCTGCTGCTGCAGGGCCAGCAGCTGCTGCGTCAGCGCCTGGCGCCGGGCATCAGGGGCGGCGGCAGAGGTGACAGGGTTGGCGGAGGTGGAGGCGGGGACGAAGGTGGAGTTGGAGGTGACCTGGCCGCGGGGGTCGGTCTGGGCGGTGACGGGATCCTGGTGGGAGCTGTCTGCTGCGGGCTGTGAGCCCATGCGGCGGCGCTCACGGCGGTCCATGGTCAAGAGCCTTGACGCTGAGTGGATATACGGGCTAAATCAGACGGGTCTCGCGAGGGCTGCGGAAGGGCGCTCAGAGGGTTGACGTTGAGCTTGAATCTTGACGCTGCCGGCGTCCTTGTTGGCGTCCTTGAGCAGTACTTGAAAGGTATGGATGTTGCGGACCTACGGGTTGTTCTGTGGGATGGGACACGGGTGGCGTTGGAGGTTGAAAGGAGCTCAGGGGCAGGCAGCACGCATGTGTACGATCAAGGTGCGGACTGTCGTCCTGCTGCCATATGCCGGTGCTGGGCAATGTCGCCACAATTGCAAGTATAGACTGCATACGGGGTGCGCCCGAAGGACCAAGGGGTCCATACCGTGGGTCCCACACGGACAAAGGAGTATGCGGACAGCTGCGTGCATGATAGCGCATGGGACTTGCACCCACCTGGCTACGTTGCAGCCTTAAGACTCCTCGGCTGGAGGACTTGCTGTTGGTCGCACTCTGCGCTCCTATTGGGAGCTGCCTATGCTTCTCAGCTTTGGCGCTGCACAGGGGAGGGAAGCAGGGCGAGGCGGGGCGGGGCGGGGTGTGAGAGGGGTGACACGACGTGACCTTCAGAGCCCTAATGGGGAAGCGAAAGAGTTGACAGAACAGCATGAGTGGTATCAACATTGGCTGTTGAATGCACGGTTAAGCAGTCAAGCAACTTGAACAGTGGCGACAGACCATGCCGGTCGGGTCACGTCGACACAGCGCAACGCCGACGCTTGTCGAGGTCATGGCCCGGTCCTATGCTAGGGTACTGTCCTTTAACACTAGCGCAGCCTTTCAGTGCGCATACATGCACTTCACATGCTACCGCCCAAGCTTACCTTCCTCAGCAGTCCGCGCCTAGCCGGGGTCCATAACACTGATACTCGGCCATGATTCAAGGCTGCAACAACTAGTCAATAGGTGTGGTGCTATAGGGCCGCGCAGGCTTGCGGCAACTACTTTATTGTGTAGCGCCCTGTGGAAAGCCTGGGTGGAATACATCTTGTTCCCAGTTTATAGTATAGACCTGCAGCTTCCGCGTCGTGCTGTGACAAGACCAGACCCGCGTAAAGACGTGACTTCGGGTCCTGCCCTCCTCCGAAACCAGCTCCACTATTGTTCCGTAGACAACGGACTGTCTTGCAGCGCGCATTGATAGATGAGTGCTTATGTTATCCTGTAATACCAAAGGGAACAGCATCACGCTTGTGCGTAGAAGCGCATTCACAAAGGGACTTTCCTGGTGTTACAAGGCGTCCTACCTACACAAACAACGAGCAAAGGACAAGCGATATCGTATATACGCTCAACTACTTGTAGCTAGCTTTGTTGGCCCTTACCTGACGCCTGCGCGACAAAATGTACAAGCAGGCAAGGACGCGTATGCACAAACATGTCGCAAACATCACGGCAATGACCTCTTGATTCGTGTGTGCGGCGAAAGGCGAACAGGTCCCACAAACAATGCCGCGGTCCTTTGCCTCGCGCAGCGGGCTCCACCTGATGCTCGGATCACAAAAATGCGCGAGCTCGAAGAACGACTAGCAAATCTGCAAGCTGGCAAGCGGGTAAGCGGTGCTAAACCTGTGAAGCAGTCAGCAGATGCCCTGGACATGCGCCACATCCCACACGTTATGGTCGCAGGAGGATGCAAAGATTGCGGCAGTGGCAAACTTTGAGGCGCGAACAACAAAGAAAATCCTGAACAACATGGTAAACACCCGTCTCGCGGCACTGAAAGCTCGAGCAGAGGCAGACCTTAACGCGCGGCGTCAACAGCTTGCGGAAAAGCTTGAGGCTGAAGAGATGGCACTCAGAGCAGAGTTGTTAGCAAGCAAGAAGACACCGGAGCAGCGGCGGGCAGAGCTGGCCGCTCGAGCGCGGGCCCTGGCGGAGCGACGGGAGGCAGAGCGGCGGCAGCTTGCTGCCACGCTGTACGAGAAGGCGTTCATCCAAAGCTGCGACGTGCTGCGGGGGGAGAACTCGAAGCGGTTGCTGTACCGCACAGTGGAGGAACGAAATGCGCAGGTGGGGAAGGGCGCACGGTGCTATTGGTGCAAGGGGCGGGAGGTCAGTGTGCCTGCAGAGGGGCGCCACCGAACGGCAAGGGGGCACAGGGGCCCGGATGTAGGACATATGTATGCTTATGATGTTGCATCCTACTGCTGTATGGACGCTCTATGCTGTCTACTGGACACGTTGGGTTTGAAGCAAGGCTTGTCAGAGGCAGAGGCACTTAGGGTCGCACCCCGAAGAAAGGGGCAAGGCCACCTGCTTCCGCGGGTAGCATCCACTCACACCCTGTCCGGGCAACGACTGCCTTGCCCTCTGATATCGCAGATAGAGCAGCGGATGGCAGCGCGCATCCTCGAAGAGGAGGAGAAGCGCATGTGGCACGAGATGAGCGAGGTGGAGCGGCAAAAAATGGAGCAGCGGTGGGTGGCATCGGGAAGGGGACCGCTGCGTGGGCAGCTAGGCACCGGGTGGACATCATGCATCCTAGGCCTTAGCCGAGGAGCTTCCCGGACGAACACTGAAGCTGCGTACGCACGTTTGCACTCAGCACTGCGCCGTTATTCGTCGTAGAACCTTACCTTGCAGCAAGGCCCCTTCCAGCCCATCTTCCGGTCGTTGTGGTCGCTCCACCGCCTGGGCCGCGCCGCCAGCCATTACAGACCCGCATGTGCTCGCATTGATGCGCACTTGGACCCCTGCACAAGCGCCTTGTCCAACGTTCCGCCCACCGGCTCGCCCCCCTGCAGCTACGTGGACGACAAGCGGCGCGACCGCGAGAAGCGCGAGGCGGTGCTCAAGGTGCTGGACGAGCAGGTGCGGCAGGTGCAGGTGCGGCGGCTGGAGGAGGCGCGGCTGCGGCAGGCGGAGATCGCCGAGCTGCAGGCCACGTGGGCCAAGATGGCGGCGGAGCAGGAGGCGGCGGAGGCGGAGGAGCGCGAGGCCATGCGGCGCCTGGCGGCGGAGCTGCAGGAGTTCAACCGCATCAAGCAGATGGAGATATCGGAGGCGGAGCGGCAGGAGAGGTGGGCAGGGGTTGACGGTGCTGCAGCACACATGAGCTGCATACGGTAATGTGCAACTGGGCAAGGCGGGGCGATGGGCTGCCCTGCCTTCTGCTCAACGTAACCAACTCGTCCGGTCCTGACTGTGATGAGGACCAGCACGGCCGGCGTGGTACGCTCAGGTTGTAAGCTTGGTGTACTGTACTGTGGCGCAGCGCTTCCATGGGCGTATCAGTCCGCCTGAATATCTCAGTGCCTATCCATTTCCCTGGTGCGCCTGGCCGCAGGCTGCTGGACCTGACGCTGCTGCAGGAGGCGCTGTCGAAGGAGGCGGCGGACGAGGCGGCGGAGATGGCGTACCGCGAGCGGCGGCGCGAGGAGGTGCGGCAGTACCGCGAGCAGCTGGCGCTGATGATGGAGAAGGAGCGCGAGGACAGCGCGGAGCGGGACGCGCTTATCCTCAAGGCGCAGCTGGAGCAGGTGGGGCGAGGGGCCGGGGGGTGGGAACAAGGGGTGGGGTGGTGTGCAGGGTGCGGAAGACAGGGCACCGGCATCCGGCAAGCTTGGCCTCCGACCGCCTCTTGCTGTTGCGGGTTCGCCTGGATGTTCGCACGGGGTGCTGCGTGTCGGGCGCTGCAAGCTCATTGTGGACCAGATGGTGTTGTCCACGGTGGGGGTTACTGACCCTGCTGTGCGCTGGCAACTCAGCCTGACGGCAAGCAGACAATGTCTTAAGCTCGTGTGTTGCGCCCGTCTGCTGTGCCCATGCAGGAGGCCAAGCGCGACGCGGAGCTTCTGGCTCGCGAAATGGCGCGGCGACAGCTGATGGCGCAGGTGGACGCCATCCGGCAGCTGCAGATCCAGGAGAAGCTGGCCAGGAGGTAAGGGGACGGGGTATACGCCTGTCCAGAACCGAAGGCCCCGTGTGGTTCCTGGGGTTGTTCCTGCATTCGCGTGTTGTCCGTCCGGGTGCAACCGCAGGGCATGGGACGTGCTGACCTATCGCACATGCCAGCACACAGCTTACGCCGCTTGCTGCAACGAGGGCCAGTGCAAAGCTATGGATGTTGACATGCAACCCATGACCTTTGGTCCGTTGCTGGCTGCTCCTGAAGGATGGCGTTGGACGAGGAGAAGGCGTGGGAGCGTGCGCTTATGGAGGAGGAGGCGGCGGCGGCAGAGGCGGACGCGGCGTCCAGGGCGGCGATGGAGCACAAGGCGGGCGTCACGCGGCGGCTGGAGCTGCAGACGCAGATGGCGGCCAAGGCCCACATGCGGGCCGCAGAGCACGACGACAAGCTGCGGGAGGCGGAGATGACGCAGGTGGGCAGCGATCAACAGGCTGACGGTGTGGCCATGCGTCGTGGTTGCCATGGGGCAGCAATGGCGTCAGTGGGTAGTCTGACGATACCCGGTAGCTGTGCTAATAGAGCAGTCTGCGGTGTACGTCAGCTTACAGGAGGCACATGGCGTGCTGTCCAGGATATGTATATGAGCCCCGCGCTGTGGAGTTTGACCGTTATACCGTTCGACATCCGTGTCCCCTCCCTGCATCCAATGACAAGCTCCATGTATTGGCCTCGTGCAGGTGGCGGAGCGGGACTACCTCAACAAGGTGGGCGAGACGCTGCGGAAAACAGACCCGCCCGTGTGGCACGGCCGGCGCAAGTTCGACTGGTAAGGGCACCTCTGGAGCGGCGACACCTGCACCGTTTGGGGCTTCAGTACGGATGTGAGCTGGTGTGGCTGATGCTGTACTACTACGTGGAGAGGACTTGGCAGGCAGCTGGTCAGTAGGCGAGGCATACGCACCAAGGATAGTGGTGTCCGTGTGTAGATGTGGACGTACAAGGCGTGAGCCAGAGTCTTCCATGGTGTAAGGGCCGCTAGAGTGCTGCATCTATTGGGCATGAAGGCCCCTAGGCTGCTTCGTGCAGGACGTCTGGGCAGCTTTGGGCTGTTGGCTGTGTAGGCCTTGGACCTTTTGCCTTGGACGGCCGTTTGAGTGTAGCTGTGACGATGGCAACAGCCCGGAAGTCCACGCCGATGAAGGATTCCGGTCAAGCAGCAGCTATGTAAAGTTCTAGTTCAGTCAGGTCCTGTTCCTGGTATCGCCACCCCAGCCGCGCAGCTTGCCGTGCACGGCCAAGGACTCCAGTACCGTATGCAGGTCTGCCTCTGGTGGTCACTTCATACCGGTATGGGCGGCGACCGGCGGGAGCGCTCACGCCCACGCTCAGAGGTCCCACCAGGTCCCCGTTCCACATCAAGCTTATGCCATCGCAAACTTCAGGACTGCCTATTATGCCAGGTCACGCCTGTTCACTCTCCAGCTCCCCCGCCAAACTGCCTCCGTGTCCTCTCAGCGAGCACGCACGACTCCTACACCGTACCTCATTCGTTGCGTTCAAACCCAAACCAGGTCCGCTCCACCACCGCTTCCCGAACTATACCACCTAACACTCGCTAACACCAGCGAGCACAACACGGCCCAATCCCCGGGCCTCTATAGCGGTGACGGGCTGCTAGCCACGGTGGCGTTGGCCCCCAGGGTGGCGTTGGCAGCTGCCGCTAGGGCTGCTATGGGGCTCACGCCGTGCAGCGCCACGTGCCCGTCGTGCCCGACATGCCCTGCCAGCGCGTCGGCCACGTGGGCCCCGGGCGGGCCGGGCCGGCGGTGCGGCCCGAAGAGGTGCAGCAGGAAGGACAGTGCGGTGAAGATGATGGGGTTCCACACCACCAGGTAGCGCAGGCCGTCCATCATCTGTGGGTGCGTGTGCAGCACGGGGTTACAGTTAGGTTACGTTAGGTTACGGCACAGGGGAGCTGCGAGAGGCGTTCATGCTCAATCAAGGTGGACTACTTTGCGACAAACATAAGGGGCTGGTGGGCTCCTGTGGCTGTTTTGCCTAGGGTGGTGTGCGGGCATACCTGAATCCAAGTGATGTTGTGCGTCTCCCACGGCCTATCCGACAGCAGCCGACGCAGGTCCACCTTCTCGCCGCACTGCGGGCACGTGTCCTGTGGGGACGCGTGCCGACAGCCAGGGCCTTTAGCCGGGCAATGGTTGCGGTGCCTACCCCTCCCCAACAACCCACCGGGCGTGTGGCGCCATGCCGCCCCTGACCACACCTGCTTGTTGCTGTGCGCCTGTCCGCACACCCACTGGGCCCCACCCCCTACTCCCCTTCCTCGTTGTACTCTCCGCGCATTCATTCACCCAATCACCATGCCAACAAGACACGGCGAAAGCGTGGTGCAGCTTGGCTCGCGTGTGATGCACACTGGCGACTCCCAGGCCTGCTGGCTGCTCTGCCCTCTCCCAAACGTCTCATCCTGCACCATCCTTCCTCCCTCTCACACCTCTGGCACCCGGGCCCGCCCCCGAACGCTTACTCCCACCCCCTCCCTCTCCCCCCGCCGCTTACCTTCTTGCCCACCATGGTCCACCCCCGTATGCACAGGTCGTGGAAGCAGTGCTTGCACGACAGCTGCACCGTGCCCTCCTGCCGCTCCGGCTCCCCCTCCCCCGGCGCCTCCCCGCTGCCGTGCGCCGGCACCAGCTCGTCGCACAGCTCGTTGCCGCAGATGCCGCAGTTGTTGACGCGCGTCACCAGCTGCCGCCCCTCGATGCCCAGCCGCGCCGAGATGCTGTCCGTGGCGACCTGGGCGCAGTCGCGGCCCAGGATGCCGAAGTACAGGCCGTACCACACCATGTCCACGGCCAGGTCCCGTGGCAGCACCATGTGCATCAGCGGCCCCGCGCCGAACAGCTCAGCCAACACCAGGCAGTAGCCCGCCACGCCCACCACCTTGCTGATGCGGTAGAGGCCCAGGAAGAACGTGTACACCTGGGTCAGACGGGGGGCAAGGTACGGGCAGGAGATTGAGCGGTGGGTGCGTGCATGCCAGATGGGAAGGGCAGGTGTATTATGAGTTGACGCAGGGGCACGCATGGTGGCTGGTGGTTCGCATGTTGTCCCTGGAAGGGCTCTAGTTTCATGCCCCCAGGCCTTGAGGCCTGGACAGGGCAACGCACCTCGCGCGGCGCCGTGCGGGCTATCTTCTTGCGTGTGCACGCGAACAGCAGGCGCCCGGCGATGCTGGAGTACAGCGCCCAGATGAGCAGGAAGCGCCAGAAGCGCAGGTGCAGGGAGATGATGGCGGGCATGAGCCACAGGCCCAGCAGCGTGACCAGCTCGTAGGACTTCCTGTGCCGCTTCTTCCACATGAACAGCGCAGTCTGCGGGGTACAGAGACAGGCCAGGTTGTGATGACAAACAGGCAGGACCAGCAGGCGCCGGGCGGTGTGCAGGGGACCATGGTACAGCATGCGCTTCGAGGAATAGAGGAGCAGTAGATGTGTTGCTGTGCGTGTACAGGTCCCGCACACATGTGCGTAAACTATGTTGAAATGGACCCATGCTCGCAGGGCCTGACTACCGCTAGCTGATGGCTTCTCGGGTGGAGAGGCCCAACCAACGAGCGTGGCGGGAAGCAGCTGGCCCCCACGATGCACCCTCCCAGCATCATGTTTGTGCATGCTGCAGATGCTGTGACACACCTGTGCTCCGACGATCAGCAGCATGATACCATAAAGGAGGATGATGGCCACGAAAGGGCTCATGCGGGGCTCGTCACTGGGCTCCGGTGGCGCGGAGGAGACGGGGTGCCCCACGAACGGGGATTGGCTCGCCAACAGGGCATGATTCTCTGTATCTGCCACCATGTTGTGTTCCTAGGTGAGCTAGGAACGGTCCCGCCACCGTGCCCTGCCTTCTTTAAAACAAAGGTTGAGGATCCTCGCCAGAGGCACGGGTCATAAACCTAGCAGCAGTATCAGTTGCATTGTATCAGTTACATGCATCAGGAATGGCTATTTATTGTATGCCGGGTATGTGCCAAGGGTAGCAAAGAGTGGAGCGATCGCGGCATGCTGGGGTGGCACCGTGGTGCCTGGAGCGGGGCGGGGAGCAAGTTGACAGGTGGAGCACCTTGCGGCAATCAATTGACGCATGCTCCATATAGTCATGTGCAACAAACAAAAGGGTGGCCTGACAAAAAGGGTATTTTTAGCGTGCTGAACAACACAGTGACTTCGAAAGGCATGTCCTGACATGCTGCATCGCAAGCTCATCTTAAACACTTTTAACAGAACAGACTACACGCTGTCAGACGCAAGAGAGGCAGGAGGTGCCCCGGACATCGCTACCTGAGGCAGCCATGGCCGCGGGAGGCCCAGCCTTCGTGTTTGGACAGTACGTCAGCGTTGAAGAGGTCCTTGGGCCTGAGGTCGCCGATGATGACTCTCACGACGACGAGCTTGGGGAGATAGCAAACCCGCAATTTCTCACGCATGCTCCGACGAGAGGGCTACCGGAGGCGCGCGCGGAGGCGGAGCAGCCCATTAACGACTATTTGGCTCTACCCCCAGCTGACCGCCCTCAGGGGGTAGGGGTTGTGGAGGACGAGCCTGAGCGGCCGTCGTCTGCGGCAGGTGCAGGCGGGGCAGCAGGGTCACGACCACCTAGCCAACCCGGCGAGCTGATTCCGCATTCCCAACCTTCGAGCTCAAGCCCCCAAGAAGCACACGCTCAACTCCCAGGGGACCCAGCACACGTCGCGTTGGTGCTTCCGCCAGCTGTGGGCCCGGGTAGTAGGGACGTGTCCCGCAAGAACAGCCACGCTGACGCCAGCACCAGCTACCCCGCACCCCAGTCACCCCTCACAGGCCCCCTACCCCCTATCCACCAGCGAGTCAGCCCCCATGCAACACGCTCAGGGCCAACGTCAGCAGGCCGGCAAGGGAGCCCAGGGCGGTTATCGGGCTCATGGCCGGGGTCACCCACATCGGCTAGCCCGTCCCGACGGGAACCCGACAAGCGGGGTGGGGGAAACAACCCACAGCAGTCCTCCTACTACTCATCACGGACGCGGCCGGCCAACAAGCCGCAACCACGGGCCAGGCACGACACCACGGCGGTGGACCCGCTGTTCCTGCAGACAGCTGCATACCGTGTTGTGCCAAACGTGGGGCGGGTGTACGACTGGAAGACGCAGCACGACATCAACGCAGAGCTCTCAAAGCAGCGGAAGCAGGAGGTGGGTTACCCACTGTACCGTGTGAGTGTGCGCCGCCTTGGGGGCAGGGGAAGCACTTGCAGCAGTGGCAGATATCGCTTCGGTATGAGCCGTGCAGGGTTGCAACGGGAACGCTTGCATGGCCTTGAAAACTAGGTACAAGAAATAGCCCAGGGTACTCGTACGTTGGGAGTGTTTTGTCATCGCGTGTACACAGCAAGGCCGCCGGAGAGTCACGGCTCTGCGTGTCGGTGCCTTGCACTGGCAGTTGGGTATGGGAAAGGGTAGACGGTGGTGAGTGATGGGCCGCGCCTTGGAGCCGTCCCCTGACCTGTCCGGCACTTGGTACCGGTGTTATGCTCCCTGCAGGCGCAAATGCAGAAGGTGCTGGAGGCAGCTCGGGTACAGCTACAAGTGCGGGACGCAAACGAGGTGAGGACATATAAGCCAAGGCGGAGTTGGACGCTTACCACAGGCCATGGGCGGTCCTTCCCGGTCTGCTTGCTGGCCTTCAGCACCTACCGGTGCCACGGTTAGCGGAAGACATGGAGCGCGTGCGTGCCTGCTGAGCGCTTGTGCCCTTGCTCCTCCACCCGCAGCGCGCCTTCCAGCAGTGGCTGGCCACCAAGGAGGCGGAGAAGGCGGCGCAGCAGCAGCAGGCGCGGCGCATCGCCTACGTCACCAGCGTGTACCGCAGCCTGCTCAAGGAGGACCCCATGGAGCGGCGACAGCGGGAGGCCATGTGGGTCAACAGCTTCGGGCATGGGGCCGCAGAAGGGGGGAAAGCCGGCCGGGGGGAGCCAGAGAACGGCGACAAGTTCCGGTTGTAGGGGGCCTGCACGGATGAAGAGGGTTGACAGCGTTGCAGGCGGTTGTGTGTAAGAGCCAAGTTTGTTATTCATGCGCGCCACCGGCGTGATACTTGAGAACTGGGTAAGGGCACGTTTGCATGCTTGGCCAACAGTGGGCACCTGTGGATGTGTACGGCGCAGTCCGCGCACAGGCGTGCAGCTGTGAAGGTCGCAGCGGCGGGCTCTCGCGGCAGGGGCGCCGTGAGCATCGTTATTACGATGCAAAGGCTGGCCTGGGTGCATGCATTGTATGGGTGGAATGGAACTGTGGACGTGGTGCAGCCACGATTGACAAATCTGCATAACGTATGAACGTGGCATTAACGTCCAGCATTGTGCATGGCAAGGATTGATTGTGCATGGTGTTATCATCGTGGTGGCTGGATGGCAGCAGCGGTTTGCATGGTTTCAGTGTTTTTTCGTAGTGTTGGCTAGCCACTGGTTCATCACCTAGCCTACTCGAGCTCGGCTACTGTCGGCGCAGCGTGTGCATTGCATCGGGCGCCATGGCAACTGTAGTCCGTACAACTAACTCTGTCTATGAGCGCTTGAGTCAATACGGTTGGCTTCTTACGCAAGGGATTCTCCCCTCTCCTTGCTTGTGTCCCATTGTGTAAGCGTCGAATGCGGAAAATGCGTGGAATCCTGCCGGTCTGCGCCTCTGTAAACAGTGCGGCTTGGTCATACATGCGGCTTGTGTGCCAGCGCGTGGCGAAGGCTGCCCACGTACATCACACAGCCCGCCATGTTTTGGCGATCCAACCCTGCTTCCCGGTTGGTACGGAGCTGGGCTTTACACGGGTACCAAGACTGTGAAGCCATAACGCAGCAGTGTGGGGCACTTGTCGGGTTCGTACTCCCTAGTCCACACCAGCAAGTTCTTGACAGGGTCCCCTGGTTCCTGACGTGCCGCAATGGCCGCGTAGTAGGGTGGCAACCGGCAAGCAGGACCCCGAGCCATCTCACGGTTGTTCCAGTAGGAGCCTGCTACATAGCACCCACCCCCGGCGACTGCGCGATGTGGTGCAGCACAAAACAACAGCAGCACGGAGACGACACGTGGCCCCGAAAGGGCGGGGCGGGGACCGGTCCGTGTGACGCAACCTCCGTGTTTCCGCAAATCTTTGCATCACTGCATGCTTTGATGCTCATGAGCTTGATGCCAAGTCCTTGGCCTTGCGTTAAGCGGCTAGGGTGGAGCGGGACCGTCGCTAGGGTAACAGGCATCAGCCCCACCTGTAACAGTGCACTAAGCGCCCTTACAACATATTATAGCAACACAGGTCTTGCGAATGTACGTCTGTAATAGGGCAGCGAGCTGTCTCAGGTGCTCGAAGTGAAGGTGGTTGGTCCTCACGCTGCATCCATGTCCACTCGCTGGAGCACGTTTCCTACGCTTTGCTCAGCATAGCCCTGTTGCCACATTTGCAAGACAACTTTTCTTCGCTTCGCTGCGCCGAAGATAACCTCTTTGCGCCGCACCGACTTGGAGAGTAGGTCCTGTGCCCTTGGCCCATCGGGCCCTAAAGCATGGCGCTAATGAGTGGGCAAATGCGGGCTCAACACTTGAGCAGTTACGAGAGTACTAGACGAGCAAGCAGCGTGTTAGCGTGTCCAGTGTCTCGGGGACGTGTCGTTAGTTCGCAGCTCACAGCGCATAGAGCGCCAGGTCACAAGCACAGTCGGCGGGACCTTCTACAACAGCTGTTAGTAGCAAGCCCGCTGCTCCTAGCTGGAGCAGCGCCCAGCAGTGCCACCCTTGCAGCACCAGACAGTGAGGTGCAGACAGCTTCCACGTCACCCTTCTCACGAGGAAATCCTGCCTTGGACCCGCCCACATACGTGCGCGCGACCGGGCGAATCGTTGCCGGTGAGCTTGTGGCGGCATGCCCCATGCGCAACGTGCCAAGCCCCGGTCGTTCCTGCCGGTTGCGTCCACTGTTCTAGCTAACACATTGCAAAATATATTTACAGTTGGAGACTTGCATGGAGACCTGGACAAGGCGGTAGAGGCGCTAAAGCTCGCGCAAGTCATTACAGTTAGCGAGGAAGGGGAAGTAGCCTGGGTTGGCGGCGACACCGTCGTTGTGCAGCTGGGAGACGTCCTCGACCGGGGCGACGTGGAGATAGGTGAGCGGCTGGCCACGTAGCTGGGCGGGTGGGGTCTCCGTGTACGTGGGAGGTACAAGAGGCAGTGCTGGGTTACGCTCACTCCCGCTGGGCTGCACAAGCCAGCAGGTCAGCATTACACCATGGAGGAGGGTTTGGAGGTATGAAGCAATTGAAAGGGTAGGGCGGACCGCGAGGAGTGTTCGCATGGGCAGGGCCGCACCGCTGCCACCTCCCACCACCACCTATTACACACCTAGCGAGCTGGTCGGACGTGTTTGCGTGGTGCTAATGGAAGGCTATATACCAAGGCATGGCCATTCACACCTCCTCCCGTTCCCCTGCCATTGAACTGTAACACCCTGCAACCTTGCACAATCGCTGTGCAAACAGTGTTATGGACTCACGCCTGCCGTGGCCCCACGTAGGTATCGTCAACTTGTTGCGCTATCTCGATGGCGAGGCGCGAAAGCACGGCGGCAGCGTTTACATGCTCAACGGCAACCACGAAAGCCTGAACGTGTGCGGCGACTTCAGGTGGGTGGCGGTTCCATGGCATGCGTGTGCCAGCACACGGCGGGGTGCCGCGCACTGGAGGCACGCGGGGCTGCAAAGACAGTGAGGGTGAAAGGCTCTGGCAGCCGGAGGGGAGGGTGACAAAGCGCAGGTGGTACACGACTGTGGTGGACAGTGACACTGTACGCCCTCCCTTGCTCAAGCGACAAGTGCCACCCTGCGTCCTGCACGGGTCGCTACACACAACGCATTTGCACGTGTGCCTCTTGCGCCCGCCACCTCATGGCCATAGCGTACAGCTGCCTGTCCCCCTGCTCTTACTCCACCGCATCCACAGCCATGCGCGCACAGCGGCCAGCTCCTCACGTGCCCGTATCCGCATAGCTCTCCACTGCACCAGCACTCACGATCCCATCCTCATCTGCACGTCCGTGCTCAAACCACATGCGCCCACACCCACGTGCCCCCACGCGCACGTGTCCGCACACGCAGGTACGTGACCCCCGGCGCGTTCGCCGAGTCTGCGCTGTACGCGGGGCTCAGCGAGTCGGACCTGAAGGACTGGCAGCTGGTGGCCAAGGTGCGCTACTCGCTGTTCAAGCCCGGGGGCGACCTGGCGCGGGAGTTTGCGCGCAACCCCACGGTGCTGGTGGTCAACGACACGGTGTTCGCGCACGGGGGGCTGCTGCCCACACACGGTGAGCGGGCGCGGACAGACGGAGCGTGTGGTGGTGTAGGGGTGAGGGAAACACGGGGTGGCAAGGGAGGACGCCGTGATGAATGGCAGCGTTACCCAGCGTTCAGGCGATGTGTCTTCTGTGGGGAGAAAGGAGGGAAAACACTTGATACCAATTGTTGTCTGCTCACGCTCAAGCTTAAACGTCGACCCCTCCTGTCTCAACTGCAGTGGAGTACGGCATTGAGCGGCTTAACGCGGAGGTGGCGGCGTGGATGCGCGGGGACGAGCAGCCTGACGGGACACGCGCCTCGCCGCCCTTCCTGGCCATGGGGTGGGTTGCATGCGTTTGCCACGAAGTATGTTGTGCAGCAGCTAAAGAGCTCATCCCGACCAAGGAGCTGAGGAGGCTTTGCCGTACCACAGCTCGCGCAAATTGCGGCTGTTGAGCTGGCCCCATGCAGCGAGTTGGACAACTGAATGCGTGGACCACCTGGGAGCAGGGCAGGGCTGCACATTGCATGCAGCTCGCAGATCCCAGCGCGATGGCCAGGGGCTGTGACCGAAAGGTCCTCGAGCAACCTGCCAGTGTCCTGGGGCTCCTGGCCCATAGGACGAGGTCCGGCCGAACGCCGAGAGCACGCTCGTCCTCTCCCGGCTTCCCCCTGCACCTTCTCGCCTGACCCATGCCCCCGGCCCCCCGCCCCACAGCGACGCGCAAAGCGTGATGTGGAACCGCACGCTGTCCAAGGAGCGCTTCGCCACGCCCTACGAGCGCTACCACGCCTGCCGCGCGGTGCAGCAGGCGCTGGCCAAGGTGGGCGGCAAGCGGCTGGTGGTGGGCCACACGCCGCAGCTGGGCGGCGTCAACTGCGAGTGCGAGAACCAGGTGAGAGCGGGTCGGAAGGACCCTGGGAGCGCGTGTAAAACATTTCGGCCTCTCAGGGCAACAGGCCGGCAGTGGTCTTATGGTGCACGGGTAATTGCCTAGCATTGCAGTGCACATACGCACCTGCGGGCTGTACGGCGTGGCCTTTCGCATGCTCTATGACGTGAACCGTATAACCCCCGCCCGACCTCGTACGTCTTGCCCCCCCAGGTGTGGCGCGTGGACGTGGGCATGTCATACGGCGTGCTGAACCGGCCGGTGCAGGTGTTGGAGATCGCGCCCGCGGAGGACGGCGAGGCACGGGTGCGCATCATCCGCCAGAGCATGAACAGCATGAGCTCCATTGACGACGACATGGGGCTGGCCGGCCTCTGAGCGGCGGTGGGCAGGGGCGGCAGCGGCAGAGCGGCGAGGGCTGGTGCAGCAGCGGGATGCAAGGATGCGGAGGAGCTGCTGCCAGGAGCTGAGCGCCCACTTGGCAGGCGATGTGCACGAGGCGGCTGCTTCTTGAGCTGCTGCAGTGGATGTTGCAGGAGCAGTGGTGGCGGGGGCGGGGGCGGAGGGTGACGGAGGCGGCAGCAGCAGTGGAGGGGACGATGGTCCAAGCTGGGGAACACGGCACGGTGCGCGGTAGGAAGACCTCGCGGGGGCACAGTGGTCCACTGGAGGCTGAGGGAGGTAAAGAGGACTCCTCCTCTTGAGGGTTGAATGGGCCCGACTGGTGCTGCGTGCCGCTCGTACGCACCCAAGTACAGCTCTGTTGGTGGTGGATCAAGAGAGGGCTCACCGCGCGCGTTAGGATAGGACCTCAATGCGCGGCCAGGTACAACAGGTCTCGTATACGCGTGGTTGTGTGCAGTGGTACCCAGGTTCTTGCGGTTATGTGGCGGGGCCCTGGTGGTGCACGTAGGACTTGTAGCGGGCCGCCCTGACTGGGGGCAATGCTATGCAGGGGCCTGTGCGTGGGCTGAGCACTGGGTCACACTAGTACGTGCAAAGGGTTCAAGTTCATGTTTGTTGGTTCAGTGCTGGTTGTACCCAGCTCGCGTGTGACAGGTGTGTGCAAACCGAAGAGTTGGTGCACGGCGCATGTTGGGGGCCCGCAAGCCCACCTCAGCTAGGGGTGAACGTGATTGGACTCGTGGTGGGCGCAGTGCAGTTGGTGCTTGCCGGCCATGCTGCGGGCTTGTGAGCTGCAGGAGTGCCGTTGTTGGGGGCTGTCGAGGTGTTGGCGGAGCGAGGTATGAGCGTTGGACGCGGAGGTTGTTTTGCATGAGCGCACCCATCTTTTGTATCAAACCCATTTCCTGGCGGGCGATTGGTCTGCCGTCGTTCGCGACCCGTTGCGTCTCCATCGTACGGCATTGTGCGTTTGGACACCGAACAAAGCGCGAAAATAAAACTGGGCGCGGGTCCGCTCTGTGAGACGGGCACCCAACCCTTTGTACTGACGGCGTCCTAGCGCAGGAGGTGCATGGCTGCATGCTGTCTAGGGCGGAGGTGCTCGTCTCTGGCCCTGTACCGTATGCGGGCATTATTGCTGTACGTGGCCCAGCTTGTCCTCTTCCCTTGGAGCTGCAGTGTTGAAGGGGGCCCGTTGCGGCAACTGTCTAGCTGCCAGGTACTTGCGTCATGCCTGTGAGCAAGCCCTCGTAGCCGTGACGTCTGCCCTGTCTGCCCATACGGGCAAGAAATGTAATATACCAGTTACAAGAGTGCCCCGCGCAAAAAAAACGAGACGTGCAGGCAAATCAGATACAGTATTGCAGCCTAGATTCTTGGGCTTGACGTGTCATGAGTCCTATAGCCACTGCCCAACCATTCACCGACAGCAAGCAGCCAGCCATGGACACACAACGTGCTGCTGGTAGCTCACATGCAGCGGCATCGACCGGCCCATCAGCACAGCAGCAGCTCACAGGGCCTTGTCGCTTTCTCCAGTAATGGATGCATAAAGACGTCCTCCGGTAGTGCGCCAAAATAATAGCCTTCGGCTCTACTGTACAACGCCTAGTGCAATGCGCTGTACTGCAAAATGAGGTTAAGACGTCCAAGGACGCTCATCTTGCGGGTTGCGTGGGCCTACCTGCTAAGACCCGCAATCTGAGGGAAGGAAGAGAATGCTTCTACCACCGCCGTTAAATAGTAACACCGACAGTCAAACACACCAACAACACAGATTGAAGGCTACCCGCCAAGTCAAGTACGCATCACACAAAAGCCGCGTTGCAGTGACCAAAACCAGCGTCCTTCCCAAAACAGCACAGTATGCACCCTAGCAGGGCAAAAAATGTTGTTATTCGACCTCTCCTTCAATGCCCCGACGGAGCCGTACGTAGCTGCTGGTCTCTTCGTCCTGTGCCGTGCATGCAAAAAGGTACGCACCTCGTGCCGCCTGCCTAAGCCCTGTCCCTTCCATTGGAGCACACAAGCCAACCACCTCCTGGTGATACGGCTTCGCAACCTCACAATGGTCCAAGCCCCGGCCCCACCTGTCCCTGCTGTCGCTCACAGTCCATGCCGCATGCTCCCGCACCTGCCAGGTCCTCTCATCGCACCATGCGCTCTCCATTCTCGACGCTTCATCCGGCAGGGTGCTCCGCCCCGAGCCCCGAACACTGACAATGCAAGGGTCACAGGAACCTTAGCACCGGCGCTCACCCTCACCTCACCTCACGCTACACAACCCGGTAGTGTCACGCTGCACATTACCACTGGTATTTGGCAGCCACCAGCACCTCCTCGTAGGTGGTGGCGGCGTTGTCCCAAGTGAGGTCCTGCTCCATGCCGCGCCGCGCAATGTCGGTGAACGTTTCGCGGAACTGGCGGTAGGTGTGCAGGGCGTTGCCGATCGTCTCGCGCAGCTTGTTGGGCTGTGGGCAGCAGGGCGGCACGGGGTGTTGGCATGCACCACACGTAAGCGCTGACAGCTGAGAAGTTGTATCACCAGCATGCCACACGCGGCACAAGTTCCACAACTAGCACCTGTGCAATTCTGGCGACCCCGACTACTGTGCCTTAATCTCTGCTTATGCTATCACCGTGCGGTTAGCGAGCTTCCACCAGCAACAGCATTTGAGGGGATGTCCAGCACACGGGAGACCGGCGACGGGCTCACCTCCGCGCGGTCGAAGCACCAGCCCGTGCCCACGTTCTCGAAGGGGTTGAACTGCTTGACCGTGTCCCGCAGCCCGCCCACCGCGTGCACGATGGGCACGGTGCCGTACGCCATTGCGTACAGCTGGTTGAGGCCGCACGGCTCGAAGCGCGAGGGCATGAGCAGGATGTCGGCGGCGGCGGTGATGCGGTGCGCCATCTTGTTGGAGAAGCCCACCCAGCCGCGGCACTGCGACTTGTTCCTGCGAGGGCAAGGGCATTACACAGGCAACACGCAACTCACAGGTCTGCAGAGGCACCACCTGACAACCTACCACACCAAAGCCGCATCCACGCTGAGACGCATGGTGACCTGACTCCCGACTTGAACCTCTGTCCTCATGATCGAACGCCAGCAAACCGTATCCAACCCCACCCCTCAACTTCTACTCAACCCATGAGGCAGGACGCTCCACACCGCCGCTTCACCCCATGCTTTCCCTCCGCTCCCCAGCACCTGTATCCCACCCAAACCACCCCCTCCCACCCCACCCCGCGCACCTGGCCTCCATGTCCCTCAGCGCGTCCTCCAGGTCCGGCCGCCCGCTGCCCAGCATGACCAGCTGGCAGCGCTCGCTCATGATGTAGTCGTGGTTGTCGCGGATGAGGTCCACGCCCTTCTGGTAGTCCAGCCGCCCGATGAAGCCCAGCAGGGGGGCGTCGGGGTCCACCGGCAGCCCCAGCTCCCTCTGCAGCGCCATCTTGCACGCGCGCTTGCCCTCCACCAGCGTGTCCAGGTCGTAGTTCACATAGCCGTCCGTCTGCGGGCGGGAGGGCGGGAGTATGACAACACGTTAGTGCAGGGTTAGTGCAGGTTTAGCTTGCTTGCCTGCTGCCCTGGGTCGTCGCTGGTGTGACGCAGGCGAACGGCTCGGCCTGGCCGACCCTGCTTTGCGAGCCCTTTGGCAACTCTGTCATCTCTTCTCGCTTTTGGTGTTACTGCGGAGTGTGTCGCCAAGCAGTGGGTAAGAGTGCTATGCGCTATGCTGCTGTGCTTCCACTCCATTCAGGGGCGAGGCCCAGCATGTGCGGTCCTACGGTATGTGTCGGAACGCCAGTGCGCTGTACAGCGCGTAACCGGTGCGTCGCTCTAGCCCAGGGTCCCCAGCTGCATGCCGACCAATGGTGCCGGCAGTGGACAGCAGGCAGGCTCCCAACACGGACCCGCACCCGGCCATGTGGCCCTCCGCACCTTGAGGTACTCGTCGTAGGTGGGGCTCCACTCCTTGTTGTCAATGCCGTTGACGATGCCGCGCAGCTTCCAGTTGTTCACCTTCAGCACCTCGTGCAGACCCCAGCCGCCCTCCTGCAGGGGCACGGAGGCGCACGGACACCGCGTCAGGCCTAGTCCTCAGCGCCAGTCCCAACGTTACGGACCATTTTGCCGAACTCAGAACTTGCAGCCCCATTAATCATTACCCAGCTTTCGGGAACTTGCGGCAATCCTACCCTATACCAGCTATTTGAGACCCGCTGCCCCGAGGCCCTCCCAGTGTCCCTTCAAACTACATCCAACCCCCCGCCGTCGCACCCAGCCCGTTCGCGCTGTGGTACAGCAGCCCACCCACAAGCACCCAACGCACCGGCGTCTGGCACTCCCAGGCGTATCCGAGGCTGACCGCCACCAGGCGGTGCGCGCACTCCAGGCCGGCCTTCAGCACGTTCATGTGCTCCCCGCCAATGGGATCGTACAGCCGCATGCGCTCCCGGTACTCCTCGTTCAGCTCCAGGAACTCGCTCTCAACAAACGGACCACGGCCCTGTCATTGGTTATAACGAAGCGCAGGTTGTGTTATGCTACACTGGCATGCACGCAGTTGTCGCATGAGCGCAGGTCCGCCCGCCCCGCATGGCGTAATGCCGGTACCCCGCGCACGGACGGGCTACCCGGTGCCCAGTGCCCGCGTTCCCACCTGGTGCGCCATGTTGTGGATGACGAAGGCGCAGCGCGCGTACGTCATCTTGCCGTAGTCGCGGTAGTGGGCCTGGGAGGATAAAGACACGGCAAGCCACTAAGTTGCAAGCCAACAACATCCTTCCGCAACAATCCCATGGCATGTCACTGCATCATCGAAACCATCCCGCTGCAGGTACTTGTTGCCATCCCGTTGTCCATTCCCACGGTTGCCCTCAAGTCATGCGCTGTGATCATGAAAAGGGGCGCTGTTAGGCCGCAGGAGCCCGCTACCCCACGCACCCCACCTGCAGGTACACGGGAAGCAGCGCCGTGTGCCAGTCGTTGGCGATGAAGCACAGGTTCTCGTCGCCGTACGCGATGCCGCCGCACGGCACGTGCCACACCGCCTCCAGGGCCGCCTGCGGGGACGCACAGCACGCAGCAGCTGACACTCAATGCCCCGCTCCTGAGGCCTCCCTAGGCCAGCTCACATGCGCCAGCTTTACTCCGCAAACAGTTGTCCCGTGTCCCAGGCTCATGCTGCGCAGCGCCTCTGTCAGCTGCTCCGCCGTCCACAAGTTCCGGTGTCCATGCTGCTGCCTAGGTGCCTCCTGCTTCCCCTCGCCCGCGTAGCACACACCTTGCACAGCAGCGAGCAGCGGAACAGGATCTCCGTGCGCTCCCCGCCGTAGATGTTCTTCCCGCGCCCGTGGAAGCACGGGTGGTCCACGAACACGTAGTCCACGCCGTCCACGTACGCGTGGAAGTAGCCCACCTGCACCCGAGTAGCATAGCCTTAGTACGACGACTTGACGAGCGGCCTTGCGCGCACCCGCCGCACCCCTCGTGCGCCGACAGCCGTCAGCTCCCTTTCCCCCGCCCACTGTAGCAGTCTCCTGTATCCCGCCATGGTGTGCCTAGCCTTTTGAGCAAGCTGCACCCCTGCTCCATCTTAAATTTCGCCTGCTGCGGATACAGTCCGACGCTGGCTGGCCCAGTCCAGCATCGCGCTTCTTCCCTGCCGTGCCCCCTGCTGCCAGTTCCCACCTCCTGCTGCGAGTTGAACACGCTGTACACGCGGCGCACGCTGGTCTCCCAGGCGTCCAGGTAGTTCTCGTAGCGCGGCACCACCACCATGACGCGGTGGCCCCGCCGCGCCAACGCCTTGGGCAGCGCAGACATGACGTCGCCCAGACCGCCTGCGCCGCCACGCAGGGCCACGTGCATGCATGCGTTCGTTTACCAAGCACGTAGAACTGCACCGGCTGCCCAGGCAGGTCTGCTGAGTACACTGCTCGGGGCTTCCTAGACGTGGTAGCACGGTACTCAGGGCCGTAAGTGTGGGTCAGCCATGTGCATAAGGCGGTGGTGATCGGGAGCCCACGTGTCGAGGCGATATGCTACTGCTCCACGCAGTAGATGCCTGCTTGCGCTCCCATCGTCGCGAAACCGCCACAAATGAGCAACCGTCCGTCCTCGAACCGCCCATCCTAGGCTTCCCAGTCCTCACCCCACCGCAGCGGCGCCCGCAACAGACCCTGAGCGACAAGCGCCAGGCCCACATGCGCCCAGCTCGCCCCCACAGCCAGCTCCCCGGCTTGCGCACCTGTCTTGGACCATGGCGCGCACTCGGCGCCGACCATGACAACGTTCATGACGTTGGGGCCCGCCAGCGGGGGCGGTTTGTCCGCGGCCGCAGGCTCCGAGGGATCCGCTGCCGCCACACGCTCCGGCACCGGGACCATGGGCTCAATGTACATCTCCGGCTCGGTGGGGCCCAGCGGCATCAGGGGCACCTGCGGAGGACGCCGGGGGTGGTGGAGGGCCGCAGGTAAGTTGGTTGAGGTGGAAGACGGGTAGCTGCGACGCAGGGCGAGCATGTTGTGGTGGGGAGTCGGTGTCAAGCCGGGTGGGTGTGCGAGTGGCTGTGTCTGGGTGGATGCAACGCCCTGTTTCTGCGCGCAGCCGGCCGTGGGGAGCTGCCGTACGACACATACAGACATACTGTAGAGAACACCACCTCAAGACATTACAACGTGGAAAGGGTTCGGCATGCACCCTCGAGAGCCAGGCGCCAGGCTGCAGCTGCCTCCTACCTCAAACATGGGCATGGGAGGCGGGGCCTTCTTGGCCGGGCTGGCCCTGGGGGTAACAACAGGGGCCGCTGGTGTCGCCTTGACTGAAGGTGGTGCAGCGGCTGAAACCGCTGCCATGGCAGGGATGGGAACAGCCACAGGCTTCTGTGCCTCCGTGGCCGCTGCTGAGCTGGTCCGCGTGCTGGTCTCCGCTGCAAGCTTATTCAGCTTTTCCAACAGCTGTGCCTGAGTCTTTCGCCGGTCCTCGATCTGTGAGCATCCATAGCGAGGTCTCAAGTCAGTCCGTGTAGGGCATGAACATGCTGACCTGGAAGGGCTGGATAAGAAATGGAAGCCGAAGGAGGCGTCGAGCGGGAAAGGTTGCAACGGGCCAGACAAGTGACCCCTGCTCACCTCGCGCAACAGGTCCCTATGAAGATCACCGATAGAGTCGCGTGATCCGCCTTGCGAACGTGCGACCACTGCGCAAAACAGGACATGATGGCCATCCGCCCACCGGGGTAGTCAGCGGCCTGCTGGTTTCTTTGGCTTGAGTTCCATTACATCAATAAATGCCCAAAAAAGATTACCTGTTGGACGCGGCACCGCCCGCCCGCTAGGGCCTGGAGCCCCATTTGCTGTCACTCCCTGCCGCAGCATTGTGCTGGTGCTACTTCTGGAGTACGCTCTACCAGAACACGATTGTGGACAGTTAGCCTGCATAGTGAATGGAGGTCAAGCCTCCGAGGGCTAGGGTCAACGAACTGTGTTGGACTGGTTCTCCGCTGTGCGGCGTAGTAGGTCTGACACGACCCTATTGCATTTCCAGCAGCTCAGCAAAGTGGCGAAGCCGCACTAAAAACGTGCAACAACAAAACTCCTGGTGCACTTTTTACCGGCCCTGGAGCCACGTCACTCAACTCCGGTCCAAGCCTAAGAGCCCACATGCTCTAACATACAAACAGTCTAACCTTATGGTTTGTGAGGCACATGAGGAAGGTCGTAGTCCCTCGCTTGTGACAATGGGCAGGTAGGACCCTCTACCTCGCGCGGCCCACTCCTGTCGAGTCACGCCACCACAGCACTCACTCAGCACCAGCGTCTACCCAGCTCACTGTCCCGTACGCTTTTCCATGAGCAGTAGATCGCCAAAAAAACCCATCCAGCATTCATAAGACTTGCATATCCATGGCACTGAAGGTACACAGGCCCGGTATACAGGCCCTGCACCAACGCTGTCTGCCTCACCCTCCATCGCCCGCTCACCCGCCCACCCGCACCTCCAACGCCCCCAGCTCCGCCGCCCCGTGCGACGACCCCTCAAACACCTTGACCTGACCCAAATCCACGCCCCGCTCCCGCGCATACGCCTCCACCACCCGCCGCACCGCCGTGCGCCCCTCCTGCCCCGCCTCACCCAGGATGCACACCGTGCCGCCGCACCCCCCGCCTGTGATCTTGGCGCCCCACAGCGGCCCCCCGCTGCCCCCCGCCGCACGCGACGCCGCCATCTCCTGCCGCACAAGCTCCACCAGCCGGTCCGTGCCATCAGAGCCCAGCCTGCAGAGCAAGGAACGCACAGCAACACACACCTGTATGGATCTACATGCCACACCGTCGCTTAGTGCTGCTGCACCACAACGTGCAGCGCGTCACACCATATGGGACAGTGACCTACTAGGGATTGGGCTGCTGCTGGCATATTGCAAACAGCATCCCGGCGCGCACCTGCACGCCGAGTATGAGGCGTGCGACTGGAACATGAGCTCCCCCAGCAGCGCCATCTGCTGGGGGCCGGCGGGCAGCTGCAGCGCGGCCCGGAAGGCGCCCACGCGGAAGTTCTCGTGCACCGGGTGCGAGGCGGGCTGGCGGATGGCGTACCTGCGGACGAGGCGTCACCGCACGGGACGTGCATCATGAAGCAGGAACGACCTGAAAACCTGGCCGGCGGGGCTGTTACCGTGCCTGGGGTGTGCACAGCAGCGCTACCTGTGGGGCTAGGAGAACGCCGCCACTGCTCCTGCAGCCACTTGCACTGCCTGACGTTTAGGGTACAAGTGTCACACGTGCCGCATCCATGGGCACCTACGGCCGTGTTTTGCCTGCCGCAAACGCATGTGCTCACCTGTATCCTAACTCCGAGCCCTAAAGGGGTTCACACCGGGTGCTCACAAAGCCGTGCTGCATTTGGTCTCTAGCGTGCCTGAGCCCCGAGCACTCACTCCTTGTCTGGGTCGATGGAGGTGATGGTGTCGTAATGTGTGGTGTAGGCGGCCAGGAAGTCCGCCCCGCGCATGCTGGTGGGTAGCTGGGCCTCGTGGCGCTGCATGAGCTCGCTGGGGGCCAGGCGGGCCAGGTAGCCGCCCAGCGCGGCAGGGGGCGGGCCGGAGGGGCCCTGCGGCAGGCGTTGGGGACAGCCATGAGCCAGAGACCTAGCCACGCAGCCAATTGCACCTTGTGGGTAGCTCTACATGGCCCACGTATGAACTGCATTCAGTCATGCCTTGAGAGTTTGCAAGGGTGGCAGGGGTGGCATGAAGAGCTCAGCCATGCACTAGCCGCCCTGTGATCCTGTTCTCCAGCTGGTTGCGCACCGGTGCGCCCGCCCCTGCCCCGCACCCACCGATGGCTGGCCGCCCCCGCTGACGATCCGCAGCCCCATGAACGCCCCCACGCGCACGCTGCCGTAGTCGGAGCCGCCCACGCTGTGCCGTGTGCCGCTGTCCACGCCCCACACCGCCACGTGCGGCGGCAGCTCCACGCAGCCCTGCACCTCCGCCGGCTGGCACAGCAGCGCCAGCAGCGAGTGCCGCCGGCCCAGCGTCACGGCCATCTGGAGGCACGGCGTGGAACGGTGCAGCGCATTTGCAGGGAGGGCATGGGAGGACCGAAGGGGGTCTGCGCAATCTCTTTAGCTGCCGTTGTGGCAGTGTGGGGCGTCAGGCGTGTGCATTTGCCAAGTGATTACCTTGTCGGGCGAACACAGAAAATTCCTGCCCCCGGGGTGGGCCCATGCGCTCGTGCGGTAGGCCCCCATTACCCGGCCAATACCTAGTCCATGAATCACCTGGTCCATGATGCCGCATGGCGCGCCCACCACCAGGTTCTCCACCCGCTGGCACAGGATGGCCAGCTGCCGGCCCTCCAGCGCCACCCCCAGCGCCCCGCACAGCGCGCCCATGGCCGCCACCTCCACCGCCGCGCTGCTGGACACGCCCTTGGCCTCGGGCACACAGCTGGACTGCGGGGAGGGAAGCACATGGCCAGGGGATGTCGATGTACAGGTTGATATAGTCATGACGGACAGGGCGACGGCATCTGCTGCAAGCTTGCGGAGATGGAGGTAGCATCTTGTGCATGGAATGTAAACATGCAAACATTCTTGCAGACCGGAAAGCCGTTTCGTGAAGAGAGCAAATGGGCGATGGGTTGTTGGGCTGTGGGCGGACCTACCACCAGCAATGAGGTGCAGGAGCGGGCCAGCCTGGCGGCCACGGCGGGCGCGCCGGGCCCCTCCCTGGCCAGCACCAGCAGGCAGCCAGCCAGGTAGGCAGCCCAGTGCGTGTCGGGGGAGCGCTGTGGTAGGCATGGTAGGGGCAAGCGGCACAGGACAACGCTTGTCAAAAGCCCTTGCACAGCGTTCTGCACCATTTCCTAAACAAGGTAGATGCTGTGGCGCTGGCGTAGGGCTCCACAGGTGGGTAGGGCCGTTTGCTTGCCGCCCTGGCGTCTAAATCAATGCATGGGCGCTGCAATCCTTGGCGGCCACACCTTTGAGCTCAGGGCCGGATGAGTCAGCTCTGGGGGTCTCCGCCACTCCTCTGGCCAGCTCAACCCAGCCCAGCACATACAGCATAGGGCAGCGGCTACAGAACGCACCTTGAAGTACTCTCGTGCCGCGTCGTACTCAAGGGGCTGGCCGCCGGGAAACAGGTCGGCAGCGGGGCACGAGAAGGCGGGGGCGCGGTGGTCCTCCTCCCCCGCGGCGTGCAGGGACAGGAGGCTGATGGTGGCGGGGAGCTGGTCGGAGGCATCTGCGAGCGGCGTACATCAACGGGCTCATGGAGGGGGATTTCCTCATCCAGCACAAGCACGCACAACGGTGTACCTGCTAGTACCTGCTCGTTGATATGCAACTGTGTCCCCGCAACCGCATCGCTACGCGCAACGCTGTGCTTCAGTGCGGGCCGCACCTGCGACGGGACGGAGCAAGGCTGAAGCCTACCACGTGTGTGCGCTGAAGAGAGCCCTAGCTGTTTCCTGAGCAGATGCATGCCGAAATGTCTGCGTGCGTATTATTGGTGCCCTTGGCGTGTCGCCCTCCAAACGCTTGAGCAACTGCGGCCAGCAACACCGTGGCAGAGGGCTACGCACCCCGTATCTGCAGCGCCGCGTGGCAGCCCTCAGCGATGGGCATCTGCAGCACCAGGCTGCCGCTGTAGTCGGCAATGCCGCCCATGACGTCCAGGCGGCCGGGGGCGCGGGACACCCATAGCGGGGCGGACCAGCTGCAGCCAGCACACAGGGAGGACGGGCAGGGTGTGGGAAGCAAGTACGTGCCAGCCTACAGGCTTCATGGTAACCGGCGAGAGGGGCTACACATGGACATGACACCCCGATGGCATTGTGGCCAGGGGCATGTCCTGTGTAGCCCCGGGTGCCGTGACCAGCTTACTCGAACAGCGCCTGCGCGGGGCCCCCCGCCCTGTGCGTGGCAAGGCTGTCCAGGAACGCCCGCGTGTCTGCCAACTCCTCCAGCAGCTCCTTCCGACCTGAGAATGCAGCCAATCATATATGCCAGGTGGCGCTACTCAAGTAGCTTGAAGCATAGAAAGGCCTGCTGCATTTGTAATTTGGAGCGACGACACCCACCACTCTGCACCTCGTAGCCCATCCTACATGTAATTTAGGGTACCTGCGTAAGTCACTTTATTTCGGAATCCAAAAGCTTGGGAGTCGGAACCAACTGGCTGCCCCGAAACCATAAACCGTCGCGTCAAGTAGTCCTGTCGCCAGGTCGCGTCCTGATCTTGCAGAAGCTACCGCGGGCCACCCTCGTATCCGTATATAATGACCCGAACCACATTGTTTCCCCTATTAGCGCGGGCGAATAGTCCGCATTTTCGGTGCACCTCGAGAGCGCTTTGCAGCGCTTTAGCTCAGCACCAGACACCATCACGAAGGCCAGCAGATACATACGTCGATGACATTGGAACACTATACCGCAACCACAATGCTGTGCGCACACCTTGTATTCTGCCCTACTGCGGGGATGCGCACGGCGCAGCCCTGAGCCGGTTCGTCGCGCTTGCCCGCATAGCAAGGCCCTGCATTCTTCCAGGTACGTAAGCTCCTCAGCAACCAGGACGGCCTGATACAACGTAAGCGCTGTGCTCCATCGCTCTGCTCGCCTTTGCACGGGTCTTATCGCCTTGCCCCTTCGACTTCTCGCTCACCGTGTGCCGTTGTACTGCCCCTTCCCACCATGTCCGTCGCGCAGGCATACGAAGCAACAAGAATGGACTTTTCAAGAACGTCCCCCGAGCCCCGCCGTGAGCGCCGGCGCATGGGCGCTCCCTCCCCCGACGTCGGCCCCTCGCTGCTCTCCCACGCCATCCCTGTGTCCGAAATCGAGCCGGAGCCGTCGACCCTGCCCATCCCCAACGCAGTGCCCGACCCCTCGAGCTCACACCTCCAATCCTACTATACCAGCCGCCTTCACGCCTTGCAGCTCTACCAGCGCCAGCTGCAACTGCAGCAACAACAACAGCCCCAACACGACGACACGGTCACTACACCCCTGTCCGCCCGGCCCCGCCGTGAGCACTCACCCGAGTACCTAAGCGCTGCCTCCTCCCCGCGCACAGCCACCAACACACCCCGCGCCCCCCTGCCCACCAAGTCCGCGTCCGCCCGCGCCATGGGCCCCACCGTACCGCCCATCCCCATCGGCCGCTTGCAGCGCACCAGCGCCGACGGCACCACCAGCTACCCCACCCTGCAGCACCAGGCGCATGCCTTCAGCAACTACCACCCCTCATCTCCCCTCTCCCCGCTGCCCCAGCGACCACCGTCTCCCCTGAGGCCCCCGCAGCAGCTCCCTGCCATGCTGGCCCTCCCCTTACGTGACGTCACCTCCCCCACCGGCTCCGTTGCCTCCCACAGCAGCACCAACCCGCTCTACATGTGGGCGCGCCAGGCCGGCACACCAAAGTCACCTGCGACCACGCAAGCCGCACGCAACCCGGTCCGTCAGAACTATACGGACGAGGGCAGCGACCGCAGCCCCATGCAGCAGCAGGAGGCCATGTACACGGTGACACGCCTGCCAGGGCAGCACCTCGAGAGCGAGGACGAAAAGCCTCCGCAGCAGCAGAGCAAGCAGCAGGAGGGGCAGCTGCAGTCGACCACGGGCGCGCCCCCGCCGGGTCCCCAGCAGCACGTCCTGCCCGTCCACCTGCAGCCACACGCACAGCAGCAGGAGGCTCCTGTGCAGCAGCAGCAGCAACCCGAGCTCCAGCACGTTCACCAGCAGCCCCACACGCAGTTGATCCAGTTCCTCCAGCTGTCCGGACGCACCTCTAACCCTGGCGCAGCGCCACCACCACCTCCCCCCTCCTTTCCACCCCCTCCCCACCCCGCCGCTCCCCCCTCCCTGAGCCCCGTGTCCAGCTTCGTGCCCACCCCCATGGGCACCTCCCCCGCCGCCTCCCGCCCCTCCACGCCTGGCACGGGCTGGCCCTCCGCCGGCCTGCCGCCCGCCTACCCCGCCCCACGGGCCT
>VFQN01002432.1_pt1 | contig 28723 bp, 13 predicted proteins | sample 3512371 | NCBI WGS metagenome assembly VFQN01 (sample SAMN10412370, study PRJNA504923) | tailings metagenome | isolation source: Replicate 2 from Balatoc abandoned mine | place: Philippines: Itogon, Benguet | collected 2017-08-28
AAATCGAGGAAACCTTTTCTCATTATCGCTTTTACTGGATAGGCTTCGGTGTTCCAATTTTACTTTCACTTATTTCAATTTTCGGCTATTGGCTTTTCAAGAGAAGATCCAAACGAATTTTTGAAATTGATTGGAAAGGCTATGCTGAAGTTTTGAGAATGGCCATTTGGCCACTTCTCGAGGTTAACCAGAACTATCGCGCACAGCTGGATTTACCTCCTTTTATTTTGACAAAACGATTAAAAACGCTGCTTGGTAAAAGCCCGTACGATGATCTAGGGATTAAGAACTCTTTAGACCGTTCTATTTCTGTTGAGAATTTGCACAAGCCGAATCGCAAAGATCGTACTTATGAAATCACCTCTGAAGGAGATCTTGAAGTCCTTCGCTATTTAAAAAGACTTCTCTTAGCGGAAAATGATCAGTTGAGGCAGTTTGCCGACATTCAGCAAGCGTCAGAAATTATAACCCTTGAACAAAAGGAAGAAAGGAGATCAACCTTGCTGCATCAGATACTCAAAGAGGAAACTATCGAAGAGGTGATAGAAAAAGAAATGGAGAGAAGGAAAAATATTCAGTCAAAGGATAGTGGCTCAGACGAAGGAAGTTCAAAGAAAAATGTGCGAAAAGAAGTGAATGAGCAGCCATATTTGACCTTGATCGATTCTAATACCTCGATTCTCGGAGCAGGTGAACCCTTCGTACCGAGCGAAGGTATGGAGAACAAGCAGTTAAGACCTGTCACATCAGCCGCTGGTATGGAAAACTTTTATTCGACGAACGAAGAGGATAGATTTTCGAAGAAAAATCCACTGCAATACTTTTCTCCTAAACGAAAACGATACGACTTGAACGATGATGGAACTCACAAGTATCAACTCAAACTTGATGCAGAAGAGGATTACGACTTGGAAAATCCCTCCTCGTCCGTCCCAGTGGGTTCTCACCTCGGGGATCCCATGGCACACGGCATTACTCCTTTATCGACATTTTCGTCGCAAATCGATTCGATTGCACAGAAGGTACCAATCCATAGTCCGTGGAACAATTTGCGTAGCTTTGGGTCAGATGCTGAGAAAGATATTGAAGCCAGATTTGTCGATATTGGTAAGTTTGAGGTGAGACAAGTCGAAAACTCCCCGCCTGTAAGTGGTAAATCTTACGTTACACGGAAGAGTTTGATAACTTCTGTTGACGACGAAAAGATAAAAGATCCTCCTTCCACCTCAGAGAGAGCATCACTGTACTTAGAACCTCGCTCCACCCAAAGCTTGGTCCGGAAGTTTAGTTCGGATCATGAATTATCATCTCCTAATATTCGGTTTAAAGACCCTTCCCGTATGAAAAGTAACGCTCAAAACCCGGACGCGATTAATAGAGAACGGTTTGGCAAAAGTTCCGAAGCTTCGCAAGCAAAGTTGAAAGTAGGTCCTAATCTCTCTCCTAAGAGGCCGACTATTGAATTAAAACGGCCAGGAATACATTCCAAGATGTTTGAAGATAACATTTCAGGAATTACGGAAAATACATCCAATCCTTATGCTGTCAATCTTGCCTCGCCGTTGCATGCGCAATATTTCTTCCCTTCAACGAAGCAAGACGAGAAGACCAACTTTGAGGAACATTCTCATTCCACACGAAATCTACCAAAAAATTCTCACGATTTATCTTTATTACAACAGTCGGAACTATCACCAGTTAGAAGAGACGGTCTAGGGCGAACGGGAGAGCCTCGTTCTGAATTGCCTCTTTCCAAGCCTCGTCGCTCTGAATCACCACGGCAAACCTTGCCGCTCGACCGCCAGATTAGCTTGAACCAGTCAAAAACAAGCTCGCCGCGACATCGGTCTCCTCGAAATCCATCACCTCGGCAAGAATCCCCCAGATTGCGGAGCCAAGGCAGGGAGCAACCTTCATCTCGACAAAAGTCTCCTCGAAATCCATCACCAAGAGAGGCTTCCCGCCAATCTCCTTCTTTAATGTCCAGATCTCAACCAACGCCACAATCTCCTCCGATCTACCGATCACCGCCGCCTGATATGTCGAGAACTCAGCCCCACTATCCTCAAAATCAATCTCTTAGCGATGCAGCGAGAAGACCCGCGGTACTTCCACCTTTACACTTTAGCAAACCCAGAGCTTCAACTCACAATTCTGCTCCAAATACGAATCAAGACAAAGTCAATAGAATTGCTTCTCCACCTGCTGTTTTATCAAATGTCGAACGAGGAAACTTTGCGCCTTCTCAGCCGTCTCCTCGGAAGTCTCCGAGGTCAGCATCAGCCTCAAGTAAATCACGCGATCGAGCTTATTCTCCGCGATAGTTTCCTTTTCGGCAGATTCGTCGATTTTATTGTTTCAATTTCTAGGAATTTCTAGGTATTTCTACAATGAGCTTATTTCTGTGCTACAAAATAAAGTAAAAATAAAAGAAGAGAAATATTTTAAATATAAATCGAGGGGAAGGGGAAGGGGAAGATTTATCCATTTCCCAATTTTGCGATGTAGGACAGTTTGACCGAGCGTAAAATATCAGCTTACGCGTTTTTACGTTAATTCTGCTTCTCCCAGCAGGTAAATTTACAATAACGATCAGTGAGCGATCAGAGGATAGTTGTTCAGACTAATTTGAAATCGTTTTTGGTATTTACTTCCATGAATTCCTTCATTCAACAGTGGTCACAACTTTTACTGAATGCTTTCTCAAACGCTGTCGTGATTCACCATCCTACAGCCTTGAACGCGCCTTTGAAAACATCATCGTCATCGATTTCACAAGAGCAAAGACTAAAAGAAAAATTAAGAAAGGAAATGAGCGAAGTTTTGAAAGGAACAATTGAATCTCTTTTTGATTGGGATAAAATTCATCAAGGAAATAGCTTTAAAACATTTGATGCAGCGCTGTTAGTAGTAAAACTTCTTCGTACAACAAATTCAGAAGTTTTCATGAGCACGAATCCCGATACGCAGAAAATTATTGAAGAATACTTCAATCAAATAGATTTTCTACCAAAAATGAAACTTCATCCACAGCTCTTTATGGAAAAAAATAAACATGTAATTTGCATTGAAGGTTTATCGGGTGTAGGGAAGTCGACGATTATTCAAAGATTTTTACAACATCATGAAATCCAATTTCCAGGAAAATATTTTAAAATTAGTATTTTAAATGATGAGAATTCTGTACATAATGCGATATGGGATATCTTTCAGAAACTTCCTTTCGTTTATCAATTATTATTTCAATTTCTTGAAAATTATCGTCTCATTTATGAAATTATTGAAATAAAGAATGAGTATGATGTTTTTATTGTAGAAAATTATTTTCATTCTTTTCTTGTTAATTCTATTTTGCATAATTCGAATGAAGAATTAAATGTTGAATCGAATTATAAGAAATATTTCGAAATTAATGCTGTTGAAGAAATTGAAACAAAATTAAATCATTTATGTTTATTTGACTGGCCTTTGGATTTACCAATGCCAGAATTAGTAAGTGTTGTCTTACTTCACTGCGCTGTACGTTTTCAGTCTTTTTTTTATAGGTCTTGTACTTAACCTGTCCAACAGCGGTGAGATTTGCGAGAAAAAATATCGTTGATTTATCAGAATTGAATCTTCCTAAAATGGAACAAGTGGATATGATTAAGAGCGTAAGTACCTATTCTCTAAACGAATTGAGTTATCCATGACATATTTTTTGTAGACCCTCTATTCACTAATCAAAGGTCCTGGTACTATAGGAATTGATACAAGTGAATCGGTTGAGGATGTGTTCACTACTGTCTTTGAAGCCCTTGACTACTATGGTATTTACGCAGTCACGCGACCGTTACCTGATGTGAGCGTTGTTGATCCGACCCCCGTTGAGCTCAAAGATAATAGCTTTCACGAAGACGCAATTCTAAAACAGAAGAGCATTGACTTTACTGAATTGCCTATGGAACCACAAGATGTAATTTACAATCGAAGAATCTCTATGGGGGTGTATGGTATTTTTTCCAAATTCATGTAAATAGTTGTTGGAAATGATACATTTTCCCTTTTTTGCGATGCAGGTGCTTTTCGATTTTCCCAAATCTAGATATTTTTAAAATTTGATTTTTGTCGAACTTCAACAGTTTCACTTTCTCAATTCAAAAAAAGCAAAACGACCAAAACACAAAGATAACTCGACTTAATAAGATTGGAATAGAAATTGAATAAAATTCTTTAGATTGAGACCTAAAGTGATTTGGAAAGAGTTTTCCTTTAGGCGAAACATTTATACATTGAATTTAGGTTGAGTATCCGGTGATTAATACAAAGATGCAACGTCCAGCCGAAATGACATGGGTTACCCCAAAGTGTTTGGGGGAGGTACCATCAAGAAGATCTGGACATTCATTTTGTATTGCAGGTGATTTTGTTTATTTATTTGGTGGAAACGATTTACGGCGTCCACCTGGGCCAAATAATGATTTATATAAATTAGACACAAGTTCAGCAGAGTTTTATTGGAGTAAAGTTGATGCTGGTGGACGGCTACCTGAACCTCGTTCCAACCACACAACCATTCTTTACGGAAATAAAATTGTTTTATTCGGAGGCTTTCGAAATTCTTCCACTCGTTATAATGACATCTGGATTTTAGACACGAGTAATGACGAGTGGAGTCAACCTCATGTTGGTATTACTGAGACTAAACCTGATGGCGAGGTTATTTTTAAGAGAATTTGGCCTGATGTTCCTGCTCCTCGTGGATCTCATAGCACGACTATAATTGGCTCGCAAATGTATGTCTTCGGTGGATACGGTGGTGCTGGATTTGCACGTCGTGACTTTAACGATCTGCATGCTTTAGACCTCGATACTTGGGAATGGAGACCTATTGAGGCCACGGGAGAAATCCCTGAACCTAGATCTGGACATCAAGCTGTTGCCGTGCAAGATCGTATATTTGTTATCGGTGGTTGGAACGCGATGTTGCAATTCGATGATATGTATGTTTATGATACGAACACGAACGCATGGAGTAAACCAATGCAACAGAATTCTTTAGGTTCGCCGAGATGGAATTTTGCTGCTGTTTCTGTCTTTGCAGTTCCGCACTGGAAGATTTTCGTCTTCGGTGGAAATAGTGGTGATTTAACAGATGGTGCCAATCCGCAGGGTCAGTATTTAAATGACATGCCGGTCCTGGAAACCGGAACCCTCGCTTGGACGCGGCCTACTGTATTAGGAACTTTACCCTCCGAGCGTGGAGAAACTCAGATTGTTTATGATCAGAGAGGTTCCCGTATCATTCTTTTCGGTGGTTGGGCTAATCGCTGGTTTGGTGATACTTACGTATGCAAAGTGGGTGAGGTCGTTGGTCCACCATACTCTGTTATCAGTATTTCACCAAATATCGGACCTATTACTGGAAACACCAAAACTACCATCACTGGAGTTGGTTTCCGTAGCGGCGGTAATCAAGCTATGATTCGATTTGCTTGCATCAAAGGATTTCTTGAAGTTCCTGGTGAAGTCACAAGTGATACCACTATAGTTTTTGACACCCCCAACTTCGAAAAGTACGGCGCAGTTACAGTGGAGGGCCGTGTGGGAGTTGGAGGAAAGTCTCTGACTAATAGTGTTGTGCAATTTTCATATTTCTCTGTCACATCTTGTGAGACCACAATTTGCTTTGGACCTGCTTTAATCAACAAGTGTATTGCTGCGGCTCCTTCTGCTTTTGTTATTCAAGCCCGTGATTCTGCTGGAGCAAACCGCACAACAGGCATGGACGAATATGATATCACTGTTTCTCTTGTTACCATGAAGAAAGATAAAGAAGTTCTTGAGCCGGTAGAAGATGTTATTCGAGAAATTATCGATCAAAAAGATGGCACGTATATGATCACAGTCATCTATCCTTCTAAGGGGCTATTTGACGTTAATGTCCATTTTAAGGGAACTTTCCTAGGCAAAGCCGGTCAGGTGCGGGGATCACCTTTCCGTGTGAATGTTTTAGAAGAGGGAGACACATTGAATAACGAACTTAATGGACCTTTGATGATGGAGTACATTCGAAAGCAGATAAAGGAAACAAAGGATTATGCAACAAATTCTTTAAAATCATTAAAGAAAGCGATTCCAAAGGATGAATTGTCTGCCTTGATTGGTGTGAAAGAAGTTCTCAAAGATTTAGAAGGTCGAAAAAAGGATGTTGAGCTAAATACCGACAGTTGCAAAGCTTTCTTGCTCTACTTTAAAAATAAAGGCGGCTCAATGGAGAAGATGATTGAACAAATCGATAATGCTTCTTCATTATGGAGTGATGTTTGTAAACAAGTCCCCATTACTGGAAACTCGATTGTTCCCTTGGTCAAGACTTGGTCTGGTATTGTTGAAGATCAAATTGATACTTACAACAAGGAAATGCAGCAGAAATTGAAAGATTTCAAGACTCGAGCCTTTTGGGGTGATAATGTTTCTCCTGCCGAAGCACGCAAGGCGATTAAAGAGGCCGAAAAATTTCTCAAAGTTGAACAAGATACTCTGACTGCGAAAATTCACCTTTGTAAAACTTTCGATTTCCCTCATTTAGTCAAAGTCGCGACTGAATGCGTAGATGAAATGCATACTGATATGGTTGAATGCCAGAAATTATGGGATGTTTTTGAATCTTTGCAAAGATTCGTCTCTGGCTCGAAAGAATTTCTTTGGTCCGAAATGGATGTCAATGAAATGGATGAAGGCTCAAAGAATCAGGTGAAGGCTGTCAAATCTCTTCACAAATGCGTCCGTTGGTGTAACGCGTACAAAGCAGCGGATAAGTTGAGTAAAGATTTTGTCAATACAATTCCTTTGATTTCGCTGTTAGCGGCGAAGTGTATGCGAGACCGCCACTGGGAAATGTTGAAACAAGTCACCAAAAAAGACTTTGTTCCGCCTCACATGGATAAAAATCTCTTACTGGGCGGTATTCTTGCTTTAAATTTACATGAGTTTACTGCTGATGTCGAAGAAATTTGTGATCAAGCGGTTAAAGAACTCAAGATTGAAACCACTTTGACTCAATTAAAGGAGCGTTGGGTTGGTATCGAATGGCTCATGGAAAATTACAAGGATACTGATATTCCTTTACTCAAAATGGCTGAAGAAGATTTTGAGTCTTTAGAAGCTGATCAACTCACTGTCCAAGGTATGTTGGCATCTCGTTTCGTCAAACAGTTTCTAGAAGAAGTCCAAGATTGGCAAAAACGTTTGGCTAATGTTGCCGATGCTTTTGTTTTAATTGGTGAAATTCAGCGAACCTGGTCGTATCTCGAACCTTTATTCATTGGGTCTGAGGAAGTAAAGAGAGAATTGCCTGAAGATGCTAAACGCTTCGAAGGAATCGATATAAATGTGAAACATGAATTGAAAACTTGTTGGGAAATTAAGAACGTTGATAAAGCGTGTAATCAGGAAGGTCTTTTGTCTCGATTGGAGCAAATTCAGGAGCAGTTGGAAATTTGTAAAAAGTCCCTTTCCGATTTCTTGGATGGACGTCGTCGCCAATTTCCACGTTATTACTTTACCTCTGAGGCCGATTTATTGGATATTCTTTCAAACGGTTCTACACCTGAAAATATACTTAAACACACCGCAAAGGTTTATCTTTCAACAAAGACGCTGCTCCTTGATAAAAATGAACGGACATCAGAAGATCGTCCTTATGCCACGACTTGGGTTTCTGGTGTTGGAAGTGAAAATGTTGTCTTTGAACCACGCGTTCCACTAAATGGTAAAGTTGAAATATATCAACAAGTCATTTTGGATGCTATGAAGCAAACTTTATTCAACAATCTGACACGTTCTTTAGTTCGCTATCGCGAAATGTCTCGTACTGATTGGTTAATGCATAAGAAGCCGGAGCCAAATCCGAACCAAGATTCTTCCGATCCCGCTCAAATCATTCTGATCACTCTTGCTGTTTTCTACGTTCAAGAAGTTGAGGAAGCTTTTGAGGAGATGAACGATGCGAATAAACCTAACAAAAATGCTTTAAAAGAATATTCTTTGAAGCAGGTTGAGCAATTGAAGGATCTAATTCGTTTAACGCAAACGAAATTAAATAAGTCCGATCGCACTCGTGTAATGGTGTGTATTACAATGGATGCTCACTCCCGTGATATTGTAGAAGGTATGTTACGTGATCAAGTGCAGGATGCTTCTGCTTTTCAATGGCAGTCTCAATTGAAGCACAAATACCGTAAGCCTCCAGCCAATGCTGCTTTCAGCAATCGTGATCCTCATCTTCGTGGCCCGGGAGGGGAACGCGCTGAAATTGCAATTGCTGATGCTATTATGCCTTACGATTATGAGTACCTTGGCAATGGACCCCGTTTGGTTATTACCCCACTTACCGATCGTATTTACGTTACTGCAACACAGGCACTCAACTTAAAAATGGGTTGTGCGCCTGCTGGTCCTGCTGGAACTGGTAAAACGGAGAGCACAAAAGATCTTGCCTCTGCGTTGGCAAAATGTTGCTATGTCTTCAACTGTTCACCAGAAATGGACTACTTAGGCTTGGGAAATATTTTTAAAGGTCTTGCTTCGTCTGGTTCGTGGGGTTGCTTCGATGAATTCAACCGTTTAGTTCCTGAAGTGCTTTCAGTGTGTACTGTTCAATTTAAAGCGGTCTGTGATGGTGTTAAAGCGGAATCGGTACGCATCGTCATCGAATCCGATGAGATTTCCCTAGATCCGACATGTGGTGCCTTCATCACCATGAACCCTGGTTATTTGGGCCGTTCTGAACTACCAGAAGGTTTGAAAGCCCTTTTCCGTCCAATTACAGTCATGGTTCCAGACTTAGTGTTAATTTGCGAGAATATGCTTATGGCGGAAGGATTTACTCAAGCCAAAGTTTTAGCCTCCAAGTTTTATGGTCTTTATTCGTTATTACGAGACCTACTGTCGAAGCAAATGCATTATGACTGGGGTCTTCGCGCAGTGAAATCTGTGCTTGTTGTCGCGGGTGGTTTCAAGCGTATGGAGCCTGATTTGGATGAAGGGGCTTTATTAATGAGAGCTTTACGTGATTTCAACATCCCCAAAATTGTTCGTGAAGATGAAGTTGTATTCTTCGGTTTGCTGGGTGATTTATTTCCTGGTATAGATCCTCCGCGTAAGATCAATCCGCAGTTAGAAGAGTATGTCAGAGTTGCATGTGAAAACTTAGGTAATCATCCTGATGATGTTTTCCGCTTAAAGGTTGTACAACTGGAGGAGTTATTGGAAATTCGTCACTGCGTCTTCGTGATGGGTCCGCCTGGTGCTGGTAAATCACAATGCTGGAAAACTCTGGCGGAAGCTCGCTCTTTGAAAGGAGACAAAACCAAATTTGTTGACATAAATCCAAAATCGGTCAAAACTGAGGAGCTTTACGGCTACATATCAATGGCCACACGCGAATGGAAAGATGGTCTTTTATCGAAAATTATGAGAGATCTTGGAGAAATTCCTGACGAAAAGCCCAAGTGGATCATTTTGGATGGTGATTTAGACGCTAATTGGATTGAATCGATGAACTCTGTAATGGATGACAATAAAATGTTGACATTAGCATCTAATGAGCGTATTCCATTAAAGCCACATATGCGAATGGTCTTCGAGATTCGAGATTTACGCTTCGCGACGCCGGCGACCGTTTCGCGTGCAGGTATTTTATTTATTTCCACCGACGACGGTACTCAGTGGCAATCATTAATTCAAAGCTGGCTACAAAAATCAAGCGCAACAGAAGATCAAAAAGCAAAGTTGCAGGCATGCTTTAGTTCCTACGTTAAGCCAACGTTACGTTGGATGAAGAAAACTGTTGCCCCCATTGTTTCCTTACAGGATATGAATTTCGTGCAAACTTTATTGTTTATGTTGGACGGAACGTTGAATGCCCAAATTTTAGGGTCAGAAGCTCCTGATGCTATTGAAAAGTGTTTCGTTTTTGCAATGATCTGGTCCATGGGCTCAGCGTTGACTGTCACTGATGATGGAACGGATAATCGAAAGCTATTCTCGGATTGGTGGAGAGCAGAATGGCGCCAAATTAAAATGCCGACTCAATACACCGTATTTGACTACTGGTATGATCCTACTTCGAACACTTTCGAATTATGGTCCAAGAGCCCTTTCTTATCATCAGAAATGTTGGAATACGAATCTACAACTCCGATGGCTTCCGTAACTGTTCCAACTCCTGAAACCTGTTCGGTTACCTTTTGGATGAAGATTCTTGTTTTAATGAGACGACCTGTAATGCTCTGTGGTCCTTCTGGTACTGGTAAAACCCAAATTGTGAATGGAATGTTATCGCAACTAGATCCCCTCGAATTTTTGTCCACAACTATAAATTTCAACTTTTATACAACATCAGCGGTCCTACAAAACACAATGGGAATTCCGCTTGTAAAGAAAACGGGTACAAATTTCGGTCCGCCTGGTCAAGCAAAATTAATTTACTTCGTTGACGATATTAACTTACCTGAAGTTGACCCTTATGATACTCAAAGCGCAATCGCTCTCTTACGTCAACACTTAGAATACGAACATGTATATGATTTGTCCAAGTTAACTGTCAAAAACATCGGCAGTACGCAGTTAGTTGCTTGTATGAACCCGACTGCGGGGTCATTCGAAATCAATCCTCGTTTACAGAGATGGTTCGCAACCTTTGCAATAGGCCTTCCAGAAACTATGTCTTTGCACACAATCTATTTGACCTTTTTGACTGGTCATTTGAAGAAATTTGACGAAGAGATTCAAACTATTGCCAGAGATTTAGTTCGTTGTGCTGTTTCCTTGCATCGTGAAGTTATGATGAATTTCCGCAAGACCGCGCAAAACTTCCACTATGAGTTTAACATTCGTCATATTTCTAATGTTTTTCAAGGATTGCTTGTTTCTCAACCGTCGCAATTCAAATCGCCTGAAAAATTTGTTCATCTCTGGTTACACGAATCTGAACGCGTTTACGGTGATCGTTTGGTTTCATACGAAGATTTAGCGAAATATAACACCATTGCGCAAACGCAAGAAAAGAAGATTTTTCCTAATTATAACGTTGCAAGATTTTACTCGACGGAGAATGCTGACCCATTAGTGTTTTGTCATTTTGCTGAAAACATTCAAGATAAAGTTTATGATATGGCGAAGTCCATGAATAAATTGTCCACTGTTTTAGAAGATGCTTTAAGAGAATATAATGAAACTAATGCGACCATGGATTTGGTCCTTTTCGAGGATGCCATGAAGCACATCGCACGTATTGTTCGTGTAATTATGAATTCTGGTGGACATGCCTTATTAGTTGGTGTTGGTGGATCTGGTAAACAGTCGCTCTCTCGTCTTGCTGCCTTCATTTGTGGTTATAAAGTCGTGCAAATTGTAATTTCGTCAACCTATGGTATTAACGACTTGAAGGAGGATTTGAAGGGAATGTACAACAAGGCCGGCTTGAAGGAGGAAGGAGTTATGTTCTTGCTAACAGATTCTCAAATTACGAATGAACGCTTTTTAGTCTTTATCAATGATTTACTTGCAAGTGGTAATATTCCTGATTTGTTTGCTGCTGATGAAGTTGATGGTATCATTAACTCAGTCACCAATAAAGTCAAAGCCTTAGGTAAAGTACCAGACCGTGCAAATTGTTGGGAATTTTTCTTGAGTGAGATCCGTCGCAATTTGCATGTTGTTCTAGCCTTCTCTCCCGTAGGCGACGCGTTCCGTACCAGAGCTCGTAAGTTTCCTGCCATTGTAAACTGCACTGTGATCGACTGGTTCCAACCCTGGCCGTACGAAGCTCTGTTCTCAGTCGGAAAGCGGTTTTTAGCTGGAATTAAACTCGGCTCTGATCAAATTCGTGGGGTGATTGAAACCTTTTTACCTTTCTCCTTCACCCAAGTGAACGACATGGCAAACAAGTTCCGACAAGTCGAGCGTCGTTTTGTTTACACTACTCCCAAATCATTTTTAGAGTTATTAAAGCTGTACAGTACCCTTCTCGGAAGTAAGAGGCAGGACGCGAATCTCGGAATTGAACGCTTAGCTAAAGGTCTGCAAAAGTTAAAAGAGACCGCCGAGGCTGTTACGCAAATTGAAGCTGATTTGAAAGTATCTCTAGAAGAAGCTGATCAAAAGAGATCTGTTGCCGAAGGAATTGCAGAAGTTGTTTCCAAAGAAAAGGCAATTGTTGAAGTAGAAACCGCTAAGGCTCAAGTTCAAGCAAAAGAGGTCGCAGTTATTCAGACAGATGTCATGGAAAAGCAACGTTCCACTGAAGAAGATTTAGCAAAGGCCGAACCCATGGTTGAAGCTGCCATGGCTGCATTAAATACTCTGGACAAGAAAGACCTTGGAGAAGCTAAAACCATGGCTAAGCCTCCTGCTGGTGTTGATGATATCTTCGCTGCTACCATGATTTTATTGGCCAATGTTCATCCTAATGTAGTTGTTCAAAAGAATGGAAAAGTGAAAGATAAGAGTTGGGATGCCTGTAAAAAGCAACTTTTGGGTTCTATTCCTGAATACATCGACTACCTGAAGAATATCAAAAATGGAATTGACGATCGAACAATTCCGAAACTGAACTTCGTTGAAGTCAAGGAATTGACAAAACTCGAACATTTCACTCCTGAAATTATTATGACTAAAAACAAGGCTGCTGCAGGTCTTTGTGCGTTCGTGCTGAATATTGTCTTGTATTATGATGTTGTGGTGACTGTGGAACCAAAAAGAAAGGCGTTACAAGAAGCGAATGATCAATTAGAAGCTGCCAATAGTCAACTTAAAACTGTCATGGATCTTGTGGCAGATTTGGAGGCCAAATTAGCGACGTTAACCACTGAGCTGAATGCTGCGAACGCAGAAAAACAAGAGGCCTTAGATACAGTCGAACGTGGACAAAAGAAACTTGATCTAGCACAACGTTTAACAAATGCATTGGCCTCTGAAAACGTACGCTGGGCTGAGAATATTGTTACGATGGAAGCCGACAAGGAACTTCTGACTGGTGATGTTCTCTTAGCATCAGCTTTCATTTCTTACGTTGGGCCATTCACCAAAACTTTCCGAGATCGCTTAATGACAAACATCTTTACTCCTTATTTACAAGAGAATCTTCAGAAGGTCCTGGGTGAGGGTCAAGGAATCCCATTATCTGCGGCTGCCGATCCACTGAAAATATTGAGCAATGCAGCTGAGATGGCCACTTGGAGAGCTGATGGTTTGCCCGCTGATCAAGTTTCGACCGAAAATGGCACAATTGTCTGCAATTCTGCTCGTTGGCCATTGATTATTGATCCTCAGTTGCAAGGTATTAAATGGCTACGCCAGAAAGAATCTCACCCAGATCGCAATTTACAGGTTGTTCGTTTGGGTCAGAATGATCTTTTACGAAAGCTTGAACGAGCTCTAGAAAACGGATACACGATCTTAATTGAGAATATTGGCGAGTCGATCGATGCTGTGTTAAATCCTGTCATTCAACGCGCTGTCATTAAACGTGGTAAAAAGCAATATTTGAAACTAGGAGATACCGAAGTTGAATTTCACAAAGATTTCCGATTATATTTGCATACGAAATTATCAAACCCACATTATCCACCCGAAATTCAAGCTGAGACTACGCTAGTTAACTTTACTGTTACTTCTGCTGGTTTAGAAGATCAATTATTGTCATTGGTGGTTCGTAAAGAACGTCTGGACTTGGCATTACTTTCAGAGGATTTAGTGAAACAACAAAACGATTTTACAATCAAGATCAAGGAATTAGAAGATAATATCTTGCAGAAATTAGCTGTTGCTCAAGGTGATATTACTGAAGATGTCGAACTTATAGAAGGTCTGGAAGCCACGAAGAAGATTGCCAATGATATTGCAATTAAGCAAGTGCAAGCTACGCAAACTCAAGCAACAATTAAAATGACTTCCGAGAAGTATCGTGGTGTTGCTAACCGATCGTCTTTGCTGTTCTTCTTAATGAACGATCTAGTGAAGATCCACACATACTACATCTATTCGTTAGAAGCCTTCACCACTGTTTTCTACCGTGGCATCGACTTAGTTCCAAATACTCGCCCCGCACAAATTGAAGGCCCAGATGGTCAGCTAATAGATAATCCCGAAATGTCTGATGCTGAGTTGGCCGAAAGATGCCTTGTTTTAATTGATTCAATCACACGCACCGTTTTTAATTATATTAGACGTGGTTTATTCGAAATGGACAAGTTAACCGTTGCAACTATTTTATCACTTCGTCTCATGGTGAACGACAGTAAGTTGTCAACTGAGGAAGTGGAATATTTGATTGAAGGAAAAGTCAGTCCTGATCCAGGAAATATGGGACCTTTACATGAGTGGCTTCCACCAGCGATTTGGCCAAGAGTTAAAGCTTTAGAAGGAATGAAGCGCTTTGCTGGTCTTGGAGATAATATGCAATCTGATTCTGATGAATGGCAGCGCTGGTTCGACTCTGAAATGCCAGAAATCGCTAAGTTTCCGGGAGACTATCAGAAGACCTTGACTCCATTTGAACGTTTGATTGTTCTGCGAGCAATGCGTCCGGACCGCGTTACTACCGCTTTGAAAACTTGGATAGAGGAGGCTATGGGCAAAGAGTATATTTTCCAGAAACCATTCGATATGGCTGCAACATATTTGGAAACTTCTAATCAAACTCCAACTTTCTTCGTTCTGTTCGCTGGTGTTGACCCAACACCATGGGTCGAAGATTTAGGCAAAGAGAAAGGAATTACCTTTGAGAATGGAAATTTTAAAAATATTTCCATGGGACAAGGACAAGAGAAGCCTGCAGAAGCAGTTGTCGAGCAATTTGCGAAGAATGGTGGATGGGTGATGTTGCAGAACTGTCATTTAATGCAATCATGGGTGCCGAGATTGGAACGATTGCTTGAAGTTGTCCAAGAGAACGCCCATCCTGAGTTTCGTTGCTTCATCTCTGCTGAACCCCCTCCAATTCCATCATGGAAGAATATGCCTGAATCTTTGCTTCAAGGATCAGTGAAAGTTGCTAACGAGGCACCTTCAGATATTAAATCTAACATTATGCGTGGGTGGGCCAACTTTTCTCACGAGCGAATTGAAGGATGCACTAAGCGTGATGACTTTAAGGCTTGCTTGTTCGCGTTATGTTGGTTTCATTCCATTGTCTTGGGTCGCCGTCGCTTTGGACAACAAGGATGGTCTCGCAAATATTCTTTTAACACTGGCGATCTAACGATTTGTGCAAATGTCTTGCAAGCTTATTTAGAAGCGAATCCTGTCATTCCATGGGATGACCTGCGTTACATTTTCGGTGAAATTATGTATGGAGGTCACATTACTGACGCATGGGATCGTCGTACCTGCAATTCTTATCTATCTGTGTTGGTCAATCCACAATTATTTAATTTCTTGGAATTAGGCCCTGGTTTCAAGTCACCAGATCCAACATCTTTAGATTATGAAGGTTACATTAACTATGTTGAGGAAAAATTACCTCCTGATGCTCCAACAATGTTCGGATTACATCCTAACGCCGAAATTGGTTATTTAACTAACTGGACCTCATCAATCTTTGAGACAATTCTTTCTCTTGGGGGTGGTGGAGCCTCGTCATCTTCAGGAGCAGGCGGAATGTCAGCTGTCAAAGAGTCAATGGATTACTTCACTAAGACCCTTCCTGAAAATTTCCAAATGTTGACTATTATGGAATTAGCCCAGCCATTATTATCTCAAGAATCTGGACCTTTCGTTGTCGTTGCCTTACAAGAGTGTCAACGTATGAATGCATTACTAACTGAAATTCGCCGCTCTCTCATTGAGTTAGACAAAGGGCTTAAGGGACAGCTCAATATGTCTCAACCAATGGAAGATTTGATCAAAGCAATGTCTATCAATCAGTGGCCTGGCAGAAACGTAAGTGCTTCATTTTATTTACTTTTCTTTTCTTATATTTTATCATTAGCCTTTCTCTCAATGCCGTTGGGAATCCAAAGCATGGCCTTCAATGAAGAACTTAATTTCGCAATTCGCCGATATGCTTTCACGAATTCAACAACTCACCACTTGGAGTACAGATTTGGTTACCCCTTTTTCTGTTTGGATCTCTGGTTTGTTCAATCCGACGTCGTACCTTACTGCTGTCATGCAGGTAACTGCTCGTCGCACAGGATTACCTTTAGATCAAATGACCACGGAAACTCATATTACAACCTTCCTCAAGCCTGATGCTGTTGATTATTATCCTGTCGATGGTGCGTTTGTTCATGGTTTATATATTGAGGGAGCTCGTTGGCCAACTGGTGATGAGGCTGGAGAGCCTGAGATGATGACTGGTACTCAAATTGCGGGACATTTAGTTGATGGAAGATTAAAGGAGCTTTTGCCTCCTCTCCCTGTAATTTACGTTAAGGCCGTACAGGTTCAGCGTTCATGGGAACCATCCGCTGTTGGTTACCTCAGACGCCAAGCAGATATCTATGAATGCCCAGTTTACATTACTTCCTTCCGTGGTAACACGTACGTCTTCTTGGCAACTTTAAAAACAGTGGATCCAAGTAGTAAATGGGTGCTTACTGGTACTGCAATTCTTATGCAAACCGATTATTAACAATACAAATTGATGTGTTTAGTGTTGCAAATTCTTTTATATTTCTTATTTCCTTCTAAGTATTTATAACATAACAAATAACTCCTCAAGATTTTGATCGAATTCCTTCTTAATTTTACATTTATACAAAAGCTATCTACTAAGGTTTCTAAAACTGTGAAATTTCAAGAATTTTACTGATGACAGACGAAATTGGTAGTTAAAAATGCGATAATTTTTAGGCGATTCCGGCGCGCAACTCCTCGAGTTTTTGAATCTCTCCAGTTTGCAAAAATTCGTCGATGTATCCAGCAATACCTTTACCGATTCCCTTGAGAGCCATTGCCTCCTTTGCTGTGGTAATCGGAGTTTCACATTCACGAATAGCTTTGGCAGCTTTTGAAAAGACTCCACCTTTGCGCATATCTTTGTTTTTGAAATAAATATCGGCCATTTCCTTCACGGCCTCAGCAACTTTGCGATTACTCTCCTCAGCGACAACTGATGTTTTAGGAGGAGCTTTTGGTTTCTTTTGTTTCTTTTTCTTTCCGCCTTCTTCAGCTTCATCTTCATCATCTCCCTCTTTCTCTTCGGCTTCTTCATCTTCATCATCTTTCTTTCTTTTTGTCCCTTTGCCTTTTCCTTTTACAGGTGATTCAATCGGAGCAGATCCATACTTAGATATGAGATCATCGATTGCTCCCTCAATGTCAAAGCCGCCAGTATCATTTCTATGAAGGACCTACAATTTCTGTTGATTTCATCATATCAGAGTTCAAAAGAAAAAAGTCTCACAATGGTTGCACCACAAGTCTGAAAGAGCTTCGTTTCATCCCAGATGGAAGGAAATCTAACTTTTCTTTCCCTCGCTAAAGTAAGTAATTGCCTTGCTGCTTCTTTGGTATCGGACATCTCGAGAGAATGATATTTGAACTTGACGCTCTCTTGACAATTCAAAATCCAAATTTGAATTATAGGAAAGCGAGTTTTACAAATCTCGAGTTTTCAGAAAGATGATGTTGTGAATTAAGCAATTGCTTTCTCTTTCAGTTGCGAGACACCATTCAATCACAGCGAAAAGCATTTGTTGCTTTCATCTCCTTTTATTCTTCAGCTCGAATTATTTGACAAATATGATGACAAGCCACGCAAATTTGACTTTACCCAGTTTGGTGTGTTGTGTTTGTGGGGTTTCTATTCAGCACAACCCCACCAACATGTGTATCACCTGTTTACATGATCAAGTCGATATTACTTCAGATATCAACAAGAAACTAGCAATTCATTCTTGTAGAAATTGTGGGAGGTAGAAATATTTCTCGATTTTTCTTCATATTTTAATGTGTTTCCGTAGATTTCTTGGACCTCCTTGGCAACAACTCGCCCTGGAATCAAAAGAGCTCATGATCTTGTGCCTCCGAAAAATTTCAGGCTTACAGCGTTTAAAAGTTGTTGATGCTGTTTGGATTTGGACTGAACCTCACTCAATGAGATTGAAAATCAAGCTCACGGTGCAGAGAGAAGTGATGAATGGAGCTTTGATCCAACAATCTACTATCGTGGAGTTTATGATTCGAAATCAGCAATGTAAAGAGTGTGAGGGAAACTTTGCCCAAGGAGCTTGGGAAGCTGTAGTCCAAGTTCGTCAACGTGTCAGTCACAAGAGGACTTTCTTCTACTTGGAGCAATTGATTTTAAAACATCATGCTCATTCGGAGTGTGTAAAGATTGTGGTAAGTATATTCTTTCATTTTAAAGATTTTTTTCTTTTTCTTATTCCTATCTGAAATCTTTCCTGATTTATAGACCTTCCGAGATGGTATTGACTTTTACTTTAAAGATAAGAATCAAGGATTACGATTTATTGATTTCTTGAAAGGCCAAATTCCATTGAAGGTCAAATACTCTCGAAAATTAATCTCAGCTGATCATTCTGATAATACTGCTGACTTTAAGCACAATTATTTAATTGAAATTGTGCCGATCTGTAAAGATGATTTAGTATTACTACCTAAGGAACTTGCTGCAAAACAAAGTAATATTTCACCTTTGGTCTTGGTTAAACGTGTGGGGGCTGAATTGTATATGGTGGATCCACGTACTGCAGAAAGAACAGAAATTAATCCGGAAAAGTATTGGCGATACTCCTTCAATTCTTTATTAACATCCCGTCAGTTAATCAAGTTTGTAATCTTATCTGTTGAACCAACTGTTGTTGAGCATCGTCCATCAGCGAGAATGAGAAGAAAGTATCATAAATATCAAGATAAGGATAACAATATTTCCGTACAAGCTGAGTCAGTTCGCGTCATTACGAAGTTAGCAGAGTGTGTTGTCGCTCGAGAACGTGATTTTGGTGTTACTGATACTCAATTCACCTGTATATCTCATTTAGGCTCATTATTACAACCGGGAGATACTGTTTTAGGATATGATTTATCAAATATAAATTTAAATATTGATGAGGAAGGAATGAAATCTTTTGATATTGTTTCAAGAAATTTACCTGACGTCATTTTGGTTCGCAAAGTACGTCATCTCTTGTCTCTCCATTTTTTTCTCTTTCGACTAAATTTATTTTCTAATAGTGCTATGATCGTGAGAGAAACTGGACACTCAAAAACTTGAAGGAAGAGATGAATTATGAGGAAGATGGTATTGACGAGAAAGACCAGGCAGGTTATGAAGCCGATAAGGAGGTCTTTATGCAACAACTCGAGGGTGACCGAGAAATGAGAGCGAACATTCTTCTTTATAAGAATCAACTCGCTGCTAAGAAGGCTGCAAAGGCAAAGAAGGAGGAGACAGTCGCAATGGAAACTGAAGAAGACCGCGATTATGATGACGAGGAGATTCGATTAGATGAATTATTAGATGATATGACACTCGCAGTGGATCTAACTGGTGCTGATGAAAGTGAAAAGGCGAAGGAAATTCCTGTGATTTCCGGAGAAGAGTTGCAAAAACAACTAGCTGAAGGCGAGGCCAGCTCCACTTCAAATTTTGATTCTGCACCTTTTGAAGGAAAATCTTTTCAATTTTTGTAGATGGAAGAAATGTAGAATTTACGTATATGATTGATAAATTATTTAAATCTTTTTCCGTGAATTCACAACAAAATGACTTTCTCATTATTTTACACTTCTGTGCTTGAGGTTTCTTGATTGAAAGAGATTGAAATGTCTGGTGGATTTGCTGATTTAGGACTCCAACAAGAGCTTTTAAATGCGATTGCGGACTTGGGATGGATCTTGCCAACAGATATTCAAGATGAAGCGATTCCTCTGATTCTAGGGGGAGGAGATGTTATGGGAGCTGCCGAAACAGGCTCTGGAAAAACAGCTGCCTTTGCGCTTCCAGTGATCCAAAGCGTTCACGAAAGGCTTCGTCTCGTTACTGGTGGTCATAAAGGGAAAAATAGCGGAAGTCAAGGGAAACCAAAGTTGCAAGAAGGAGATCAGACACTTGCTATAAAATTAAACGAACTTGACAAAGAAGAAGGAATACTAGTTGCTTGCGAAGGTCATGAATGTTCCCATACAACTACTAATAATAATTGGGTAGGAGTTCGAGCTACTCACGGCATTAACCGCGGAAAATTCTACTACGAAGTTGAAATCTTGGAAAAGGGAAATTCTCGTGTGGGCTGGTCAACAATCGCTGCTCATTTAGAATTAGGTAAAGACAGTCAAGGATTTGGCTATGGTGGTAAAGGGTGGAAGTCTTATAATGGTCAATACGAGAAGTATGGTGATGAATATACTCAAGGTGACTTCATCGGATGTTACATAGATTTTACGAACAAACAAATTTCTTTCTCGAAAAATGGTGACCTTTATGAAGCAGCATACGAAATTCCAGAATCAATTATTGGTAGTGTACTGTTTCCTACAATCGCTTTATCTAACTCTTCGGTAAGAGTGAATTTTGGTTACTCCAACTTCCGCTTCCCTCCATTGGCTGGCTTCCTCCCTCTTTCGAAATCTTTCACTCTCTATGATATGAATGCTGATGAAGCTTACATTACCCGTGGTCCGCGGAGACCTTTGGCAATAGTAATTGAACCAACACGCGACCTCGCAGAACAAGTATTTCAGTCTTTTATTGATCTCTCTCGTTATATTGATCAACCGAAATTAGCCATTCACTTACTTATCGGAGATAATAATAGCGGTGGAAAATTTACCAAAAATACTGATTCAGACATAGTAATTGGTACAATTGGTAAAATTACTGGTTTATTACAAAATAATACATTAGATCTATCACAAACTCGATACTTTGTTCTTGACGAAGCAGATAAATTGGTTAACCAAGAAAATCTTAATTCCATTAAACAAATTTATAATAAATGTCCTGGCGGAGGTGTTGGGATCCATCGTTTGCAAGTTTGTTTCTTCTCTGCAACCTTACATTCTCCACAAATTAAAGAATTGACGGATTTGATTTGTATTAACCCAACTTGGATCGATTTGAAAGGGCATGATATTATGCCCGAGACTGTGCATCATGTACTCGTTAAAGTGCCAACATTGGTCGATGAGGAATATACTGCTTTTCTTCAGGATACTTCGACAAATGGTCTTCGTCCTATCACTGATGAGGTGCATACGAATCAAGACTTGCAGCAAGCAAATGCTGAATCGTGGAAAAATCGAGCATCCCAAAGAATTAAAGATATAAAACCTTTGATTTTACTAAAATTATTAGATAAGTTTGAGGTAATTCCTTTTTCATTTAATAAAAATTATTAATCGTTTTTTAGATGACTCAATGTATGATCTTCTGTCGAACAAATTTAGATTGTCAAAACTTATCGCGCTTTTTGCAGCAGCAAACATCGAGTAAGACAAGCAAGAAGGAGAGTTCAGCTGGGGGCTCAATGCTGGTCAGTAAGTATTCTCATCGTATTCTCGGTGGCGCTTTATCAATGGAAGAGAGGAGAAAGAACTTGCAATTGTTTAAAGAAGGTGAAGTTCGCTTATTACTTTGCACTGACATTGCCTCTCGTGGTATTGATGTGGACTCTCTTCCCTATGTGATTAATATGACTTTACCTGAGGAGATTGATGATTATATTCATCGAGTCGGTCGAGTCGGTCGATCAGATCGTATGGGATTAGCGATTTCAATTGTATCCACCGAATCGCAAGAGAAAGTGTGGTATCATACCTGTAAGAATCGTGGTCAGAATTGTTCTAATCGCACTTTGGTCGAAGAAGGCGGTTGCACTGTGTGGTACAATGAAGGTTTGTTATTGGCCAAAGTTGAGAAAAAAATCAATAAAAGAATTCCTCTCATGAGCAAAGATTATGATCTACCTGAAGAGTTGGCTTCGCAAAAGGTCATCTATGGGGTATCTATGAATACTCAATCAGATATTTATAACGAGAAAAAAATTTATATGACCGACAATATGAAAGAGAATGTCAAGCAGTTAATGACTCTCGAATATCAAACTCAAAACTTGTTTTTACTCATGAAATCGAAGTAATTGGATTATTAACTCTTTTTTAAATTAAATAGTTAAAATAGATTCTCATGTTAAAGCTATTTACAAAAGTTGTCTTTCAATAGCTTTAACAGCCTTCACTACCATTCTAATTGATCTGGTGTAATGGGATGTTTGAGAGGAATAATGGACTCCTTGCTTTTATCTCTCGCTAGGGCTTTCCTCATGTCGAACGCATCTTCTTCTCCAGAGTAGTATTCCAGAACCCTTCGGTAGACGTGATAATCCAATCCGGTGTACATGATTTGAGCCAAGACATTTGTTACACGAACAAATAAGTCGACAAAATATCCATTATATTGTTCCTCTGAACCCTTTTCTAAATGGTTCATCAGTCTGGAAGCTAATCCGATTCTGCGATAATCAGGGGAAACTGTCACAGCGGTCACATGACCGTGCCAAAGTTTTCCCTGTCCTTCAGCTTTTCCTTCGAAAAAACAATTAACCGTATCAACATAGATACTAAAAAGATTACCGAGGATGTAACCCATCATATTTCCATTTGGCGCCTCAGCAACAGCACACAACCCAGGCCAGGTCAATAGATATTGCTACAAAGGTTTAGAACAAATGAAATGGCGTTTTCATTCTTTACCATATAAAACGACATAGAATATGTTTCTGTCAAAGGATCTAGGTTGATTTGATTAAATGAAAATAGGTCCTTCGGACTAAACGATCTTAAACTTGTCATCTTCGTCGAGAAATTGTAATGTGAAGAATGGGGAATGGGGAATGGGGAATGGGGAATGGGGAATGGGGAATGGGGAATGGGGAAATGCATGTCCGGACTTTTGGGGACTTTCTGGTAAATGCAAGGTAAAATAAATAAAATCATTTCTTTTGGTTGTAACGGCAAAGTGACTAAATTTAAAGTATTATTATTTGATTGATGCTGGCATGTTTGGAAATTACCGTTAATAGAACTTCATTAACAATCTAATTCAAATGAATCGGAAGAAATATTCTAAAGTAAGTTCTGATCCTTAACTTATGATCCAAATAACTTAATATTTTGAAGTTAAACATCGAGGATGATTCAATCTCCTTTGAAGATGAGGATATTGGACCTATCAAACCAGGGAATTCTTTTTTTAAATGGTTAGGGAAAGGGTCACCCCTCAAAGTGCCGATTGCTGATACCATCTATATCGGAGCCGGCAACCAAATTAGGATTATTTACAACGACCACAAAGGATTCATTCAGCACCAAGCTGCACAATTCGACCAACAAGCACTTAAGGACCAGTTTTTTGAGTTATGCATTGATAAGTTCATCACAAAATCTATTCCTCTCACCACTGGAAGTTTCCCTGCCCTCCCTCCAGAGCCAATATATAGTCGCATAGTCGCGCTACAAAAGCGACCAGCGAGTGGATCAGGTAAAGGATCTTCAGGTCAAAGGGGATACATGAATCAGACGTGCGATTTATTCATTCCGGTCTCCTTTCACGCTCAGCTTCTCGATATCTCTGAAGGTGTTTCAACAGCAGGTTGTATCTTGCAAAAGTTTATTAAAAGTCGAGGAAAGCGACCAAGTACTTATCGTTTGTTTTGGAAAGCGGCTAGTATGGAGACAGGTGCAGTGGAGGGTTGGAATATAACGAGAGTCACTGACGGATTTCAGGTCCCTGATCTTATTCTAGACCCCAAAGAAAAGAAATTAAACGAAGAACTTTTAACAGGAGCTGCATTGGAAGAATTTCAATTTAAGAAACAAGCTACTAAATTAATCGCAAGCTTCCTTATAGCTGGCCAACAGCATGTGGACTCGGGAGAACAAAGAAGTAACCCTGATCAACCCACCGGACAAACAATTAATAACGCTCACAAAACTAATAAGACACAAGTTGAAGCTTCAGCAAATACGATCTCTAACCCTCTTGCTATAGAAAATACGGGAAACGCCAACCCTTGGACAGGCGGGAAAGCTAACACAGGAGGTCGATCCTCGATGATCTCAAGAAAAGGTTCTACCATGGGTTCCATAGCGGTGGCGGCTCAAAACGCCGTAACTGCGACCACAATGCCCTCACTTCCGACTTTCGGGCTTCCTCACATTGCTCCAATTTCAACTTCTAATCTTCCTCCAAGCGGAAACAACAATACTCATTCTCGCAATCATCACCATGGCTCTGAGAAGGGACCGTCACGCCGAGGCTCATCCTCAGGTATTGGTGAAGGAAATCGACATGGGGAACAAGATCAAAATCGAACAAATTCGCGGGATAATCCCTCTGGTGGGTTTTCTCCAATGGGACTTCGAGGAGGAAAGAAGAAAAACATCTTTGAGCACTCCACATCCGAATTAGATAGGTAAGTTTCCTTATGGTACTGACTCTTCCCATTTCTGATCAAGTGCATAGCTTCTTTCTAAAAGGTTTAGAGAAACGTGCGCAGTTGATTGGGGCCGAGCGGTCTGACGCAGTTATGATTAGTTCAAAAATAAGTCATCAGCTTTTAGACCAAATGACTGCTTCCATTTCAGGGACCGATGGTCTAATCTCTGATGAAAAATGTTCCAAACTTATGATTACTCGTATTTCGAACAGTGCATTGACAGTTCCTATCCAGTACGTAGCAGATATTGTGCACTGGATCGAAACAATGCTTCAGGTTAATCATCAGCTTTTTGTACACATCAATGAATGTGTTTGTGATTTCATCAAAGATGATGAGGGGAATTGGTTCTTCATTAATCTTAAATCATTACAAATAACACCAGAATCGCATGGACGAGTACGCATGTGGCATCAAATTACGACGAATCCATCATCTGCCGCTGCTCTGATGGCACAATTCCGACCCAGACTTTCCGCACACGTGCGTAATCTCAAGCACGAGGCCGAATTAGGTATTTTATGTAAGTTGTGTGGTTTGTATTATATTGAGCACTCAACCATTGACGTAACGAAAGATCCGAATAATTTTGGTTATAATGAAGAAAGTAAAGATGGAGTTACCATAACTGTAGTTCCTGCTTACGGCTATTCAATGACCTGCTTCGCGGCGGCAATTGTTGCGAGCATCTATCGATCTTATCAGCTCCCTTTGACGAGACATGCATCCTATCTGCTAAACAATTATTCCTCTCATCAGGAAATGCACTTTCGCTCGGTGAGACAATCTTCTGAGCTTGGAGCCGAAGGAAAAGATGGTTCGGTGGTTGGAAATGGAAGAGGAGAGGGCAACGCGAACGCAAAAGGTTCAGGTGGAAATTCTGATATCGTAATCTGCTGCTATCATTGCTGCACAATTTACGAGAAGCATTTGTTATTAAATCGCCGCAGTGATGTCTTATATGCATTATTGGGAATTATTACGCATAAGGAGGAGAATTCCTCCTCTCCACTCGACAAAGTGACAACTGAATCCGGACCTGGGGAAGCAATTCACACCAAGTCAGAAACAGGTATACCTCCAAGGCCGAAATCAGCTCCGTCTTCCGCAAGTCGAAGAACTTTACCGTTTTCTCCTTCACTCTCGCATTCCCAAAATCAACTTCGCTCCTCAGTCTCATTTAATGAAGAATTTAAATTAAAAGAGAAAAATGGTACTATAAAAAGCAAACTACTGCAGTACTGGCGAGATTTAACACAAGCAAGTCCTTTATCGCCTTCATCTATTGTGGAAAGATGCAGCTTTCATGCTTTACCTCGTTCGGCACAGCATTTTAGGCTCCTCACCATGTTTCATTGTATGATCTTTGAAGATCCGTCTGAGATGGCAGATCAATTGCGTCGAAGTCACGACGATAATTCACCGTCGATTAATAACCCACAATTATCGAATCAGATTCCTACTTCATTAAATCCCCCAACTACCTTGTATAATCATTGTTTAATTTATCAATTTGGTCAACAGGAAGTCTTTATTCCCTTTACAATATCTAGAGAAACGCTGAAAAGGGATCCTTCATCTCATTCTTATTACCTCCCTATACAAGAATGTCGAATACAGCATGTACTCAGTAAAAAAGAAGATTTGTTTCAATACCTCAAGCAAAGTAAGATGCGCTGTTATTTACTCTCTTATGATGAACAGCGTCGAACGAAAACCCCAAATCTATTTTCCAAAAAATCCTTTAATCTTCAGAAAAGTTTTGAAGAAAGAAAGCAAGAGAGATTAGCGGCTTTTCTTCTTTCGCGATCTAATTCTTCTTCCCGTTTATCAGTTCCTGGTAGTCCAACTTCCCCCCATAAGGTCGACAACCCAAGGGATGTTATTATGAATGAATGTGATTTTGAATTTTCTTTTCATGAGCTTAAAGGATACGAAAAAGATGTGAATGTCCTTTCTACAGGATTTGCAAAGTTTGATTTAGTTATTAAAGTCAAATCATTACATCTATCTACTGTTTCTTTCAAGATTTCTTTCGCGATACAGTTAGATTCAGAATTACCTACGAACCTCAATACTGTCAGGAATTTCGCTGTAGAAGATAAGAAAATTTATTGGCCATCGGCAGACTATTATCCTAAGCAAAGCGCTTTGCCTTCTACATGGTTATCAATGTTATTGATCCCTTCAACTGCCTTTATTAGTGCTGCCGCTTTAGAGGCTGCAGAGCAAAAGGCTGAAGAAGAGGAGGAAGAAAATCATGGAAATTTTGATGCCAATAGTGCAGGAATAGTCAATGCCCCTTCACCGCATTCTCTTCATAAAAAGAAAGGAAAAGAAGAGGAAGGAGAGGACAAAAGAAGCAAGCTGACAAATGGTCGAAGAAGTAGTAGCGCCGTAAAATCAACATTAATACAGAATAATCCTGCTCTTCGTCGCTCTTCGCAGATGATCTCTGCATTGTCAGCACTCTCCACTCCACAGTTACCCAACGCATCACAAATTACTAATTCTAAGGATGACATATCATCTTTGTCAATTTTACCAGCAGATAAACGCGAAAAGAGGTCATTTATGATCAATAAAGTCACTGATGCAATTCATCTCAAGGATCATGAATTTGTCATATCCAAAAAGAGTCCACCATCAACCGTCAATCTTGATACTCACACGGCAGTGGTTCCAACTCCTTCGGCCGCCCCGTTTCAAACCACTACAGTTTCTTCTCAAGCTATCCAGAAATCACAAATTCATTTACAGGATCCCAAGGAATCTGAGAAGAAAGAAACTCAACGGATTAGAGAATTTTCATCTCATTTTTTCTCGCAATCGGAATTATTGAGAACGAAAACAATTAATATTGCTGATGGATTTGGCAATACCGATAGCAACAGTCCAACAGAAAAAGAAACGAACTCAAATACAGGAGGTAGAGGTAGTTTAGTTGCTGGCCGACGGAGTTTGATTCTTAATGAATTGTATTCCGCAATAAATCAGGATAAACAGCTTTCCACAAACACTTCTCAAAGCAACAAAGACTTTACGAATACTGTCAATGAAAGAGAAGGAGAATCGAAAGGGAATCGGTTGACTCCTACTCAAATTCTTCAAAGCAATGAAGGATATCAACGATTAATAGCATTCTTAGAAGAATTATTTTTAAAAGAAGAAGTACAACACCAATCAGGCAATAACAAAGCAGATGAAGATAGAGGTAATGAACGAGGGAGAGAAGATGAAGACGAAGATGAAGAGGATGAATATGATGATATTTTATTATTAAAATCGAAGAAAATTATTGATAAATTGATTATCATCTTGAAAAACATTAAAGTTGATTATTTCCAATCCAACTTTGTTGCTGACAATAATTCTTTTCCTTCCTCCCCCATCCCCGCTGGCCGCGGTACGACAAGTAGCTCTAGACCATCGTTATTACAAAGACAAAGATCAAGTGATCGCCTCATTCTTTCGCCTGCTGCTTCTTTTCGCGGTTTGAGACCATCGATGCGTCAATCTTCTTTTTCGAACAGTAGCAAACAAAGTCAGACACAAGGAAAGAACTCTTTGCTTACTTTCCAAACAACAAAAATGAAACAAATTCAACAAAGACTGTCTTATATAAAAGAATTTGAAGATCAAAGCGATGACGAGGATGCCGAAGACGGAAAAGGTTTAAAGAAGAAAAAAGGTACGAGGAAGACTAAAGAGAGGGAAGAAGATGATGACGAAGATGAAGAAGAGGAAGAGGAAGATGCGAATAGTTTAGATTCTGATATGAATTATATATCTGAAGATATTCTCAATTCAATGATTTATACTTTACAATATATCCTTGTCATTGATTTCCTTCCTCGTAGGATCAAATGGATGACGTTGAAATCGTTGATTTTTGAATATTCTCCGATGTTCTTCACAACTCTCGACAAATCAACGAAGATCGCATCTATTCATTAAGTTAAGGATATGAAGTAATAGTAGCAGTAGTATAGATGAGCGAGGGAGGAGAATAGTTGTAGTATTAATCTGATTCTTAGTGGATATGTTTGTTGATTTATTATGTTAATGCCAATAAAGTGAAAAAAAAAGAACAATGACAAAAAGAAACATGAATAAATGTACCAAAAGAAGACAAACAAAGACAAATGAAAGACAAAGAAATCAACGAAAGTCAATCAATATCTTCTTTTAGTGATAGATTATATTGAGAAAATTATATTTTTATTTCTTTAGCATCTTGCTCTTGCGACCCGACTTGAAGGTTTCCGGAA
>VFQN01002433.1_pt1 | contig 28696 bp, 41 predicted proteins | sample 3512371 | NCBI WGS metagenome assembly VFQN01 (sample SAMN10412370, study PRJNA504923) | tailings metagenome | isolation source: Replicate 2 from Balatoc abandoned mine | place: Philippines: Itogon, Benguet | collected 2017-08-28
ACCCCCCGCCACGCCTCCGCGTCCACCGCCTCTGCTGCCAGCACGTCCTGCGGCGGCAGCGCGGCGGGCCCGGCACGTGGCACCGCCATGTAGCGCGCGGCCGTGAGCGGCATGAGGCAGGACAGGAAGTCGTCCACCTCACGCTCCAGCTGCACCAGCCGCGCAGCCTCCCCCGCGTCAGCAGCCTGGCTTGGTGGGGATGTTTGTTGCGGTGCTGGCTGTGGCGATGGCGGCGGCGGCGGCAGGTGCTGCATCAGCCTGGCCTTGAGGCCCGCCACCACGCGCTGCTGCCGCTGGTCCTGCTGCAGCTGCTCCGACACCTGTAAGGAATCATCCCGTTGTACGGATAAGCGGAATGATGTTAAGAGCGGTACATGCAGTACGAATACTTCATCACCAGGAGACGCCAGCCGCTGGGGTGCATGCATCTCTGGGATGGCCCAGCAGTCATGCACCTGTGCTAGTCACTGACCAACACGCACGCTGCGTGTCAACTCGTTCAAGTACGGCTCGCTAAGCCATCTGTTCCCAACACTGCCCTGTGCTGAGCGTTCCCGCCCAAGCAAGCATGCAAGCATGAAACACCCCGGTACCTCCCTACCTGTCCCCACAGCGCGTGCTGTGCGGGCACCTCGTCGAGGACAGTGCAAGGCAAGAGCACGCGACTGACATGGCACACGAAGTCGGTGTGCGAACTCCTGCAAGCTGTCCGGCTTACACACCGCTCACCTGTCCCCACAGCGCGTGCTGGGCGAGCACGTCGTCCAGCACCTGCCGGCAGCCCGACAGCGCAGCGCAGTGCTCCGCGCCGCAGCCTGCCAGCGCCTCTGGGCACGTTCCGCTGGGCTCCGCAACCCATGCGAAGGGGCCCCGCATGCGCTGTAGGCGCCCTTGCACCGCCCGGACGAGCCGCTGCAGGTAGGTGTGCGCAAACAGCTTGGCCGTGCACCGCTGTACTTCGCGGAACGGCACCGCGTGGGCGCTGTACGGTGGCGGCTGCGGTATGGGCCTGCAGGGGAGACAGTGGACGGCATGGGACACAGTCCACGAGGTGGAGGGGCTTTCCGTTGGGCGTGGGAGAGGCTGCACATTGGTAGTGAGTTTGCGAGCGGGCTTCCTGGACACTGCATATCTGGGGCCACAGGACGGGTTCAAGGCTTGCCAACGACCACGCTCTGCCAGGGTTAAATGAAGCAGAGGGGGGCAGGCACAGGGCGGGCAGCGATGCGATGGCTTCGCATCACCCGGCAGTTCCCAACGTACCACTACCCGCACGCGGGTTGAGGGCTGGGTGATTGACAAGAGGAGCAGGCCGGCATGCGGCTGGCTACCCACAGCCCGCCGCTTGCTGCCTTTCAGCCATGCAACTTACCTGCAGGGTTGGAACTCAGCAGTTCTGACCTTGAACTTTTTGTTGTTGCCTGGGACGCCGCTTGTGACCAGCACGGTGACGTTGGAGGGACCCCAGAGGCTGAAGCCGCTGCCGCTGACCGGGGAGTCGTGAACAGATACGATGACACCCAGTGCCGTGATCATTTCGGTGCAGGTGATGTAGGGGCGCAGGGCCAGGCCGGGGAGGTGGGCCCGCAGCAGCTCCGCAAGCGCGGGCACGTCATCTGGGTCAAGGGCGATGGGGGAATGGGTGAAAAGGGAGCGTTGATACTTAGTTCGCGTGTCCATGGGGCAATGGAGTCAACGGAAAGGAGGGCAAGATGACGGCGGTAGATTTGCAGGGACGAACTGCGAGTCCATGCGCCTTCATAAAGGCTGGGACAGTATGCCACCACTCGTCGTGCCGCACCCCTGAAATGTGGAGCACTGAGCAGCGGCGACCCAAGAACTGTTCCTACATTGGCGGTAGCTACCTACTTGCCCCTCAGAAGCGATCCTAGCCCTCCGGCGACGTCCTACCATACAACCGCCCCGTGTGCCCACAACCCGCAACTCACCTTGAGGCAGGCTCATGAGGGCGATCCACGCCACGGGATGCGAGCCGCCCCCTTCCCCCTGCACCCCCTGCTCCGTGAACTGCTCCTCTACGTGCACTAGGAGGTGCTGCAGCACCTTCATCCCCTCCTCACTTAGTGCCGCTGCCCTTCTCCCCTTGCCCACAGCCCACTCCTTCCCGCTGCTTTCCTCCGCCAGCATTAGCCCCGGCAGGATGGCCCCCTCCGCGTCGCCCAGCCTCCGCAGCCACTCCTCCACGACCCTGCTGGCTGTGGGGCTGAGCGCGGCCAGTGTGCCTCCGAAGGTGAGCAGCGCCTGCATGCGTGCGGGGCCCATGACGCCCCACACGTCGCGCCCCAGCAGCAGCGCCGCGTAGGCGGCCACCAGGTCGGGCTCCTCCGCGCCGGGCAGGGGCACGGGGGACAGCGAGCCCACGCCGGCGGCACGCAGGCTGGCGGACAGCTGGTCCAGGGCGGAGGCCACGTGCAGCTGCATCAGCTCCACGGCCCGCCCGTACGGCTGGAGGACCTGGGGGCCCGCGGTTGCGTCCCCCGCCTTGCGGCGAGCCTCTTGCCTTGCAGCCTCTTCTGCGAGTCGCTGATCGCGCCTAGGATCGGTGGGGAACCGCAGGAGCATGTTGTAGTGTAACAAAGGGTAGCCGTTACGGAGCGCCCCGAAGGCAGGGAGGAAAGGTTCCTCTGCTCCCTTGAATGGTCCTACAACTAGGAGCTGAAAAGGGATATATAGTTTCACCTTTGTTGGAGCTCGAGTAGTTCTTCAATCGCGGCTGCGCTCTCTCTGCGACGGGCCCATTCCTGGAGGAAGGATGCAACGCTCACTCCGGCAGCTACAGCTGTTACAGCCATGCCAGCTGCCACTGTTGTTGTTGGTGCAGGCATTCTGATGCGGGCCTTTATCTGGCTGAAAAGCTGCAACGACAGATACTGTTGTGGCACGCTGGTACCGGTCCGGGGCAGGGTTTGACTACCGGGCAACCCTAGCATTCAGGAGCCCTCTTTAACCAAAACATTCATGTTGACGACTATGTGCACCTGGTAATTTCAGTCTGCTGTCATGCTCTCGCCGTTTCCTCGTCGCCGATGTTCCGACAGCGTTCCGACACGCGAAAGGCGCGAAAGGCAGGAGGGGAGCATCATACGAATCGTAACATTGCGCCAAGGAACTACAATTGTTTGTGCGAGTTAGTGGCTTGTTCAAGTTATACTGAATGTTCGGCACGTGCATGCTCGGCGTGCCAGGGACCGCCTGGGAGGGGAGGGCGTCCCCGCTATCCCCATGGCGCAAAAGCCTTGAAGCCCAGCAGCTCGCAAATGGGCGTGTGTGTACTTTTGGGATAGCGCAGGCAATGGCAGGTTTCGGTGTCGTACATGTTGGTCCCTTCATAGCAGCAGGGCCGCTCAGCTTCCTGGCCTCCCCTGCTCCCGTGTGGTGCAGCTGTGCACCAGCTGCAGTCAGCTGTTCTGCATCCAGAGCACCTGAGTGCACAGCTGCACCTGTGCGAGTTGCATTCGTACAGCCATCATACGGTACACATGTCAACTTGTAGCTTCTGTTTCGGTCGCTTAGAACATCCCTAGTAACCGCACATACCATAGCGGTTTAGTCCTCTTGACCTTGCCTTGCTTTGATACATGCGATGTACCTCCCCTCACTGCATCCTGCTACACATGGCAACTTCAGTTGGTCCATGAGGCATGAGCACCAGCGAACACACCACACGCAGGCCGGCGACAGCCGCAGACGTTTAGCAGCAACTAGTCTGGCGACGGAGTAAGGGCAGTAAAAGCACACGTTGCCTGACCGTGACCATGAAGACACGACGGCAGGCCCAAAAAAATGCTCGGGGGAGCCACAAACATGCATGCAATGCCTCCTGCTAATAGATACCATGCAACGTTTCGCATAACGCCCACACTGTGTCACACTGCGCCTTTGCCCGCGCAGCATTCATCCCACGGCCCCGCCCCGCCTGACCCATCCCTCCCTGCCCCGCCCGACACTGACGCCCCAGCTCCCGGCGCTACTACCTCCGCTTCCGCCTCTCCGCCACTGGCCCCGTCCCCGTCCAGCCCTGCCCAGTGCACGCAAGCTCCGCCTGAGCCATTAGGACCTCCGGCGGTATTGACGATGCCACCTCCATTGCCGCCGCCGCCAGCACCATCTCCTCTTCCGCCTCCCAGTTCCGCCGCCGCAGCTCCGCCAGCTGGTTCCGTGCCGTACGCCAGTCCGACGGCGTGGCAGACCGTACGAACGTCTGCGTGCGCCCGCCGCCCACCTCCCGGCGGTACACCACGTGCCTCCCGCGGCGCACCACCTGCCACCCGTCCTCCTCCAGCCGCTGGGACACGGCCTTGTGGCCGCGGCCGCCAGCGCGACGGGCGGCACGGTCTCCTGCTGGTGCGTTATCGGTACCTGCACCCACCGGTGCTGCAGGTGCGGCTGCTCCGCTTCCGCCATGCTTAACCCTCGCATTCACCCGAGAACGCCCTGCTGCAACAGCACCAGTAGCAGTGCCGGCAACACTGAACGCCCCGCCATGGGACAAGTTGCCTTTCCGCGAGGGCCCGGGAAGCGCAAGCGGGGCATCCCCAGCGCCCGGCCCCAGGCCGAAACCCACACCCTCGCACAGAAGCTCCAGAACCTGCAGCCCACCGCCGAGTACCTCCCCTGACGCGCGCAGCGGTGACCCCTCTCCTGCCCTTCCCTCCCTCCTGTGTACCCCGTCATCCCCGTGGCCCTCCTCCTCCACTACCGGCAGCCGCAGGAACGCCTCCACCTCCTCCTGGCTGCCAGGAAGCACCACCTCAACGAACCCATTCCGAATTACCCCGCCGCCGCCGTCAGTGCCAACGCCGTACTCCTGCCTCCCGCGCCTCGTGGCTTTACTGGAAGCCGACCCTGTCTTACGATCTGCTTCCGACGGCACAGCTGCCCCTGCTCCCACCGCTGTCGCCGCAGCTGAACCCGATGGCACCTGCGGCTCTGCACCCGACCCACGCGCTCGCTTGCGTGGCCCCGCCCTAGCACCCGGCGGATCTGCTGTCCCAACGGGGGGTGCTGCTGTCGTGCCAGACACTGGCCCCGATGCCGCTGCCCCCGGTCCTGCACCCACACGGGCTTCAGTGGCCACCCTTCCGCCTGCCGCTGCTCTGGCCGCCACCGCCGCCGTAGCCGCAGCCCCCGGCGCCGCCGCTGTTGTCTTCGGCCCAATTCTTGCCGCCGCCATGGGCTTAACACCGGCCGCCTTTCCCGTCGCCCTTGTCCCCGCCGCCGCCACCCTCAACCCCCCAGCCGGCGTCATGGGCGCCCTAGCGCCAACCGCCCCCGCCTTCGTCCTTGCCCCCGCCTTTGCGGCCGGCCCCGCCCCCGCCCCCGCCGCCGCCTCCATCGCCCCCATGATCGCCTGCACGTCCGCCCAGCCGACCGACCCGCGGGCCACCGCCTCCCGCATGCGCGCCTCCGCCAGCCGCACAGCCCAGCGGCACAGCGTGGCGTCCACGCGCCGCTGCAGGTCGAGAAGGCGGTGCCTGGATGGAGGATTGTGGGGCAGCACGCGGCGGTTGGCTGTGCAGAAGATGCATGCAAGCGTTTACGCACCGTGTGACATTTCAGGGGTACCAAGCTTTGTCCCAAGACAGGTACCTGTACTAATGATTTAATTTAAGGACAAATCAAGCCAGTGGCACCAGTATGGACGGTGAGCAGGTTTGCCCGTGGGTGTGCCCTAGAAGCCCAGCTGCCCCAGCCCCACCCACCTGCCCAGGAACAGCCCCAGTCCCAGGTAGTCCCGCACCCACACCACGCCCGCCGCCACGTCGCGCGGCAGCAGCTTCACGGTCCACCGCACCGCCAGCCACGCCTGCAGCACGGCGCACCACAGTCGCCAAGTGCCCAGCAACCGCCACGCCGCCGCCGCCATGAGGCTTCCTTCCGACCCCGCGCCGACTGTAATCAGCACTCGACCCACCGCCCTCTCTACCCCCTCGCACGCATCTGCCACCGCCTGAGGCGACACACGGCCCAGCCACCCTCCCGCTGCGTGCACCAGCCCCAGCACCACCACCGCCACCACAGCCACCGCCGCCACGTACAGCGCCGGGGGCAGCCACCAGGGGGTCACCACCGCCTCCCTGCGCGCCCGGTCCCGCTTCTCGTGCGCGTACCTCAGAGCCAGCCGCGCCCCTGCCCTCTCCGGCACGAAGCCTGTGAACCCCCGCCAAGCCTCCGCGTCCACCGCCTCTGCTGCCAGCACGTCCTGCGGCGCCAGCGCGGCGGGCCCGGCACGTGGCACCGCCATGTAGCGCGCGGCCGTGAGCGGCATGAGGCAGGACAGGAAGTCGTCCACCTCACGCTCCAGCTGCACCAGCCGCGCAGCCTCCCCCGCGTCAGCAGCCTGGCTTGGTGGGGATGTTTGTTGCGGTGCTGGCTGTGGCGATGGCGGCGGCGGCGGCAGGTGCTGCATCAGCCTGGCCTTGAGGCCCGCCACCACGCGCTGCTGCCGCCCGTCCTGCTGCAGCTGCTCGGCAACCTGCGGGGGCACGCTCAAAAGGGTGTCACCGCATGCTAAGGATCCGGGTCCAGATGTAACGTACCTGTATGCAAACACAACGCCGTACGCTAGGAGCACGAGGGCAGCGCACGGCAGGAGCATGTGACTGACGCGGCGCACGAAGCCGGTCTGCATCGTTTCCTGCAAGCTGTCCGGCTTACACCAGCCTCAGCCGCTTGCGCGCCCGCCTTACGCACCCCTCACCTTCCCCCACATGGCGTGCTGAGACAGCACCTCGTCGATCAGCGGGCCGCTGCCAGACAGCGCAGCGCAGTGCTCCGCGCCGCAGCCTGCCAGCGGCTCCGGCCCTGTCCCGGTGGGCCATACGGCTGGGCCCGCGCCTGCAGCCATGCGCCGCCGCAGGTGCTGCAGGCGCACCTGCACCGCCCCCACAGCTCGCTGCAGGTACGCGTGGGAGAGGAGCCGGGAGATGTCGCGCTCCACGTCCCGGAAGGGAACCGCCGGCGCAGTACCTGCCCGGTACGGCTCCTTGATGGGCCTGCGGGGGTGCAGGACGTGAGGGGCGTTCCGCCGTACTCTAATTCCGAGGCAAGGAACGTCCTATGGGTGGAAGGAGAAACAACAACAAAGCAAGGGCACCTCGTCTCAGCGCGAACACCCATGCTTCACAGGTCCTCCCAACCGCCAGACCAACCTGTTGTACTGCGCGTATTCCCAGGTCATGGTGAATTTCTTCACGCTGCTAGGGACGCAGCTTGTGACCAGCAAGACCGCGGTGCCAGGTGTGGGGCCCGGTTGGTAGTCGCGGCCTGAATTCGCCCCTAGACGCGTACTGGTACGCCCCATGGCAAAGATTCGCTGGCAGATGTCGAAGGACAGGTCGAAGAAGTCGAAGGACAGGTGGAAGGGGTTGAAGGACAGGTCGAAGGAGTCGAAGGACAGGTCGAAGGAGTATCGTGGCTCCAGAACGGAAACGGTCCAGCTGGCCCCACTGTGCCTCAGGGAGCAGCTAATCCGTGGGTGGACCGCCAGCCAGGGCAGGTGGATTCGAATGAGACGGATGATCGCAGACACGTCGTCTGTGGGGTGGGCACGTGGCGTGGGCAGTGGCTCAGTGGCCAAGCACGAAGCGTCACACTCCTGACTGATTGGGGCCAGATGAATTTTGGCGTACTGGAAAGCGGCTGGTGCCACATGCAACAGGCATGGGGCAACATGTAGATGCCAAGCTGCCTGGCCGCTCACGTTGGCGTGGTCAATGTGATAAGGGCATACCTCACTGAGGGCGGAGATGCATATCCAGTACGGCGTGGTACACTAGTGCACCACATCAGGCCCCAGTCAGGAAACCCCGTGGCGGGAATGGTACTGATATCGTACACGCGGTATAACGTCATACGGTGCTGGCCCCGTCTCGTCACCAACCAGCAGCGCACCTTGGGGCACGCACAGCAGAGCGAACCAGGCCACAGGGTGCGCGCCGCCGTCCACCCCGTCCGTCCCGTTCCTTTCGAACTGCGTCAGCACCTCGAGCAGCAGACTTTGCAGCGCCTGCATGCCCTTATCGCTCAGCTGCCTGGCCACCTCTCCCACCGGGCCCACCAACCACATTTTTGGGCCGATCTTGTCGCAGTCCAACCTCAAATCCGGCAGGATGGCCCCCTCCGGGCTACCCAGCCTCTGCAGCCACTCCTCCACGATCCTGCTGGCGGTGGGGCTGAGCGCGGCCAGTGTGCCCCCGAAGGTGAGCAGCGCCTGCATGCGTGCGGGGCCCATGACGCCCCACACGTCGCGCCCCAGCAGCAGCGCCGCGTAGGCGGCCACCAGGTCGGGCTCCTCCGCGCCGGGCAGGGGCACGGGGGACAGCGAGCCCACGCCGGCGGCACGCAGGCTGGCGGACAGCTGGTCCAGGGCGGAGGCCACGTGCAGCTGCATCAGCTCCACGGCCCGCCTGTGCGGGGGACTGTGGGCACCAACCATGCCGTCCCTGCGGCGGCGAGCCTCGCGCCGCTCCAGTTCTTCTTGGTTGCGCTTCGCGCTGGTACGCAGCAGCATGGTGTGTGGGGCGGAAGAAGGATTTTTAGTCGTGTAGGCGAGACTTGCCCGGTCGGCATTAAGGGTGAACACGTGGGGTGGACGTCAAGCCCCCTGCGCCTGGCATGCATACCATAACCGTTCTGCCGACGGCACTGAAGCGCAACGCAGTAGCTGGCTCCTAAACAAGCCTAATATACTCCTTACGTTTCCTTTCGCTGCTCCTCCTCAGACCGAGCGGCCTCGCGCTCTTTGCGGCTGGCATGCATTGTAAGTGAATTTGCAACGTACGTCGCAACGCTCACGCCTGCTGCCAGGGCTGCCGCCGTAATGCCAGCGGCCACAGTGGCTGTGGGAGCAGGCATTTTATCCCGGCAGTTGCAAGGCATAAACTCAGCTGTGCCGAGGTGGTGCCGGCGTTCAAGCTGCTTGGCTTGCTCCTACTACCCTGAAGATGTAGGGCACATGGCTACATAATATAAAACTTTTTTCAATATGCAGGCGAAGGTCGGGAGGGCAGGCTATTTCCACGTTAACGTCCCGACAAGGGCTTGAAAAGCTGCGGGGATTCGCAACGCAGCCTGATAAGATACTTCAGCCAAACCACCGCACTCATCGTGGCTACGAAAGACGTATTAGGATTTAAGAAGTTGATCTGCACATGTGCTTGATCTTGTATATGCAAATGCACAGCTCTGTACCGCTCATGCGTCAGGGGATGTCCCCTACTCAGGTCCCCTACGCCCCAGGTACTTACCCTACCCCTGTGGTACAAAAGCCTAGCTAGCCAGGCGTTTGAGCCTGCGCACGGGATGGTGCGCGTATTATCGGGACAGCAGCTGTCGGTATCGTACATGGTGGTTGTTCACAGGGGTCGTCCAGCAGCGACACTGCCGCTCACGTGCCTCCCAGGGGTGTCTCCCCTGCGTGCCACTTTACCAGTACGTACGCTGTTGGGCGCTGCCCACGGGCGCTGTCCCGCCGCATGCCACATCCCCACATGTACGGCAGTCCGTTGCCTTGCATCAACGTATGACACACGTTCACAGGCAAACTTGCACTGCTGGCCACACATGGACACTTGTTCGGACCCCCTGTTCGGACCCCTGTTGCTTGGTTACTGCTGCAACGCGCCGTGGACACCTGGTGGACAGTGCCCCCTTTGCTGCACACCGGTAACGCTAAGGACTCACGAATGGCGTAAACAAACCTAACCGGATATACGCGCCAACTGGCATCACTGGGTTATCAGATCAGGCGCGTCTGGGCACACACAACGGGAACCCAACCGTCTGCTGCAGGTGTCTGCCGCCCTACCATTAGCCGGTATCCCCCAGGCCTGCAACTCGGGGCCTAATCTTGCAATTTCTTGACCGCTAACGCGCACGGTGGTGGTAGGTGACCTGGGAAGGCCGGGGAAATGTGCGGAGCACGGCCAGTGCCAAGGGAAGCGGGTGCACGGTGTAACTCCTGATCAAACGACCCGCCCGCCGGAATGCCACCACACCTTATCCTTGGGTGTGGTGTCATACCGTAGTGGCACAAATTTAATTGCCATGCTCACCGGTGCCAAGGGCCCCAGCAATTAATTTTCCGTTTTGCCAGGCACGTGTCGACCCACAAAACAGCGCCCGTATGGCTCCTACGAAGGGCTAAAGCACGCAGGACCAGCAGGAACAGAGCTTGTAGGGCCTTGGCAAGCACCCACAACACCGGCAGGGGTCTGAGGCAAGCTTTCTGGGCCTTTCCTAGTGACACCTCGGGCACCGACAATTAGTTGCACTTTTTGCTGAACCCCGGGACGATTCATTTTTCTAATTGCCAAGACCTTTTGGCAATTATTTGATGCAATTAAATTTGTACCACTACGGTAATCGCTTGTGCAGGTTTGAGTGCTCAGCGACAGACAGGAATGTTGTACGGCAGGCGTAGAATCAGGGGGCATGTCCCTTTCACCCACGGTACACGCGTACACCCCAGAGCCAAAAGACATGCAACGACATGGCGCATCCATTCAGAAGCACTGAGAATGTTGCACATGCAAGGTCGCCCCGTTTTTCTGTGGGAACGTGGACAGCAGGACTTGGCAGGAAAATGGGGTTCTGCCAAGCCACAGGGGAGGATACCTGACTCCTCCCTGCTTTCTCGGCACCCACCCGGACTTGCAAACAGCACCTAAGCTAGTAGGTGTGCCTGTACGTTAAGTGGGGTGACGAGGTCACACCCGGAAATAGGCCATCCCCGTGCCATCCCCCCCCTTTACAGTTTCAGCGCGCAGGCAATCTCGACTGCTCATTGATTATGTAGCCGCAACTGTAGTTTGTCTTTTATTAACGGACGAACATGGCTAGCGTCTGCGCGGACCGTTGTCCGAGTCGCAAACTGCCGGCCCATTCTCTTGTTCCAGCGCAGCTTCAACGCTACAAGCATATGCGCAGCGCTTCACAGCATACAGTACCAGGCTCTAATACCGAAAGAGAGAATGTTGGGGCAAAGCGGAAAAAGCTACAGTCCTGAAATAAAGCGACAACCGCTTTCGCGTAAAGTGCTCTTCAAGCCACCACACGTCCTTGACTGGCACTCTTTTGCTAAATTCAACGTCTCTTTGGCGTTTGGGATTGCCGTTTCTTTCTTGCCGTACACTCCCCCCACGTTGCTCTTAATCGGCTCTTGCCCTGTTACCGCTCCCTTACGCGCTCGATCTGAGATATACTCGACCGGCTGAAGAGGCCGGCAAGCGAACTCTGCGGGAACTACTGCCCTGCCATTAGGGCTTGTTGTGTCGGAGGCGACCATCACCTCGATACAGTAGCGGTTCGGGACGCGAGTAACCATGCCCCAGCCTGTGGGGCAGCTTATGCTGCCCGGGGCAACTCAAAACGTCGGGTTGGCGACCCAGCGCAACCCTGCCCTGGTCGTCGGCATCCGTCCATCCGCCGCCAGGCCAGGCCAGCGAGAGAGAAGCCGCGGGTACGTCCTGCGCTCGCGGGATGGACCTCTCCAGCCCCGCTGGATGCCGATTGGACCGGGATTGGGCAGCAGGCTGGTGCTGTGTAAGGCGCACAGCGCCATCCCGCCCAGCCAAGGGCTGTTTGACCCCCAGAACGATAAGGATGCCTGTGGGGTCGGGTTTGTGGGCGAGCTGTCCAAGCAGCCGTCACGCAAGTGCATCAAGGACGCTCTCATGATGCTCCAGCGCATGACACACCGCGGTGCCTGCGGGTGCGAGGCCAACACCGGTAAGACCGCCCGACACAATTTCCGCTACGGGACGGGGCGTAGCATAGCACCACCTTGGAGGCCTAAAAGCTTGAGCATACATAGCTGCTTGTAACGACATGGCCTTGGGGAAGTTTTGCTTCGAAGCGAGCCCGCGCGGACAAAAGTGCCTATAGATATTGTGAGGTGTTGCACGAGAAGCTAGAGCGATTCTATCTCAGATCTATTGCATATGTTTTCAGGTTGCATCACTTCCGCTGAAAGTGGCATTCTGGTCCAGTAACCCCAGCATGAGGATCGATGGTCCACATGCTCACTGTGACGGCCGTGCTTTTCAGGCGACGGAGCGGGCATCCTGGTTGGAATGCCAGACGGCTTCTTTCAAAGCGTGCTGATGGAGGAGCAGGGCGTCAAGCTGCCGCCGCTGGGCTCCTACGCGGTGGGGCAGTTATTCCTCCCCCGTGTGGAAGCCGAGCGCAACCGCGTCAAAGACATTGTCGAGGCGGTTGGGTCGCAGCTGGGACACGTGACCCTCACCTGGCGCCCGGTGCCGACCAACAACCGCTCGTTGGGCAAGTCCGCCCTGCAGACGGAGCCGGTCATCGAGCAGTGGTTCATTACAGCCACGGGCAACCACGCTGCTCTGGAGACCGAGCAGCAGGTAGAGTGTCTCCACTGTCAGCTCTGTATCCGGGTACATGCGTCGGCTGATGGGGACTTGCTGTAACGCGGCGATTCACATGCACGTCCAGTTGCATTACGAGGAGCTCTGTGTGTATAACCACACTGTCCATGTACCCATGTACCCGGCCAACACCCCAAGTACCCTCGTCCTGCTTCGCCTTGCCCCAACACCCTTAGATGTTCATCCTGCGCAAGCTGATCGAGTACAACCTGCGCAGCAACAACATCCGGGACGATGACGCCTACTTCTGCTCGCTGTCCTCCAAGACGCTGGTGTACAAGGGCCAGCTGACGCCCGAGCAGGTGGGGCTCCGACCAGAGCCGCTGGTCGTGCCGGCTCAGGACCAGCGCCCACACAAGCCATATTGCACCCCCTGCTTTGCCTGCTGTTAGTACACCAGTTGGGGCATACAAGCACGGTTCTTTCCTCAACCCGGACAGCAACACCCGGTCACACAACCTTCGGTATTTGCCTCATGCCTCCTGTTGCACTTCCCCCGCCGCCCTCTGGCTGCAGGTCCGCGTGTACTTCAAGGACCTGCAGCGCGAGGACTTCCGCTCCTACATGGCGCTGGTGCACTCGCGCTTCTCCACCAACACCTTCCCCTCGTGGGCGCGCGCGCAGCCCATGCGGCTGCTGGGCCACAACGGAGAGATCAACACGCTGGGCGGCAACGCCAACTGGATGCGCGCGCGCGAGGGCGCCATGGCCTGCCTCAAGCTGGGCCTGCCCAAGGAGGTGGTGGAGCAGGTGGGGACCGGGGGTTAACCGCCGACGCCCGGCTGCCCTGACAACCCATCGCTGCTGTCGCATGTGGACGTGTCTGTGGCATGTGGACATGTGGCTCGCAGACGTCTTAACCCTTTGGGTGGAGTAGAAGCATGCGTGCAACTGCTGCCTGCTGCAGACGGCGCTTCGCGCTCTCAGACCTTGCCCCATGCATGCAACTGACGCGCTTCTGTCCACCCTCACCTCCCTACCCGGCGCAGCTGGACCCCATCATCCCCGCCACCAGCAGCGACAGCGGCGCCTTCGACAGCGTGCTGGAGCTGCTGACGCGCGCCGGCGGGCGCGACATGCCCGAGGCCATGATGATGCTCATCCCCGAGGCCTGGCAGAACGACCCGCTCATGAGCAAGGTGCTTATCGTGTTCCCTTGACTTCGCACACCAAGTGTGCCAATGTTTCTGGGCGCTTGCACAATTGCACGGGGCCTGAAACGTGCCGTCTTGCGTGCTTGTGGAGAGACACAAGGGAATTTCCCACACCAACGCGAGTTGTGGCAGCAACAAGCTCCTTGTCATGCCAATCCATGCCACGTGACCCGCAGGAGAAGAAGGCGTTCTACCGCTTCCACAGCGCCATCATGGAGCCGTGGGACGGCCCCGCGCTGGTGTCGTTCACGGACGGCCGCTACCTGGGCGCCACGCTGGACCGCAACGGCCTGCGCCCCGGCCGCTACTACGTCACCAAGGGGGGCCGCGTGGTCATGGCCAGCGAGGTGCGTGCGTAGTCTGACCAGGACATCTGGCTGTCGAGGCGCGCGGCTTGCATATTAGTGCAAGACTACTCCGCTCTAGTTTGAAGTTCAGCTTGATGGCGCTTCCACCTGACTTGCACAGCCATGGGTTGGTATTTCTCCTTAACTCCCCGTGCTCCTGCCGCTGCCACTCCTCCGTTTGGCCCCCAGGTGGGCGTGGTGGACATCGACCCCGAGGAGGTGGTGCGCAAGGGGCGGCTGATGCCCGGCAACATCCTGCTGGTGGACTTCGACGAGCACCGCCTGGTGGAGGACAAGGAGCTCAAGGAGCGCTACGCCACCAAGAGGTGCGGCAGCGGGAGGGCAAGGGCGCCGTGCCGGCCGATCTTGATGCTTTTGGATACCCTTCCGCGCGTGGCCTGGAGTTTTGGGTTGGTGCTTTTAGCGATTTGTCCACACCCTTTGTGTGCTTTTTCCCCTGTCTCCCAGGCTGTTTTCGCGCTGGCTGGACGAGCACTCTCTGACGGTGCAGCAGCTGACCGCCAGCGTGCCGCCCGAGAAGCGCGTGCCGCCGCCGCTCAACGGCGCGCGCCCCGTGTCGGCGCTGCTGTCCGCCGGCGCCGCCGCCTCCAACGGCAACGGCAACGGTAACGGCAATGGCCACGGTGCGGCCGCCAACAACGTGGTCGCCTTCACGCCCGCCAGTGTTGCCACGAACGGCGGCCCGTCGGTGGCGTCCGAGCAGGACGCTGGTGTGCAGTCGCTGCTAAAGCCGCTCAAGGTGAATTGTGAGGTGCTCAGGACTCACTGGCCAATAGCGGGAGCATGCAGCTACATGTGCACAGCGGCTGCAAGAGAGAGGGCCGCCTAGATCACGTGCAGGCCTCCGCAGCACTTTGGGCGCAATTTGTACATGTCCGTCACGCCGACAGAGCCACCGTGTGGAGAACCCGATGCCATATCCTGTCTAGAGGACGACAGGAGGAGTGTGTGCAAACTGAACGACCACTTGCCTCGTTCTGCTGCATGTGCCCCGCAGGTGTTCGGCTACACGCGCGAGGGCCTGGAGCTGCTGATGGCGCCCATGGCCAAGACGGGCGCCGAGCCGCTGGGCTCCATGGGCAACGACGCGGCCCTGGCGGCTCTGTCCCGCCGCGCGCGCCTGCCCTTCGAGTACTTCAAGCAGCTGTTCGCGCAGGTGCGAAATGGGGACAACGCTTTGGGGTCGGGACACCGGGTTTGGCTCGGGTTGTGCTTTGCTGAGTATTTCAGTATGCAATTTGGGGCGCAACCTACGTCAAACCGGATCATGCAAAGGCAGCATACGCATGTAACGGCTAAAGGGAGCTACTGAAAGGGTACATTGACCTGGGTTGCAACGTGAACTGTCCTTCCGCCCTCAGGTGACCAACCCCGCCATCGACCCCTTCCGTGAGGCGGTGGTCACCTCGCTGCGCTGCTTCATCGGCCCCGAGTCGGACATCACGGCCGAGCCGGGCCCGCAGCACTGCGCGCGGCTGGAGCTGCAGCAGCCCATCCTGGAGGTGGAGGAGATGGAGGCGCTTAAGGTGGGGGTGCAGGAGACGTGTGCGTCCCGGTTACCAACCCCCGGCCCAGACGTCCTAATGTCGGCGGCCATGCAGGAGTCCCGGCACGGTTCCGGAACTTTGCGATGCGTGGGGCACGAACAGCATATCCCTTCAGTTGTAAACGCAAATGGCAGGTTTGGTGCCCTTTCTTCATGCTGCTGGTCTCTACAAAGGTGGCTAAACGAGCATTGCCTTTTTACCTGCAGAACATTGACCACCCCGGCGGCTGGAAGACCAAGGTGCTGGACGCCACCTTCCCCATCGAGGAGGGCCCCATGGGTGAGCAGCAGCAGACATGTGTATCGACCTAAGACCACGGCTGCGTAACCTGCCTGCTCCACTCAAGGTTTGCCAGGAGCGATTCCGCCGTGCCGTGTGAACTGCTGCATACCGTCTTCGCCGTATCCACCGAGAAAGTTCTGCCATGATCCTACGCAGGAATGCGCGCTGCGCTGCGGCGCCTGAGCTCCGAGGCGCAGGCGGCGGTGGAGTCTGGTCAATACGGCCTCATCGTGCTGTCGGACCGCGGCTACGGCCCCACCCGCGCGCCCGTGCCCTCGCTGCTGGCCACCGGGGCGGTGCACCACCACCTGGTGCAGCTCAAGGTGCGGAGAGCGTAGCATTCTTGCAGCTGCGCACCGTACAATTTATGACGCCACCTTGCAGTGTTGCGCGGGGTAAAACGGCCGGACACATCGCACTGAATTGCTTTCTGACGTGCTTGGGAGGCAGAGCGCTCTCTTACATGTGCACCCCCTTTGTTGCTCGTTTGCAGCTGCGCACACGCGCCGGCCTGCTGGTGGACAGCGGCGAGCCGCGCGAGGTGCACCAGTTCTGCCTGCTGGTGGGCTACGGCGCGGACGCCGTGTGCCCCTACCTGGCCTTCGAGTCGCTGGCCATGATGCAGCGCGACGGCAAGCTGCCCGCCAGCCTGTCCCTGGACGAGCTCAAGAAGCGCTTCGTCAAGGGCGTGGGCGTCGGCGTCCTCAAGGTGCGCTGTTTTGCCTCTTCCCACAATAAATTTTTCGCCCTGCAGGATTGCCTGGAGTATGCAGGTGCCGCTGGAACGATGTCGAGCAGGAGTAGGAAAGCCTGTTTCTCGCTGTTGCGACGTACATTTGCCCAACGCTGCATTATCTAACGGCCGAACCCACTCACCCGCGCCACCACAGACCATGGCCAAGATGGGCATCAGCACGCTGGCGTCGTACAAGGGCGCCCAGATCTTCGAGGCGCTGGGCCTGGCCTCCGAGGTGGTGGACGTGTGCTTCCGCGGCACCGCGACGCGCATCGGCGGCAGCGGCTGGCAGCAGCTGGGCCGCGACGTGCTGGCCATGCACGCGGCCGCCTACGGCGCCAGCCGCCTGCCGGACGGCAGCGCGGACGCCAAGGCGGTGCCGCACGCCGGCGACTACCACTGGCGCAACAGCCCCGACGCGGAGAAGCACATGAACGACCCGGAGGCCATCGCCAAGCTGCAGGTGCGTAAATGGGTCTGCTTGAACGTCCACTTCGCATGTCTCAGCAGCTTATGTAAGCATGGGTGATCCTGCCAATGAAGGCCATACGGGCGTGTACCCAAGGCCCGAAGGCTGCAGCTAACCCTCGGCCTACTGCTTGGTTCGTTGCGTCCAGGCCGCCACCGCCGGCAACGACCGCGAGCTGTTCAAGCAGTTCTCGGCGCTCAACACCAAGCTGTCGCGCGCCTGCCACCTGCGCGGCCTGCTCAAGTTCGCCACGGAGAAGGCTACGCCCGTGCCACTGGACGAGGTGGGGCCGGGGTGGACTGTTGAGGACCGACTGGGACAGGGCTGCCACATTGCTGCCATAAATTCCAATCCAGCAAGTGCGGCGATGGCTCTTTCTGCTTGCATATGTAGAGAGCAACTATAGAGGTAGCAGTGCTGCTTGCGCTCCATGCGGCGATAAACAAATGTATGCTGCGTCGTGCAGGTGGAGCCTGCCAAGAGCATCGTGAAGCGCTTCGTGACTGGGGCCATGTCGTACGGCAGCATCAGCCTGGAGACGCACACCACGCTGGCGCTGGCCATGAACACGCTGGGCGGCAAGAGCAACAGCGGCGAGGGCGGCGAGAACCCGCGCCGCCTGGAGCCGCTGCCCGACGGCACCAAGAACCCCTTCCGCTCCGCCATCAAGCAGGTGGCGTCGGGCCGCTTCGGCGTCACGGCCTACTACCTGACCAACGCGGACGAGCTGCAGGTTCGCAGGGCGATCTGTTACGTTCTGTGCTACAACGTGCGCGCCCGGGCTTTATGCGATGTTGAGCAGTCAGTGTAGTTGCGTGCAAGTGTGACGGTCTGTGGAACTCTGGGCCGTCCTTGTCAGCCGGCAGAACTTAGACATACCCCGTTGTCGCAAGCTTACAACACGCGTATTCTCGCGTTTCTTCTCCGCCCACAGATCAAGATCTCGCAGGGCGCCAAGCCCGGCGAGGGCGGCGAGCTGCCCGGCGACAAGGTCAAGGGCGACATCGCTGTGACGCGTGGCTCCACGGCCGGCGTGGGCCTCATCTCCCCGCCCCCGCATCACGACATCTACTCGATCGAGGACCTGGCGCAGCTCATCTACGACCTCAAGAGCGCCAACCCCGCGGCGCGCGTCAGGTGCGAGCGGACGGGTGCTGCCTGCCTCCTGACCTTATAGTCTGATTGTCACCTTGGCCACCGGCGAATTAGGTTTAGTGCAAGCTGAATCGCTGTGGTTTTAAACAGACGCGTTGCAGGATTGTGGGACTAACAGCAGCTCCCGCATGCCTTGTGCCCGTGTGAATCCTCGCAGCGTGAAGCTGGTGTCGGAGAACGGCGTGGGCGTGGTGGCCAGCGGCGTGGTCAAGGGCCACGCCGACCACGTGCTCATCAGCGGCCACGACGGCGGCACGGGCGCCGCCAAGTGGAGCTCCATCAAGCACGCGGGCCTGCCGTGGGAGCTGGGCCTGGCGGAGGCGCACCAGACGCTGGTGGCCAACGACCTGCGCGGCCGCACCGTGCTGCAGGTGGGCGGGCTCTTCAGTGTGTCGTACGGGACACTGCGTATGTAGCCGACATGCTGTACGGATGCACAAAGGCAGTCCAAACCATGTGGTGGTCGAGGACCGGAAGCCTACGGCCAGTAAATAGCCATGACGCTGTTGTGCCTGCATGTGAAGGGCATGCGAGGACACGGTCGTGTAACAGTTACAGTTACAGTTGCAGGCCCAGTAGGGCGCGTCCGGAGAGCCAAGGGGGGCCATAAGGACGAAACATAGTGTTAGATTTCTAAGTGGCAGAAGACGGGGCTTAGGCGTCAATCTCCACGAACAGTAACACTGCTTGAAACTGTTCTCGTGCACGCGCAGGTCGACGGCCAGCTGCGCACGGGCCGCGACGTGGCCATCGCCGCCGCGCTGGGCGCCGAGGAGTTCGGCTTCTCCACCGCGCCGCTCATCACACTGGGCTGCATCATGATGCGCAAGTGCCACACCAACACCTGCCCCGTGGGCGTGGCTACGCAGGTAGGGCAGGGTTAGCAGGCCGGCGGACTGCCCCCTCCTTGCAGGGGTTTTGAATTTGCTCAAGCGAGACAAAGACAATCAGCGCGAAAAATGCGACTTGAGCCTCGGCAATCATGTGACCGACATGTGGATGGTGTCCCTTGCCCCGCACAGGACCCCGAGCTGCGCGCCAAGTTTGCCGGCGAGCCCGAGCACGTGATCAACTATTTCTTCATGGTGGCGGAGGAGGTGCGCGGCGTGCTGGCCAGCCTGGGGCTGCGCTCTATGGACGAGCTGGTGGGCCGCGCCGACCTGCTGGAGGTGGGTGCAGGGACATGATGGGGCTGGGGTGAGGAGCCGGCATGGTTGGCAACATGCGGGGGAGGGAGTGCGGGGTTGCTGCAGAGGAAAACGGAACCCGCTCTATCTCTTTGACGGGGAGAGGAGGGCAGGCGCTAGTCTGATGGATAACACGGACGCCTTCAGGAATGTGGAAGCACAAGGGCGTACGTGGTACGTTGGCGACATCTTACTACTCTCCTGAAAGTTTTCCGCCCTTCCCCTTACTTCACCAAGGCCGACCGCGACGCCATCGCCGAGGGCGGCCCCAAGCTGGAGGGCATCGACCTGTCGCGCCTGCTGCAGCCCGCCGCCGGCCTGCGCCCCGGCGCCGCGCAGCGCTGCGTGCAGAAGCAGGACCACGGCCTGAACGCGGGGCTGGACGTGCACCTGGTGCCGCTGTGCAAGGCGGCGCTGCCCGACACGCCGGGCCAGGGCGCGGAGCCGGTGTACATCGAGATGGAGGTGCAGAACACGCACCGGTGAGCGGGAAACAGGGAAAATACACCCGGAAAAATGCTGAATCGGTTCAAGCGGATGTGGGAAGGGGCAGCTGCGGGACATGCTTTGGTGCAAGAGGCACGAGTGGGGGCTGGTAATCGGTTCACGCCCGGGGGCCGGGGATGGCTTTTGACACGCAGGTAGGCTGCAGGCGTGCGGTTGAGGTGTCGTACCAGTATTCTCTTGACCATAAGGGTGGGTGCATAGCGCATGCTGGATACGCGCATGCCCTTGCCGTCACGGACGAGGTGTCTGCATTATGCCACCCCGCAGCGCCGTGGGCACCACGCTGAGCCACGAGGTGACCAAGCGCTTTGGCGACGCGGGCCTGCCGGACGACACCATCCACATCAAGCTCACGGGCCACGCAGGGCAGTCGCTGGGCGCATGGCTGTGCCGCGGCATCACGCTGGAGCTGGAGGTGCGTGTGGGCGAACAGCCTTGTTCAGCTTGCAGGGGTCTTGCTGCGGCTTATATCGGTTGGGGGCACGTGAGCGTGTTTTGCGGCCCACCATCATTGCAACATCTTGCTCCTGCCAAAGTTGCTGGCAGGTTGCGCAGCCTGAAACTGCAGGAGAGCGCGCTTGGCTTGTGGTGCGGTGGTGCGAGGCGTTTGGCGCTGCTGGTCAACCTATTGGCCATGCTTTCACGTTGACACCCGCAGGGCGACGCCAACGACTACGTGGCCAAGGGCCTGTCTGGCGGCGTGGTGGCGGTGTACCCGCCGCGCATCTCCACCTTCCGCGCGGAGGACAACGTCATCGTGGGCAACGTGGCGCTGTACGGCGCGGTGCGCGGCGAGTGCTTCATCCGCGGCATTGCGGCGGAGCGCTTCTGCGTGCGCAACAGGTGGGCCGCGGGCGCTCTTTGCGGGGCCGAGGACTCGGGCAGGCTGGCGGCTATCATGATATTTAAGTACGCTTGCATCCGCTGTGGCAGTACATGCGGGCGGGTGGGTGGGGCTTACGAGGGCCTTTGTTGAGCTGTTTTTCCTCCTGCATCGCTACGCTACCACCCCGCAGTGGGGCGCGTGCCGTTGTTGAGGGCGTGGGCGACCACGCCCTCGAGTACATGACTGGCGGCGTGGCGGTCATCCTGGGCCCCACTGGCAAGAACTTCGGCGCCGGCATGAGCGGCGGCATCGCCTACGTGTACGACCCGTACGACAAGTTCAAGGTGGGATGCGAGGGGGCCGCAGGCCGGGTGCTGCCGAGACTGCTGGGGAGGCGCTCGTTCACGTCTAGCAAGTTGCCGCGGCGCCATTCAACGCGGAGACGACGCAGACTTCGCAGAAAAAGCTGACAGCTGCTGTAAGCACCCATGCAGTAATCTGTTGTAGTACTGGTGCTGACGGTTTCCCTCTGGACCCCGCATTTTTTTGACTCCCTACTGCAGGCGCTGTGCAACGCCGACGTGGCCAAGGACCTGCTGCCCGTGGAGTCCGCCGAGGACGTGCGGCAGCTCAAGTCGCTCATCCAGCGCCACCTCAAGTTCACCGGCAGCGACGTGGCCCGCCGCATCCTGCTGTCGTGGGACCGCGCCCGCAGCGCGTTCAAGAAGGTGCGTAGGTGCCCGGGGACAGGGCGCGGGCTGGCAGCGTGCAAGCGACGTGTTGTGTGCTGTCATGGCATCGTCTCGGTGCATTATGTGTGTCCCCCGCGTCCATGCTGCACCTGCCCTTGGCCCCCACAGGTGTACCCCAGCGAGTACCGCAAGGCGCTGCTGGAGCAGGAGACGCTGGCCAAGGCCGAGGCGGCGGAGGCGGTGCTCATGGCCTCGGCCAACGCGCAGGTGCGTAAGCAAAATTGCTCAGGCAGGCTTACATCATGGGCTCAGACTGAACGATTGGTTTTAAACCATGTGTTTCGCAGTCTGTGTGCCATTGCTGATGCTGAATCGCAAACGCGGTCCGTTTGCCCACGTGTTGCTGCAGGGCGTGTCGCCCAAGGACGCGTTCGAGGAGCTCAAGGCCATGGCTGCCGCCGCCGTCAAGGCGGGCCAGCCGCCCAAGGGCGTGCAGCTCAACGCCATCCCCACCGCGGACCCACAGGTGAGGAGCACGAACCGGCAACCGTATTGCTCCCGGGATTGGTACACGGCCTGCTTCCCACCTTGCGCCGCCAAGCTTTCCCCAGTGCGCTTAGGCACCCAAAAAATTATGTGCGCGTTGTTCGCTTGTGTCTGCAGGCCGACAAGCGCCGCATGCAGAGGCTGGCGCGCGAGGGCCTGCCGGTCAAGGGCTACCCGCCCACATGGGAGGCCAACCGCCCCACCGTGGTGCCCCCACCCTCGCCCTCCACCCCGCCTGCCGCCGCCCCCGTGCCCGTGTCCGCCACGGCCGCCCCCGCCGCGCCGTACACGGACAAGCTCCGCGGCTTCGTGCAGTACGACAGGAAGGCCCTGCCGTACCGCCCCGAGGCGGAGCGCATCAAGGACTGGAACGAGGTGCACGACCACAGCGGCACGGCGGCGCACGGCGCGCTGCTGCAGACGCAGTCGGCGCGCTGCATGGAGTGCGGCACGCCCTTCTGCCACACCAGCTCCACCGGCTGTCCGCTGGGCAACAAGATTCCGGAGTTCAACGACCTGGTGCACAAGGTGTGTGCGGGCGTGCTGGAACGTTTCATGTTGCTCGAGCGGCCGCCACAAATCTTGTTCCTTTGTAAGGCAGTCATTGCCAACTCCCGGTGGTCGGGCGCAGACCCGTTGTGCTAACCTGGTGGGCGCTATGCTGGGGGTTGGCCCAAACCTGCCTGGAGCACACTCTTGACCCGTCGGACACCAAACGTTCCTGCTGCAGGGCCGCTGGCGTGAGGCGCTGGACCGCCTGCTGGAGACCAACAACTTCCCCGAGTTCACCGGCCGCGTGTGCCCCGCGCCCTGCGAGGGCAGCTGCACGCTGGGCATAATCGAGCCGCCTGTGTCCATCAAGAGCATCGAGGCGACCATCATTGACAAGTGAGCTAATGCGTACAACGCATCTCCTGATCGTGTGCATGCTGGTGCGATGTAACCTGTGCTAGTACCTTCTTCCAATGGTGCTAACGGGTGCGTTTGCTTGGCCTGCAGGGCCTTCGAGGAGGGCTGGATGGTGCCCCGCCCGCCCAAGCTGCGCACCGGCCGCAGCGTGGCGGTGGTGGGCGGCGGCCCGGCGGGCCTGGCCGCGGCCGACCAGCTTAACAAGATGGGCCACGAGGTGACGGTGTACGAGCGGGCCGACCGCATCGGCGGGCTGATGATGTACGGCGTGCCAAACATGAAGGTGAGGCGGTGCGCAGTCGTTGTGGCGGCGTGGGTGGTGCGTGTGGGCTGCAAAAAGCGATACTGCGTGGGGGCAGGGCACGCGTCGTAGTGTATTCCGTGGACGTTGGAGCAAGGCGCCGCAATGCGGCATGTTATCTACGCCATGTATACTAACCTCTCTTTACTCGATGCTGCAGGCCGACAAGATCGACGTGGTGCAGCGCCGCGTGGACCTGATGGCCGCCGAGGGCGTCAAGTTCGTGGTCAACGCGCACGTGGGCGTCAACGTGACGCCGCAGGTGGGGAGGGATTGTTTTCCATTGGCCGGGCTGGGCATGGTTAGCCCAAAACCAACACCACCACCATATGCAACAAAGGCGCCTCGCTACCACGGCACAGCACCGTGCCTCGTGCCTGGCTACCCCATAACACCTCAAGGCCTCGACCGCCCTCATTCGCTTACTGCCCGTCCGCCCGTCTGTTCCTTCCTCCAGGACCTGGTGTCTTCGCACGACGCCGTGGTGCTGGCCGCCGGCGCCACCAAGCCGCGCGACCTGCCGGTGCCCGGCCGCGAGCTGCAGGGCGTGCACTTTGCCATGGACTTCCTCACCGCCAACACGCGCAGCCTGCTGGACAGCAACCTCAAGGTGGGCCCCAACAGCTTTACATGCTCGTGTGTGCACCGTGCAGCGTGTTGTACGGAGACACTGGACCGGGTAGCGAGCAGCAGCGGGCAAGGGTTTCTGCACGAGCGCAAACCGTGGCTGGTTGTTTGAACCTTTGTACCTGCACGTGCTGCCGTGCGCAGGACGGGCAGTACACCTCTGCCGCGGGCAAGAAGGTGGTGGTCATCGGCGGCGGCGACACGGGCACGGACTGCATCGCCACCTCGCTGCGCCACGGAGCCACCTCCATCGTCAACCTGGAGCTGCTCGACAAGCCGCCCGCCACGCGCGCCAAGAACAACCCCTGGCCGCAGTGGCCGCGCATCTTCAGGTGGGTCCACCACGGGTCACATGCACGTGCTGATTGCCACGCATCATGCTCCTGCTCTGCAGATACGCGGCGGCAGCCCATATTCGTCCCACGCTGCGGCCCCCTCGCAAGCGCCTGTACCTCCCATCCCTCCGAACCTTCGTGCTATGCCCCTGATCCATTGCCGTCCCCTTTAGGGTGGACTACGGCCACGCCGAGGCTGCCCACAAGTACGGCGCCGACCCGCGCACCTACAACGTCATGACCAAGCGCTTTATCGGCGACGAGGCCACCGGCCAGCTGAAGGGCGTGGAGATCGTGGGCGTCAAGATGGAGAAGGACCCGCAGACGGGCGCCTTCCGCCCCGTGGAGGTGCCCGGCAGCGCGCACGTGCTGGAGGCCGACATGGTGCTGCTGGCCATGGGCTTCGTGGGGCCCGAGCAGCGCCTGGCCGACAGCCTGGGCATCAACACCGACGAGCGCAGCAACTTTAAGGTGAGGGTGGCCATAGAGTCATTGTTATTGGGGGAGGCCCTGATGCGGACGGCAATCATTTTTGTAGCTGCAAGGTCTTCTTGCCGGTTTGGAGCTAAGCTGTGCCCCTTGTGGTCGTGTTTTCAGGCTACGTTCGGCGAGTTCGCGACCAGCGTGCCGGGCGTGTTTGCCGCGGGCGACTGCCGCCGCGGGCAGTCGCTGGTGGTGTGGGCCATCCGCGAGGGCCGCGACGCCGCCGCCGCCGTTGACCGCTACCTTGTGGAGCGCGCCGGCAGCGGCCTGCTGGGGCAGCCGCTGGAGGTGCAGGGCGGCATCTTCGACGTGTCGGGCACGCCCGTCATGGTGCCGGGGCAGGGGCAGGTGAGGCGGGGGAGGGTCTGCAGGGACGGACAGGGGCTGTGCATAGGGATACCTTGGTGTGAGCTGTGGCAGCGGGAGGGGCAAGGGGGGCTCCTGGGGGTGCGGATTGTGTGTCGTTGCCATGTAAAGCCCATGACCCGCCCGTTTGCCAACCGGTCAGTTACCTGTTGTACTGTCCCTGTTTTCCCCGACGCAGAGCGCATCCCGCGACAACTCGCCCCAACGCCCGCGCACGCCGACCGCGGTGTAAGGGGAAGGTGGAGTAACAGCAACGCTGTGTTGAGTTGGAGGCATGTCGAGGTGTTGAATCTCGCGGGCTCTGCGAGCTGTTGGCGTGCGGGCGAGCCCAAGTTGGGGGTAGCTTGTGCAGTGCGCGGCGGCGGGCTTGCGTGCATGTCCTGTGCAGGAGTTTGCCACGTCGTTTTGGTACAAGACTCTCGTCGAGTGCTGGTGTAATACGATGCACGGAGCAGGCTCGACAGCAGGTTTTGGTGTCAACTGCCTTGCAGCTCTGTATCTTGATCTGGTTAGGTAGCGATCAGCTCGCGTCTATCGCGCATGTCCTTGGGTTTGGCATGTGGGTTTGTGGGTTTCACCCAAGGGGTAGTCTGTTGATCCGTACTTGAGGTCTGTGTTGCCTCGGCGCCACGCAAATATGCCGTGGCGTGGTTTGGTGCCTGCATTAGGCGCGTGAGGTATGTGGCTCTCAGAGCCAAAGCCGCTGCTATTATGCTTTGGGCTGGAGTCGTCAACTGTTTGTGGTGCTTGGGCCGATCAGTAAGTGGGCTATCGATGTGCGTGCCCCTTATTGGGGAGGGCATCCACTATTGGCGGGTGTGGGTGTGAACTGCGTGCCCAATTTGCATGGGCTGTTGGTACATGGTGGCCAGCATTGGCAGCCGCTAAGCCACTTGTGGTGAGAGATTGAGTACATTTGCCTCACACGGTGGCAGTATGAGCGAGTAAGGGTGGAAAATTGTCACCCTGATCAGGCGCTCTCGTTGATTTCCGAGCTGGTATCATGACACTCTGTTCCTTGCAGTCTGTCTGGCAGCCGTGCGGCCGAATGACGGGTGGGTGTCGAAGCCACTTGTCGCAGTCCGCTTAATAAAAAAAGTATTAGGAAGTCCGCTTGGTTTATGAGAATATTACTTGGAAGCTGGGCCCCCACGTGCAAGTCTTGCGGAAATGCCAAGGGCGGCTCATACTTGATGTACGGTATATTTGACTGATGAGATGTTAGTACTTGGTAGCGGCAGGGTCGTTGTGTTTTGGGCAAGAGACGGCTTTATTTAGGACGCAGGCGTAGTAAACAGGCGCCCTTGCAACCCCAGTGACGTGGGGATAAGGTGCAGCAATACTGGCAACCTACTTGTAACTTTACTACAGCGCGTGTCAGACGCCCAACCTTCACATGTGTCAAAACTGCCGCCTAGATGCGACGTGCTGTCTCAGAACATGGATTCGTCCGTTGAACTCCGTTACAGATGCGCACTGAGGGTCTGAGGCGCATGTCGTGTGCGGAAGGTCAGGAAAGGTGAGTCACACAGTCAGTATTGCAGTGCGTTACGGAGGGCCTGGAAGCCGGGAAGGGACGCCCCTGCCTGGAAGGATGCTGATGTGCATACTGTGCCCAAGGACCGGGCACCCGGCCCCGTCCGGTAAAAGAGTTGGTGAGGGGACATGCCGAAGGTAAGGGGGAGAGCGATTTCGAGGGTCACGATTTACGTTCACGGTCCACGTGAACGTGTACGGATTGCTTGGGGACCAACTAACAGCCTGGCGGAACAGAGCAACAGGCCGCGCCCCAGCACGGCTTTTTAGCAGGAAGCCAGCCCAATGTGGGCTGCGACGATGGTCAACACCACGCACCGGTAAAACACGTTAGGGGAGGAGCACGGACAGGAGCAGGGGAGAATACAAGGGGACAAGCAGGAGCTGGTATACAAACCTCACCTGTACTGCCGGGTTCATCGACGACGAAGCATGTGGCTTTTTGTGACGTTGATCCAGGCCACAAGCCAATGGCCGTGTCGTTCAGCTAGCCATGTTGCTGTGGGGTGGGGCGGGGAAGTTGTGTGGCCGGCTATGTACGGCAACCACTTGCCATACAGTTCGCGCTGCCAATGCGGTTTCAGGATTGACACCGCGAACTGTTCTTCGCCAAATAGCACGGCGTTGACAGGTCGCGCCCTGAGCAGTGACTGTTGCTCCCAGGCGCTTTTCCACGCTTTTTGGACAGACTGCTACTAACACCTGCTACCAACAAAATGCTTCTGGAACAAAGTATAAGGCACTTTGCTGAATTGCAGCCGTGTCTCCGCGCGGTCGTGGCGGCATGCGCTTCAACACCACCGGCATGCAAGTCCAGCCGCTCATTGTTCTCTCGCAGTATCCACATTGAAAGGAATGATCCCCCAGCGGAGAAGGTCCCATCAGCAGTTCCGCCCTACACTCCCGCCCATCAGCCCCCAGCCTATGTCATTCGCAAAACGGGCGTTGACCTACTGCGTAAGTGGCCCAAATACACTGGTCAGCTATCGCAAGCGGGGGGCGCAGTAGCGTGCTCGCTTGGGTGAAGCGGGGAGACAGGGCTGGTGGGCTGGCGGTTGCTGGAAGAGCGGCAGTCGCTGTGCATGACGCACAACCCATGGCACTCCCACACGATTACCGCTTCACGCTTTGCGACGTTGACAGTCGAACCGCCTGGAGAGCCTCGCGCTGTGGCGAGGATAGCACCTCCAGCAAGACTCACGCACGCCTGGACACCCTTTGACCCCCTGAACCCCTGTTACCCCCCTGCCCCCAGATGACCCCTGGTGCAACAAGGGCAGCGCCTTCCCCAAACCGGAGCGCGACAGGCTGGGCCTCCGCGGCCTGCTGCCGCCCAACGGCCTCACGCTGGACCTGCAGGTGCTCCCGGCCGCCAGCCGCCTGGGTGGCACCAGGGTAGCCTAGGGGTGGGCTAGGCACGGGGGATGCATGGGAGCAGGGGAGCGAGCCTGCAGATGCTCCTGATTGTCGTGGCTAGCCTTTGGGGGCGGCGCGGGAAAGGCGCCACCGTCCAGGGGAGCTTCCATGTTGCCCCTGTTGCGCCGGGGGTGGTGTGGGGACGGGTATCGGACTCGCGCATAGCGGCAAGAAGGTCTGAAGGAATCAGCGAATCACACAAAGCGCTGAGACCGTGTCTGCACAATAGCAGGGAGGGAAGGGTGAGGGTGAAGGTAGTGAACCTGCAGGAGCGCCCGCACCCCGCAGCGTGGTGTCTGTGGGTGTGTACCATTCGCACCTGTATGCCACACGACCCGGGCGCCTGCTCGCGGTCCCACTGCCGCCGTCCCTCCTCGTGGAACATACCAGCCCCGGTTACTTCCACCCATTGTGCCCCCTATCTACGGCACCCGCCCCCTCTCTTGGCTCCTGGTGCACCGGCGCCCCTCCCTGCCCCTACGGTACCGCCCTCCCTGCCTAACTACCCCACGGGCACCTTGCCCCGCTCCCTTTTACCAACACCTAAGCAGCGAACAAGGCATAGCAGCCGCGCGTCGTACTACCCCCATTCCTCACCTAACTTCACCCGAATTCTTTTGTTACTGGCCCTCCCTCCCGACCTATGTACCCCATCCCCAGGCCGCTCGCTTCATGGAGGACTACCGGCGGCCCCGGGAGCTCATACCGCCGGAGGACGCCAAGCTGGGGGGCGTGACCACGGAGATGGCGCGCAGGTGGGGGTGGACTAGCAGGCGTGGGCGGGGGCGTGGGCGTGGGCGTGGGCGGGGGCGTGGGCGTGGGCGTGGGCGTGGGCGTG
>VFQN01002434.1_pt1 | contig 28688 bp, 48 predicted proteins | sample 3512371 | NCBI WGS metagenome assembly VFQN01 (sample SAMN10412370, study PRJNA504923) | tailings metagenome | isolation source: Replicate 2 from Balatoc abandoned mine | place: Philippines: Itogon, Benguet | collected 2017-08-28
CGCCTCTGCACCTACACACCCCGCCCTGTGCAAGAAGCTCCGTCCCCACCGCTGCACAAACCTGCCACGGTATCGATTGCATGCCCCGCTCCAGAAATTGTATACTACTCTTTGTGCAGCGCCAGCGGTCAAAACTTGGCTGCTCACAGTTCACCCTGCACACGCCATTCCCTCACGCAAGCATACAGCTACAACGCGCGTCGCCCCTGATCAGGGCTGGTATCTTATTTTATTTTCACAAAATACCGCCACTTTAACGCCGCGCAGCGGCGTCAAAATCGGAGGATTTTATCGGATCTGATAAAAGAAAACGGGGCTGGGCGGGGGGATTTTATCCGATTTACGAAATTTCAGGTGCCGTACTGCATGCCATACAGCCTTTCATAAAATACTGCAACTTTGGGGCTTCGGGTTTTATCAAAACTGATAAAATGCCTCGGCGGAAGAAACCAGCCCTGCCCCTGATAGTATGCATGCGCTGTCCGCACACCCTACAGCACCGCCGGCCACCAGCACCCACGCACCCGCTCCTAGGTCCATTCAAGATTTATCGCGCTCGCCCAGCACACCTCCAACCCACAGGGCCGTTTCCACACCCCAGCACAACGCCTCCACGACAGCGCCTGCCCCCGCAGCTCCCTACGGCACCTGCGCCCTCAGCCATGCCTCCGCCGGCTCGTTCCCCACCCTGCCCGCCCACGCCAGCGCCGCCTGCACTGCCACCTCGCTCACCTCCCCCAACCCGCCCCCCCGCAGCCGCTCCCTCAAATCCTCTGGCCCCAGCCCCGCCTGCACCCCCTCCACCAGCGCCACGCCCAGCCGCCTTATGCACTCCACCATGCCCAAGTCCCCCAGCTCGGCCACCGAGCCCATGCATCCCCGCACATCCTGGTGCACCAGAGCACCCTTCTCCAGCACAAGCCACTCCACCAGCTCCGGGCTCCCGCTCTTTACCGCGCACGCCAGCAGTTTGACCCGTGGGTCGCTGTTGCCCAGCTCCCCCTGCGGCTCCAGCCCGGCACCCAGCACCTCGTGCGTGTAGCACACCAGCGGCAGGCTCCCTCGCTTGGCCGCCTGGCACAGCACAGCCGGACCGTGGTCCCCCGGGGTCCAGCCAGCTTCCGCCACCAGCCGCACAGCTTCCTGCAGCTTCCAGGGCCCCCCGACGCGGTGGTCGTCCGGCCAGACCTCGATGATGCGGCGCAGGACGGCCGTGCCTGCACAGGCCTGGCCGTACACGGGGTGCGACAGGAGCCAGCGGAGGTTGTCCAGGCGGCCGGATACAGCCGCGCCCACGTACAGGTCGTACTCTGGCGGTGCTTCGACCAGGGTGGCGGTGCGCTCGAGCTCTACCCACTCTGCGGCGGCAGGGGTCTCGGCCTGCACCGCGAACTGCATGATTGAAGCAACCTCGGGCCCCGCCAGCACGTTGGTGGTGTCTTTGAGGTGCTGCAGCAGCGGGATGTGGCCCCCCTTTGCAGCGACGCGCGCAAAGGGCGCCGCCGGCTCCAGGCCACGTTCGCGGAGCCACTGCACCTTTGCCAGGTCACCGCTGGATGCCACCGCGTGGGTGAGGCGGTCCCTGGCGATCACGCAGCCGCCGTGCGTGAGCAGCCAGTCCTCCACCTCCAGGGAGCCGCTGCTGTCAGATCGGAGGGCAGCAGCCAACACCCCGATGTCCGCGGTCGAGTAGCCATGCGAGTGCACCAGCTGCACGCGCGCGAGGTCCCCCGTGCTCGCCGCGGCCCTCGCGATGTCCAGGTCTCCTGAGGGTCTAGACATGCTGCACCCACCTGCTGATGTCGTCGCTTACGAGAATTTACCAAGGCGCCCAGGACGACGCACAGTTTGCTCTTATTGCATCTACGGCTAAGGACTCGTTACAATAGGTAGTTTTGTGCCTACGTGCATGCCTTAATTTCCAAGCTCCGCGTTTTACGCGTATCTCCAAGTTCCAAGCTACATGGCGTGACGGAACGCCCACCGCGCGCTATTGCACGTCCTAGACACAACCAAGGCGGATATAATGCAAATTACATCATTGCGAGACAATTTGGTCTTGTGCGCCGTTTAAGTCTGCTGTCGTCGATCGAGCGTCCGTCCCCACAGGCCTGCTCAGGCGACACGCTGATGCAGCCTTCGGTGGGAGTTGCACAAGCGCACCCCCGGTGGTTACGTGGCCTTGCTGACCGCACGAGATGCGCGTTGGGCACCTTACTGCAGCCACAACACACAAGCTGGCAAAAGGCTCCCCTGCTCAGCCATGCCGGTGCGACCTGCACAAGTGTGGGCTCCGGAACCGCGGTACTCCTGCCCACACATAGCAGAGTAATCCACTAGACTGTTACACCGTGGTTCAGCGCTTCAACCTGAACCTGACATGGCGCCGTGGGGTCCCTGGAACCTCACGCCGGTACCTGCTGCTTAAGGCTTGCCGGCAGGGCAAGGGGTGCTTGAGCAGTTTCGGCACGTGGCGCACCTGCAAACAAAATGCATGACGAAGTTCAAGAGCCTGCAGCCTGTATGCTAGCTCTTGCGCTGCGTCGTGTGGATTGGCTATGGCCTCAAACAGGGGACCAGGCTTCAAGCCTCGAACGTCAAGCGTCCTGACCACATCAGTGGAGCCGCCCGTGAGCAGGGGAGCTCCCTGGCCTCGGGCTGGCAAGGTAGCATCAAGCGGTTTCAGGCGTCTTCTTGTGACAAAAAGGGTTTACGGGGTTTTGCACGTACGCGGTGTTGGACTCTGGTGAGGCCGCACTGCGCACATGCGGGTCTGTTCGCGGTTGCCATGCGGTCGTTCCCCTTCCCAACCTTTGACGATGCACCCCAGTAATTATGCTTACTTGTCTTAATTGTTCTGACTATTTGTCTAAGAAGGTCACGAAATTCGCATGCCGAGGTGGCACAGACCTGGCACAACCTCCACTGCTACTCCTCCGCGCGCAAACTCCCATTGGCACCAGTTATTTTCAGGGAACTTAAGTGCCCTACCCATAACATCGTGCAGGGCAAGGACGGGCATATACGTTTGGAACAAGCGAGGGCGAAACAATGCCCGCCGTGGGGTGCGGCAGGGTCGACGCGTTGAGGTCGAGTCGACGACCAACTACATTTATATGCCCGCTGCGCCTGGTGGCCCTGGGCAAAGGGCGTTGCCGGGGACGGCGTGCGATGCAAGGATGCAGTGCAGCGCTTTCCTCAGGGGAGCAACGGAGCATGTCTATACCATTGGACCTCAATCTGTACGCGGCCGCGGCTGGCATTGATGTGAGTTTGAGTGGGAGGTATCCACGGCTGCATCCTCCTGCTGACGCAGGAAAAGAGGTTGCACAGCACAACGTAATGTTTATGCAGTAGCTTATATATCAATTGCTGTACATCTTCGAATGGGAGAGGAAACTATGCTTCAGCCTGTCTGCTGTTACAGTCACACCCTCCGCCCCGCTGACTCCACCTCGACAGGACGTGGCGCTACCCATTTTCACTTGCCTTGACAGCGACATCATCACCCCTGCGAACCAGTTCGCTTATTGGGAGGTGCGCCAAACGTGCATGGAGTTGCCTCGGCCGTGGGGGAACTGCCAGGGGACAAACCGCTGTGGCAGGCAGCAGCGACCCCAGTGCAACCCGAGTCGGGCTCGCTGCTGCACGCCAGGGCACTGCTGCAACAGTTGTACGCTTTCTTCCTGTGGCAGGCAGCAGCGACCCCAGTGCAACCCGAGTCGGGCTCGCTGCTGCACGCCAGGGCACTGCTGCAACAGTTGTACGCTTTCTTCCAGGGGCTCCTGTCAGCTTTTACGGCAAGGGCGGGCACCATGGACGCCACCTCACGCCAGGGCAGCTGCTCCGACTCGGTTTGCCCACCTGTGCCACCTGCACGTGCACACACGCCCATGCCCTGCGCACCACTACTTCACAGGGAATGCGTGCTGAGGCACTGCCACCTGCGCACTACCCCTCCACCCCCTGCCCGCAGGCTCTTCGGTCCGGGCTCAAGGCCCTGCGCGTCCTAGGGGTACACGGCGTGGCGGTGGAGGTGTTCTGGGGGATAGTGGAGGGGGCAGGGCCAGGGAAGTACGACTGGTCCGCCTACAAGCAGCTGCTGCACCTCATACGCGACGAGGGCTTCACGGCACAGGTGCGCAGCGGGAGGCAGCTGCGGCGGCAGCGGGGCAATACGTACTGTCCCCGTAGGTCGTGAGCTACGGTACCCTATCTAGGACACTACGTGCACGGCCGTGACTTTGTGCTCGCCTTCAGCACGACTGTGACGCAGCGCGCGGGCGCTAGCTACGGCGCATAGCTAACGTGCCCCTGCCGTGTCCACCGCAGGTGTCCCTGAGCTTCCACGCCACCGACACGGTCCCGCTGCCCGCGTGGGTGGCGGAGATCGGGCGCGCCAACCCAGACATCTACTTCACAGACCGCGCGGGGGCGCGCTTCACCGACTGCCTGTCCCTGGGCGTGGACGACGGTGGGCCCTCTGTTCACGCACTGTGCATATTTTGCTTGCATGCCCATGCAATGAACTCTTGGTGCACTCAGGTGCACTGATAGTTGGTGCACTGGCAGTTGGTCGATACCGGTAGCCTACACCCGTCCTGCTTCGCTGAAGCTCGCGTCCCTCTGTCGCGTGGCCTGCCGCCCCTCCCTCCAGTCCCCGCGCTGGGCGGCCGCACGGCGCTGCAGGTGTACGGCGACCTGATGGCGTCCTTCCGCTCCGAGATGGGCCCCCTGCTGGGCACCACCATCACGGACGTGCTGGTGGGGCTGGGGCCGGACGGGGACCTCAAGTACCCCGCGCACCCGCGCGACAAGCGGTGGACCTTCCCGGGGGTGGGCGAGTTCCAGGTAAGCGGGGTACTACTGCAGCAGGCGGTGGTGCGGCACCGGTGTGTGCTGAGGAGGTGGCTTGAGGCGGAAGGGTGGGAGGCATGAACCATGCAGTGCGGTGTGGACCTGTCACGTGTGTGCAAAGGCAACTGACACACGTGTGCTGTGCTGCCCTCCCTGGCTCCCTGCGCAGTGCTACGACAAGCACATGCTGTCCGTGCTCAAGGCCTGCGCCTACCAGGTGCGTTTGTTGAGGCGGGGACGATGACGTCAGGAAGGTGCAGGCATGGCCTGCCGGTGTACCACCTGCTCAGCACACACCGGTGTACCACCTGCTCAGCACACACCGGTGTACCACCTGCTCAATTGCGGCGCAGACCCCACCGTCCGCACACCGGCGGGCGATCCGCCTGGACCGGTGTTGCCTACGTTTCTTACTAACCGCCTTACGGTGTGCTTGCCGCGCGCCCAGGTGAACCAGCCGTCGTGGGGCCACGGCGGGCCGCACGACGCGGGGTCCTACTGCGTGTGGCCGCACCAGACGGGCTTCTTCCACCAGCACGGCAACTGGGGATCGCCCTACGGCAAGTTTTTCCTGCAGGTAAGGCATGTCCCGACAATGCAGGTGTAGGTACACCTTGCAATGCAATGCGCGTTTGCACCACGCTGTGCAAATCGGCTGTCACGTCCCCACTTCGCCCCTCATCCGCTGCTGACCACCCATCAACACCAGCAACTGCCTGCCTCCCGCTATGCTGCTTGTGGCCCACAGTGGTACAGCGGCCTGCTAGCTCGCCACGCGGATGCGGTCCTGGCCGTGGCACGCCACACGCTGCTAGGGCCCCTTCCCGGCTCCTCCGCTCCCCCACCCGCCGTCTCCGTGTCCCTCACCTCATCCTTCTCCGAGGAGTACGGCTTCGGTTACGGGTACGAGCCCGTCAGCGGCGTGCTCCTGCCCAACGGCTCGCCCTCCTCCTGCGTCTCGTACCCCTCCACTGCTTCCGGCGTGTACGACGCCGGGTCGTACGACAGTGTACGGCTGTACGGCGGGCCGCCCGCCGTGCGCCTGCACGCGCGGCTGGCGGGCGCGCACTGGTGGTACAACACGGCGTCTCACGCGCCGGAGCTGACGGCGGGGTACTACAACACAGCCATCCGGGACGGCTACCTGCCCGTCATGCAGGTGCGTGACCAGCGTGCAAGCATACGGTCTGGCGCGGTGCGTCATTTGCCCCCCGCTACCTCGTGCCCTGGTGCCACCGATCAGATCGCAACCTTCACCCTCCAGCGCTCCATCGCAGTACCTACACCTGACCCCTTGCGGCTCCCCCGCGTTGTCTGGTTCCGGTGGAGTGACTCTGTCCTGCACCCACGCGCTGTCTGCGCAGGTGCTGGCACACCACGGCGTGGCGGTGCGGCTGCGGAACGCCGACCTGCGCAGCAGCGAGGCCATGCCGCAGGTGGGGGCGCGTTGCCTGGCACTGATGGCAACAAAAGCGTTATCCTTGGACCGCACCTGTCAGACTGAGGCTTATCAGCAACGTACTGGCAGCACCGCGTTCCGCACTCCGGGGCCTGACTTGTGTCGGTGTGCTGGCGTCGGCCCCATGTCCCTCCCAGGCCTTCTGCGACCCCGAGCGCCAGATCGCCCAGCAGCGCACCGTGGCGGCGGCGCTGCTGGTGCCAGTGGGGCTGGAGAGTGGTGCGCCGGGCCCTCACCCGCCCAGGTGCGTGTCTGGAGCTGGAGCTGTTGATGGATGGGGGTTTAGTCCATGGGGGTTGTGCACCAAGGACAAGGAGGTGCTGCTTGCTCCTATTATTATACCGTAGAGTTTGCCCTGCAGCATGCTTCGTGCTGTTCCGTCGTGTTGTTCCGCCGCTTGGCAGTTTTCCAGCCGCTGCCGGTCATGCAAGGCGTCAGGCCAGTCTTGTGGGAGTTGTCGTTGTAACTCCTGCTGGACGCTGTGCCGCTGTGTCGCAGGTTTGACGATGCCGCGCTGGGGCGGCTGGAGGCGGCAGCGTTCGACACGGCCATTCACCAGGGCATTGAGCTGCCGCAGGTGTGTGTTGGACGAGACACTGCAACACGCCGCACAGTACGGCACAGGCATGTCATAACCTGCAGACCAAGCCACGGGAGTGCACCCATACCTGCATTTTTGAGTTTCTGCAACATACTTGCAGTACATGAACACGCGGTGTCTCCGTGTGCTGCGGAGCATGAAACTTCTGTGATTCGACACTTCCTGTGCCCTCCCCCATGCCCCGTTTCCGGCTTCAGGTCCAGTCTCTGGTGTTCAACCGCCTGTGCGACTCCATGTTTGAGCCGGGCAACTGGGCGCGCTTCAAGGAGTTTGTGCGCCGCGTGCGCAACCGCGCGGACACGCTGGTGGGGGCGGCGGGGGGCGGCGGAGGCCAGGTGCAGCAGCGGAGGCGCGCGGCGGCCGTGCCGGCGGCGGGGGCCGCAGCGGGGGCGGCGGCGGCGGCGGCGGGCGAGCAGGCTGTGGAGGCCATGGCCAGCGGCGGGGGCGCGGGGGCGGGCGGAGGCAGCGCCTCGTTGCAGCTGGTCTGAGAGCGCGCGGCGGCGGCGGCGTGGGGGCTTGCAGCAGACGTGAGCAAGGCCTGGGGAGTGAACGCAGGGTAATTACGGTACGGTGCAGGGTTTCGCACCCCTTTTTTGCGTTGCCGTATGGGAGGTCTTGATGGTATAGTCGTTTTTGCGTGCTGGGAGACGGAGGCGCGAGGGATGGCGCGCGGTGGCGCGTGGGAGCAGGACAGGATGGGCCGGCGGCGGTCCGTTATGCGTCCAGGAGGTGTCGAGTGGGTAGGGCGCTCCCTCATATGCATGATCCCTCTCCTGTGTATGTATGTCACCAGGGGCCGACCACATTGCTGCCTTTTCGGAGCACGTGCTCCTGGCCCTGTGTGGCGTTAGCATTGCGCGACACAGCTCCCTACTGCTCAGGCGCAGGCCACAGCTGAAACACGGTTGTACGGCAGTGGTGTGCGGTGACACGTGTGCCGCACACCCTTTTTTGGCTTGTGCCGTATCGTGTGAGTGGCATGCGTCCACATGATGTACATTGACGTATGTGGTGCGTAGTGACTCGGGTGTGATGCAGTCTTTGCAGTGCGACGTGACTTGCACGCGTGCTGGCCGGTTTGGTCTCCAGTCAACAAACCGCCGCCGCCACGATTTTGGACGTGTGTTACCCCTCATGGTAGTGACTGCCGATGAGGCGGCTTGGGATCATCATATAGCAGGACAGTCGCTGACGATGATGATTTTTGTATTGCCCCTTGTGTGCCGGGTGTGTGTGTTGGGGCGAGTGCGGCCTGCCGATGCAAAAGGCGCATGTCGAGGGTTAGCATGTCACGGCGGCAGCCACTCCTATTCTTCCATGCTGTTTGTCGCACCGGGGCTTGGCCCGGTGCTTGACGCCGGTGTCTGACCCGGCGCCGTGCCACGTGCACAGGTGCAGTGTGTCAATTGTGTCCGTCGGTGGCGCATAGTGGATGGCTATGGCGGCGCGTGTAGGCGCCTGGCTGCGTGTTGCAGGCCGGAGCCGGCCTTCCGGCCGCACACCAGGGCTGTGCCTGTTCGTGATGCACAGGGCAGTGGGGTGCAGTGCGTCCTTGCTCAAGGGCAACGCGTGGATGGCGTGGAGCTTTGGAGCAGGCGAAGAATGCATTCTTCTGCTCTAGTAGTGATTGAAAGCCTCGTAACTGCGGAAATCAAGGACTCGAGGCCCCTGTACTGGTGTTTTAGGTGGTGTGCCTGTGTCCAGATGGCTAAATCGGTGCTGGAGCGCATGCAGCATATCGTAGGGACAAGGTGCACCGGTTATGGGCAACGTCGCACGTGGGCGTGCTTGGCCGATGCCCTCTGGAAAGAACAGGGGGCGGTTGCGGTGTGCTGCGGCTTTCTGCTTGTCTTCCTACCTGGCCAAGACCCAACCTTTCAACCGTTTTCCTGCGAGCTGCGGTGTGGGCACTGGGTGTCGGCGCTGTGTTGTGGACATCGCATGCTTCCTTGGTGCAGGGCCACCGTGCTCATCCATGTCTCACCTTAAAAGCAAAGCAGGAGTGGGAGAGCCCATGGATTGCGGTACTCCTGCCACACGCTGCATGCGGGGAGTTTTGGCTATCAGAGTGTTTCATTGTTGTGGGTTAAGTCGCCTGCTATGTAGAGCCGTGATGTGGGCCCCGAGTCGGAGAGTGCCTGTACAGTTGCACATGCGGAGGGCGTGCGTGTGGGTAGACGGCCTCACGCCAGCTCACTGCCGGTCGTGAGGTATACCGTAGGCGTCTGGGTGTGCACGAGAGAAGGGGTTACTGCGATTGCGCCACGAGACTTGTATTGTTGTAACCCATGAGAGGAGAACAGGAGATGCTCCTTGTGCTGCTGTGCCGCCGTGCATGGTCTTACGGTACATGGCCCCAAAAGTACACTTCGCATTTGGGTGGCTCATGCCCCACCTCACGCTGCGTTGTTAAGCAGCCCCAAGCGAGGCTAACGCGGTCCTGCTCGTCAGCTGCTGCTTTACACACGACAGCGTGGTGACTGGTGAGCCACGTGGTGGGTTGCTGGGGCTGAGCGGGCTAGGCAAAGGCAGCCTGTGATCGCCTCCAGCGTATGAATGTTTTGCAAAGGTTCCGCACCAGCAGCTGAGGCGACAGAGCCGACAGTGCGTAGGCGTGAGCGCACGCTGTACGGACGCAAGTGGCCAACGTATGGATGTACGGCACAATCAATAGCGGAAGTCACATTCATCGGCGTCCTTCGGAGCTGTTTGGAGCTACCCTCAGCCTGCCCAAGGGGCTGACACGGACCCGACAGGGTCTGCACTCTGAAAGCCTTCATTACAGCTCTGTCATACTCACCCGGACGCTCACGCGTACTGTTGCACTGCCTTTCCGCAGGAAAAAACTGCATCCTTCCATTTACATGGGGGTGGCGCGAGGCCTTCACATGCTCATATGTCGCGGCTCTTGCAAACGGCATTCCAGCAACTGCATCACCACACGTCGAACTTGGCCCAGCCAACCTGATGCTAGCAATGCAGGAAGAATCTGGAGGACAACAAGGAGGGAGTTTATAGAACACATATCAGGCACGTCATGCTCAGGGCAGGGTCTGCCGCACGTGCATGGCATGCAGAGACCCTGCCCTCAGCGTGCGGACGTACCAGCCACGCTGCCACCTTTATTGTACTTGGCAAGAGAAAACCGGCACCATCGATGAGACCGACGCATATTGCGCAAGACTACAGTATGCGTCTTTGGCCGCACCTTACCTGAACACCAACCACGACCAACCTGGACCACGCTACACGCCCAGCCCACGAGCCTGACTCCAGCGTGTGCTGCGGACGCACCCAGACCCGCCGTGCTACTACACCGGTGCTAGGCCCTGCCGACCAGAGGCTCTGACTGTGGCAAAGCTGGGCAAAGTCATCATGTCAAGGGTGTCACCGCCGCGAGCCCCAACCTACCCCACGCTTTCAAACCCTTGTACAACCGTATCCGGCCTCCCAATGACACTGAAAGCCAGGCAGCAACATCCTAGCATCACGATGTAAGGCCGCATGCCCTTTTCCCAAGCCTCACCCCTTACGGGGCGGCGCCCTGTTGGAACCCAGTCTTTCCATGACACTGGTCAATCTGCACCTGTCCACCTCCCCATAGGTGTCAATCATAATCTGACATTATTGTTTTATTTGCCAACGCACACAACCCCCGCAAGCCTGCAGCAGTGGTACTACCGCTTTCCCCTTCCTTGCAAACGCAAAAACCAGCAAGGCTTCTCGTCCAGGCAAACCCACACGTTCTAAGTAATGCGACCAGTCAGGACAAAGAGAGCTTTGGATGGCCGGTATGTCAACGCATCACTGCTGTACATGGACACGAAGTGGCAACAAGCAACCCAAAAATCACTGTGCGCTCAATGACACTGCGCCAAGCACAACTGATTGATACTAAAGAATGCGTCGTTTACCCCTCCCAACAGATACGGTGCGCTGAAGGCGCCCCTTGCCCCACTCTCCAAAGCGTTCTGTGACCCATCGCTGCCTACCCCAACCCACTTTACGGCACATGGGCAAACCCACAACCTGCCATGTGTACCATGTTTGCCGAGCTTCATCTTTACGGCCACACGCCCACGCCAAAACCACCCTTCCCACGTAAGTAGCGCGTGACAGGCGCGCGCCTGTTCGGCCTATCCGGCTCCCTCAAACGCTCACCTTGCCCTCTCAACCGCTCCTGCAAGCCTCGCTAGACTGAAGCCTCCCTGTGCGTGTGCCACGCCTTGAACTACCTCCCGTCCACCTCCCGTCCACGTATACTGGCCAGTCTAAACCAAAGCCCGTCCACGTACGTACCCAACCTGCGATGTACGACAAGTCACTGTTGCCCATGGGACAAAGCAGCCAGTAGACCCGTAGGTAGTCCTAACCACAGGGCCAGCTGCTAACACGTGCGAGCACCAAGTACTTGGTTACTATAGCCAGCCGCCAAGGCCGTGAACCCTGCCTGCCTGCTGCACACTAGTTGCAAAAGCGTGACAAAGACCGCGGCCCGTAAGCGCACACCGGCCGCACTCCAGCCCACGTTCGCCGTTATATCAGGCCAGCCCGGCAAGGCATGTACTGGCGAGTGAAGGGGGGTCCGCAACGACCGGTGCACAGTCCCTAACTGGCATTTGTGCCTACCATAGTAGTGCGAAGGCCTGAAGGGCCATGTGTATACGCAAGCTGGATCGAGCACAACTGTACAAGCTCGCAACGCGGTGGCACGCGTCTCTGGCGCAACGGCAATGCCCTGAGTGCTGTCGCAATGCTCCAGCAGTTGCAGCCGCCAGCACAGCACACCAATCGCATCGTGTGGGCGCCCTGAGCACACCACCTGCAGTCGTGCTCCACTCGCCAACAGAAAGAGTGCACAGGAACACCACAAACACCATCACCCAACCACTGCCTCCACAACAATCTCAAACCCGTGGTACAGGTGCGGAGCACGTCAGAGAAAGCGACCAAGACATCCGGTGCAAGCACATGGCACACGTCCTAACAGCGCCAACCCTCGACGTCCGGCTGCCACCAGCACCGGCCCCCCAAGTGCCGCCACCATAACCACCAACAGTACTACCGGCACCCACTCCAAGAAGTATGCTAGTGACCCATGCCGTGGCAAGGCCGCGGAACGCGCTGCTGCAAGCCGCCCCCTCTTGCAGCCACCTCCCAACAAGGACAGGGCTTCGATGGAGCCAAGCTCCACAGCGATGCCCGTCCTTGAGGCTCCAGAGGAACAATGTACACCTAGAAAGCAGACCACAGACTCACTTGTCCCTTCTTCCCCGTCTTGCTGCCGCTGCTGCTGCTACCCACAGCCCCCCGCCCACGCCTCCTGCGCCCTGTATCCCGCCGCCGCCGCCACCGCCGGACGGCGGCAGCTTTCCGTCCGCCGCTGCTGCCGCTGCTGTATGAGGGTCTTCAGCCGCCGCTGCCGCTGCTGTACGAGGAACTTCAGCCGCCGCCTTAGTCGACCTTCTTGCTGTGCGTCGCTACCGCCTTGCCGCCCTCGGCTTTCTGCTGCCGCTGCTGCTGCTGCTGCTGCAGCCGCCGCACGCGGCCCCGGAACGCCCTCCGGATGTTTGCGTGGCACGCGGCAGTGGCGAGGACCGACAGGGAGGAGATGCCGACGGCGCGCGTGATGCGGTACAGCAGGGAGAGCGACGGGTCGCCTCGGCCCCACAGGCTGACGTACAGCGGCACCTTGACGGCGCCGACCGCCGCCGCAGCCCACACGGACATCTGCAGCGCAGGGGTCCGGAAGCTTAACACGGCAGTTTCAACACACACATCCAGCAAAAGCACGCTTATTGCCGGGAGTTGGGAAGACACCGACGCAGTGGAGGTCGGCAACGGTTGGTGCAACTCCCAGGGCAGGTGAGAAGCGTGGGGCGGGAGGGTAGGAGTGCATCTGCCGCGCGCTCACCAGGCAGGAGCCGGGGATGATGGCGCCCTCGAACACCCACACGGGGAGGCCCAGCTCATAGGCGTAGATGCCCGGGGGCGGCTCCAGGCCTGCCAGCCCGATGAGGCCCTTGGCCACGCAGTAGCACACGTGGCGGGGGACCTGGCAGGGGATGGGGAGGCAGGGAGGTGTTCTTGTGAGGTGGGAGGAGTGCGTGCGAACGAAGCGACTGGCTGTTCAGCTCCTCAGCCAATGGCGAGGTAGGGAACGAGGTGTTGTTGGCAAAAGCCAACAGGTGTGGTGGCACGCAGGACGGGCGGGCGCCGGGCGTATCCCACGCGGGACCGGCCGGGAAGGCAGGGGCGCACCAGTGCACAGCGGCCCGCGCGCTCCACGCTATCCGCCCAAGGAGTACAACTTACGACCCAGCATACTCGCATCACCACCACATCCTCGCACCTTGGTGGCCTCCACCAGGGCCAGCCACCGCGGCAGCGGCAGGACCAGGCGCGCCACGGCCGCGGTGCTGCCAATGCTGCAGGCCACCAGCGTGGTGATGTTAGAGGGCGACGTGAGCTCGTGCCGCCCGCGGAACAGCAACGCCGCCATGGACACCAGGTCCAGCACTTGGCTGCGGGGTGCAGGGAGGCACAGCGGGGGAGCATGGGTGCTGTGTGGGTGACGAGTTTCTGTGGGTGACGAGGTTGTGTGGTGTGGGTGTGGGTGCAGCAGGCAGGGTTGGGAGCTACTCGTCCTCCGCAATGGCGGTTCTGTTACGGACCCGGCACGGATGCCAGCGTTGTGCTAGGCGGCGGGGGAGGGCGTGCAGCAGAGATTAAGGGGCGTGAAGGAACGCAACGCGACACACGCCAGAGCCGGGAGCGAGAGAGGCAAGGCTGCGCTGGCACGCTCCAGCTCCGGGGCAGGGGCCCGGTGCCACCATCCTCGGGACACACAGCAAGCAAGTAACAGCAGTAAAATGCTCTGCACACGACAACCGGACACGCAGGCAACACGCCAGCAGCGCGCCTCACATGATCCACGCCTGGGCTCCAACCCACGCCGCCTTGAAGGCCCGGAAGTCCTCCTCACTGCCGTACGGCGCAGCGGGGCCCTGCGGCTGCCCAAGGGAGCCCCCGCCGTCTCCGCTGCTCTTGGCACTGAGGCCCGAGCCCCACCCCGGCAGGGTAGCAGAGGTCGGTGAGACGCCTCCTGCTCCTCCGCCATCGCCCCATCCAAACGCCTCCGCGGCGCCTCTGCTCCACACACGTGCCACCTTGCCCTTGCCGTTGCCTGCCTGGTGTGCCGTGGCATCGGGTGAGGACCCTGCAGGCTGAGGTTTGACGTCGTCCTGGGGGCTGCCACCCTGGGCAGCTGGCGGCACCGGTGCGCTGCTCACGTCTGCATGGGGTCCGCCGTGCGTCGCTGCTGTCCCGGCCGCCGCCGTCCCCGCTCCTCCATCTGACGGCGCCGCCACTCCATTCAGACGTGCCACCGCCGTCGCGTCTGTCGTACCCTGGGCATGGGCCGCGGTGGTGGGCGGCATGGCGTGCGGCGGCTGGGGCTGGCGCTGTACGGCGGGCCGCGGCGCAGCCGAGGACTGGGGGACCAACCCAAACAGCATGAGCTCGGACTGCGGGAGGAAGGATGAGGGAAGGGGAGAGCGGAGTCAGAGGAAAGGCATTTCACCAAACTGATGCGGCAGGTGGCGGCAGCAATAGCTTCCAATCCAATCGTTCTGGGCCGCACACGTCGCCTTGCAGCACAAGTCGAACTTACGGACACCACTCGCCTTCCCGCATCACGTGGCACTGATTTCACAGCATCCATCCCAAAAGGATACACGGTTTCCTTGCGTACTCTGCGACTACTCAGTCGCACCGTACTGGTCATCACCGCTCAACCGCAACACAGCAGTCCGCGCACGAAACTGCTGTACCGCACACAATGCTTCATGTCGTCCACCCACCCGCAGCGCGCTCGCCGTCACAGCCCACCCCGACGCCTCCGCGTACGCCAGCAGGTGCCGCCCCAGTGACGCCAGCCGTGTGTCGATCGCCGGCAGCGCCGCCGCCGCCGCCGCTGTGGCGGCGCCTGCCGCTGCGCCGCCACCCCAGATCCCGCCGCCGCCGCCGACCGCGCCGTCGCCCCCCACCGCCGCCAGCGCCAGCAGCATGCCGGCTTGCATTGACACGTGGTGCGCCCACGTGCCTAGGTCCAGCAGCAGGTCGTCCAGCTCGGACTCGCCCCCGTCCCACGACTCCACAGCTGCCTGCAGCTCCGCCGCCACGGCAGGGTTACTAATGGCCACCACGGGTACGGCGCGGCAGGACATGACGAACGCGGGTCCCGGGCCGGCGGCGGCGGACGGGTCGGGGGAGGGTAGCAGGTGCTCCAAGGGTCCCCGGGCGTCGATGAGCAGCAGGCCGGGGTTCTGTGGGGCGTGGGGCAGCGTGCACTTGACGAGCATGTTGTGTACAGTGCACGGCACGCGGTCAGGAGATTGCTGTTGCTCAAGGAAGGACTTGGGGCCCCGTTTCGTGGCAGGGTCATAAGCTCTGACCGCATTGGCCGCGCATTCTACGCCAGTATCAGCCGTTGACCAGTCTGGGTTTGGGGCAATGGCCGAAGCGCACCTGCGGAGGCTCCAGCAACTCCAACGCGTATGTCTCGAACCACACCTCCTGCCGCACACGGGTGGCAGCATCAGCACCGCCTTCCCCGCCTTGCCCCTCCTCGAGCCCAGGAAGCAGCTGCAGTCCCCCGTCCAGCGCAAAGCTCAGGTCATTGCTCTGGCCGCCGCTGCTGCCACGCTCGTTCCCGGCGCGCGGAAGCACGCCATTTTCGACCGCCGCAGCGGCGGCCGCCAGAGGAGGCGCTATTGCGCTGGCGGCGGCGGCGGCGGGTGCAGATGCAGCCACGGCGGACGTGACGACCGCCGCCGCCGCCACGCCGCCGCCTGCCGGTCCTGCCATGGGCGCACGTACGGCATTTGTACGGACGCCGAACAGCGGCATGTACTCGCCGCGTGCTCGGATGGTGAACTCCAGGGGAGCGGTCGTGCTGGCTGGACCGGCGGGGCCGAGTGGACCGGCAGCGGCCGGCTGCAGGAATGGTGACGGGGTGTGGTAACGCCGTACCACGGAGGTGAGACGCGGTGCCGGGTGAGGCGCCGGTCTCGCTGCTGCGCCCATTGCGTCGGAGGCGGCGCCGGAGAGTGCGGCAGCCGGCAGCCGCTGCCGCGTGGCCGCATCGCGGCCTCCGCTGCCGCTGGCGTCGAATGCGGTGTAGTTGGAGCGTATTGAGGCAGACGCTGTGGTGATGATGCGGGGGTGTAGGGACACGATGCCGGAGGCCTCCGGACGCAAGGGGCTGCCCAGCAGAAGCGCCTGGCGGCTGATTGGCTGTGCGCTGGCGCCGGCGCCGGCGGCGCCGCCGCCGCCGACCCGCAGGCGGCGGAGGGCTGCGCCGCCGAAGGCGCCTGGGCTGTTGCCGGCCGGGCCAGCGGCGTGCTGGGTGGAGTTGATCTCCGGGGAGGAGGCGCCCCAGGAGGGTGGAGAGGGGGTTAGGACGGCGGAGCCAGCCTGCGAAGATTCCAGGTATCTGCATGCAGGAGTGCGGGCAGGGAGTATGGTTCAAGTAATCCGCAGCGACGGCAGGAGACGAGTGGGCCCACTGGCCCGGCAAATGGTGTCACTGCGGCAGCAATGCAATAATGCGTACGACAAGCCGTGCTGTGCAAATGCGGGCAGCCTGACTCGCCTGTCCTCGCTGCTGCTCGTCTCCTTGTAGCTGCTCGGCGCGTTGCTGCCGCTATTCCTGCGCCGCCGGCCAACCGCCGACTGCTGCGATGACACGTTGCCGCCGCCGCTGCCCCGCACGCGCCTGCCGCCGGACCCTGCTCCCGCCGCACCGCCACCTCCTCCTCCCGCTCCTGCCCCTCCCGATGACAACAACCCAAAACCTCCTGAGGAAGGAGGCCCCCCTTCCGGCGTGCTCCGATCAGTTGCCAGTTCGTCTGCCGAGGCCAGCAAGACCATACCGTCCCCAGCGGCGTTTTGACCCGAACGCATCCCGTCGTCGTCCGGCACACGCCCTTGCTGCTGCCTCGCGCCCATGCTTGGGAAGAACGCTGCACCGCCAACCTGCCCATTCGGCAAGTGGCTGACCTCCGATAGCTGTGGTGGGTCGGCGTCCACGGGCTCTAGCAGCAGCATCTCGTCCCCGAACAAGCCATCCTCGCTGCTTGAACTGTCAGACCTGCGGAGAACCCCAAAGCCGCGCATGGCCCACGGGTCGAGCTAGTACTTCTGTGCGGGCGCGTTACGCCAGCGGCGCTTGGTCTCAGAACGCATCATTGGCAGCACGCTAGGGCCAGTGCCCAGAGAGCAGTGCTGCAGCTTACCGCCATCCTGAATGCGGCCGGCCAGATCAACGAAAAATCGTGGCGACCATGCAACACGGAAAGGCTGAGGATAGGGGATCCCCCACCCGTATCACGCAGCACTCACCTGCTAAGCTTGAGCGCTCGTATGACGGCACCCAGGTCCACATCGCTGCCCGTCGGAGAGCACCTGGCCGCACTGCCACTGCCACCGCCGCCGCCGCCGCCGCCGCCACTACCCACACCCCTGCTGCCGCTGCCGTGGCCCGCTTCATCGCCCGCTCCACCTGCAAGCGGGCTGGCCCCTGCTGGTGGCAACACAGCGCCGCCTGAGGGTCCTGCGGCCGCCGCGTCCGGCTGCTGGCCCTGTGCGCCCTCAGGTGGGCCCGGCTGCTGCTCCTGTTGGTCCTCAGCGTCCTCGGCCCAGCCTGCAACGGTTGGCCATAAGCGACGTGTCAAATCCAGCCACGTGACAAACAACCGGACGCAGCAGCTACCGACAGGGGTCGGTGGCTAGGTGCTATCGCTGGGATGCGATAATAGCACCGAGCCCCATTCTAGGGCGATCACAGGTTTTGGCGTGGACCGCCGTCGCGATCCTGTCACCCGTCGCTGACCCGCCAGCATGGGCACCCGGGCCACTCGCCTGTAGAGTCCAGCGCATGTGCACTCTACGGAACGCTATGGTCGCAGTGTGATCGCAGTGAAGATGTACAACAGACTTCGGCATGACAGATGCCTTCCCCGCACCCCGGCCCTCACCTGTCGAGTCCAACACGAGCTCGATGCAGCCAGCCCTGACGTACACCCCCAGCAGCTCCCGACCGCTGGCGCTGGCCACGTCAGCCAACCGCTGCACGTAGTCCGGCGGCAGGTCCCGTGGGTCGGCCCCGTGGATCTTCAGGTGCGTCGACGTCAGGTGCACACGTGGCGTGTACGGCAGCCGTACGGAGGCCCGCTGGGCCACGGCAGGCACCGCACTGGGGGCGCCACTAGGTTTCGGAGGCGGCCCGCCGGGGCCGGGACCGGAGTGGCGGAAGGGCGGGGTGGTGCCGGCGGCTGCGAGGGCTGCTGCGGGTGGGAAGCTGAAGGGTGCGGCGGGGGGGACGGTGGGATGGACTGCTGCCTGCAGCTGCGTGCCGGTGGGCCCTTCTGTGGTGGCGTGCCTGTCTCTGCAGCACACGGGCAGCTGCAGCCAGGCCAGGTGGCGGCGCGCGGCGGACAGGGCGGAGCTAGCGGTGGCCGTGTCGGCGGCGTCCAGGAAGGGCGCGAGGTCGGCGGCATCCCCTTGGGGGTTGCAGGGTTTGCTGCCCGCAGCCGTACCCGCCCTGTTGATGCTGCTTTCGTTGTCGCTGTTGTTGGTGGTGGTACTTTTAATTGTGCCAAGGGGTCCATGTGCAGGGACCCCCGAGGCGCCAGCAGCCCCGGCCGGTGCGGCCTGACCGTGCCCTTCGCCTGTTCCTGCAGCCGCTGCTGCTCCGCTGGTCCTGAAGCTGAACCCAACGACGGACGCGAGCCCACGGCCCCTTGACGCGCCCACACCGCTCCTTCCTCCCACCCGGTGCACACCGTGAGCACGGGGCAGGGCTTGGGCGCGCCTGTGGGGACCTCCTGAGGTGCTGGCAGATCCGCCGCAGGAGGGCACAGATGTGGAAGCACCGCACTCGTCGGGGCCAGGGCCACCACTGAGCACCTTGTCAGTCGCGGCCGCAGCCAGCAGCGCATTCCTGCGCCGCTGAGCCGGGAGGCCGCGGGCAAACTCCACAGCAAGGGACCCCAGAGTGCACAGGATGCACAGGCTGAGGTGCAGCACCGTGTTGTAGGGGAGCGCGTAGCTGGCTGCGCTGGCTGTGTCGAAGCACGTGGTCGCCATGTCCTCGCTGCCTGCTGCTGAGCAGAGCATGGGTGCCCCGGCACCAGGCAGCAGGTGCTGGGCGACGTCGAGCCCTTCGCCAACCGCTGGTGCTGCTGCTGCTGCGGCGGCGCTGAGCTGGTCAAGGTAGTTGTACCGCAAGCGCAGCGCGGCGATGAGGAGCAGTGCTGCAACGCCGTACGCACTCTCGACGACCGGAAGCACCTGCGCACGCGCATGCTCGCAAGCTTAGACCCACTGCCTTGAGCTGTTAACGTATGAACCACAGGGGTGCCCCATGGCTTCGCGCAAGTTGGCCGTGCGCATGGCCGTGCGCAACACCCACCGGGAAGAGCAGGTTGCTGCACAGGTCCAGGAACGGGTGGGAGGCTAGGTACCACCGGCCCGCGGAGCTGGGCGGTACGCGCGCAGCATACGACAAGAAGAGGAGGTACGCCAGGGGTACAAGGCGGAACACTTGCGAACTGGAGGGGGCGTAAGGAGGCAGCGAGGAAACGGTGCGGGAGTGAAACCTGGCTATGTGTGTGCGGGAGGAAAGGAAGGAAAAAGGAGTGGACTCCCGCACGGCGACACGCTCTGCCCTTGCAGACGTTCTCGGGTGGGACTAACAGCTTACATGTAAGGCGATATGTGGACGTGGAATAGGGCTGGCGGCAGCACAATCGCGGCCAGCAGCTGAAATGCTGACATGGCCAGCTGCACGCTGACCCAACGGTCGCGGGCGTGGAGGCGAAACATGTCATGGTAAACGGCCGTGAGATTGCTTAGACAGTAAAGCGCACGCTCCAAGCCGCTCGCGTTGCACGGGTAGCCACTTGCGGCCGCGCTGGCTGCTGGCAAGCTGTGTTCTTTGCCTTCACAGTAGCTTTTTACATGCTGGCTGTACCCCAAAGCGCCGAGGAGTATGACACCCGCGAGCTTCGGGACGCCATTCGCGGACCAATTGCCAACCCACTGCCGCCGAGAAGGAGCCATGTGCCTCGCGCTAGTACAAACAGTTGCTGCTGCGGTCTTGGAATGTCTGGGGCTGCATCACAGCAGCTGCTCTGGGGCGCATAGCAGGCTTCTGCCGCACGGGCTTCGCCCTGGTCGGCGTCTTGTTTTCTTGCTGCCAGAAAGGTCTGTGATCAAACTATTGATGGATGCGCAAAGGGCGACGACCGCGGTCGTGTGTGGTTGGTTGTGCGTGCGGCAGTAAACCTATTAGTAGCGTTCCTTTAATATCTTCAAACACGCCTGGCCAGCGGGCACGGGTATGGAGCGCCCTAGAGGACATTGTGAGCACTGAGACACTGTGAGCACTGGCGCATGGACATGTCATGTGGCACGGCAATTGGCACTTGGAACTCGCACTTGGCACGAAGTGCCCTTTGGCCTAGTTCAGACGTGTATGTTTTACGCATTTATTACTTTCCTATGTTGTGGCGGAAAGTCGCTTGTGTTCCAGAACGGTGGTGCTTAACAGAGCTTTTCTACCGGTACCTGGCGGGACCGTGGCGATCCACCACCTAAACGAAGGCTATAAGAGCAATAAGTTGATAGCTAGGTCAAGAACCGTTAGCCCTGACTGGACCGTGTGCTTCACTTCGGCACCATGCGCAAGGCCGGCAGCGCGCGCAAACGGCCTGCTGGTGGCATAAAATGGGACGAGGACAACCTAACCGAGAATGAAGCAATTAAAGCCTCGATCAACAAGGTAGGCGTCATGTTGGCCTATGTAGCCCGTCCTTGGCACGTTCCGGAGTATGGCGCCAGCCTGCGGAACACAGTAGCCGTTCCCCCATACGCACATGGTGCCTGACTACCCACGTGCGGACATCAGTGCAAGCACAAGGCACCCCCACGGCATCCCCAAGGCACTCCACACCTCCTTTGCCCCTCATGCTAGTGGCCCTACCCAGCACCCACCAGATGACACTTGCAGTCTCGAGCGCAACCTCACAGCAGCTTCCCGGCATTTGCAATGGCCATGTAGCCTTGTCTTCATAGTAACCATGTGGCCGACCTGAAGTCCGCTCCTGTGTACTGGGCGGCGCACAGTCCCGGCGAATGAGTTGCCTTGTCCTTCGGGCTTGCTCCCATGACTCGGGGTGACCAGAAGCACGCACAGACCCCGCGCGCACAGATCCCGTATTTTGAGACCCGCTGACGTCCACCGCAAGTGCCTCCTGAGCTACCGCCTTCGTTTGTGTCGGAATCTCGGTTCCGACCCACTAGACCAAGATCAATGAGCCTAAGACGCCGTACCACGGACCCCTGACGGAGGAGCACATGGAGGATGTGGACGGAGGGCTGCAGCCTCTGGAGCTGGACGGAGCCGCCGGCCACCACAGCCACCTGCAGCCCTCAGCAGCAAACCACCAGAACGGTGCGGGACGGGGCCGAGGGGCGAGGGCGGGCGTCAATGGGTGCGGTAGGGGGCGGAGCGGTGGTGGAAGCGCAGGATCAGGGGGACGGCGGGAGCTGGGGACGGCGCTGTGTGTTGCTGATCCGTTTGCCAAACTGCGGCTGGTAGCGTGTGTACAGTGTGGTTTCAGGAGGTGGAACGCTGTGATGTGTGGCCTTGTGCTTTGTTGCTGCTGGCACCACGTGTCAAGGTAGGACAGCACGTCAATGCTTGCAGCTTGCGCCCATGGTACCGACCGCTTGGCATGCCCGGAGTGACATGCGGGTCATCAGCAGCTGACGCACTCTGCTATCCACTGTGCTACTTCTGTCAACTGCTCTGGTCTGCTGTGCCGCGCAACTGGCAGGTCCGAGCACAAGCGGGGCCGAGGCCGGCACCTCCACGCCTGCTGCAGGGCCCAGCGGCAGCGAGAACGGCCCTGTCGCCCAACAGCACGGCACGGACACCAATGCTGGCACTGCGGCCACGGCTGCCGTCTCAACCGGCGAGCACATGGAGGTGGATGCAGGGGCAACGGCGACTCCAGCAGCGGCTGCAGCAGCTGGGGGCAGCGGGCGATCGCCGTCCACAGCAGCCTCCGAGCCTGAGACCAGATCTGGATTCAGCTCAGATTCCGACCACAGGGTAAGTCGGGGCTTGTCTCTGCCACAGGAATGAGTTCTCCTTGCACATGGACATTCCGTACCATAAATCCTGACTGGTGCATGTGTATGTGAGCAAATACTGTGCAGCGGCTGCACTACCCCAATCTAGCTTTTGGTGTTTTGATGCACCTGCTGAGGTCGCGTTCCCTGCCATTTCCCCAACGGCGATGCGTCGCAGGCGTCCCTTACGGGCGGCAGCGACATGGAGGAGGAGTCCCGGCGGGTGTTCGCACAGGTAATTCATGTAGTAGCCAGTCGGTGTGTTAGATGACGTACGGCTTGTCCTGTGTCGGGCCGTTGGCAGGGACGAAATGCACCGCGCGTGCCGTACTTGGTGCCGTTGACCAGGGGTCTATGGCCGGTCCCTGCAGTCCTAGGTTCAGGAGTTCTCCCCTTGATGTCCGCCGTTGTACTCGGATGCAATGCGTTCAAATTGTACGCTTTGGCGACATGGGTGTTCCTACGTGTCAAACTAACGGCATGAAAGCAGATCGCCGTGCTCACACGGCACACACAAGGCTTGGCGAAGCATACAGGTGTCGGGACGTGGGACACATCAACGGTCGCCCTCTCTCCTAGCGACGCCGAGCTCAATGTGGCCTGCACAGTGAAAACGTCCGCACGTGGCATCTGAGCATTTGCTGACCCTCTTCCGTGATCTTTGCCGCCCTGCAGCGACGCCGGGCGCACTACAACATGCGTGCCGCGCTGCGCAAGGCAAAGGAGCTGCTGAGCGAGGAGGGCGAGGAGGAGGGGGCCGCAGGCCGCAACAGCAGCGCCAACAGCGGTGGGGACAGCGGCAGCGGCAGTGGTGCCAAGGGCGCTAATGGAGGTGCGCAAGCTGGCGCAGAGGCGGGCGGGGGCGCAGCAGCTGCCGGTGAAGGGACTGCTGAGACGAGGGAGGCCGTTGGGGTGGCGGAGTCGAAAGGAGATGGGGAGGCGGGGCAGGGGGAGGAGGCTGTTGTGCGGGCGCACAAGGACGCCCAGATGGACGAGGCGTGAGGCAACGAGGGACGGGGGTTGCAGTTAGGACCCAGGTCCAGCTGCTGGTGGGGGAAGTAGGTGTTTAGGCGCAGGCATACGCAGAAGGCGTGTGGGTTGGTATTTGCAACTATCGCGTTGTTGGAAGTCTGTGTTGGCCTCATGCAGGCTGATGGTGTGGCTGGCAGTTTGAAGCCAAGCAGCCGACTAATGCAAGCTGCAGCACAATGGGACGCGTTGTTCATTAGGGGGCAGCACGCAGCAGTAGGAAGTCAGTCGTGGGATGCTCAAAGAGCAGTTATGCGCTTTCCAGCGAGGCTGAATGTTGCATGGATGCATATTGTACGTTCACTGGTTGCGGCAGCAGGTGTAGGGGTCACGCGGGCGTGGGCAGCCGTAGCTGGGGGTAGCAGCCCTGAGGGTCATCGCAGGGGGCTGCTGTGCCGCAGCTCTGATACCGCTGGCCTGCAGGCGTGCACGTGTGCTACAGCACAGCGGGTCCACTGCTTGTGCGGGAGAGGCGGCTGGAGCGGCGGGTGCAGTGGGAGTTTGGGACACGCGGCGTTGGGGCCACGTGACGTGCTCAGGGCCGCGTGGGGCCTCTTGATGTCTGCGCTCTTGCCATAGATTCTTGCGCTGTAGGTTGTCCTTGCATCTTGCCTGGCGATGTATAAGAGGGCTCACTAACGCACCGTACAACTGTACGGCGGCTGAGCGACATCATTTTCCGTACATCACCGTACACTCGTACAGGGGTCCCCTGTAAGCCCAAACCAAACCATTCGTACGGCGCGTACATCCAGGGCTTCCCGGAACGGAGGTACGACTAAGCCTACACCGTACCCCGCTGCCAACCGCACGACAGCTACACCTAGTGTCCTTGGCATGTGCGCAGCTCCAAAGGCGACACTCGTGCCTGCGAGGAAGCGAGCACAGCCGCCAGCGGTACGCCGACATTGTGCGGGCTTTGGTGTGGCTGCTGTGCTGGTGCTCCTCGAGCGGCTGCGTTGCTGCTCTGCCGTCGCTGGTGCAACAGCATGTTGGCAGCCGTTGAGTGCACGAACACGAGGGCTAATGTATGCAGATCCACGTCCGCTTAGCAGCCTGTGGCGGTGGCTTTGGCGGAGGGGTGTCTCGGTGCCGCCTTCAGGGTGGTGGGTGTGGTTCGAACAGGTTCGGCACCCGACTAGAAGGTCCCCTCTGGTCCCCTACCGTACCCGTTAAGCTGGACAGTTCAGGACAATTGGTGTCGGTGCCGTATCCGTTGGCCGCGCTGGCCCACTGGCATACGGTATCGTAGCTGGCGGCTGCCCAAACTTGCGAAAATAGGATTGCCCACACGGTTGCGACAAGCCGGGGTTCGTTCTTTCGGGTCCGTACGAACCCCTAAATCGCGAAAATTTAAGATCACTACGGTATATATGTTCAACCGACCATCCGTTGCCTCCAAGGCGGCTAGCCTCTGCATACGGTGAACTGCAACCTGTCACGCCCCAGCGTGGTTGTGTGGCTTAACGCCGCCGACACGTGTCAACAGTTACGAGTGGTTACGAGTGTGCACTTTTTCGTAGACGCAGAGCGTGTTATCATTCTTTATGTGCCAGCATATCCATTAGGAATGCGCTATTAAGTGGACTGATCGTGTTGGTTGCGCTTGAGCACTTGGGCTTCCGCCTAGGTTCAGAGTCGAGCCACGGCTGGGAAGAGGTGTGTTGTTGCCGAGGCTTATACACTGGTGGTAGAGCGTTTTATATTTAGTACGGTGCTAATAAGCGTCTAGTATTCGGTGTAGTCAGGAAGGATCCAGAGATGACACCTGGCGTCGTACAGCGCGTCACTGGTTAAGTTGTGGCAGAGCGCTGCGTTCAGCGCTCTTTCTTGTTCGCTCAGTAACAGTAACTGGGTCGTGACAAACCAACTGCAACACACTCAGCCGGCGCCCGCTGGTTGCTAGGGGCCTTCGGTTGCCACTCGCACAAGTTCTTCCACAGGGCAGTCCCAGAGTTTTGTCACTTTGGTCGCTGTGCCCCGTCTTCCGCGTTTCGGCCCGCCACAGACCCCGCGCCCACACACCTCGGGGAGTACCTGCCTGACCCGGGAGGTTCGCATTTGAGGCGTCACGTTCCCCTTCGCCGTCATGATGTCTACCGGTACTCGCGCTGGGTCCCACGCAACGCTAGCTCCCCTGCCGCCTGTTGAAACACACCCTTAGCCACCACTCTACCCTTGCCCCCACAGGACGCCGTGCGTTCCACCACGGGAGACAAGTAGTGGACGTGTGGACCGTTGGCCCGTGCCTCCCGCTGCACGTCTACCCTGCCTTGCTCAGGCTTGCCTCATCTGAATCGCACAACGGCTGCGTAGGATCGATGAGAGGAACATCGCATTCTTCCATGCAGTTTTGAGGTGCGGGACTTGCACCTGCGGAAAGGGGCACGGCCTGTTGCTGCCTCCGTGCCACAACCAGAACCATGACCCCGCCCACTGCTGCTTACGCAAACGACGCGAAATGCATGGTATCTAGCAGCCGGAAAGCTAAAACCGTAGTACAGCTGCCTGCAGCACGGCCACAATCCCATCCTTGTGCCACTACCCTTGCGTCGCACGATACCACGCTGGACTGCGCTAGACTACGCACAGCCAGCAGTACCCCTGCGCACAGCATAAAGCAGACACCACCGATCGGTGCAAAAGGCACACCGGGAGGGAAGTAACATACGCTAGCACTTGAGTGGAGCTAGCCCGGAAAACCTGTATCGCTGCTGTTGACAGTTGACAGGATGGTGGGTGGACCTGCGGTCCTGTGGGATAGGGTGCCAGCTGCCAGGGCAGGCCCTGGAGTAGGGAACACCTTCCGAAGACCAAGATCAAACCCTTATAGACACACTAATCTGGCTCTGTGGATTGCAGCAACAAGCAGACTGGCCCGGTCCGCATTGCGTTGATGCCCATGCCACGTGCGAGGACCGAGGTGGTTGCTGGTTGCGAGACTCCGCACAAGGAGACGCGAGGCAATGCGTCCTAGCCTATATACTAGCGAATTGTACCGTTTCATAGTCCTTCGTTACAGTGCAAACAAGTAGCGCAGCGTTTGCTACCCGTGTGTCGCGCTCTTTGCGCTGGTAGCTTCACCGTGGCGATACTGCAGCCACTGTAGTTGCACTTGGGACTTGTAAAGATGTCTTCCTCAGTCCGTGTCCCCTACTCGCACGAGCTCTATGCAATGAGCCGGCACATCGTGTTCCGTGCCGAGAAGGAGCACAAAGCCGCGGTAGAATGCAAGGGCAAGCACGACTGGCCCGAGGACTGCAAGCCAGAGTCTGAGGCGCTTGTCCGGGCGACGAACAAGCTGTGAGTTGAGCCCCGACCTGTTTAACCGGGCGTTGTGGCGTGCTGGTTTGTGACCAAAACGGAATGTCAGCAGTGTCTAATCATGTTATGAAGCTCATGATCTACCTGCATGTGATGGCAAACTTGGCTTCGGGCTTCAGATACAAGGAAATCATGGAGAAGGCCCCCACCGAGTTCAAGGAGTATGCACAGTGCCTAGACTGGTATGGGTAAGTTTCGGGACAACCACTTAGGTCAACATGGGATTGCGGTCTCGCGTACAGGCTGTCGAACTTGCGTCGCTATGGTATGCACTGGGGGTGGGGTGCGTGCCGTCTGCAGCTGGCCCCGGGCACCCCGAACTGGTGTGGGACAGCCAAGAAGCCCGAAACGAAACCTCATGCATGGTGCACGGCGTTTGTAACAGCAACCCCCACATGCCTACCAGCAACCGTGGGACCTTGAGCAACACATGAGCACAGGGACAACGCTGGCAACGGCCCTTGCCTCACCACTGCCGTGCCTGACAGTGCCGCCAATGCCCTTGCTACGCAGACTCCGCTTCTCGCGGTGCCGGGACAAGCAGGCAGCCTTCGAGCAGGCCTTCCCTATCGTTGAGCCCAAGAAGTAGAGCCTCTGCTGACAGCCATGGGCATGGTAGCTGCAGCGGCGGAGCTGTGGAGCCGGGAAGGAGGGGGCCAGCTGGATCCAGGATGCATGGCAGTGTGCGGCAAGCACAGAGCATGGTATCAGCTGCTGTTAACTTCGTACGGTTGGTGCCCTTTCGGCAATCGGGGATACAAACTTCGTACGGTTGGTGCCCTTCCGGCAATCGGGCATACAAGCGTGCTGGCGCCCGGGAGACGACCGTTGCCCGAAGGCGCCGCGCCCTGTGGCCTTGTTACGCAGGTTGAAGCATGCCGGCAGCTGGTGGCCTAGGAAGGTTTCGGGGCGAGCTAAATGTGTGCAGTGTTTTGGTCTTGGCGGGAAGACGCCAGCGTTGCGGGCGCCGCAGTTTGGGAGCTGGGTTCGAGGTACGGGGTGCTTCTACGTACGCCTCCTGCCGGCATGGCTCGGCGTGCACGGCTGGCGTCGAGCTATATGGATCTTTGATGCGAACCCAGCGCTCTGGGCGCACGGATGCGTTTGCGCAGGGCGCTGTGTGTTAGCCAGGAGTGCCCGCTGGTGCGTCTCAGCGGGGTGTGTTGTTGGAGGTTGGATGTGGATGTGTGTGGCTTCAGGTGGCTCGTTATGACCGCGTGAGGAGGTTAGCTTAACCGGCACTGTAGTGGTGGATATGGCTGCATGAGGCGTTGCCATGTGCTGTCTCGGGGCAAGAGCGACATTCCATGGGTTTAGGGGTAAACATGGTTACATTGGCGCGTGACTGGGCACCATGTGGTGCACCGCATGCAGAGCACATAGACACATGGGCCTCAACCGTGTTTACAAGCGCATGATGCTTGTAACAGTGACATGCTGTGCAACACACTGCTAAGCCCTGCTTCTACCTTTCGGGCTTATACTTTTTGGCAGCTACTGCGCTCTCGTTATCACACGCGGTCACGCGCTCTCGTTATCATACGCCATGAACAAAAGCAACATTGCCTCAATGTGAGACTCCTCGCTTTCACAGCTCCCCTAAAATTTAGGCAAGGAAAAGCTGCGATGCGCAGGCGCCAAGACCATAATGTCGCGTTACGACTCAAAGGCAGACCTCAAAGTGCATGAAATTACAACTTTAGGAAAATCGCGCGATGCTGAAGCAAAGGACATGCTGCGCAAGGTTGCGCACCAGGTTGGTTCTCCCGGGCCCAGGCACTAGCTTCACGGTGGTGTGAAGGGGACCCCTGGGTGCAATTTGCCTCCGCCACCTGTGCACGCGGTGTCACAGTACGACTTGCTATTTGCAAACCCCACTGTCAGGTCCAGCCCATCATGCGGAGGCGTGGCTGGACTGTGCCACTGCTTGCGGAGTTCTACCCCCCTGCAGCAAACCTGCTCGGTCTCAACATTGGGGGAGGTGGCGGCCGGACGCTCGAGATCCGGGGTGAGCTGCCACAATAAAATTACACGATATGATGCCACTGCACGCTGGGATGGAGTACGATCCTGAGCGCGTTGTTCTGTGCAGTGAGTATGAGGAGGCATCCACATCCCGTTCCTGTGCCTCGCCCCCCCCCCCCCCCCCCCCCCCCACCTCTCGTCGCCCCCCCCCCCCCCCCCCCCTCCTCGCCCACCTCCCCTCCCCCCCCCCCC
>VFQN01002435.1_pt1 | contig 28678 bp, 30 predicted proteins | sample 3512371 | NCBI WGS metagenome assembly VFQN01 (sample SAMN10412370, study PRJNA504923) | tailings metagenome | isolation source: Replicate 2 from Balatoc abandoned mine | place: Philippines: Itogon, Benguet | collected 2017-08-28
CCCTCCAGCGCCGTCACCGCCTTGCAGGGGGGCAACAGCGGCACCACCTCCTGCAGCACAATGTGTAGACTGTGGTCCGGCTTGCTTCCCTCCCAGCCCTCGACCCGGCGAGCGATGCATGCCGTCAGCTCCGGGTCGTGCTGTAGCGCGGCCGCAAAGTCCTCGGGCAGCGCCAGCGCCAGGGCCCACAGCGCGCACACGGGAGGGTCCAGGTGGTCCCGCACTGCCCCCTGTAGCGCCAGCCTGAGCAGGGTGAAGGGCTGCAGGCTGAGCAGCAGCTCCCGCCAGCTGAGCCACGCCTTGGCTGCGGCGGGGCCAGCTACAGCTACAGCGGTGGTGGTGTCGCCGCCGCTGCTGCTGGGCTTTCCCTTGCCTGCTGCGCGGCCGCCCTTGGCGCCTGCCCCACCCACCCGTGTGGCCCTCCCCTGCTGCTGCTGCTGCTGCCTGTAGTCGTCGGACTGCACGCGCAAACACAGAACCATAAGGGTCTCCGCTATTGCAGATGCGCCTGCCACCGCCGCGTCCCTGTCTCCCTGCTGCTCCGCCCACAGCACCTGCCCTGCCACCGGCGGCAGCAGCTGCTGCACAAAGACGGACAAGTTGACAGCCAGCCGCCGGGCGGGGCACGTGTCAGCGTCGTCGGGCTTCGCTCCCTTGCCGCCGCCGCCCGACCGTGCGCCGTCGCCACCACTGCCGCCTCCGCACTTGTTCAAAAGGCACTGCGGGCAGCCCTTGGGCTCGCAGAGGCACGCCAGCGGGCCGCTCAGCCCCAGGTACTCCATCAGCCTCGCGTGTGTGCCGTCGAAGAAGCCCCAATCCGTCATGCCTGCGAGCATCCGGCTCGGCGCCTCGTTGACAGCCTTCCTCGCAGCATGGAACAATTCCTCCTGATTGGGCCTGCGGTGGCGGCATGGGCAGTGCTGTTTGTGTTTGCGGTTGCAGTCGTGGAAGCACGTCTGTGCGACGCCAGGACCCCGACCCCACTACGGTAGTACTGGTGCAGGAGCGAACGGGCACTTCACCACTTGGTAATAGAGAAGGTCTTTCTGCACATGCGTGTGCCCACCGAAAGTACTGTCTACGGGTAAGGGTCCAGATGCAGCAACGGCCGAAGGCACCTTGCGGTCGCGCAGCCGGAATGCGACCCAGGAGAGCCACTACGAGATGCCGAAGCGCACGTCCGTAACTGTAGGAGCACCATCTGCATCACAGGGCTCCCATGCAACGAGCGCAGCCTTGCACACCTCCACCCAACCATACAGCCGTCACCTACCCTTGCGACTCCAGCACCTCCACCCGGCTCCGGAGCACATCGGCCACGGCGGACACCAGCCCAGCCACCTGGCGGGGGTCGGCGTACGGCATGAGCCCCTCCCAGTCGCTGCGGTCAACGCAGTAGGCCGCTAGGACCTCCTCCGCCACGTCCTGCTCCGCCTCCCCGCGCGCCGCCACCTCCGCGGGCCCCTCCCGCACCAGGCGCTCCAGGGCGGGAAGCAGGCCAGCACGCAGCGCGCGAGACACGTCATCTATGGCAAAGTGGTCGAGCCCCACTGCAAGCACCAGCAGGGATCAGCAAAGCGTTAGGTCGGCAAGTGAAGGTAGGTACAGGGGCGGCTCCGGTCCCCCCTTCCGTGCATGGTGATGCATTTCGGCTAGGAAGCGCTTGTAGGGAGTCGCGTTTGGTAGGCTTGGATGGTGTCTAGCAACCACACGACTACAGGAAGGGCGGCACTCAGGAGAGCTGTTTCGGTAAGACATTGCATCAGAGCAGCAGGACGCTGCAAGCAAGAAGGGGTGCAGGATCAGCAGGCGGGATACGCGTCGAACCCGCTTTACGCCAACGGTGCACTCTTTACGTCCGCCGCCATGCATGCGAAACTCACGCACGATGTTTGAGCTCTCGTCTTCACACGTGGCGGTCAGGTCGGGGTGGTGCCGGGCCATGGGCTGCCACGTGCCGTGCCCCTCCTGCTCCTCCTGCCCCTCCTGCTTCTCCGGCTGCGACTGCTGCCTTCCCACCGCCAGCAGCGGCAGCAGCTCCACCGCCCGCCGCCACCACGACAGCGGCCGGCCGGGCTGCAGGTCACGCAGGGCGTACTGAGCTTTGGCCACGCACGAAACCCTGCCTAGCGCACGTGCCGCGTGGTGGATCGCCACGTGCCGAGGCACGCCGTCCAGCCACGTGCTGGCCACCGAGCCAGATGACCCGGGTGCTGCCACCTGCCCCGCCGGCGGCGCGTGCGGCTGGGTTTCCTGGTGCTGGTGCTGCTGCTGGTAGTCCTCCGTCCCCGCAGCCGCGTTCGCCACCTCCTGCGCACCCTGCTGCTGCTGCTGCTGCTGCTGCTGCTGCAGTTGGACGGCGGCCGGCGTCAGGGAGCCGGCAGTGTCACCAACCGCCGTGGCGTGGCCCACCAGCGCAGACACAAGGGCCAAGCCAGCGCGTGTGATGCCCCCAATGCGAACAGGTGTGCCCAGGAAGTAGGGGATGTCCGCAAGCTGCTCCAGGGTCTCCAGGCGCCTGCCCAACGCCTCCAACAACTGTATGCTGCTCCCAGCCGCTGCCGCCTCGCCCCCTTGCTCCTCCTCGTGACCATACAGCAGGGGCAGCACGTCCCCCGCCAACGCCGCTAACGGACCCGGCGCCAGGCCGTACGTTGCACCACCGCCCGCCGCGGCCACCGCCGCCACCAGGCCCGCTGAAATTGATAGCTGGCAACTTACGCGGGACAGGACGTCCACTGCCCGCTTGTGCTCGTGGTGGCTCTCATCCGGTATGTTCAGCCCTTGCGGCATCCACGCCAGGTTGCAGGCCAGCGTGCCGCGGTCCGGCCGCACGCCGAACTTAAGCCAGGCCTCCTCCGCCAGCTGCAGCTGGTCCGCGTGCGCCGCACGTACCGCGGCAGCCACACCGCCACTGGCCCCGCCGTCCCCCTCCCCCTGCTCCCTCTGCTCCCCCTGCCCCGGCAGTGTGTCCTGCAGCAGCAGCAGGCCCCGCACCATGGCCTCCAGCAGCTGGCTGTCGTGCAGCGCGCGCCACAGCTCGGACACTAGGCACAGCGCCGGCTGGGGTGGCGGTGGGGCTGTCGGAGATGTGCGAAGCCCTTTCTTACACTGCGCACATTGGCAGGCGCTCGCCTTATCGCCGCCCGTCCCCTGCAATACCTCCACGATCCACCCCACCAAGCATGCGGCCTCGTCCAACGAATGGTACAGGCACAGCCGTCGTTCGGATAGGTAGGAAGGTTGCGCTGCCGCTGGTGCCACGCGGCCCTCCTGCCCCTGCGACTGCTGCCGCCTATCCTCCTGCTCCAGCCCATCTCGTTGCTGCTGCTCCCGCTCCTGCTGGCACTGGCGCACAGCGGATTGCAGCAAGGCCTGGTCGTCTGTGATCATCCGAGCGAGGCATTCCAGGGTCTGCGACTTTAGGAGCGCAAGTGCAGTGCGAACGCGCAGGGCTGGGGTCTGACAGGCCCTGGCGAGCCAGGTCTCGAAGGCAGACATGGCAACTCGGAAGCCGCATTCATGGTGGAAAGCGGCTTCTGGGCTCTCCGCCTGTGTAAACTTCACACAGCGAATACAATGCGTATAGATCTGGAGCAGAACCGAGCACTCATGTGGTTCTGCCAGGATCTTCGCGCGCTTTTGCTCATCTTGTGCAACGGCCACCAAGAGGTATGCTACGTCGCTGAGGTGCCTAGTGCTTTCATCATGTTGTAGGAGGCTGAGCAACTCAGGTTGAGTCCCTGATGGCACATGAAAGTTGCAGACCGTCGGCGTCGATCCAGATGTTGACATGCCGGTAGCAGTTGTTGAGCATGCAGAATTGCAGATACAGGAAATGCCTTTGGTAGTACGGTGTTGTGATAGAATGGATACCGCAAGTATGGCTACGTAATTGCATCCCCTGCAGCAGGACCTGAGCCGTACCCATACTGTACAGTTGCAGTTACAGTTACCCATAATGTACACATTCCAACTCGGCGTCCAACTCGGTCGCTTGCTCGCTTCGTAGACCACATGAACCCAGTGACAATTCTCCTAACCTACACATGAAAATGATACATATCATCTTCTCGGCTTGAACTAGACGGATGAGGTGGTGCTGCGAGGGAAACCACATGGCGCACACCCGGTCTGCGTGCCAAGTGTGTACCAGGACGCAGTCCAGGGATACGCAAAGCATGTATCAACTATGAGACAATGCAAGGAGGACAAGAACGCGACGGCATGTGCAATTGCTTGTGAGTATGCACCTGAGGCTGAGGCTGCAGGCGCGGTTGCTGTACCAAGTGTGCAGTGGCATTGACACCCTGTACCAAAGTATGGGTTTAGTAGGGCAAAGCCAGCCAAGGGCCACTCCCAGCCAACCTTTTGATGCTTAAAATTTTTTAGTTAGAGCCAGAACTATAAAAGGTTGGCTGGGAGTGGCCCTTGGCTGGGAGTGGCCCTACCTGGTATTTCAGACCCAAGCCCCATCCCAGCCGGGACAGCGGGCACCCCTCTCAGGCACGGCACAGACCACAGGACCCAGCACCTCCTCTACCACCACACTGACAAAGCTTCGTCGACGGCAAACTTGCGCAGGTTCCATTCCCTAGAAACCTCACGAGCCCTAATACGGTACCTTGTTACATTCAGTGCAGTCCAGGTACCGGTATTCCGTAGGCGCCCTGGATCACATGAACCTAATGACCCTGCACGCTGCACATCCCCAGGTTCCCGTGTGCGGGCAACGCCGACATGGGCCGACCACCTGGGCCAGCCTGGGCCTCACCCAACGCGCGCGTGTGCTTGCAGCAATCCATCTGCGTTACACGAAGTGCTGCCAGCCTGTCGCACCTGGTCGCACTTCGCTTACGAATGATTGGATATACGTGACAGTGGACAGACTCCCCTGACATGTCAGTGCAACCAGGTGCAACCCCAGGTACAAGTCCAAGCCCCCTGAAACCCTCTCACAAACAGAAAAACGGTATATGCAGCTACCCCTCCACTGCCCATCATTTTTGCACGCGATCACGGTATGGCGCTAGCCTCCACACGTGACCATCTGGACGGATGCCAGGCCCAATCTTCTACCCTGGCCAGGTCACAGTAAATTTAATGCGGGTAGGTTTGAGTTCGGTCACAAGGCAGCTAGATGACCGCTCGGCGGCGCTCCACTTCCCTTTTGCATAACCCCCAAATTTGATGCAGCCAGCTGGCCAGAATGGCAGAGCGCACCCCTCCAACGCAATGCGCGCAACTCCACGCATTTGTCACAGCTGTGTAGTTGCTCTCCAACGAATCGCTCCGCAACGCAACGCAATGCCCCGCAACGCAACTTACCCAACTTTCCAAGCGTTAGTCCGGGTTAGCAAGTCACAGCTGCATAGTCATCACACGCAGTCGCCGTAGTTTGACTACCAGGTTGATTACCAGGTTGACTACCAGGTTGACTGCCACACAACCCCTGTACCGCAATTGTACTGTTGTAAGCCACCAACAGACCGGCGCCGACCGTACATCTGCAGGACCACACCTACATGCATTAGCGTTTACAGCCGCGGTTGATATACCGGCAGCTACGATCACAAACCGGCCCACGTGTGTTGCCTGTGGCAGGTACGTACCTTACGGCACAAGCTCCGCAGTCACACGCATGCATAGCGGTTCTCGGCCGAGACACCATTTGCACTAACTTGACAGCAGCCCAACACACCATAAAGCGCAATCAGTCCTCCCCTGCAGACACCGTAACTCAGGGGTGTGCCCCTGATATGCCTCCTTGCTGGCTCGCCTACCTGCTATTACATGTCAGGGCAACTGCAGGCCGTCACCATCTGCATCTCCACCACAAGCATATACCGGTACATCCCAATCACGCCGGTAAGCAGCCCCCTCCAGCACCACCAGCACCTCCTCCGTGTCGACCAGCACACGTGCACGCGCCCACAACGGCCGCAGCTGCACCACCCGTTCCCCCGCCGCCTGCCGCTTGGCCCGCGACACCACCGGCAGCGCGCACCGCCCCTCCAGCGCCGTCACCGCCTTGCAGGGGGGCAGCCCAGGCAACACCTGCTGCAGCGTAGACACAAGGCTCCCATCCGGCTCGCTGCCCTCCCAGCCCTTGACCCGGCGCGCGATGCATGCCATCAGCTCCGGGTCGTGCTGCAGCGCCGCCGCAAACTCCTCGGGTAGGGCCAGCGCCAGGGCCCACAGCGCGCACACGGGAGGGTCCATGGCGCCCTCCACTTGCTTCATCATCGCCAGCCGGAGCAGGGTGAAGGGCCGCAGGCTGAGCAGAAGCTCCCGCCAGCTGCGCACCTCCTGATACGCGTGGGGGCCCTGCACCCCGCAGGGAGCAGCATCGTCGCCAACAGCAGCAGCAGCAACACCGCCAGTGCTGCCCCCGCTGCTCGCCTGCCCCATCCCGGCATCGGAGGTCCCAGCACCGGACGGAGCGCTCTTGCTCTGCTGCTGCTGTTGCTGCTGCTGCTGCTGCGGCGGCGGCGGCCGCGCGTGGCTCTCCGACAGGACCCGCATGCACATCAGCGTTACCGCGCCCATGGTGGTGTACGCTCCCAGCGTCCTGTCCACCGGGTCCTGCCGCTCCGCCCGCAGCACCCCACGCACCAGCAGCGGCACCAGCAGCTGGATCGCAACCGACACGTTCCTCGACATCCTCTCCACAGGGCACCCCACCATGCAGTCGCTTTCCTCGCTGCTGTCCTCCTCGTCACTGCCGCTGCCACTGGCGCTGGCGCCGCTGCTGCCGCTGCTGCTGCTGCTTCCCGCGCGGCCCTCGCCACGCCTTCCGCCGTCGCGGCGCGTGGGCTCGTAGTGGCACTGCGTGCAGTGCGGCTCCTTGCAGTGTCCCACCCAGGGCCCCCTCTCCCTGAAGAAGCTGGTCAACAGCTCGCGGTCGCCCTCCATGAAGGACTCGTCCTTCAGCACCTCCAGGAACTCCTGCGTCGAGGCGTGGATGATGCTGGACGAGGCGAAGAACACCTCCTTCAACAGCTCATCCCAGCGCTGGTGCCTGGCGTGGTAACAAGGGACGGAGGGCGCAGAGCGGGCATCAACACAGCGGGCTTCAAGGGAACGCATATGTGAGCGGGGGTCAGCGTTCAGATGCATACTGTGCAGGTTTCGCTCATACCTAGCACCGGTTAATAGCCCCAGGGCTTCGGTGTTTGCCCCGGTGACTGCGTCTCGTCCTACGCTTGAGATCAAGTAGCTGGTCCGGCTCAAAACCACATATTTCCGTCAACCACCTTGCCTCCGGCCGGCTTGCGGCACTGAGCGCCCATGGCCATGCAGCATGGCATCAGGACGTTACCTACCAAACACCCCGCAAAGTGTAAGCAGCTCTGCCTGCACATGTGCATCATCACCACCACCACCCACCCGCTCGACTCCAGCACCGCCAGTCGGCCCCGCACCACACCAGCCCGGCAACGTCCCATGGCGCCGCGTACGGCATGATGCGGTCCCAATCGCTCCGGTCGAACAGGCACCTCGTCAGCACCGCCTCCGCCAAGCCCTGCTCCGCCTCCCCACGCGCCGCCACCTCCGCGGGCCCCTCCCGCACCAGGCGCTCCAGAGCAGGAAGCAGGCCCGCAAGGAAGGCGTTCTCCGCGTCTTCAGATGGGTCCCGGTAGTAGCCGGCTGCGGTAAGGCGGCGCATGGAGGAAACATGGCCAGGAGGCATCTCAGCCACTGTCAACACTGGACCATGGAGTAAGCGTTGCGGCCACCGGACGGAAGGCGCTTGAATAGCACCGCGGCACCAACGTGCTCACCGGATGCAGGGTGTGAGCGCATTAGGGGCACAGCGCCGCTACAGGACGGCAGAGCGAGGACAGCGCTACGAGCAGAGCGCATGCGCGTCGTCGCGCAGGCGGCCTGGGACTATAATGCACCGTGCCGAAAACGTCTCCCCCGGACCCCTCTTACGCCACGCAGCCTGCTGTCTGGGTACTCACTCAGCATGGTTGACTGCTCGTCAAGTTTGGTGATCGGCAGAGCGGCGTACTGGTAGAGCATGGGCAGCCACCGAAGCTTCCTCCCCGCCGAGAGATCGGTCGTGGCCATCAGCGGCAGCAGCTCCACCAGCTGCTCCCACCACCAGACAGGCCGGTACTCCTCGGGGTAGTTTAACCCGTTGGCAAGAGCCCCCATGCCCAGGTCCGCCTGCGCAATGGTCGACAGGAGCTCCAGAGCCTTCGCGGCATAGACGAGCGCCGTGGTCCTCGGCACGCTGTTCAGCCACGTGCCGCGCGCCGGGGTGGAGGGCCCGGCATCCGCCTGCCCCAGCGCCGCCTCCCCCAAGGACCCCGCTGCCTGCCCCTCCTCCACACCCGCTGCCTCCACCCTCGCCGCCACCACCCCCGCCGCCTCCGCACCCGCCGCCTGCCCCGCCGCCGCCTCCCCCTCCGCTGCCTTCCCCGCCGTTGCCCTTGCCGCTGCCTCCGCACCCACAGCCGTATCCGCCGCAGCCGGTGCGTTATGCTGCTGGTGGTGCTGGTGCTGCGCAGAGGGCCCCAACGGGTCGCCCGAACGCCCCTGCCCAGTCGCAACCCGCGCATGTGCTGTGAGCAGCTTGACGTGGCGGCGTCCTGCGTGGAGAACGCCTCCAAGCCTGACAGGCAGCTCCGGGAAGCCGCTGTGCCCTATGATGGACACCCACTGGGCCAGGCGTTTTGACACCGCCGTCAGCAGCCGATCGGTGCTGCCAGCCGCTCCGCCGCTCCCTTCCCCGCACGCCCACAGTTCGGGCAGCACGTCCCCCGCCAATGCCACTAACGGACCCGGCGCAAGGCCGTACGTCGTACCACCGCCCGCCGCGGCCACCGCCGCCACCAGGCCCGCGGACATCATCAGCTGGCAGCCCACACGGGCCAGCACACTGACAGCCCGCTTGCGTTCCGTGTGTGCACTGGTCGGCAGGGGTAAGGCCTGCGGCATCCACGCCAGGTTGCTTGCCAGCGTGCCGCGGTCCGGCCGCACGCCGAACGCCTGCCGTGCCGCCCCGGCCAGCTGCAGCTGGTCCGCGTGGGCCCGGCGCACAGCAGCAGCCACACCGCCACTGGCCCCGCCGTCCCCCTCTCCCTGCTCCCCCGGCTCCCCCTGCCTCGGCAGCGTGTCCTGCAGCAGCAGCAGGCCCCGCACCATGGCCTCCGGCAGCTGGCTGTCGTGCAGCGCGCGCCACAGCTCGGACACAAGGCACAGCGGCTGCTGCTGCTGGGGCGCTTGGGCGCTGGCGCTGTCCGGCTGCGCTTCCTCCCCCTCCCTGCGACTCCGTTGCTGCCTGCCCCGCTTTCCCCTCTCCTGATTTTTCCTTCCCTCCTCATGCTTCTTCTGCTGCTCCTTCTCCCTTTGCTCCTGCTTCCGCTTCTCCTCCTGGGCCCGCTGATGTGCAGCGTACCCCGCGCAGGATATGCACTGACAGCCGCTCCGCTTGCCGTTTGTTAGGACCATCGTATCCACGATCCACCCCACCAGGCACGCGGCCTCGTCCAGGGAGTGGTACAGGCACAGCCGCAGGTCGGAGAGGGCAGGTGGGGCAGGCGACGAGGTGGATGCGTCGTCCTGCCCCAGCTGCTGGTCCGTACCCTGCTGCTCCTGCCGGTGCTGGCGCTCAGCAGTTCGCACTTTTTTCTGATCCGATGTTATTAGCCGAGCAAAGCACTCCAGGGCCTGCGACTTGAGGAGAGCTAGCGCAGCGGGAACGCGCAGGCCTGGCTGTCCGGTGCCCGCGGCCAGGCAGGCCTCCACCGCCGAAAGGTAAGCCCTGTAGCTTTCGCTCGCACGCGACTGGGGTACCAGTCCTCCTGTCATGAACCGCAATGCACATCCGTAATTGTGAACCAGCATTGTGCATTCTTTGCTGTCCGTAAGGAGCCGCGCACGCTTGCGTTCGTCTTGAGCCAGGGCCGTCAACAAGCTTGCTGCGCCGGTGAACACCTCTTCGCCTAGAGCGTTTCTACTCATAGCATTTGTGTAAAAGCTGACGAGTGAGGAGTCTTCCCCGCAGGGCCTATGGCTGCACGCCGGCGTTGCCATGGCAAGCTCGTCCGACCTACGCAAATGCCTTCAGTGTGGTAGATGAAATACAGAGGATGCTTTGCGCGCGTTACAAGCTGTATCTGCCTTCACCGGCCGTACATTGCCCACCATCCTCATGTGAGGGAGCGCATTATGGGACTTGCCCCCAGGAGCGCACTGGTCTTCACCTGTACCCGCCAAGATGCACCAAGTACCGACGACCTGAACCGGGCACTTGCACCCAGGAGCGCACTGGTCTTCACCTGTACCCGCCAAGATGCACCAAGTACCGACGACCTGAACCGGGCACTTGCACCCAGGAGCGCACTGGTCTTCACCTGTACCCGCCAAGATGCACCAAGTACCGACGACCTGAACCGGGCCTCAGCTTGACGTCCTTGCCTTTGACACTCGTACCTTTCACGTGCCATATTGAGGAGGTGGGTGTGGTACTACACCCCGACCTGCCCCGACCGGAGGCCACAGTACCCGGTCACAAACCAAACCAACAATCCAAAAACTTCGTGATCCCCTCGGATTCCTTGCTCAGTCCCTTGACCTCTTGTTCGTTCCTTATACACCCACCCTAAAGCTTAAGGTTGTTGTGGGCCAGGCACCTGCTCCACGTGATGCCTTTTGCGCATCGGAGACCCTGCAAATGTTGCTGCAAATGCACAGCTTTCAGCACAGGGGTTCCCCTGTTTCAGCAAAACAGCAAGCGCCCGCCTGCACCGTGGCTCCAGAACCAACGATCGCAACAGGCGGCAAGTGCACCGCCAGCGGACGGGATATCTCCTCATCTCGACTATAACCTGCTGCCATATACTCACTGATAGCTGCATCGATTGCAGAATGCTTGATCAGTTCGCCGCAAGGTCGTGGAGGGTCGGGCGTCGTGGGCAAGCGCGTATGCCACTGGAGACCCTCCTAACTGCCTTTAGGAATATGACAGATGGTTTCCTGCTGCGTGGTGTTGGCGCGGGCCCACTCTGCGTCTCTGCGGTGGCCAACGCGCTCAAGGATATGTCGACAAACAACCGCGCGTATCCTGAAATATGGGGAAACAACGAATTTCTGACGATAATGGTGCAGCTGCATGGGTTCGCTGTGCGCCACGCAGCAACACCCTCCTCGTCCTCATCCTTTCCCGCGCCCTCGCCCGAAGGCCCACTGCAAAGGAACTGCCGGTTACTCGTAGACGCTGTGGAGTCCTGCCTGCCTAATATTGTCGACACCAGCTGCAGTCGCCGCGTGGCGCTGGCTCTGCTCCGCTCCGACTCCCTGCACTGCTTCAGCAGGCTCATCGCATCGGACGTCAGGCACCTGCAGCTTGCGACGGAGAAGGCCCAGGCGGAGGACGCCAACCCGTCCAAAGAGCAACAGCAGAAGCAGCAGGAGCACGGGCGGCAGGGCGGCCCATGCGCGAACACGTCCGCTCCTCCTGCGGCCCTTTTCGTGCTTGGATTGGATGCACAGCAGCCCGCCGGCCCGGCGTTGCCCTCACCGACAACCCACCCAAGTACACAGCAGCTGATGCTGAGCCTGTACCACTCCTTGGAGCAGGCCGGGCGCCTGTCCGTGTGGCTGATTGGTACCCTGGTGGCTGCCAGCGACGGTACCTACAGCTGCGGCTGCAATGTGTGCACCACAGCAAGCGCCAAGGCAACGGTCGGCAGCACGGCGCCAGGACTGGAGCGGCGCGAGCGCGAGGCATCTCAGCGTCCTGTGGGCGCAATAGGCGCCGGCAGCAGCAGCAGCAGCAGCAGCAGCAGCTCGTGCCTGCTGCTGGCCGTGTGGCGTGCGCTGCACGAGAGCGGGCTGGTGGAGCAGCTGGTGGCGGGGGTGCTGCTGCTGTTCGGCCGGCAGCACGACGGGGTGGGGACAGGAGAGGGCGGCGGCAGCAGCAGCGCCGGCAGCGGCAGCAACAGTAGCAACGGTGGCGGGCGCGACGGGGTTACGAACGGGGGCTCACTGGTTCACCTGGGCGGCCAGGGCGGCCCCACCGGAGCGCCCGCCTCCTCGCGCGTCACCCACGGCCACATGGTGGCGGCAGAGGTGCGCAGCCACGTCACCTACATAGGCCTCCAGCTGAGGGCCCGCAACGAGTACTACATGCAGCCTGGGCAGGAGACGCTACAAGTCTCCCTGAACTGGCTAACCGGTGGCATGACGTACCCTGCGCCTGAACACCCCGCCTGGCCTCACGTGCGGGGCTGCCTGTCGCGGCCCGGCTGCCAGCTGGCTGCGGCGGCGGCCATGGTGGCGGCGGTGTGCGCGGAGGACGGGGGCCCGACGTACGGCATGGAGCTGGGGCCGCTGCTGGCGGCGGCGGGGGCCGTGCCGCTGGTGGCCACGGAGGAGGCGCTGGCGGAGGCTATGCCGGGTGGGGTGGAGAGGCCGTGGACGAAGGTCGTGCGGTCCACTGGGGTCACGCAGCTTGCCCGGAGGCTGCTGGCATGGGCGGAGGAGTTCTCCCAGCCGCACGCAATGGACACGCGTGCCCTGGACTTCACTGTGAGTCTATGCAGGCGTGTGGTGGCCCTGTGCCTGGGGCGCGCGGGCCTGGCGGCCAGGGGCGCGGGCAGCGGTTGGGCTGGGGATCAGGGCGGGCGGCGGCAGGGTGGGGACGCGGACGGCGGTGGCGGCGATGGCGGGGGCGCGGGGGTACCGGAGGTGGACCGCTTTAGCATGCTGCACGACGCAATTAGGGGGGAGGTGGCTTGCCTTGCGCTGCAGGCTTTCGAGACCATGTCCTGGGCCATTGTGACCCGAAACAGGGGGAGGCGACTGGAGGAGCTTCGCGGTTTGGCGGGCGCAGGGGCAGGGGCAGGGGGCGTGCGGGCGGGAGGCGAGGAGGGGGAGAAGGAGCTGCACGCCATGGCTCGCAAGGACGGGCAGTGGCTGCCGGTGTGGTGGTGGCGGCAGGTGCTCAAGGCGCTACCGCTGCTGGTGGGGCCTGATGAGGCGATGCCAGAGGAGTGGGCCTGCCAGCTGGTGAAACTGCCTACGCTTCTGCAGACGGGTTTCAGGAGGTCGCCTGTGCACGGTGGGTGCTGCAAGCACGCGTGAGCGCGTGCGAGCAGGTTGGCCACGGCGGGGCGTGCTGTGCTGGGCTGATCACCATCGGGCGCGCGACGGGGCACCGTGTAGCGTTGAGCGTCCTGACATGCAGAGCAGTGCACCCGCCACTGCCAACCACATACTGAAAAAGGATCGCCATGCTGGACGCAGATTGCCGTGTTTGTGTTTTGCTGTTGCCACATTCCCAGCATGGAAGCGTACTGCCAGTACACCTCCTCATCCTTCATCCTCACAACCCCACGCTATGCCTGCGCTGCTCACGCCTTTGATCCCGCCGCGCAGGCGTCTACCCCGCAACGCCGCACCCCGGCCTCTCCCACCCTCTGCGGGCGGGGCTCCTGCCCACCCTGGAGGGCCTGCTGGCGCCCGACAGCTGCAAGGAGATGGCCACGCAGGCCCGCCTGGCCGAGCTTCAAGTGGCCGGCACGCTGGCCCAGGGCCTGATGCAGTCGCGGCCGGAGTGGGGCTGGCTGCTGGCGTACGCGGACCCGCAGGAGGCTGCGTCCCTCGTACGCACCTGCGCGCAGCTGCTGAGGCACCACGTGCAGCAGCTGGACGAGCAGGGCAGGTGCGGGATATACCCTGGCGCTTGCCGCTGTTCAAGATCACTGTACTCCTGTTACTGTGGGGGATGCTTGTGGCGTAGCTCGCGCTCTGCGCAAGCCTGTTTCCTTTAGCGCAGTCCTGGCAATTGCAATGAGTACCGCACCGCATGGGAAGCCAAGCAACGGCTGGGGCTGCGCACACTTCCCGCGCGGCTACTTCCTTGTTTTACCAAGATGTTGCTTTCTCCGCCCATCCCCATTCGCAGCTACGGCGAGGTACCCGAGGGCCTGAGGCAGCTGGTGGAGGCCATGTCGTACCTGCTCATCGGCGCCTGCACGCCCCTCGTGCAGGCCACGGGGGCCTACGCCGCGGACATCCCGCCCTCGTCCGCCTTCGCCCGCGCGCAGTGCGGCCCCTGGGCCGTGCGGTGCACCAGCCCCCGCTGCCCCCACTGCAGCCCGGGAGCCCCCTGGCGCGGCGAGCCGGCAGGTGGCGGCGGCAGTAGTCGTGCTGCTGGTGGCGCCGATAGGGACAGCGGTGGCAGCGGCGGAGGTGGCGCTGCGGCGGACCCCTGCCCCGGGCGGCGTCTGGCCACCAACGTGTCCTCCGCCTTACTGCACCTGCTGCCCGCGTTAACACACGCCGTGTACCGCGCAGCTGAGCGTGGGCGCACGCAGTGGGCGGCGGAGGCCACCAGCGACTTCATCTCCGGCCTGGTGCCCATGTGCGTACGGGCGCTGGCCGACGCAGACCGCAGCAATGCGGATCCCACGAGCGGGGGAACGAAACAGCAGCAGCAGCAGCAGCAGCCGCAGACGGCCAGCAAGCGGCAGGCGCAGGGCCCCGCACCGGGCCGTTCCAAGACCGGAGCCGGCACAGAGGCTGGGCCTGAGGCCGGGGCCACCTGCAGCCCGGGCGCAGCCCCGGGCCATTCCGTGGCCTCAGGGCCCTGGAGCTGGCGGGACGCGCTGCTGGCGCTGGACCCCATTCGGCTGTACAAGCTGCAGCTGCGCAGCGGGAGGGAACCGCGCTGCGCCGACTGCGTGTACGTGGCCCGCATGCTGGCGCTGGCGGTGGGGCCGGAGCTGGGGGCGGCGGTGGGGCGGGACGGCGAGCTGTGCGAGCTGCTGGCGGCGCGGGCGGCGGGGGCGGGCGCCGAGGACCGGAAGGAGTGACAGGAGGTGCTGCTCATCCTGGAGCCCAGCAGGGCGGTGGAGGCGCTGTACGGCAGGATGGGGCTGCCGCCGATGTCCCGGGTGGCGCTGAGGAGGGCGCGTGCGGGGCAGGACCACAAGGCGCTGGCGCCGCTGCTGGTGGACCTGGAGGGGGACGGGGAGGGGATGCAGGGCGGGGAGGGGTCTCCGCCATAGTGTAAGGGCTGAGCGTGAGGGACGAGGAGTGAGGGTGCGCTGCGTTACGGGGAAATGGTGCTAGGGTGTTAGGATGGGGCAGAAGGCGGGCAGGGTAAGACCGGATAGAAGTGGTGCGGAAGCGCGTGTACGGTAGTAACGAAGTTGCGGTGGGTTACTTGGGCGTGGGCGTATACTCGCTCGGGTTTGTGTGAGCACCCCATAGCAGTAGACGGGGGATGTTCGCTTGTGGCGCGTCGGCGCGTGCCATGCGGATACGCTGTATGCAGCCTGACGTTGACCTTGTTCCATGTAGGCTAGCCTGGCTTGATGCATACTTCCTGCCTAGTTGCAACCATAGGCTGTGGGCCTGGAACTAGCCTGAACGTTGAGTGGTATTGGTCCTTGCAATCCTGGTTTTCCGAACGTTTTGTAAGGGTGCACGGTACACGGTTCCGCGCCGTAATGTGGAGTGTTGTGACGCTGTATTACTAAGTTGTGTTCAGCAGCGTGGACCTGCGACCGACAAGAATAGCTTCATGCGGTGTCCGTTTTGGCAATGGCTCAGGGAGGTGGCGTCTGGCGTGGGCCACATTGGTTGGCATGGCGAAGGCGGCTTGAGTGCAGGGCCAAGCCGCGCTGCGATTTGGCCTACGCTACATGCACTCGTGTGCATCGTTGCTTGCACAGCGATTTACGCGATCCAAGTTCCTGTAATGCACGAAGCATCCGGGGACAGCGTGTATAAGCAAGCTCCCCGTCCGTACGGCATGTACGGTATTTGGTACACTTTCTTCACGCACGCCACGTGTGTGGATAGCCACCACAACATCGCAATTCAGCAACTGAGGAAGCGCATGGTCAGGCCAGTAACGGCAGCCACGAACAAAGCCCGTCCGCACATCCATACGGTATGTAAAACAGCCGTCCGCTGCAGCGTCATGGCGCCAGAGCCAACGTCGCAGTCTCCAACCCCATGCCAACACTGTACAGCCAGTTGCAGTTACGCCTGCAAACGAGTGCCCAGCCGTCACGCCCTGTCGGGGCTCCTAGCAATGTCAGCCAGTATGGCTTTACAGTTTTGGTCCTCTTTCAGAGCCAGCCCCGTCCCAGCCGGGAAACAGGGAGGGTCTCGGAGGGGAACACGGGGGTCCCCACCCCTCTTGTTGTACAGTTAGAAGCCACCAGCTCCAGACAAGCATAGCCCACGAAAAACGGGCGCTAGGTTCTCGCTATCTCGGCCTGGACCCGCCCCCACACAGCTCCTCGCCAAGGCAAATCCACAGAACACAAGCAGCCCCGCTGTCGTGTACCCAATCAATCCCTCGTCTCAGGACGCACCAAAGACGCGGCAGCAGTACGGGGGCACCTGCCAACAACAGGCTGCCTTCGCTCCTTCCCCATCAAATCCCAATAGGCGCTCCAGCAACACTGGTCCCACGTGTCCCATAGACGGCCCCAGCGCAGTGCCGCCCCTAGTCCCCAGGGCTGAGTCCCCAGGAGGTGTCTTTTCTGGTCCCTTCATGTCTGTAACGGTTCACGCCGGGGGAAAAAAGGCAGGCAAACATGGCAGGATCGGCAACATACGTTAAAATTGCCTATCCACCGAGACCAATTTCCAAGTCCGCCCCTTGCGCACATGTTACAGTGCGACGCAATTAGTTTTTCCCCTTCTTACGCCTATGCCGTCATGCCACGGTCCACCGATGCAGCAGCACTACATATGCAATTGCAATGTACCTCCTTCACGACGCACGCCCCTCCATGCCCTGCCCCAGCCCCACCACGTCCCCATGAGTCACCAGCAGCGGCGCCAGCGCACTGCCCGCGACCTTGGCACCGCACATGCCCCTAGCAGCCCGGGTCGATGCCGCCAGCCCCAGCCTGCCGTACAGCACATCCTACATCCGTACAGCGCCTTGCATGGCTCCAGAACCAGCGCCAGGTGCAGGTACTCCCTGCGCGCGGCGGGGCTGGCCTTGAGGCCCCGGATGGCCAGCAGGGCGCACAGCTCGCTGTCTCCCCGGACCGCCTCCCCCAGCTCCTCCGGCATCCCTGCCGCCACTCCGCCGAGGATGCTCCCCGTCTCAAAAACATACGGCTCCCTCGCGCTGCGCAGCTGCAGCTTGAGCAGCCGGATGGGGTCCAGGCCCAACAGCACGCCCCGCCAGCTCCGGGGGCCTGGGGCCGAGGCATAGGCCGGGGCTGCGTCAAGGCTGGAGGTGGGCCCGGCCCCGGCTCCAGGCCTGCTCCAGTCCTGTGCCCCGGAGGCGCCACCCCCAACCCAGGCGCCCTCGCTTTCAGGGGTCGGGCGGCCGCTGCTAACGGACGGCTGACATCTCTGCCCCATGTGCTGCCGCTTGTGCTTATGCAATTTTTGTTTCCCCAGCTCTCTCGCTACGTCGGCGTCCACCTGCACCCGCGCGCACAGCGGCACCAGGGCCGCCAGGAAGCACCCGGCCGCGTCCGCCGCCCACTGCCTGCGCCCCCGCTCGGCTACGCGGTACACTGCGTGCGTCAACGCGGGCAGCAGGTGCAGCAGGGCGGAAGATACATTGGTGGCCAAACGCCGGCCGGGGCAGAAAGAGGCTGCCGCTGCAGCACCACCGCTATCGCCAGCGCTTTTGCTGCTGCTGCAACCGCCGTCGCCGCCGCTGCTGCCAGCGCGGCCACTGCTACTTCCACCGCTGCTACCGCTGCCCGGGTCCCCGCGCCAGGGAGAGCCTGGGCTGCAGTGTGGGCAGCGGGTGGTGGTGCATAGCACGGCCCAGGGGCCGCACTTGGCGCGGGCGGAAGTGGCCCCGAGCGCAGCGGCTGCGGCGTAGGCGCCCACAGCCTGCATGCTGGGAGCACAGGCTGCCAGTAGTACCTGGGACAGGGACCCCACCAGCTGCCTCAAGCTGTCCATCCACACCTCGCAGCAGCTGCGGGCATAGCGTGGGCGACCGGCGGAGGAGCAGCAGAGAGGTGATGATTGTAAGAATACAGGCAGGATAGACATAGGACTCAAAAGTGTGGCTGGCTAAACAATGCTAGAGGACGCGCGAAGACCGAGATACCCGGACCGCCGCTCGACAGCCAGGCCAAGAGCAGACCCGGACAGACCCGGACAGTGCGAAGCCGGGCCGTCCCTCCAGTTATGTCATGACAGCCGCAGCACCCAAACTGCACCTGCTCTGATCCTCCAGCTGCTCCACGTGGTGTCTTAGCAGCTGTGCGCAGGTGCGCATGAGGGACGCAGCCTCCTGCGGGTCCGCGTACGCCAGCAGCCAGCCCCAGTCGGGCCGGCAGCCCAGCAGGGTGCGCCCCAGGGCCCCGGCCACCTGCAGCCCGCTGACCCCGTCGCGGGCAGCCAGGCATGCGGTCCTGTCCGGCGTCAGCAGGCGCTCCAAGGTGGGCAGCAGACCGGCCCGTAGCGGGTGGGACACGTCGGGAGGCGCGGCGGCGGGAAAGACGCCTGGCGGAAGGGCGGGGGCACCGGAGGCGCTAATTACCGGTACGTCACCCGCAGCCGCTACAGCGCACGCAGCTTTTGAGGCAGCAGCGCAATGCGTGCTCGGTCAGGCGTGACTCCAGCATGACGCAAAGGCGGCCGGCAGTGCAGAGTGGTCTCGTGCGCATGTTGTGCAAGGCACTGCGAGAGTGCAAGCTAAGGTGCATGTTCTAACGCGGGATGTGACAGGGGAGCTCACAGTTGCGTGGGAGCGCCCTCCTCGTGTGCAGCAGCTCCTCGTGCGCCGCCAGCTCCGGAACCCAGCCCGTGGCCGGGGCCCGCCTCGCCATCAGCAGCGGCAGCACCTGCAACGCCTTACGCCACCACCACACTGGCAGCCACAGTCCGCCCTCCACAGCCCTCGCCCCCAGGTCCTCCTCCTCCTCATTCCTCCCCTGCTGCTGCCCCACCGCTGCTGCTGCCGCCGCAGTGCGGACCGCGCCACGCCCTCCCGTGGCGCCCCGGCGCTGGCTCGCCCATGCCAGCGTCTCCAGCGCCTGGACGGCCAGCCGCGCAACTTCGACCTCTGCCGTACCTCCAAGCCACCGGAAACCCCCGGCCCGCGCTGCTACCGCCGCAGCAGTGCCCTCGAGCCGTGCATCCCCGGCCTCGCTCTGCCCCTGGTGCGCCCCCTCAACGCCAGCCTCGTCACCGGCCAGGCCCGCGTGCCCCAGGCACAACGCTAGCACACGTTTGCAGAGCCTGGAGGTGAAGCCCAGGCCTCGCATGTCGGCCTCAGCGGGTGGCGGACGACGCGTGCGCCATGCGTTCAGCGCGTTCCGCAACCTGACGATTCTGTTCGATCTCAAGTCCAGGGTTGCCGGCCTCTCAACGTCACCAGCTGCCTCCGCCAGCGCCTCCTCCGTGGCCGCCAGCGGCACGGCCCCCGCCGCCGCCAGCAGCGGCCCCAGCTCCATGCCGTACGTCGGGCCCCCGTCCTCCGCGCACACCGCCGCCACCATGGCTGCCGCCGCAGCCAGCTGGCAGCCGGGGCGCGACAGGCAGCCCCGCACGTGAGGCCAGGATGGGTGGTCGGGGTGCGGAAGCAACATGCCGCCCGGGAGCGAGCGCAGAGCAGCCCGCAGCGCCTCCTGCGCTGGATGCATGTGGTACTCCCTGCAGGCCTCCCGCTGCAGGCGGGACCAGTCGGCATACACGCGCAGTTCTTCCGCCGCCATCTGCGCCTGGGTGATGCGTGAGGGGCCGAACGCTCCCGCAGGACCTCGGCTGCCAGCCGGCTCGCCCTGCCCCACATGGGTCAGGCCGCCCAGGTGGAACGGCGAGCCCCCGTCCGTACCCCCGCCGGCCCCGCCAGCATTGCTCTTGCTCCTGCTGCCGCCCCCTCCTGTCCCCTCCCCGTCCTGCTGCCGGCCGAACAGCAGCAGCACCCCCGCCACCAGCTGCTCCACCAGCCCGCTCTCGTGCAGCGCACGCCACACGGCCAGCAGCAGGCACAAGCTGCTGCTGCTGCTGCTGCTGCGGCCACCGGCGCTGCCACTGCCTTCGCTTGCGTCGTTGCCCCTACTGATGCCGTCGCCGCCCTCCCCCGATCCTCCTGCACCCGTTGTGTTCCCCACACGCCCGGCCTGCCCTCGGTCCGCGTCAGTGTCCTTGCCCTCATCCCTCTGCCCTGCGCATAGCTGGCAGCCGCAGTTGTTTGAGATGCCTGTTGTACTGTTCACGCTATTCAGCATCCACAACAGTAGGGAAGCCGCCTCCTCGGCAGAGTGGTACAGGCACAACCGCCTTTGCTGCACCTGCTGACGGCTCGCCGCGAGTGCGTGCTGCTGGCTGTCGGGCAGTAACGCCTCGGAAGGTGCAGCTGAGCGGCCGCAGTGGTGCGCCCCTGCCCCGCTTGGGGACGCAGGAGCCTGTGGGAAGGGTGTGGTGGGGGCTGGACCGTCCTGTTGCTGCTCCTGGTACTGGCGCGTCGTACTCAGCAGCGCTTCCTCCCTCCGGAGAGCGTCCATAGCGAGCTGCAGCTGCCTAGCATCTAAGGCGATGAGCCTGCTGAAGCAGTGCAGGGAGTCGGAGCGGAGCAGGGCCAGCGCCACGCTGTGGCGACGGCTGATGGTGGCTTCCTGCGTCTGTTGTAGACACAGCTGTGCGGCTGTCAGGATTTGCCTGTAGGTGTGCAGCAGAGGGTTGGCTGTTTCCGTGCAGGAGCTTGGCAGTGGCGCAGGGGCGGGGGAAGAGGTAGAGGTGGAGGCGGAGGTGGGGGCGGGGTTGGAGGACAGCGATATCGCTGCACGGACGATACGTCCGTGCAGCTGCACAAGAGTATATTGAAGCTCTGTTGATTCCCAAAGGCCGGTTAAACCTTTGCCTTCACAGTGCAAGGTCCTCAGCGCCTGCGCTAAGCACGCTACTCCATCCAGCCTGTTTCCGTGGTTATTAAGAAGATCTTCTATAATCTTGCTATACGTTTTGGCAAGGTGGTCCACGCAAACTGCCATTCGGGCACTAGGGTCCTTCGGCGCAAAACAACCAGGGCAACAAACTGCGTCCGCAGACGCCTTCGCTAATTCCCAAACAGAAAGGCTTCCTTTCCCGTTACCTGGTACTCGACAACCACGTCATGGGAGGGTTTGGCGCACTTGCAGCGCATTCGTGGTCCTGGAGCCAGGCTGCATCAGCATGTGGTCGCGTGTGGCTGCCCTGATGTGATGGTGCCGTCTTTCCTGCACTGCTAACACGTTACAGGAGCCACGTATGTGGTTAAAATCGACTCACCACTGCGGGGGGCAGTGGCAGTCAGGGGCTGGAAACGGTGCAGCACATGGGCTACGGCGATGGAGGACGGGGGGCGGCTGGCCTGGGGCTGGCCTGGGGCAGGGCAGAGAGGAAGCGGGCCGGTGTGGGCGGAGGCGCAGGATGTGCTGGTTTGTGGAAGCGCGCTGGTCATAGGGGAAGCTACAAGTTAGGGAGAGAACCAAGGTCATGCCTGCAAACAGTAGTAGCTGGTAGGAGTGCCCCGCGTGTTGGGCGCACGTGCCAAGTTGCTTTGCTGGTTGCATCTAGGACATATGCAAGACTGATGCCTGACCTCTTGTGAATGCGCACGTCAGCCGTGTCACACGCTCTGGCACACTGGGGCTTCTGCCTGGGGGCATGACGACGGTGCACGACCCATGGACATGCCCCTGTAAGTTACGCACGTGTCCTATAGACGGGCCAATTACACTACTCCGCAACGAAGTCTAGCAATCCGATATCAGCCATACTGTGAGTGCAGGTCTTGCGTTTGCTGCTGATGGTGCGGTGCGTGAGAGGGACACCACGTGCCTAGGTTCCCACTCCACGCATCCGATGGGAGACCTGCTGACATCGGAGGATCCCCTTCCTACGCATGTGCATGTGCCCCCCAGTTGCTGTAAGTATCCTTTCAACTCCCTAGTGATTCATATAGATTGCAGCTGCATAGTTGCTTGGGCGCAGTGTATGACGGTGTCGCCTCGGAACAAGTATCAGACCCGCTCTTATGCTACAACTCCACAAGGCGCCATAAACACTGCATGTTGTATTGCATGATTTTGCGAGTAGCCCCCATTGCCTTGCGTAACAGCAGTGTGCGTAGTGCAACACCATTGTGATGGAGTCCTCGCCTCAGCTCCTTCTGGATCATGGGCGGTGCGTAGATACATATTGCTGTCAATCGTAGAGCATATGGCGTGATATTGACACTTGCTCAGCCGCTTCCATTCCCAGCACTCGCCCCACTGATGAAAGCCGTCGATCTCCAGCTTATTCACAACCCAGATGCTGCATATACCGCAGGAGCTATTGGAGCTCGCCGCAAGCAGAACTGCGACTCATTGCCGCGTCAGCGCTCTTAACCGCGCTGCAGGGCCGAGGCGCGCACGCTGCTGCCCGCCCACTGGCGCGCGCTTTTGCACGGCGCTTGTCCCAGCGCTCTGGGCAGCAACTCTGCTGCACCCATGCGCAACTCCCAGCACCTTCCCACGCGACCCAAAGCTTCCATGCCACATCAGCCTCCACCTGCTGCAGCTCTGCAAGCTCCAGCTCCAGCTCTAGCCTCTCCGCCTTACGGGTCCTGCACCGGCCGCCAGCAGCAGCCGTCCACACACGAGGGCACAGCTCCGGCACTCCTCTCCCCCACCCCATGCAGCCCACTCCCCATGCCACCAGACCCTCCGGCAGCATACCACCTACAACTACCGCAACCCCTAGCTCATCCCATCGCAGCCCCACCGCCGCCGCCACCCGCCTAGCCGCCCCCATCCCCGGCCCGGGCCCAGGCCACAGCACCTCCCTCCTCCGCTCCCGCCTCCCCTCCTCCCACCACACGCACCGCCCCACCCCCTCCCTCCCCTCCAACCCCTTCCGCTCCTTCGCCTCCTCCGCCCTCCACCTGCAACCCCCAGCGTCCCGCGGCCCCGCCTTCTCCACAGCCGTGCGCTACGCCCGCAGCCAGCTAACCGCCTCAACCACCTACGTCTCATCCGTACGGCAGTCCGTACGGCGCTCGCTGCTGGCGGCGCTGGAGCCGTACTGGGGCAGCATGAGCTGGGAGGCCACCGTTTCCTTGCTGACGCGGCAGGCGGCGTGCTGGCTGCCCTCGCTGCCGGCCGCCGGCATGCCCTCCGCGGGCCGGCAGCTGCACTTCTTCCTGCTCAACGCACTCAACGCGCTGGGGCAGCACCTGCCCGTGACGCTGGCGCTGACGGTGGCGGAGCTGGCACGCAGCGCCCGCACGTGAGTGGGGGCGGCCTGGGGGTGTGGCTTAGCTGGTGTGTGGTGGTCCACGGTGGCCTCGCTGGCTACGGGTCTGGATGCGTTGCCGGCAGGGGTGCGGGTCGGCATCCTCATTGGCACCGAGAGCTCGCGCGCCCCGAATGCGAGTGTGACGCCGCGCTATTTCCCAGTGGCTTGGGACCGCTGGTGCGGCAAACGACCAACCGCCCAACACACAGCGCAGCCTGACCCCAGCCAGCCCAAGGTTCCGTCACACCATACGTAGCCTGAATCCGGTGTTTACTACTCCTTACCACTCGCAGGAGCCATGCGGACGCGTTCCGCTACCACCTGGAAGTCACCTCCGGGGGAGACCCGCTGGAGGGCCTCCCCTGGTGGCGCGCCGCCCCGCTGCGCCTGGCGCACCTGGCCACCAGTGTGCTGCGCACGCTGTGGCTGCTGCTGCTGTTCGGCCCCGTGCTGCTGACCGCCCCCGTGGCGCTGCAGCTCAACATGGCGCGCGCCGAGTGGATCGAGCTGCTGCGGAAGACGCTGGAAGCGGCGGGTGGGGCGGGGCACGGGGCGCTGGGGGCCGGGAATTGGGGTGCAGGAGGGAGGGTCAGGGGCCCGGTGCAGGGCAGTGGCAAGGGGGAGGCATGTGCGGGTCTATAGACGGTTGTGAAGTGTTTGGTTTGCGAGCCTGCGAGCACGGTTCGGGGCGGTGGGTGTCGGCCTGCAAGGGCATCGCATGGCATAGCGGTATCGGGACGGTGTGTGTGTAAGCGGCCTTACGGGCTTTCCGGCGCCCAGGTGCACAGCGCGTATACTCGAGGCGCAGCTGCACCAAGCTGAATTCTGCTGCCTCAGCAGTGTGGTGCATGCGCGGCTGTCCTCAGTGCAGGCGCCCTCCCCGCCTGTCCGCACAGGTCCTGCGTTCATCAAGTGGGGGCAGTGGGCAGCCACGCGGCACGACCTGTTCCCCCCCGACATGTGCGACGAGCTGGAGAGGCTGCACACGCAGGTGGGGGCAGAAGCCGTGGGGTGGCACGGGTTCTCCTGGCAGTAGGCTGGCACACATGGGATGGTATGGTTGAAGTGAAGGTGAATGGCTGGTTTGGGGTGCGGTTTCGTGCTTCTTACTCTCAGTCCTTCAGTGCGCTGCATCGGGATGTCCCACGCACACCCAGTCAAGCCCCCGTGTCCCCTGTCTCCCATCTTCAGGCCCCAGGCCACAAGTTCAAGCACACGAAGCGGGCCATTGAGGAGGCGTTCGGCCTGCCGCTGCACGAGCTGTTCAGCGAGATCGACCAGCAGCCCGTGGCGTCCGGCTCCATCGGCCAGATCCACAGGGCGGTGCTCACGGAGAAGGGCGCGGCCATGGCCGGTGAGGGGGGCTACCTCATGCAGCGTGTGGTACCGTGCACGTGTCTACCGTACAGTCCAGTGTGCTCTCGCACCGTACAGGTAGCGTACCGGCACTCGCGCAGGTGTGGACGGTGCAGGGCCCGCGTGGTTGGGGGCGTAGGCGTACGCCAACGAAGCGCCGCCCCTGCAAGCACCAAGCACGAGCGCGCGCACACCATCTCCCTGTTGCTGCTGCTCACACCACTTTGCCTCGCGGTGTCCGCCCCTCTCTCGCTGTCCGGCAGGCGTGCCCGTGGGCAGCACGGTGGCGGTCAAGGTGCGGCACCCCGGCGTGGGCGCCGCCATCCTGCGGGACTTTGCCACCATGATGGCGGTGGCGCACCTGGCGTCCATGCTGCCCTCCCTGGCGCACCTGCGGCTGGAGCAGACGCTGTCGCAGTTCGCGGCGCCGCTGAGGGAGCAGGTGGGCGCGGATCGGGGAGTGTGGGCGCTGGGCGGGGTTGGGCACAGCGAGAAGGCTGGGAGTTGGTCCGCTGGGCGGGTGGCTGTTGTTATTTGAAGGGCTCCCGGTCACTCACGCTACAATGACAGGCGTGCGAACCGAGTCGCGGGTTGCTGCTCGCAGTACTGACAACGGCCAGCTGGTGGTCACGTCCATTTGCCGCGCACTTGCTGAACGACCCGCTGTCGAGCCTCTGCCCGCCGCTGAGGGTGGAGCGCTCTTCCTGGTTAGAAGCATCTTTAGTAGCGCTTCCCTTTCTGCGACTCGGCAGCATGTTGGGGTCGTGAAGCGTGCCCCCCTCGACCCTGCTGCGCCGCAGGTTGACCTGTCCCGCGAGGCCTCCAACCTGCGCCGCTTCAACCACAACTTCCGCAAGACGCGCCACGTGTTCTTCCCCGTGCCGCTGTACCCGCTGGTCACGCCCGACGTGCTGGTGGAGAGCTTCGAGTCGGGGGAGCACATCACCGCCTACATCCAGAGCGACAACAACCCCTACAACCACAGGTGCGCCGCGGCTTCTGTGCCTCATGGACGCAGTTCCTGCTATGCAGTGCAAATGCGGTGGGATTGTCAGTTGAATAGGGCAGCTGCAGGCCATTAGGTTGGACTAGCTCCTATGTCGTGTGGTGTGGCGCGTTGCCTCGTGCAATCTCATCTGCAACTAGTGTTGTTGCTGCTGTGGTGGTAATGGTGGTGTCGGCTCCCTGCAGGCTGTCGGAGCTGGGCAGCGGCACCATGCTGCAGATGATGCTGGTGGACAACCTAATACACAGCGACCTGCACCCGGGCAACATCCTGGTGCGCCTGGACCCGCCGGGCGGCCTGCTGGGCCTGGTGTACAGGTAGGGCCTTGCGACTAGAAATACCAACTCAGTATGCTTTACCCACTCGCATCGCCCGTTGCATTGCTCCGTGTGCTCCGCCCAGTGCTTTTCACACGCACCGTGCCTCACCGCCATTACACCATCGCTCAAGCCCAACCGCCCAACCGCCAACACCCCACCACCAACCCAGGGGCCTGGACCAGCTGCGCGAGTCCAGCTACGTGGCGCCGCCCAACCGCGCGCGCATCGAGCTGCTGCAGCAGCGCTGGCTGCAGCCGTCGCTGGTGCTGCTGGACGTGGGCATGGCCACCGAGCTGAGCCCCGCCGACCAGACCAACATGGTGGGACTGTTCAGGTCCTTCGCGGCAATGGACGGCAGGGCCTGCGGAGACTGGACGCTGCGCTTCTCGGGTGGGTGCGGGTGCGGTGTAGGTGTGGACGGAGCAGGATGTGGGTGGTGGTCAGGCGGGGCGGCGCGAGGAGGTAGGTGTATGGAAGGGAAAGAGGGCGGGTGGTGTATTGTGTTGTACAGAGGAAGCCAAAAGGGGGCCTGGCCGAGAGGCGCGCGTGCAGAGACGGCGCGGGGTGCTGCGGGTACGGAGTCGTCGGAGAGTGTCGGAAGGCTTGGAGAACGGGTTGAGGAGGGGGTAACGGTCGGCAGGCCTGCCTGGCCCTGGGCACCTTGTGACCTGTTGCCGCGTGTCAGCCCCTCAACTTGCGCCCTCTCCTCCTGCGCAGGCGCCTCCCAGTCGTGCCCCAACCCCGAGGCGTTCCGCGAGGCCATGGAGGCAACCTTCGACGAGCTGCGCAAGAGCGACCAGCCGGGCGGCTGGGACAGCAGCAGCTTCAAGAACGGGGCGGACGCGCTGGCGGCCGTGCTGGAGCTGGTGCGCGTCTACCAGGTGGGCTAAGGGGTGGGGTGCAGGGGGGGCTTGGCGGTGAGACATTGGAGGAGCACGTCCCACTGTGTTGGCTGTTTTGTGTGCCTGGGCGACCGGGTGTAAGCGTCATGGACGAAGCTCTGGCAGCATGGGACCATATGACCTCCGCCCATTGCTGCATCATGACACACCAATTTGGCAAATGGTGTAAGACGCTGCTTCCCGCCCGCCTCCCTCCCGCCCCGCGCCGCAGGTGTCCCTGCCCGGCCACATCTGCGCGGTGGTGGTTACCACGCTGGTGCTGGAGGGCTGGTCCAACAAGCTGGACCCCGACCACAGCGTGCTGAGCCAGGTGCAGGCCATGTTCGAGCCGGAGAACGTGCCGTGGGCCGCGCGCATGACGCAGCTGGTGGACAGGGTCATGGAGGAGGAGGCCAACCACTTCGCGCTGGCCTAGTGGGGCGGTGTGTGGGTCAATACACAGCCGTGTGAGCAGGTCGGAGGAGGCCGATTGCATTGCAGAGATGTAGGGCGGGGGCAGCAGTACAATGATTGGGGGTCCTTTGTGATGTGTGAGGATGGAAAAGGGTGAAGCTGCTAAGCGTTGGCGTAGCGCGGGGCGGTGATACACAGTGTAGGCTCGCTGCGAACACAAAGCAACAGAGAAGGAGCAGCAGGTTGTGCGCTGGCGCCGTGCGCCTCTTATATGGTTGCCCCGGCAGGGCCTGCGGCTTACGGCGGGAGGGCATGGGGCTGGTCACAACTACAGGGGGGCGAGGGCGGCCACCTCGCGTTGTTGGTTGGGAATAAGCCATGCTTGGCAAGGAGGAGTATAAGCACTGCGGAAGTTTGTCGGGTCGGAGGGCGGAGGCGGCAACCTGCGTGGTGTGCTGGTGGTGTGTCTGGCCTAACGGCTGAGGTCGTGGCAGGGACGGAAGGCTAGTAACGCGCCATTCGGGGTTTCGGTGCGGGGAATTGGGTGGCAACTCCGGCATGACAGGGCGGGACTGCAAGGGCTGTTCGAGTCCTGGAGGCAATGTGTTGTGCCAAGCACAGTAGTGTCTGCTCCGCGGGGAAGGCTGGTGAAACAACAAGCGCAACTCGTTTCTCCTCTGCTCATCGCGTGAGTTACTGAACTTGCCGGCGGCGGTCCGCGGCTGCATGCATAGCGTCCCCGTGATAGCATCGATGGCAGGGCCTGTACGTGGCCAAGTTGGGGGACACAGGGCCCCCACTACAGCAGTGCATGTGCGCCAAGGTTGCAGCAGGATTGCACGTGCAATTACCGGTATTGCACCGCGCGCGGAGGCCTCTTTGAGTTGCCTGAGCATGCTGGTCGGGCGAGTGTGCGAGTCTTGTGTCGAGTTGCGTTATGGGAGGAGGGCAGCTGCGGGGGCGTGTTGTGAAGCCGAACTGCATAGGAGGCGTGTTGGATACTACGGTACTGTGCCCAAGGCGCAGCGAGTGACACGGCGGTTAACTTGACCTGAGGCACTCCATGGCGCGCAGGTCGTGGTGTAATTTCGGAGGCTGCCAATTTCCGAGCAGCTGGTGAGCATGCTGGTGCCGATGAGCAGCTGGCGAGCATGCTGGTGCCGGCGTGTTACGCGCCTGCTGCGCCGTGCACGGGCACAAAGTGGCACCGTGTTACAGCACATGCGCTTGCCACAGTGCGTAAAGGCGTCGGGTTGCCACCTGAGGCAGTTTTACAGGGTGTCGCAGCCATTTGGGGCACGTGGCGCCACACGGGCGCGGTCTCCTTAAAGTACAACATACCGGTAGTACCCCAGGTGGCAGTATGCCTCCTAGTGTCGTCCACTCGTCGCGTCGTCGGACGCACCAATGCCAGGCGTACGGTGGACCATGTTCCATGCATGCTTGGGGCGTTGGGGGCCAAGAGGCGGTTGCATGCT